>Ga0265295_1002919_pt1 | contig 25861 bp, 22 predicted proteins | sample Munlansysbiofilm_FD_192503 | JGI IMG/M metagenome (GOLD analysis project Ga0265295, IMG submission 192503) | Leachate microbial communities from a municipal landfill in Southern Ontario, Canada - Methane capture system biofilm | ecosystem: Engineered > Solid waste > Landfill > Unclassified ... | reverse complement strand
AAAGAGGCGAGTCTAAAAGAATTAGAGGAAGATATTAAACGGCTAAAGCCGAATGGTTAATTATTAATATATTATCTACATTTAAGGGGGCGTAGGTAGATTTTTAAGGTATGGGTATACACTAGTTGTGTAACATTAAGATAAAAAAATCCTGAATTCAATACTTATAACATAAAACAAATAAACATGAAACGAATTTTATTGATTTTTACAGTAGTAGCCTTTATTTCATGTCATAAACAAGGTGAAAAATATCTAATAATTGGAAATGTTAAAGAGGTTCCAGATAGTACAATAATTGACCTTTATATCCAATATGATGATATGGGGAAAAAAATTAGTTCAGATACTATTATTAATGGGCAATTTGAATTCTCTGACACATTAGAGAACCGACCATCAAAAATGAGCCTAAGAATGAGAGATTGGAATAATTATTTTGGTAGTTGTGATTTATGGGTTGACCATGAGACAATTAAAGTAACAGGGCAAGGGAAATACCTTTCGTCATGGATAGTTGATAGCAAAGTTGAAGAGCAGATAGCATTGAATAATTTAATTTGCAAAACTAAAGGGTTAACTGTGATGACTGATAGCCTTTTTATGGTTATGATGAATAATATGGATATGTCAGAGCAAATTTCTAATGAAATTGATTCAATAAGTGAGATTCAGTTTAAAATTGAATTCAGCGCTATTGAAGATAATCCCAATAGCCAAAGTGCTTTGGAGATGCTCTATCAAATTGCGAAGTTTGATACAACAATTGATAAAGGCATGATTAAAGAAGTCTTTGAGAAAATGAGTTCGACTTTTCAAAATTCATTATATGGAGAAGGTATAAAGTCAATCATAGAAAATAAACCAATCCCCAAAATTGGTGATGAAATGGTAGATTTTGTGGCTTATGATATAAAAGGAAGAGAATATAATCTAAGTGAATTTAAAGGGAAATATGTTCTATTAGACTTTTGGGCATTAGCTTGTGGTCCATGCATAAAAGCTATACCAGAGACAAGGGAATTGTATTCAAGGAACAAAGATATTTTAACGGTTATCGGATTAAATATGATTAGTAATGAAGATTCATGGAGAGAAACTTCAATAAAAGATAGCATTACATGGATAAATCTTTCTGATGGTAAAGGAACTTTTGCAGGTGTGTCGGCTGATTATGGTATAGAAGGAACCCCAACATATATTCTAATTAATCCAGAGGGAGTTATTGTTGAAAAGTGGATGGGATATTGGCCAAATGTGTTTATAGATAAATTAAGTAAGCATATAGAAGGGTTAAAGAAATAACGTTACACAACACGCGGTATATTTTACGCCCCACTTTTTGGCTGATTAAGCTACTTTTAGTTTCAATTCAACGGGTAACGGTGGACAAATAACATCCACGCCCGACGGGGCGCAAAACACACCCCCATCCGTTGTAGCCCATAGTAGGACGACACACCTGCAGAGCTCCTATAGTGCGTTTAGACGAAAAATGAATTAGAAATTTGAAAAGGAAAAATTATCTTTGATAATGTAAAACAAAAAACCCGGCTTCATCACCAGCATAAAAACTGGGAGAGGAATCACCGGGACTACAATGCAAAGATAATACATTTATGGACTACAATGCAATAGTTGAAAGAATAATTTCGAAAGAAAGACTTGAACCTTATTTGAATTACCATAAGAACGACCTATCAAAAGCAATTGCTCATTATAAAAGCAACATTCTTATATCTGAATCTTTTTACCCTTTACTAGCTGTATTAGAGATTGGTTTAAGAAATTCTATTGATTATCAGTTGACTAAAAGATTTAATGATAAAGAATGGTATGATAATAAGGATTTTGTAAAAATTGCGACTAGATTTCAAATTGACAGAATATCACAAGCAAGAACAAATATCTACTCTAAAAAAAAGGAAATAACACCAGGAAGAATAATTTCTGAACTATCATTCGGATTTTGGACATCATTGTTTGACACAAAATTTGAAATGACTTTATGGAAAAACTTGAGATTAGCGTTTCCAAATTGTCCGAAAAATATAAGAAAAAGAAAAACAATGAGCTCCAAACTTAACGGAATTAGAAAATTAAGAAATAGAATCTTTCATCACGAAGCAATTACTTGGAATTTAAATGTTTTGAATTCATATAAGGACGAAATTATTGAAGGAATTGAGTGGCTGAATAAGGATTTACTTGAATGGATAGTTGAATTAAATCACGTTGAAGAAACCATTTCAAAATTCAGAAAAACAATTGATTGACGAAAATTAACTACGGGCCACAACAAGGATTAACAAAATACAGGCTATCAGCGGATTAGGGAACTTACTCGTTTCAATCCAGCTTCCTCATCGTGGGACGATGACGATGTTCCAACCGTCTGCACTTTATCAACCCCCATCCGTTAATGCCGCCTTAACTTCCTCTCCCCCCACCCCCAAAACAAGGTTTTACAAATCGTTTACAGTACAAAACAATCAACCTGATAATGAATCCCGAAATCTGGAGGGAATGAACAAGGCAGATAAATTACTTGTTGTTATAGCAAGATTTCGATACTAAGCATTTTAATTTAGGCGAAGCTGAAAGAATAATAAAGGCTAAAATAGTATAAACCAAATAACAATAAGACCCATGAAATATTATATAAATAAAACGTTAAATTCAACTTTTGAGAACACTCTAGATTTAGTGGTACAAGCGCTAAAAAAAGAAGGTTTCGGTATAATGACTGAGATTGTTGTTCATGAAACATTTAAGAACAAGCTAAATGTTGATTTCAGAAAGTATAAAATATTGGGTGCTTGCAATCCCGCTTTTGCCCATAGAGCACTTCAAGTTGAAGATAAAATAGGGACAATGTTGCCCTGTAACGTAATAGTTCAGGAATTAAGCGACAATAAAATTGAAGTTGCCGCTGTTGACCCAGTTGCCTCTATGCAAGCGGTTGAAAACAAAGAATTAAATAAAATTGTGGAGGAAGTACGCGAAAAATTAAAGAATGTAATTAACTCTTTATAATCCACATTCAATAAAAAGATAGAAGCATATAATTTAGCCCATTGTTTTTAGCTGAGATTACTCTAGTATGGGCACTTTATACGGTGCATTATCGAAGTAAGGTAACCAAGGCTCACTATTACACTTCGCCATAAGCAATACCCAGAATCTCGAAAACACGGTTCTCTTTGGCTTGTTTGAGGATTGCCTTATTGCCAACACCTTTATTTATCAATATTTGAGCTAAAGGAGACAAGAATGATATTTTGCCTTTGGAAACATCGGCCTCATCAACACCTACTATTTGAAAGGTTTGAATGCTACTAGTCGCCTCAATTCTTAGGGTAACAGATGCGCCAAACCTCACCTCATTCTGAGGTTGATCGTCTAGGTTAACTATTTTAGCTTCGGCAATTCTGCTATTGAGCAATTGTAACTTTGCATTGATATGATTCAACGATATTTGCTTCTCACTTTCGTTGTCGCTGCTTAGGTTATCTCTCTCGTCCATAAGCGCCTGTTTTTCAGCAAGTAGCTCGTTCATTCCCGCTTGTGTAACATAGTTACTCACCCCTGCCGGCAAATGCGCCCTAGGGGGTACAATGGGTATTTCTTGCTGATCGTCCTCTTTAACAAATCCTCTGCTCATGGCTCATAAACTATTGGCATTTACCCTACTTTAAAGCAAAAGCGGGTACCGCTTGTACAATACCCACCTTTGGGAGGTTCGGGACGCATCCCAAACCAATTCAAAGGTAAATGAAAAAAGATGTAAAGTCAAATTATAATGTAGGAGATACAATCATATTGCTCAATTAGCTGCTTTAGGGTTCGCCTATTAACACCCAATGGAACAAAATTATTTTATGGCAAACTTAAAAACCATATATATTGAAACAACTAAGAATACAGCATACGTTTAGGTGCTTCGCAGTTCTTAACGAAAACAAATTATTATTCAATTAGATTAAAGCAAATAGCAAAAAGCCAGCTGAATTCAGCTGGCCTTTTCAAATATTACCTGTGAACTTTAGAAACTATAGTCGAAACCAATTGCAAATGTAGAAGTCTTACGTTTATAGGTTTCTTCGTAGCCTGTAAAAATTTTCGTATAGCTTTCGTACATAGTTGTCATAAAACCTAGGTTTACCCCAAGGTTTTCCATAATCATAAACCTGCCACCAAACCCAATGGAATTAGTGCTTAGGCTGTGGCTAAGATCGCTTTGAAAACCAGCATTAACACCAGTTTGTGCACGAAGATAGCCAGCGCTAACAAGAATTTTACTACTTATTTCGTACTCAACGCCAAAAGAAGCTTCCCAAAAGTTTTTGTCAATAACAACATCATTTTCAACGAATGCCGAAGGAGAACCAAGTTTTTTGCCGTAGTTGGCACCCTTGTCTAAATAAAGATGATAACCTGCGCTAAGGTTAAGTTTAGCTATAGGTTTGTAGGCTACACCCACCGAGAGCATTCCGGGCATATCGTTTGGAGTTTCAGCTTTATCGGGAAACATACCAACATCGTCTTTCGCGGTTTCGTTGGTCATTGTTATTTTGGTAAGGTGCTCATACTTTAGGCCTACGTTAAGATTATCCATTAGCTTAATGTTAAAACCTATAATTGGAGTTATTCCCATTCCCGTTTGTACGGCATCAATTTCAGCATCGGAGGTTTTTTCAGAAAAACCAGCCATTTTAACTGCCCCATCAGAAAAATTAGGAATAGCTGCAGTAAGAGTACCCCTAGCTGTTTGAAGGTCGATAGCACCAATTTGAGCAGGAGTGAGTCCGGCAGCGCCAAGCAAACCTTGAATTGAAGCTATTTGACCTGCTGTTAAGGATGTTGAATTTATCAATAATGTTGATGCGCCATCAGTTGGCATTATTGAACCTATCAACCCCGAAAGTCCTGTTGCTCCAGCTGCCCATCCTGTAAGTGTAGCTGCCGCATCAGCAAAGAACTGATGAGCAGAAACTAAGGAAGTTCCGTTGTAAGCTGCGCCAAAAGCAGGTTGGTTTGGATTGATTGTAACATCTTTTAAATACCCACTATAACTATTCTTTGCAGAAACCACACGAGCACCTAAACTTAGGGAGAACATATCGTTTATTGAGTATGTTGCATTAAACTGAAACCCCCAGTTTAGTGAACTACCATCAAATTTTGTGTTTACACCGTATTGTGATGTGGGTATATTAGCGCCTCCTGCTGCAACTGGTGCAGATAAGAGCGAGGGCAAAATGGCTACTTGCTGTTCAAACGATGGCAAGCCAGTATCGAAACCAGCTGTTCCCCCGCCCCCAATGGGCATAATTCCTAATGAGTAGGCTAGCTTATCTGTTTTATAAACAGCAAAAACTGTTGGAAATAGAGGGGCAGAAACCTTCCCCTCGAACGATTGGCGGTTCATTGGGAATGTACTGCCAATAGTGCGGGTTTGCATAACTGTTTGGTTGTTGAGCGACAGGTGAAAACCATTTTTTAAAAGGGCTAAACCTGCTGGGTTGTAGTATGTTGCATCTGGACCAAACGAGGCATCGAGCGAAGGCATACGAATAAACCAAGCGCTCTGGTTAGTGTTTGTTAAAATACCACCCGCCAGAAGGGTTGCAGGCAGAAGTAGTAAGACCATTAGAATAATCGGAATTCTTTTCATATTGATGGTTTTTGAGTTTAACTATAATTTGTTGTCTATTTTAAAAGCTAATATATGGCAATAAATGGAATGTAGAACTCTCGTTTGATTATTTCTTTGGCTGGTTTATTAAAAAAAATTTGACGAACATTTTAATTAGTTAGAAGGATCATCATTTTTCGCGTATGATTTTTTTTGAAAAACCTGATTTACAACCTAATATAGGTTAAAAACAATTTAAAATAGTTGTAAAATTAAAATATCGACTTCGGAATACACAGAGCAAAATAACGCTTTTAGGATTGCCTAAATTACTACCGGGGTAATATTTTAATAATAGTTCAACGGTTTATGCTCTTTTTTTCTGGATACGCTCGGGTAAAATTCAAAATAACCGATAGTGCATCCTTGGCTGGTCAAGCGCCATTAATATTAAATTGCATATATTTACCTTTTGAAATAAATAAACAAATAGCTGGGTAACTAAACTTAGTTTAGGGAATATCATTTAACTGACAATCAGTTTTTTAAATGTGCTTACAGTGTTTGTTTTAACAGAATTTAATCAAAGTTTTTTAGTGTATTTCTAATAACACCGCATAATGTATTTTACTTATATCATTTATAGCCAATCGAACGATATGTTTTTTAAGGGATTCACAACCGAACCCGATAAAACACTGGAACTACACAATTACGATATGAACCATATTACGGCTAACAAGGGTCCTTGGGTACTTATGTACCTAAAAGAACACTCGATAAAAAAGCAAGCATTAACGGAAAAGAGAAGAATTAGCAGGTTAAGTCATAAATCAATTTTAGAACTTATAAATAGTCCTGACAACATTGCTCCACCTATTGATTAGAAAACAGGCTAATAATTGAATTGTAAGAACTCTAGCTAATCTGACCAAAACTAATTTTATCCTGCGTCTGTTTTTCGATATTATTTTTCAGTATCGAATTTTTTGAGAGCGAAAGTCTATCATCCTCATCAATAATCTCGCTGGCAACCTGTCGTGCATACTGAAGTATTTGCCCGTCTTTACTTAGCGATGCAATTTTAAAATCGAAAGGTACCCCGCTCTGCTGTGTACCCTCCAAATCACCGGGCCCTCTGATTTGCATATCAACCTCAGCAATTTCGAACCCATCATTGGTTGCCACCATGGTTTGCATTCGCTTACGCGACTCATTGGAGAGTTTTACACCGGTTAGTAGTACACAATGGCTCTCGTCGGCACCACGCCCTACCCTACCCCTAAGCTGGTGTAATTGCGACAGGCCAAAGCGCTCGGCGCTCTCAATAACCATAACCGTTGCATTGGGTACGTTAACCCCAACCTCAATAACGGTAGTAGCTACCATAATGTGGGCTTTCCCACTGGCAAACAGCTGCATTGACTCATCCTTTTCCTGAGCCTTCATTTTTCCGTGTACCACAACGGTGGCATACTGAGGTGGCGGAAATGCACGACTTATGCTATTGTACCCATCCATTAAATCTTTGTAATCTAACTTCTCAGACTCATTTATTAATGGGTAAACAACATAAACCTGCCTGCCTTGCTTTATTTGCTCGCGCATAAGTCCGAAAACCAAGTTACGTTTTTGGTCAGTAAAATGTAAGGTTTTAATGGGTTTTCGACCTGGTGGCATCTCGTCTATAACACTAATTTCAAGGTCGCCATAAAGGGTCATAGCCAACGTTCGGGGAATAGGAGTTGCGGTCATTACCAGCACGTGCGGCGGATTCACATTCTTCTCCCATAGTTTGGCCCTTTGGGCAACACCGAATCGCTGCTGCTCGTCGATAACAACCAGACCAAGGTTTTTAAACTGAACCACATCTTCAATAAGCGCGTGGGTGCCAATTAGCAAATGCATTTCGCCGTTTTCGAGCTGCGAATGTAGCACGCTCCTTTCCGAACGCTTGGTGCTACCAGTAAGTAAGCCAACCTTAACCCCTGTTCCCTTTAGCAAATCTATAATTGTTTCGAAATGCTGATTGGCCAAAATTTCGGTTGGCGCCATTATACACGCTTGATAATTATTATCAACAGCAATAAGCATAGCCATAAGCGCAACTAACGTTTTTCCGCTACCCACATCGCCCTGTAAAAGCCGGTTCATCTGCTTTCCCGATCCCATATCGCGCCTAATTTCTCTAACAACTCGTTTTTGTGCGCCAGTAAGTTCAAAAGGTAGGTTTTGCGAATAAAAATGGTTAAACGTTTCACCCACAACGGCAAAAACATTGCCGTTTACCCTCAAGTAGCGAACCGACTTTTTGTACAGCATACTAAGCTGTGCGTAAAAAAACTCTTCGAACTTAAGCCTCGCCTCCGCCTTTTTTAAGAGAGTTATAGAGGTTGGGAAATGGATATTACGAAGGGCTTCCCTTAAAGTCATAAGTTTTAACTTTTCGAGAAGATAAGCAGGGAAGGTTTCTACAACAATATCATCAATTAAAGCCGAGAGGTTTTGCTGGAATTTAAGAATGGTTTTAGCATTAACATACCCACTCTTTAACTTTTCGGTAGTATTATAAACAGCTTGCAGCGGCACGTACTCATTGATAGCATTAGGATTAAACTCTTCAACCTCGGGATGAACAATGCTAAACTTTCCGCTAAAAAGCGCCGCTTTTCCAAAAACAACATAGTTTACATTAGGCTTAAGTGATTTAGATACCCATTTAAGCCCTTTAAACCACACCAACTCCATTGTTCCGGTGCCATCGCTAAAAAAGGCTGTGAGCCTTCTTTTACCTCCTACGCCAGCCTCTTGAAAACGTGTAATCCTTCCTACTACCTGAATGTATGGCAGGTCATCGGTGATTTCGGATATTTTATAAAATTTAGATCTATCAACATATCTAAACGGGAAGTGGTAAAGCAAATCGCCGAGGGTATGTATGCCCAACTCAGCTTTTAGCAAATCGGCCCGTTTAGGACCAACGCCAGCCAAATACATTACGTCGGTTAACAAATTTGTTGCCATACAGCAAAAGTAAAAAAATGGAAGCAATAATCTAGTAATTTCAAGGTATAGTAAAAATTTTGAGATATATTAAATGCGCATAAGAAACGTTAAACACGCAACAAAACACAATATTTTAAGCTATTTTAGCAGCAACAAATATTTCAATAAAATTGGCAAACATTATACAAAACGTTAGGCTAGCACAAGAGTTTATTTACTTCAGGTGCACTGCAAAGTCAGCTGTAGGATATGGAATTCACTCGCCATTCGTTTATGATTTTGCCCGAAAAGTAGTGCGCTCAAGTAAAAGCGTTGAGCTAATAAGAGAGGTTGAATGGTTCAGAAACTGGCAAGAAAACACACCTATCGAACTCGCCCCAAGCAATTTTGGCGCCGGAAGCAAAAATCAAAAAAAACCTGAAAAGCTAAGTAAGATTATTCAAAACTCCTCGGTATCGAAAAAAACTGGAGCTTTTTTATATCGCTTGGCTAAATGGGCAAACGCTATAAATATCTTAGAAATTGGCACATCGGTGGGAATAAGCACTATGTATCTAGCTAGTTCAAACCCCAACGCTAACGTTGTAACCCTTGAGGGAGACCTACGAAGGACTAAGGTAGCTCAAAATTCTTTCGACCTATTTGACCTTCCGAATATTAAAATAATTGAGGGCGATTTTGAATTGGGATTAAGCGAAGCCTTGCAATCACTGCCCAGTGTTGATCTGGTTTTTTTCGACGGTAATCATAAAGCCGAGCCAACGCTTCGATATTTCAAACAATGCTCAGAGAATGTGCATGAGAATACTGTTTTTGTTTTCGACGATATTCGCTGGAGCAAGGAGATGTTCAACGCATGGACTGTTATTGCCAACCATCAAAATGTTAGCCTTAGCATCGATCTATTCTCGATGGGCGTTATATTTTTTCGGAAAGGGATAAAGAAACAGCATATGAAGATAAACTTTTAGTAGATTAGCTAAGTCAAACACTGTAGAACAAACATATTTTTTTATGACAAAGAGAACTTTAATTAACATAGACAACATTAAAAAGTACTACAAAGTTGGTACAGTTATAGTAAAAGCACTAGATGGTGTATCACTTCAAATTTTTGAGAATGAGTACGTTGCCATTATGGGACCGTCGGGTTCAGGAAAGTCTACCCTAATGAATATATTGGGTTGCCTTGACACACCCACTTCGGGCACATATGTTCTTAATAATACGGATGTTAGCGCGCTTGAAGATGACGAGCTTGCTGAAATTCGAAATAAAGAAATTGGCTTCGTTTTCCAAACATTCAACCTTTTACCCCGATACTCGGCCCTCGAAAATGTTATGCTACCGCTAATATACGCTGGAATAGCAAAACCCGAAAGGCTTAAACTATCCGAGGCAGCGCTGGAAAAGGTTAGCCTTACCGATAGGATGTCTCATAGACCCAATGAGCTCTCTGGTGGTCAGCGCCAACGCGTAGCTGTTGCCAGAGCATTGGTTAACGATCCCTCAATCATTCTGGCCGATGAGCCAACGGGTAACCTCGATTCAAAAACATCTGTGGATATTATGAATCTGTTTGAAGATATTTACGCACAGGGAAACACCATAATAGTAGTAACTCATGAAGAATCTATTGCGCTTCACGCACGCCGAATTATTCGATTACGAGACGGCCTGATTGAGTCCGATGAGATTAACCACAACCCTACAGAAAAGCAAGAGGTTATTTTAAGTGATGAAGAGTAGCGATATGACTTAAAATTAAAAAGAGAAAACTAAACTCAATACTAAATAAGAGAAAGAATAGAACATAAAGCACCTAGACAAACCTAATGGTTGACAGCAATTAGGATGATCATTTATGATGACATTATAAGAGAAATTTAATTAAATTTTTATTTAAATGACATTTTTTAAATCCCCTTTATTGTAATGAGAAGCAAATGGTTTGTAATATCTGCAATCTTCGGAATTTTAAGTTTTGTATTATCAACACTGAGCATCGAATTTAAAATTGAGACTACTACCATTACCTTAACTTGGTCAGTAATCTTTCCAATTATTGTAAGCCTAGCTTACGGTATGCGCGGGGCTATTGTTTCGGCTATTTTTGGTGCTATGTGGATTCCCATTATATTATGGCCCGAAAATGGGTGGGGCCTTATTCCAAACATTATAGCTTACGGACTTTTCTACTTACTAATAGGATTTAATAGCGAAAACTCTAATAATAACGGCTCTAGGTTGCGAAAAACAGTTTTCTCAACGATAATTTTTGTTCTGTTATACCTGTTTTTATATCTTTTTGTGTTTAGATGGATACTCAACTATACGGGCGAGCATATTTCATACAAAACGGTTCTTACTATTCTTACCAAAAACGTTATTATTTTTATAATTGTTTTAATATTTGGCGAATCTCTATTACGAACCAACAATTTACGTAAATTATTACAGTTAGAAACAAACATATATAGAAAGAACAATTGTAAACTTATTATATATAGCTTACTCACTTCGGTTTTCATTTGGGGTGCCTTTACCCTGCTATACCAATTATTTAATCCAATAGGAACAGAAAAAGAGTATACCGGGTTGTTATTTATAGTTCTGTTTTTTAGCTCGGGTATTATCTCAAGATGGTTAATATTTGCCTCGGAAACGCAGATAAAAGCAGAACTCGGACTCATAGAATTTAAGGACCATCTGGAGGATCTTGTTAAAATACGGACAAGAGAACTTGAGGAAACGATTAAGAAATTAACGGCTACTAAGGCATCATTAATTCAAGCTGATAAAATGGCATCGTTAGGCACGTTAACATCGGGTATAGCTCACGAAATTAATAATCCGCTAAACTTTATTATGGGTGCTTACGACGGCCTAGCTAACTATTTTAAAAAACACGGTAGCCTAGAGGCAGATAAAACAGAACTTTTAGTTAGTAGTATGAATATTGGCATTGAGCGAATATCTAATATAGTGCATGGATTGGATCAATTTAGCCGCTATAATGAAAATATGGATGAAGATTGCGAGATTCATTCTATTTTAGAGAACTGTTTTGTTATACTTAATAATAAAACAAAGCACAGGATTAGTATTGAAAAGAATTATGCACAAGAAACAATACACATAAAGGGAAACGTGGGGAAACTCCATCAAACTTTTTTTAATGTGCTAACAAATTCAATACAATCTATAAATGCCAAGGGGAGGATTGTTGTGGCAACCAAAGTCGAGGGGATTAATGTAATTATCGAAATTACAGATACTGGAGGTGGAATTGAAAAGAAGTATCTTGAACAATTAACCAACCCTTTCTTTACAACAAAACCACCTGGTGAAGGTACGGGTTTAGGCCTTTCGATAACCTATTCAATTATTACAGAGCACAAAGGTACCATTGAATTTAAATCGGAATTAGGAGTAGGAACCACAGTTACTATAAGATTGCCATATAACTAAAAAACAGAGAAAATGGAGAACAAAATCAAAATACTATACGTTGATGATGAGTCAATTAACCTAAAACTTTTTGATATAAACTTCAACGAAAATTACAGTGTTTTTATTGCTGATAATGGTTTCACTGGGCTTGAAATACTTGAAAACAATACAAATATTTCAGTGGTAATAAGCGATATGAAAATGCCAAAGATGGATGGTTTGGAGTTTATTAGACAAGCAAGAGATAAATTTCCTCAAAAACGCTTCTATATGATAACAGGTTTTGATTTAACCGAAGAAATTAGGGAGGCATTAGATGAAGGGCTAATTATAAAATGTTTTAGGAAACCTTACAATAAAAATGAGATTGAACAAGCCATTAAAGAAGTAATTTAATGTAATAAAAAACTATTGTCGGCACCCTTAAAAACTAATCAATATAGTAGATTTAATGTAGTATAGTTAAGTTTGTCGGCTTCGACTTTGCTCATACTGACCGTTACCCTGAACATTCTAAGATAAAACCAAACAAAACCTTGCTCCAATGAAAAAGTGGCTAAAAACACTAAATATTGTTGTAATAATTGCTCTAATAAAAGTAGTTCAGAGCTGTATATTATTCCCAAATTGTGAATGTAGCGATGAGGTTTTTTACTATTCAATAAATTCTATTGAAATTACAAATATCGATAACTCTCAAACCTACCCTCAATTCACTGAAGAGGATGAAATGCACAAGGCAGCTGTGGCTTTTAACGTGCTTATTTCGGACACTACACTTACAGAAAACTACGCCTACAATCAGCCCCTGCAATCAAGCATAGGTTTTTCAACAGCGCAGGCGTGGTCGTGTGATTGTTCAATGAATTACATACCCGAACCAACTATTCATAGTTTCAACATTTATACAAATTTTGATATTAACGATATCGTTAAGGCAGGAGACGATGTTTCGAATCTTTTTTTAGCTTTTGATCGCAAATGGTCAAATGGAGATCTTTACTACGAACTTAACGAAATAATTAACCTGGCGAACATAACCGCCAGCGAAATTCCCGGCATTTTACTCAGAATATTCTTAAAAATTCCGGTTGATAACAGTAAAGCCGAATTTACCATAGACATTACCCTATCAAACGGCACTAAAATTTCACAAACCACAAATACCATAAGTATTGTTTAATTACAATAATGCTTCTATGCCCAAAACAACCACCCTCCTTCTACTTACCCTGTTAATAAGTACAATAGCACTCTCACAAAACAATAGCAACAGCCAAATTGGCATTGGTATGGGACTGCAAGGTAAATCGTGCGAGCGCATACCCAACAGTACCAATCTCGATTTTTTAAACTATTTAGATACCGATGGGTTTATTGGAAATTACGCCTACATAGTACTTAACGGGAACTTTAAAATTAAGCAGCAATCGTACTTAAACCTTGTTGTTGGATTGTACTCCGATCTGCTACCCACAAAGCTAAACGTTTCGTTCTCGCACATACCTTGGAATATTTTTGGATTTGGTGTTAGTTTTTTAGGCTACCCCGAGTATATTAATGAAATAACACAATTCCATTGGGATAATGATGAAGGGATGTTTGGCAGTACCGACTCGAACTACTGGCAAAAAAGGAACTACAACGTAGGATTCGCTTTAGGACCCGAAATTAAGTATAACCTAAACGGCCTAACCATTGACCTTAGGGTTCACGCTGGCTTTAGGTGGGTAAATAATTTCGAAACGCGCATTGCACAAAAAGAGATAGATGGGAACTATCGAAGAGTATATGACTACCGGGTAAAGCGAAATTTTAATCCATATATCTTTCCCGAATTTGAACTGAGATATAGGTTATTTTCCATTTTTAATTCGAAAGTTGGGCTAAAACTTAGAGCCGCATGCGAACTATCCAATCGTACCCTTAACTATACTCGCACAACTTACGAATGGACAGCCCAAAACAAGGAAGATATCGAGATTAATCTAGCTAAACATAAGTACAGTACACTTGAACTCGACCTAGGATTTTTTTATGAATGGTAAAATGCTATTATACCTTTTAATTTTTTTAAGAATCAAATTGAACAATTTTGAAATAACTGCATTAGTACCCTAAAGAAGTAAATAACTTAACAATACTAACACAATGAAGATATATACTAAAACCGGAGATAAGGGCACCACTTCGCTTATTGGGGGCAAAAGAGTTCCCAAAAATCACCCTCGCATAGAAGCTTATGGCACTGTTGATGAACTAATGGCTTTTGTAGCCCTTTTACGCGACCAAGAAATGTCAAGTGAGTGGAAAGATGTGCTGGCCGAAATACTGGACAGATTGATGTCCTGCGCATCTATTCTGGCTGCTGATTGTGATGACTGTAAGGTTAAGATTCCGCAAATACCATATACCGATATTGAATTCTTAGAACAGAAGATTGACTATATGGATAGTAAGTTAGAACCGCTTAACTCGTTTGTGCTACCTGGAGGGCACCAAACCGTATCGCTTTGCCATGTTGCACGCACAATTTGCCGACGAGCCGAACGTTTAGCTATTAAAGTTGATGAAGGGTCGCCACTACCCGAAAATTTGATAAAATATATCAACAGGCTGAGCGATTTTTTCTTTACTTTCTCCCGTTTATTGGCAAAAGATTTAAAAATTAAACAAATTTCATGGATAGCGAGAGTTTGATTTAGTTTTTTTATATATTTGCATTAAAGCGAAAATGCTTAACAGTTTGACAATCAATTAATTAAATATTTACATATGTATTGGACACTTGAATTAGCATCCAAACTTGAGGATGCTCCATGGCCTGCAACAAAGGATGAGCTTATTGACTTTGGTATAAGATCAGGAGCCCCACTGGAGGTAATAGAGAACCTTCAAGAGTTAGAAGATGAGGGAGACATATACGAAAGTATTGAGGATATTTGGCCAGATTATCCCACAAAGGAAGACTTCTTTTTTAACGAAGATGAGTATTAATTTACTCTAACTTTCTAACAACCTTAGAATTTCCTGCCTTTTCCAACGAAATGGCAGGATTTATTTTTTTATTTATCTTTTTATCTATTTTAGCACTACCCTGAACCGAGTAAGGTATCTCATTAAGCGAAAAAGCTGGTTGAGTTTTCAAGTCCCTATAGCTATTCGCCCTTTGTTCAATGGGTTCATAGAACAATAAATTCAAATTTTCGGGTATTATACTCTGAGGTGATTTTGGTCTCTTACTGTTATGCCACACAAAGCCACTGATCATAACATCCTGTAACTCAACCTTCTCAACAGGAAAGAGTGTTGCAACGGGTTTATCTCTAAACATTATATTGGCAACCTGATTATTTCGAATGCCTATAGAAAGGCTACTACTAACTGCCTTATTTACGCCAACAATTTCACCCTTATCGCGAATAAAGTACACCGTTTCGCCATTGCCCTTAATATCAAGCCTAGATAGTACTCCTTTAATAAAGAACCCTGTCATTTCGCGCCCCTTAATTTGGTTAAATCGGGTGGAATCTTCTTGCGATGCAACGAACGAGGAGCCCTTAAAATTCATTTGCGAAATATTCTGGTTTTTAAACTGAATATTCACATCGTCGGCAGAAAGTTGATTGCTCTCGTTCCAAAGAATGGGCTCGCGGTGCATATACATAATTGAGTCAACGCTATGGTACACCATTGAATCGCAAACTCCTTGCATATCGTTTCGAAAGAATTGAACATTACCAACACCAGTGAGTAGGTTGTATTGTGTTGAATCGGCTTTTAAAGAGTCTTTTACTGTCAAACCGCTTAGCTTGTCGGCACGCAGATACAATGTGTCGCTCTGTTGTGTAAAGACGGCTAAGGGGCTTTCGGTAACCTGTGTATATTCTGTTTTTTGATTAAAATATAGGTTATTACCGTAAATAGTAATCTTTTTTGTAGTATCAATTACGCATCCGTTGTCAATAACCTTTGCCTCGCCTGTATTTGAATCGTAAAAAATATTGTTTCCGAAAACTTTCTGCTCTCCGTTATCAATAAAAGCCTCGTTATGAAATTCAGAGTTTTGCGTTTCCCTATTGTACTGACCTAGTTGGCAAAATAGGTAGCTGCTATCGTTATAAATTCGGGTTGGACCATAAAACTTAATCAGTTCTTGTGTATTGTAGTACTCAAGTGAGTCGGTGTTCAGCAGGATAGATGTATCGCAATAGGCTACGTTACCTCCAAACCGAATAACCTTTTCTTTTGAGAAGAATGTCCCCCTAAGGCTTGAAAAACGGGCAGAATCTGAAGAAGTGATGATTCCACCACCGAAAAAATTTGCCGTATTCGTTATGGTTTCAAAGTCTAGAAACCGTGTAACGAGCGTAACATCCTCATCAACTAATCGTACAATTTTTCCTCTAACCCTACCACTCTTTGTTTCACCATTAAAAATAAGAGTATCGCCGTAAAGGGTACCCGTTTTCTGAAAAACCTTAACGTTACTAAATGCATCAAATCTATTCTGACCAACATAATCGTAAAGGCTATCACAGTGAATAGTTGTTTCGTCGTGGCTTATCACCACGCTGCCTAGCAGTCGCCTAACACTTAAACCATTAACGTGTAAGCTACGCATATTATCGGCGCGCTCAATTACAATCTCCCTCTTAGCCTGAGCAAAAGCATTGCCTAAAGGAAATTGCAGTAAGGACAAGAAGAATAGTAAGACAGCAATTTTACGGATAATGGCCATTTTAAGGGAGTTTCAAATTACTTTACCCATCCCTCCATTTCAAATGAGCAATTAAGGTACGAGGGGTCTATGCGAACATAAGTTGCTTTCACCTTCGACTTAACCCAATCGAGAAACACTTCTTGCTGTCTCTGAGATTTAGTCATCATCTGAACTATCGCATAATCGTCTTCAAGGTTTGCCTTATGCTGGGGAACTATGCGAGTTACCATTACAATTTTATAAACCACTTTAGCGTGCTCATTACGCGATTCAAAAGGAGCGCTAACCTCTAGAGGTTTTAAATTGCGAATAACGTAGTAGTCGGCTGGGGCAAAGTGCTCACGCTCAAAGAGCGATGTGTTGGTTTGTCCATTAATTAGCAAACCTCCGCTTAAGCGAGTTTTTGTGTCTTCGGAAAAACGTTGCGCTGCACGTACAAAAGTAATCGAATCATTTTTAATTAGCGATGCAATACTGTCGAGTTTGCTCTGAGTTTTGGCTAGCTGATCTGGCGTGTACTCTGGTGTTACAAGTATATGCCTAACGTTAACCTCGTCGCCCCTATGCTCAATCATTTGAATAATATGAAACCCGAACTCCGATTCAACAATCTGGCTTACCTGTCCATCTTTGAGGCTAAATGCCACATCGGAAAACGATTTCACCAACCCTTCGCGAGGCATAAACCCCATTTCGCCACCGCGCGATGCCGAAGCTCTATCTTCGGAATAGGCAACCGCAAGGGTTGCAAACCGTTCACCCTTTAGTATTCGCTCACGAATACCGAGTAGTTTTTCGCGAACCGCATAGTTGGCATCCTCACTGGCGGGTGGGTTTAAAACTATTTGACGCACCTCATACTGCTCAGGAATAGTAGGCAAACTGTCCTGTGGAATTTGACGAAAAAAGCGTTTAACTGCGGACGGGGTTACTAAAACGCTTTCAACAATTTTGCTTTGCATTTGCTGAGCCAGCAGGGCCTCCTTAATCGAAGTACGTAGGTCCACCTTTATTTGGTAAATTGTTTTGTTGAAATACTTTTCAAGTGCTGCCTCGGAGCCCACCTGGTTTACAAAGTACTTTAACCTTCTAGACAGCTCTCCATCTACGGCATTATCTGTAACCTCAATACTATCAATAGCGGCTTGGTGTAAAAGCATTTTATGAACCATAAGTTCTTCAAGTATCTTACACTTCATATCGCCCTCTTCGGCTGTTCCCTGCATTTTCATCCTAAGATGCTCTTGCTCAATATCCGACAAAAGAATTTTCTCGCTACCAACAACACCCAACACCTGATCAACAACAAATTGCGATCGACCAACTGTTGACGATAAAAAGAGCAGTAAGAAGAAAGAAATGGAAAAATACGATTTCATAGGAATTTTATTCATTACTTAAAAAGTATATTAATCTAGAAATATTTCAAAATGGTTGTAGTTTCTTGCGTCGTTATATATGTTCGTTTCAAGATTTTGCACCAGCCGTTGTTTCCGCTTATTAAGAATGATGCTCTTAATGTTCTCGTTCTCATACTCAATAGGCGATTGGTTTCCCTTATGTATTACGTCTCGAAGGTTAACGAAGTAGGCAAAGGTCTCGTCATTCATTTCAATACTCTTATTACGTAGGAGAAACTGCTCAGGGCTACCAACTGAGTTGGGTAATTCTTTTAGAATTTGCGAAAATGGAATCCATTGGTCATTAAAATAATCGTATTTAATAACAAACTGGTAGGCAACATTGTCCAGGGCCTGAATATCCTCTTCTTTTGAAGATTTATAGAGTCCCTTAATTTTCTCGTAGTTCTGGTCGTCTAAGCGTACCTTAATAAACAGCGCCTTTACAATACCCTCGTTAAGAATAAAGTTTGAAGCGTTCTCATTATAAAACTCAACTATTTCGCTTCGTGCTATAACTGTATCTAACCGCTGTCGGATATACTCTTGCTCATACTTAAAAATTAACAACGATGAACGATAATCATCTATCTGGGTTGACACATCTTTTTGTTGCTCGCTTAAGTTCTTTTCAGCTCTATTTAACATAAGCTGTTTTCGTACCCACCTATCAACGTACCCTTTTATCAATTGAAGACTATCCTCCTTCGTGAGGTTGATGGGGAAAATATCATCAAGTTCAGAGAGGTGTAATTTTTTTCCATACACATTGGCAACTACCTTACTATTGTCTGCATCGTTTCTCAAGCAACCCGCAAGTAGAGACATTGCTAAAATTATTACTACAATAGGCTTAACTAAATATTGCATCAGCTGAAAAATAAATTATAATTGCACATTACCTTAAGTATAGAGAACGCAAAGGTTCATAAAATTATTTAAGGTGTAAAGCTAATTAAGGTTAGAAATTACTTGTTGATAAACAGGCTTGTTAATAGTGACCGTAAATTTTTGTCTAAGTTGTTCAACCCATTGCTGCTCCAAAAACGCTTGATAGTCGGCAATTAGCTGCCCCCTAACCTCTTCAATGGGTTTTGGATCATCTTTAACTTCATTTAAAAATCGGACAAAGTAATAACTATTACCTTGTGAGTGAATATCAGATATTGAATGACTCCATGATTCGAATCCTTTAACCATTTTGTTATCAGGCACTACGGCGATTTTGTCAACTTTAAAAAGGGTGTCTTTTTTGCCTACACCTTTTCTCGCAAGCTCATCAATGGTTAAGTTTCTTCCTTTTCTTGATTTTACTAATTTTCGTGCTTTTTTAAGGTTTTTTTCTTTGTGCGAGGTAAATAGCTGTCCGTAAATTCTTTCAGACCATGAGTAATTATGGATATTATCATTGTAAAATTTCTTCTGCCCTTCGTGATCTTGGGTTGATTTTGACCATACATTTATGTCCATAATAGCAAAAAGCAAAATTCCATCATGGTACTCCTTAAGCAAGTATTTTATTTCACTATTTTCTGCCAAAAGTTTATTCTGCTCAAAAGCAATGGCAACGCTTTTAACCATTTCATCGAATGAATTTTCAACTATAAGAGCAAAATGCTGGTTTGTAAATTTCTGTTGCTGCATATTTATGCGGTCGGCCAGGTCGGACAAAGTATATTTTTTATTGGCAAACGCGAATAAAAATTGATTTCTATAATACTTTGGTAACTTCCAATTGCCTTCGTAATAGCTAGAGTCTAAAACAAATTTCATCGTATTCAGAGCGTTAGAATCAACAATAAAGTTGTTTTCAATCTTTAACCTGCTCACAAATTTTTCTTGTGGAACTTTGCTTCGCTCATCACGTGCTAAACGCGCCTTTAATTCAGGCATCATCTCTTCAAAGGTGCTAACCTTACGCTCTTCTAATAGTTTAATAATATGCCAGCCAAATTGGGTTTTAACGGGTTTACTAAAGTCGCCAGGCTTAGCTAGGGCAAATGCTGCTTTTTCGAACTCGGGGGGCATCTGCCTCATACCAAACCATGGCAATTCACCACCTTTACTCGCAGTTCCTGGATCTTGACTAAAATTTTGCGCAAGTAGGGTAAAATCCTCGTTGGTGCGAACCCGCATATAAATTGAATCAATTAGCTGTTTTGCCCGCTCGGCACTCTCTGGAGAATCGTTGGCTGGTGAAGATATCATTATATGGGCAGTTTTAACTTGCCCAGCAGAAGGACGCCTACCATTTACCTTTACAAGGTGGTATCCAAATCTACTTCTGATAGGTAACGATACTGAATCGATTGGAGTTCTATAGGCTGCATCCTCGAAAGGGTAAACCATTTGAAAAACAGAAAAGTACCCTAAGTTTCCACCATTCATTTTCACGGAGGGATCATCGCTAGTAGCGCGAGCAACCGCCCCAAAGTCAGCCGTTTCAAGAACCCTTTTACGGATGCTCATCGTTTTATTATAAAGCATAAGGGTATCATCAGGCGAAGCATCTTCGGGCACCGTAATAAGAATATGGCTTGCATTAACCTCAACCTTTGCTCGCTGGTAAGCCTCCCGCAGTAGTCTTTGTTCCTCATCCTTATCGACTAGCTGAGGTTGCAACAGCTGGTTTCGATAGCTGGTATACTCTTGCTTAAACTCATCGGTTTTATTAAGTCCTTCCGACATAGCTTCGGCAACTTTCAGTTTATAAACAATAAACATATCCAAATATTCGTCGACGCTTTTCTTATCAGCATCGGCAATCATTTGGTTATTCTTTAGGTAGATTTGTTCAAACTCGTACCTGCTAACCGACTCATTACCTATGGTAAGTAAAATATCATTGTTGTTTTGAGCCGACAAGTAGCTGCTTAGCAAAAAGCAAATTGTAAGTATAAAATAAGTACGCTTCATAGTATAGTTCTTATCGGTTAAAATCAATTAAACAGGTTACCCCCTGCTATAGTTTGGTGCTTCGCGAGTAATGGCCACATCATGAGGATGACTTTCGGCAATACCAGCATTGGTTATTCTAACAAACTTTGCCTGTTTCAGTTTTTCAATTGTAGGTGCGCCGCAGTAGCCCATACCCGCCCTAAGACCACCAATCATTTGGTAAAGAACCTCTTTCAGGGTTCCTTTATAAGGTACACGGGCAACAATTCCTTCGGGTACAAGTTTCTGAATATCATCTTCAACATCCTGAAAATACCTGTCTTTTGATCCCTGCTGCATTGCCTCTAACGAGCCCATACCACGGTAGGACTTAAATTTTCGTCCGTTATATATTATGGTCTCACCGGGTGATTCGTCAACCCCAGCAAACATAGAACCTGCCATAATTGAGTCGGCGCCCGCTGCAAGTGCTTTCACTATATCGCCAGAGTAACGAATTCCGCCATCGGCAATAATGGGTATACCTGTTCCTTTAAGCGCCTTAGCCACATCATAAACGGCATTCAGCTGGGGTACGCCAACACCTGCTATAACCCGTGTTGTACATATTGAGCCAGGACCAATACCAACCTTTACACCATCAACACCAGCCTTAACCAGTTCGAGGGCTGCTTCGGCTGTGGCAATATTCCCCACAACCACCTCTAATCCCGGAAATTCTTTTTTTACCTTTTTAAGCATCTCGATAACACCACGCGAATGGCCGTGGGCAGTATCAATAACAATTGCATCGACCTTAGCTTGTACCAGTGCGCTAATCCTTTCGAGAGTATCATTGGTAACCCCAACGCCAGCTGCAACCCTAAGCCTGCCTTTGGAATCTTTACACGCTAACGGGTTGTCTTTTGCCTTGGTAATATCTTTATATGTTAATAAACCAGCCAGCTTATAATTCTCATCAACCACAGGCAGTTTTTCAATTTTATACTCTTGTAAAATTGCCTCAGCCTCTTCTAGATTAATTGTTCTTGTGGTTGTAATAAGCCCCTCTGAGGTCATTACGGTTTTTATGGGTTCAGAAAAATCGCGCTTAAATCGTAGGTCGCGATTGGTAACTATACCAATTAAAACACGCTCAGTATTAACAACGGGTATTCCTCCAATTTTATACTCTTTCATCAACTTAAGTGCATCTCCAACAGTGGCTTCGGGCCCAATAGTAACCGGATCGTAAATCATTCCGCTCTCGGCTCGTTTTACAATGCGCACCTGATTTACCTGTGCCTCAATCGACATATTTTTATGCACAACACCTATACCTCCCTCGCGAGCTATTGCGATAGCTACAGCCGATTCGGTAACGGTGTCCATTGCTGCCGAAATAATGGGGGTATTTATTGAAATATTTCTTGAAAACATTGTTGAAATGTCTACATCGCGGGGTAAAACTTCAGAATAGTCGGGAACTAATAAAACATCATCAAATGTAAGTCCCTCTGTTACAACTCTTTCTTTTATAAATGACATGGCGTTTGGTTTTGTTTTTTCGCTTGCCAAGTTACAAAAAAAACTGATTAACAAAGTGATTGTTTTCACTTTGTACCGCTTGGCATAGTAACAAATTGAGATTACATTTGTGTAAATCAATTTGTGTAACTTGAATCAGTTTGAAAAAATACTATTCCAATACTGGGGATTTTCCTCATTTAGGGCTATCCAGCTTGAGGTAATTGAATCGGTTTACGCGGGAATTGACACGCTGGCGCTAATGCCAACCGGTGGAGGGAAATCAATAACCTTCCAAATTCCAGCGCTGGCCAAGGAGGGTTTATGCCTTGTGGTTACCCCATTAATTGCACTGATGAAAGACCAGGTTGAAAACTTAAAAAAACGAGGAATAAAGGCTGTGGCCTTACATTCGGGCATGACACGGCACGAGATTGAAATTACGCTAGACAATTGCGCCTATGGAAATATAAAATTTCTTTACCTATCGCCCGAGCGTTTAAACACCGAGCTTTTTAAGGTTAGGCTACAAAAAATGAATATTAACCTTGTGGCAATTGATGAGTCGCACTGTATATCGCAGTGGGGTTACGACTTCAGACCATCATACCTTAAAGTATCTGAGCTTAGGGAGCAGCTGCCCACCGTTCCGTTTTTAGCCGTAACCGCCACAGCAACCCCCGAGGTTGTTGACGACATTCAGGAGAAGTTGGGTTTTAAGCAAAAGCACGTTGTTAAGATGAGCTTTGAGCGGAAAAACCTAGTATACCTAGTGCGGGATATTGAGGATAAAAATAAGCATCTGTTTAAAATTGTAAACGGACTGCCCGGAAGTGGTGTTATTTATGTTCGAAATAGGCTAAAGACTAAAGAGATTGCACAAATGCTTCAGAAAGAAGGTATTAGCGCAGATTACTACCACGCTGGCTTAACGTCGGAGATTCGCAGTGCTAAGCAGGACGACTGGCAAAACGACCGAACCCGCATAATTGTATCGACCAATGCCTTTGGAATGGGTATTGACAAGCCCGATGTACGCTTTGTTGTACATATGGATTTACCCGATTCGCCAGAAGCATATTTTCAGGAAGCTGGGCGCGGCGGGCGCGATGGCAAATTAGCCTACGCCATTTTACTGTACAACAACTCGGATAAAGCAAAAATTGATAAGCGAGTACAAACATCGTTTCCCGAACCCGAAGAAATAAAACGTTGCTACCATGCCCTATGCTCATTTCTAGGAATATCCATAGGTGCAGGAAAAGATGAGGTTTACGATTTCAACCTAATTGAGTTTGCAACGGCATACAAGTTTAACTTTTCAAGGGCATACAGCTCGCTTAAATTTTTAGAACTCGAAGGCTATATTGAACTAACAGACGAGCTTGATAATCCCAGCCGAATTATGGTTATTACAGGAAAAAACGAGCTATATAAATATCAGGTTGCCCACGCCGACATTGACCCTTTTATAAAGATTTTGCTTCGCAATTATGCGGGCCTCTTTAGTAGTTACATTAAAATTGATGAAACACACCTTGCCCGAATCAGCAACCTACCCTTTAGAACCGTAACTGATAATTTGATAAAATTGAGCAGAGCAAAAGTAATAAACTACATACCCCGAAAAAAAACGCCCCTTATTATATTTACTGAGGAAAGGCTGGACGATAAGAACCTCAGAATAAGTCCTGAAAATTACCACGCAAGAAAAGAACGATACCTTAAGAGAGTTAATGCAATGGTCGAGTACGCCTCGGGGACTGCAAAATGCCGTAGCATGTCGTTACTTGAGTATTTTGGCGAAACCACAGCCACACGCTGCGGAAAATGTGATGTTTGTACTTCGCGCAATGAGTTAGATATGAGTAAGTACCAATTTGATCAAATTCTTGAACAGATAAAAGCATCCATACTAACAGAAGGTAAGCTGCTTGAGCCTCTGGTTGATTCCATAAAATTTCCTACAGAAAAATCAACTAGAGTAATTCGGTGGCTACTCGATAACAATAAAATTATTAAGGATAGTAACGAGGTTTTGCATTGGAACAAAAAGGTGTAATTCGATGTTATTAACTAAGTTTGCTCTATAAAACCATACAAAATTGAAAGCAGGAATAATTGGTTCGGGTGTTGGAGGGCTTGCAACGGCCATAAGGCTATCAACTAAGGGATACAAGGTTACCGTTTTTGAACAATCAGATACTATTGGCGGAAAGCTAAATGAACTCCGAATGGGCGATTTTCGTTTCGATACGGGCCCTTCACTGTTTACCCTGCCTAGCTTAGTTGATGAACTTTTTAGCATTGCTGGCGAAAAGGATTCAAATACATTTAGGTATAAAAAGTTAGAAAATGTTACCCGATATTTTTACCCGAACGGTAAAGTGCTAAACTCGTGGTCGGATCCAATACGATTTGCCCAAGAAGCCGAGCAGGTGCTGAACGAGCCAGCTGCAAATATTGAACAATACCTAAACGAGTGCAAAGAGCTATACCAGCTAACATCTAATATGTTTATGTTTAGCCCTTTTCCTACTTGGAAAGGCTTTAAGTCGGACGAAGCGAAACAGATTGGAATGAATTTTAAGAAGCTTAAAGCGTTTGAAACCATGCACAAGGTGAACCGCAGAAGTTTCCTACAAAAAGAAACTATACAACTTTTTAACCGCTTTGCCACCTACAATGGTTCAAATCCCTACAAAGCACCCGGCACGCTAACCATTATTCCGCACCTTGAGCACAATATAGGAGCCTACTTTCCTGAGCAGGGAATGTACTCCATCGCCAAATCGATGTTTTCATTGGCACAAAAGCTTGGTGTAAACTTTGAACTAGGTTGTCCTGCTCAACGGATAGAGTACAAGCACGGCAAAGTAACTGGCATTAAGGCGAATGGTTTAGCCGACAACTTTGATATTGTAGTAAATAACACCGATATTTTTACTGCATACCCAAATCAGATGCCCGAACGTAAACTAAGCCAGTTCTACAAAATGCAAGAGCCCTCATCATCGGCACTAATTTTTTACTGGGGCATAAAAGGCACACACCCTAAGCTTGATGTGCATAATATTTTATTTAGTGAGAATTATGGCGAAGAATTCAAAGTTCTTGAGCAGAAAAACATATCGAACGATCCTACTGTATACATTTTTATAAGCAGTAAAGCCGTGCCTAGCGATGCACCCGCAATGCACGAAAACTGGTTTGTAATGGTAAATGTACCGTACGATA
>Ga0265295_1002917_pt1 | contig 25884 bp, 22 predicted proteins | sample Munlansysbiofilm_FD_192503 | JGI IMG/M metagenome (GOLD analysis project Ga0265295, IMG submission 192503) | Leachate microbial communities from a municipal landfill in Southern Ontario, Canada - Methane capture system biofilm | ecosystem: Engineered > Solid waste > Landfill > Unclassified ... | reverse complement strand
GCCTCTTTTTGCAAAAGGGAAAAATGAAACTTTTGTCGGCAGGATACGAACTGGGTTATGTGGAGAAAATACTGCACAGCTATGGATTGTAGCTGATAACTTAAGAAAAGGCGCAGCTACAAATGCCATTCAAATCGCCGAATATGTAATAAAAAATATTCTTTAAGGCAATGATTCTAAAAGGGAGAAATATTTTTCTTGTTGCAGGACCCTGCAGTGCCGAATCAAGAGATCAATTGATAGGAACGGCTTCTGAACTTATCCAAAAAGTCCAACCTGATGTCATCAGGGCGGGAATATGGAAGGCCCGAACAAGAATGAATACTTTCGAAGGAGTGGGAAAAGAAGGGCTCAAATGGCTCCAAGAAGTGAAAACCATGTTTGGGATACCAGTTGCAACCGAAGTTCTAAAACCTGAACATGTAGAGCTGTGTATAGATGCAGGTATCGATTATGTTTGGCTAGGAGCGCGCACAGTTGTCAATCCTTTTATGGTTCAGGAAATCTGCAGCGCCCTCAAAGGCAGCAACTTAAAAATAATGGTGAAAAATCCAGTGAACCCTGATATTAAGTTATGGATCGGCGCCATTGAAAGAATCTTTGACACAGGCATAACATCAGTTGCAGCCATACACAGAGGTTTTTCCACTTATTACAGCAGTCCTTACAGAAACATGCCTCTTTGGGAAATTCCCAATGAACTCCGAAGAGCTTTCCCTGAACTTCCTATAATTTGTGACCCAAGTCATATTTGTGGAAGAACCGATTGTATTCAGGAAATTGCCCAACAAGCTCTCGACCTTGAAATGAACGGACTGATGATTGAATCTCATTACAATCCGTTGCTTGCAAAATCAGACAAGGATCAACAACTGACACCAGATCAACTTCAGGACATCCTCCACTGCATTATTGTCAGAAATAGATGTGAATCCCTTGAACAAAAACTAAAAAATCTGAGGAACGAAATTGACACCATAGACAATCACCTTTTGGAAATTCTATCACGAAGACTTCAGATTGTTAAAGAAATCGGAAAATTCAAGAAAACCCATCAAATTACTATCCTTCAGTCAGAAAGATCTAAACACATCTTCACCGATAGAATTAACAAAGGGACATCACTGAATATTGATTCCGAATTTCTTAAAACATTACTGAAAACAATCCACAATGAGGCTATTCGCATTCAATTAGATATTATGAAAACAGATTCTGACTCTATACAGACAAAATAAAAAAAAGGGCACCTTTATATGTTTTAGGCGCCCTGCATTCATCAAACTTCTATGAGAAAGTAATTAGAGTGCAAATCTGGTAAATATAGCACCCAGATTCTGATTAGTTTGTTTTAAGAATAAATTTAATAGGAAGATTAAACTGAACACGAACAGGAATTCCTCTTTGTTTTCCAGGTGACCATTTTGGCATTTGATTCATAACACGAAGAGCCTCCTCGTCACAACCTCCGCCGATTCCTTTCAACATTTTTATACCTGTTATACTCCCGTCTTTTTCAACAACAAATGTAACATGTACAGATCCTTCTATGCCAGTTTCAACAGCAAGTCGGGGATACTTCAGGTTTTTGCCCAAAAATTCGTGTAATGATTCAAGTCCACCAGGATACTCAGGCATAATTTCAACCACCCTAAAAGGAGCTTCAACTACCTCATGAACTTCTGTTTCATCAATGGGTTTAATATAAACAATGTCCTTGTAAATGTGCTCATCATTTTCAGCATCTACATTAGCAGTTTCTACTGCTGCATCATTGGATACTTCAACGAGTTCGATCACTGTAGGTTTTGGGATTTCTGGCTCTTTTTTGTCACGAGTCGTGTTATCTACGATGTCTACGTCAGCCATTAAATCGGTCGGGTCGATTAGGACAAATTCTCCTTTTTCGAATGTTTTCCATTCAAAAGCTGCAAACACAAGCAGCAAAGAAATAACTAATCCTAATTGGAAGAAAACATTTTTTTTGCTTTCTAGATTTGCTTTCATTGATTTTTTTGTTTCCATGGCTTTAATATTTTATAGTTATTAAACGTAAAAAGATTCAACAATGATACTCTCTTGAGGCTATATTAGGCCTTAATCCATAGTAGATCAGCGTTCAAAAAGTTATCGGCCTATTTGAACAAAAAAAAGGTTGCCAAATGGCAACCCTTTTTAAAATAATACTATATGAGATTATCCCTGAAGAACGAATTTAATGGGAAGATTAAACTGAACACGAACAGGTTTTCCACGCTGTTTTCCCGCTTTCCATCCTGGCATATTTTTAACAACTCTAGATGCTTCTTCGTCACATCCACCACCAATTCCTCTAAGGATTTTCACATTCGTGACACTCCCATTGGGTTCAACAACAAATGTCACAAACACAGTTCCTTGAATTCCACTTTCCTTAGCCATAGGAGGATAGGAAATATTTTTTGCAAGATATTCCATCAATGCAGCTTCACCACCTGGAAAGGAAGGTTGTTCCTCAACAATAGTAAAAATTTCAGCTTCAACAACATTTTCTTCTTCAACATCAACCCTACTGACAAAATAATCCTCTACAGCTGTACGTTGGTCAACATCTTCAAAAGTCAATTCAACATCAACTTCAACATCATCTTCAACGATTTCCATCTGAGGTGCTTGAAGAGGAGGTGGTTGCTCAATTTTATCTTCTGGACGTGTGATTTCAATTTCTTCTTCAGGAGGAAGAAAATTTGTCATGTCAAATGATTCTTCAGCTACCTTATCATAGCTCTTCCATTCAAAGCCAACAAAAACAACAAAAAGTGCAAAGACCAATCCTATTTGAAAAAACACATTTTTCTTTCCTTCGAGGTCTTGTTTGGGATTTTTCTTTATTTCCATAGTATCGGATATTAAGTGAACAACTGCAAAATTACAAATTAATTTGAAGCTTAATCATTATTTCTTGATTATTTTAACGTGTTATCTAAACCATTATTATTAAATGTCTGAAAAAATTACAATAATGCCTGAAACTTCAAAACTTCCTTAGGGAGTATAATTCTGTGGAATTTCCATAAAAACAGAAAAAAATAGCCCTTTCGGAAATATTCAACAAAACAAGACACACAACTAGCACTACAAAAACAGGCTTGTTGTGTATCTTAAATATATTTGAAAGTAGATTTTTAAGCAATAATTGCTTTGTATGCTTCAGCATCCAATAGCATGTCTACTTCTGAAGGGTCTGACATTTTTACTTTAATTATCCATCCCTTTTCATAAGGATCTTTATTCAAAATGTCAGGAGTTTCTTCAATAATCTCATTAAACTCAAGCACTTCTCCACCCATAGGCATATACACATCTGACACTGTTTTAACAGCTTCAATAGTTCCAAAAGCATCACCCTTAGACAATGTTTCTCCAACTGTATTGACATCAACAAACACAACGTCTCCTAGTTGATCTTGAGCATAATCAGTAATTCCAATGTAAGCGATGTCGCCTTCAACTTTTACCCATTCATGATCTTCAGAGTACTTTAAATTGTTTAGTACGTTCATAATTCTATAATTAATTTGAAAATTTTTCCAAAAATACAAAATCTAACTATTGTAAAAAAAAAAATTTATCTTTACTGTAACTTTTTTAATTGTTATCCGTCTGTACAATTTGCGTATGCTAGCTAAAACATGACAATCAAAGATTATAACAATTGTGTTGATTTGTATTCAGACAAAGCTTTCCGGTTTGTATTAAAAAACCTGAAAGATGAAGAAATGGCAAAAGACATCATACAAGATACTTTTCTTAAACTCTGGGAAAAACACGAAAACGTGGACTTCACCAAAGCAAAATCATACATCTTTACATCCGCCTACCACACCATGATTGATTATATAAGAAAAAACAAAAGGTTCATCTCATATGATTCTGAAGAGTCAACAGACTTCATGGATTCGCTTGGAAGACACACTCCCGCAAAGGAGAGTCCCGATCTAAAATCGATTTTAAATCAAGCTCTCGATCTTCTTTCCAAAGAACAAAAATCTGTTATCCTACTTCGCGACTACGAAAAATACTCTTACAAAGAAATTGGAGAAATCACAGGACTCAGTGAAGCTCAAGTTAAGGTTTATATATACAGGGGCCGATTATTTTTAAGAAACTATATAAAAGACCCTTCCCTAGTTATTTAATTCAACGATAATGAAAATCAACCGACACAACTTCGAACTGTTTTTTCTTGATTATTATGATCATCAGCTGAGTCCATCTGATGCAGAAATGCTATTTGAATTTCTTAAATCCAATCCTGATTTAAAAGAAGAATTCGATCGATTTGAAATGATTTCCATAGAAAATTCTTCATCCATGGCTGTTTTTCCATTAAAAGAACAACTCAAAAGACCAGAAATCATCAATGTCGGAGAAATAGATGAATCAAATTATCAAGAATACTTTATTTCATGGCACGAAGGAGATCTTCTGCCCGAAAAACAAATCGAAGTTTTGTCATTCATTAATTCAAATCCACAACTTGATGAAGAATTTGAATTATTTGGAAAAATAAAACTTCAGCCAGACCTCATTATTACTTTCACATCCAAACAAAAACTCATACAAACTGCTCGACCTAAAATAGTGAGATTATATTTTCAGTATGCCGTTTCTGCCGCCGCTATTTTGGCTCTAGTTTTCACTGTCTTCCAACAATTAAATCATACAAAGGATAAAAACTTTCAACAAGCCGGACTTTCCATTAAGCATTCTGACAATAACTTTACAAACAGGCACAATAACCAAACAGCCAAATTTTTAGATTCAGAACCTATAATCCTTTCACATAATAATTATCACAATACCCCTAAACTTCCTAGGATGATAAATGAACCTGCTCCTTCAAGAATCAGTTCTATCTCAGCTTCAAATATCCCCGAATACACTAATAATTCGGCTCATCACAGGGCCTCACTCAGATATGAATTCTCGGATGCTTACGCAGCAATGACTGAAAAACAGAAATCTGCTCCGGCAGAAGAAAATTCACCATTCATTCTGCAACCCAGACTATTTGATAATATAGTCAATCAGATTGAAGATAATTATGACAACACAACTGATAAGCTTGCAAACATTAGCGGATGGAGCATTGCTAAATATGGGGTTATGGGCTTCAATATCCTTACTGATAACGATGTGGCTTTTAATGTACAAAGCAATGATCAGGGCGAAGTGAGCAAAGTAGCATTCAATGACTTTGCATTTCCTATCAAGAAAAACAGATGACACCTCAAGACAAAGCGAATCTTCTCATAACACATACAGCCGTCGGAACGATCTGGCGGCTTTTTTTTCCTAAGCTATTCAGTTTTCAATTCAAAAAAAATATATATCTGTAACTTCCAGTGCGATTCATCCGTCATAAACACATACCTTAAAATTACAAAACTATGAAAACATACTTTGCTTCAGAATACACCAAAGCCATCCTTTTAACATTTATGACAGTGTTTCTGCTCATCTCCACTATGGTAGCACAAACAATTCCACTTCAGAAAAGCTTTTCAACAATTATTGCTGATGGTTTAATCACTGTAACATTAAATAAATCTCAAACTAGCAGTATAGAAATCATTAACGGAGAAAATTTCTCTGCAGAAGACGTTCTCAACTATTCGATAAAAAACGATGAGCTGACCTTAACCTCAACAGGAAAAATCAAAAATCTGCAAGTTATTGTTAATTATATAGATCTAACAAAGATTATAGCCTCAGGCGCTTCTACTGTAAAATCTAAAGACGTTATTAAAACACCCACTCTGGAAATCACATCAGACGGAGCTAGTGACGTAGATATCATCGTCAACACTGAACAACTCCTCCTCATTACTTCTGCAGCTTCAACAGTTAAGCTTTACGGAACAGCAACCAATGTGACAGCAAAAGCATCAGGTGCTGCAGACATCAAGGCAATCAATCTGACAGCTGAAAACGCCACACTTGATGCAAGCGGAGCAGCAGATATCAAAATGAATGTTACCAAAAGTGCTGTTGTTACAGGAGCAGGAGCAGCTGACGTGCGACTCAATGAAGAACCTGAATCAATCTCTTCAGACATGACTGGTGTATCAACTCTCAAATATGGAAACATCTCAATCGAAAACGGTCTCTCAGAAATAGTAAATGATTCCATCTGGAGTAACAATCCAATTAAAAGAAGCAGAAAAAAATTCAACGGACACTGGGGTGGTGTTGAACTTGGAATAAATACTTTCGTTGATAATCAATTTAATACTACTCTCCCCTCTGAATATGAGTTTCTCAATCTGAAAAATGCTAAATCATTTACTGTTCAGCTCAATCTAATTGAAAAAAACATACCAATTGTTAAAAATCAATTTGGAATTGTTAGCGGACTGGGACTTTGGATTAACAATTACAGGCTTTCAAACAATATTGTCATTGGGACTGATAGTTTGGGACTATTCGGATATGCAGACTCTACACGCAATTATGTCAAAAGCAAACTAACAGCATCATATCTTGCGTTACCTCTAATTTTTGAATATCAATTCAGAAATAAAAATGGAAAAGAGATCTTTCATATCGCTGCCGGAGGTTACGGAGCTGTGAAACTTGGATCCAAAACAAAATTAGTCTATCTGAATAAAAACAATAAAATTAAAAACAAAGAGCACGATGACTTTGACATGAATCTCTTTAAATACGGACTTACAGCACGCATAGGATGGAAAAGGCTAAACTTCTTCGGCAACTATAATCTTTCAGCATTGTGGTCAAAAAACAAAGGACCTGTAGTTTACCCCTTTGAGGTTGGTATAACTCTTTTAGGATGGTAAACACAATCAAAAAAAATGAGGCTTCGATCATTAAGCCTCATTTTATTTTTAATTGTTAATGATCTCCACCTTCATTTCACTGTTGATCTTGATTATCTGTAAAGATGCAGCATAACCCACAATCAAAGCCACTGAAAACTTAAAAGGCAACCTCCTGTTTATTACAACTTTCTGCATCAATTTTGAGGTTACTGAAGATACAACAACCTCGGCAGGCAATTGAAATGTTTGAGAAATTTTACGACCAGATGTAAAGGTAAAAGTTTGTTGCATAGGCAATATTAATTGAATGATTTAATACGGTTCTATAACGATGCATTTTTTGTGTTTATTGTATTGAAATAAAAAGTTTCTTTGCTCCATTAGTTATAAAAGAAAAGTCCGAAGTAATCATACAGTAAACTGAATACTCCGGACTTTTGACGACAAAGAACTCTCTATTTCTTATCTCATCAAAACAGACTCCTTGCCCTTAATCATTTTTCGCAAATTAATAATTGCATAACGCATTCTTCCCAGAGCAGTATTAATACTTACATCTGTTCTATCTGCAATATCTTTGAAGCTCATATCCATGTAATGTCGCATGATCAAAACCTCTTTCTGCTCAGGAGGCAACTGATCAACAAGCCTTCTTACATTATAGCTTATCTGATCACTGATCATTAAGTCTTCAACTGAAGGTTCTGAAAAATCTAAAAAGTTGAAAACATCATTTTCATCATTGGACTCAATGGTGGGAAATTTCTTGCCTTTGCGGAATAAATCAATTACAAGGTTATGAGCAATTCTCATGACCCACTGAATGAATTTTCCTTCTTCCTTATATGAACCAGACTTAAGAGTGTTGATAACTTTAAAGAATGTGTCTTGAAACACATCCTGTGCAGAATCAGCGTCTTTGACCAAATAAAAAATATAGGAATACACTTTTTCCCTATGCCTGTTCATTAATAAATTGAATGCGTTTTGACTACCATCAATGAACTCTTTTACAAGATGTTCATCAGATCTTTCTGTTGTATGCATACGCTACTGAATTGAGTTAGCGTAAAATTTATTCGATAGTAGTCCTCCTGATTTTTATGTGAAATACAAAACAAAGATACAATCATTCTTTCTTAAAATCCAAAAAAAACTTTTATTTTGTATAAATTTGCAAGCCCAACCACAAGATACAATGAAACACAGCGCTGACATTCAATACATTACGATAAAAAGAGCTCGTTCTCATAATCTTAAAAATATAGATGTGAAAATCCCTAGAAATTGCCTTACGGTCATCACAGGCCCCTCTGGCTCGGGAAAATCATCATTAGCTTTTAACACTCTTTTTGCTGAAGGACAAAGACGTTACGTGGAAAGTCTGAGCGCATATGCACGCCAATTTCTTGAAAAAATGCCACCACCGGATGTTGATTCCATAGAAGGAATCCCTCCTGCCATTGCCATTGAGCAAAAAGTCAGCATAAGATCATCAGGTTCAACCGTGGGAACAAGTACAGAAGTATATGACTATCTGAAACTGCTTTTTGCACGTATCGGAAAAACTTATTCGCCAGTATCTGGAAAAGAAGTAAAAAAACAATCCGAAAAAGACGTCACCGATCTGGTTATGAAACAAAATACCGGAAGTGCATGCATGATTCTTGTGCCTGTTAAATTGAACAAGGGTCGCGACCTTAAAACGCAGCTAGAAGTTTTCCACAGCCAAGGTTATGGTAGAATACTAGCAGATAACACATTGCATCGCTTTGACGGAAGCAACATTCCTGAAGGGCTCAATGTTGCAAAAAAATTATATCTGATTATAGACCGATTCATGATTGACCCAAGTGATGTAGAGCTTCCAGGAAGAGCTGCCGACAGTGCTTACATGGCTTTTCATGAAGGAAATGGCCAATGCATTGTCAGAATTACTGAGACTCAAAGTGATTCACCAACTGATCACACTTTTTCTGATAAATTTGAAGCCGATGGAATTGTTTTTGAAATCCCGGAAGTAAATTTATTCTCCTTCAACAATCCTTATGGTGCTTGCCGCAGCTGCGAAGGATATGGGACCGTTCTGGGAATTGATGAAGACCTTGTCATTCCAGATAAAAGTCTTTCGGTTTGGGAAGATGCTGTTGTTTGCTGGAGAGGAGAAAAGTTATCAGAATGGAAACAACAATTTATAAAAAACTCGCACAAACACAATTTTCCGGTACATACTCCTATTCGCGAATTAACACCCGAACAATACAAGCTTCTTTGGAAAGGAGATAAAACGCTGTATGGGATTGACACTTTTTTTAAATATGTAGAATCCAAAGCCTACAAAATTCAATTTCGAGTCATCCTCTCCCGCTATCGTGGACGAACAGTTTGCACCGAATGCAAAGGCACTCGCATTCGAAAAGAAGCACAATACGTACAAGTAAATGGATATACCATTGTTGATTTGGTTACCAAACCCATTGATGAATTATCAGAAATATTTTCTACTCTATCATTAAGCGACTATGAGCAACAAGTTTCAGGAAGATTAATCACTGAAATCAGGAATCGACTCAGCTTTCTAAACAATGTAGGACTTCATTATTTGACTCTCAACAGAGCTTCAAATACACTATCTGGTGGTGAAACTCAGCGCATCAATCTAGCCCAATCAGTTGGGAGCAATTTGCGCGGTGCTCTCTACATCATTGATGAGCCGACCATCGGCCTTCATCCGAAAGACACACTCAAATTACTTGACACAATTCAATACCTTAAAAACCTAGGCAACACCATTGTCATTGTTGAGCATGAAGAAGAAATCATCAAAGCCGCCGATTATATTGTTGACATGGGACCTTTGGCGGGCACAAAAGGTGGAGAAATAATTTTTTCAGGCAGTTTTAAAGATCTATTGAAAGAACCCAAATCACTCACTGCAGCATTTTTCAACAAACAGCTTGTGATTCCGCTTCCAACAGTCAGAAGATCCTGGAAACACTCACTTATACTCGAAGGCGCTGCCGAACACAATCTTCAAAACATCGATGTAACATTTCCTCTAAATGTTTTAACAATTATTACGGGACCCAGTGGTTCTGGGAAAAGCACGCTTGTAAAAAACATATTAGTTCCCATTCTGAGAAAAATATATAGCAGTACGGCTGATAAACCCGGAAAACATTCGAAACTCTCAGGAGATATTTCAAAACTACATGGGGTTGAATTTATTGATCAAAATCCCTTGGGGAGATCTTCCAGATCAAATCCTGCCACTTATACCAAAGCATTTGACGACATCAGAACACTTTTCAGTCTGCAACAAATATCAAAAATAAGAGGCTACAAACCTGGGTTTTTCTCATTCAATACTACCGGGGGACGATGCGATCGTTGCTCTGGTGACGGTCATATTATTGTTCAAATGCAATTTCTGGCTGATGTTGAGTTAGTATGCGAAGAATGCAAAGGGAAACGATATAAAGATGAAGCTCTCGAAGTACAATTTGAAGGAAAAACCATTACTGACATCCTTGAAATGACCTTAGATGATGCCCTTGACTTTTTCAATTTGTATTCTGAGAGTAAGTTTTCGACACTTATCAGGTCCATCAACCAAAAACTCAAGCCTTTGCAAGACATAGGATTAGGCTATCTCACTCTTGGACAGCCCACTTCTACTTTTAGCGGAGGCGAAATCCAGCGACTTAAACTGGGCAGCTATCTGATACGAGGAGGAAATGAAAAACCATTGATGTTTGTTTTTGATGAACCATCCACAGGACTGCATTATCATGACATTCTTAAATTGTACAATGCCTTTGAACGTCTTATTGCTGCTGGTCACTCCCTTTTAGTGATAGAGCACAATATGGAACTAATCAAATGTGCAGATTGGATCATCGATTTAGGCCCTGGGGGCGGTCGCGAAGGAGGCAAAGTGATGTTTCAGGGACTCCCCGAAGAATTTATTAAAAACTCAAAATCTCACACCGTCAAATTTTTAAAAGAAAAAATCAATTCCAATATTTCTTAGATGTTTACCAACATTCTTCATTAATAATAACGCCTTTTCCTTCAAAAAACATTACTTTTGACAAAAAGTATCTAACCAATGTCTGATATTAGAATTATTGAAGTTTGCACAAGAACACAGATTAAAACGTTTGCAAAATTTCCGTTTCAAGTATACAAAAACAACCCTTACTGGGTTCCCTATATCATTAATGATGAGATTAAAACATTACAAAGGGAAACCAACCCGGCATATAAATTCTGTGATGCATCATTTTGGCTGGCATACCAAGGAAAAAACTGTGTAGGGCGCATTGGCGCTATCATCAACAATCTTTATAACGAAAAAGAAGGAGAACTTATCGGGCGTTTTACAAGAGCCGAGTTTTTTGATGATCCTGCCATTACTAAAGCCCTGTTTTCCACTGCTGAAGCATGGTTAAAAGAAAGAGGCATGACGAAAGTTCTGGGGCCTCTTGGATTTAACAATCTGGACAACCAGGGGATGCTCATTGAAGGATTTGACTACTTGGCTGCTGTTGGCTCGGTTTATCATATGCCATATTACAAAAAACACCTTGAATTGCTAGGCTATGAAAAAGAAATTGACTGGATTGAATTCAGACTCAAGATTACTGAAGTTCCTGCAAAAGCACTACGATTGAACGAAATCATTCAGAAACGGTTTGGAGTAAAAATGATCCACTTCAAATCAAAAAAAGAGTTGCAACCATACACACCTAAAATCTTCAGCCTTCTGAATGATGCTTTTGATGAACTTCCTTTTGTTAGTCCATTCCCTCCCGAACTCATTGAGTTTTATGCCAATAAATATGCAAGTCTTCTGGCTCCTAAATTTGTAAAAGTTATTGAAAATCAGGACAAAGAGTTAGTAGCATTCATTATTTCACTCCCCACGATTTCACAAGCATTACAAAAGACAAAAGGTAAACTCTTTCCATTTGGTATTTTCCACATTATGCGAGCATTAAAAAACCCAACTGAGTTTGAACTTCTTCTCACAGGAATCAACCCAAAACTTCAAGGACAGGGTATCTCAGCAATACTCATCACTGAATTGCAGAAAGAAATGCTAAAAACAGAAGGACGCTGGGTGGAAACAACCGGTATTTTTGAAACCAACCACAAAGCCATCGAACACTGGAAAAATTATGAGCATTTACAGCATAAAAGAAAAAGGTGTTTCAAAAAAACCTTATAAAGCCATTTCGTTTTACTAAAAGTATTGCTAAGGAAGCTGGTACCTGAGAATAGAAGCCTAGTGTTGTTTTCCACTACTTGTGTTGAAAAACTTCTTAATTTTGTAAAAAACAAAAATCCTCATGAAGGTATTGCACTTTTTCCTTTTCACTCTTGTAGCATTCCTTCTGAACGCACAAGATACTTCCATAATAAGTAAACCGACAAAAATATACATTTACGAAATTAAGGAAGAGATTTCACAACCTGCTTGGCTAAAGACACAGAAAGCTTTTAAAGAAGCAAATGATATGGATGCTGATCTCATCCTGATCCACATGAACACATATGGTGGACTCGTAGATATAGCGGACTCAATTCGCACTAAAATTTTAAATTCATCAATTCCTGTATGGGTTTTTATTGACAACAATGCAGCCTCTGCCGGAGCACTGATATCAATTGCATGCGACAGCATTTACATGCGAAGAGGAGCCAGTATAGGTGCAGCAACAGTAGTCACACAAGATGCACAAGCGCTGCCTGACAAATATCAATCATACATGCGAGCCACAATGCGAGCCACAGCCGAAGCCAAAGGACGGAATCCTGACATTGCACAAGCCATGGTTGATCCAGATGTTTATATTGAAGGAGTTTCTGACTCAGGAAAGGTGCTCACATTCACTACCAGTGAGGCAATCAAACATAATTATTGCGAAGGACAGGCAGAAAACATAGAAGAAGTTCTTAAACTCGCAGGCATCACTGAATATGAAATCGTTAAACAAGAGTTGACTGCCGTGGACAAAATTCGTGGGTTTTTGGTAAGTCCTATTATCAGTGGTCTTCTCATCATGGTTATCATTGGCGGATTATATTTTGAACTCCAAACACCAGGAGTTGGGTTCCCACTTGCAGCATCAGTGATAGCTGCGCTGCTTTACTTTGCACCCTTATACGTAGAAGGACTTGCCAGCCACTGGGAAATACTTATGTTTATTGTGGGTGTCGTTTTGTTAGCTATAGAAGTCTTTGCTATCCCTGGGTTTGGGGTAATTGGTATTTCTGGCATATTACTGATAATTGTTTCTTTGGCATTCAGCTTGGTTGAAAGTGATGGATTTATCGTAGAGGCCTCCAATCTTGACAAACTGGGAAAATCCTTCGCACTTGTCTTAATTTCGATGTTTCTAGGCTTGGTTGGTTCGTTTTGGGTCGCAAAAAAAACACTACAATCGAGATTTCTGGGACACCTAGCTCTCAACACCGAACAAGTCTCCACAGAAGGATACACATCAGCTAATCTCCAGTTTAATAACCTGATTGGAACTGAAGGCGAAGCTGCCACCATCCTACGCCCATCAGGAAAAATTATCATCAATGATGAATATTACGACGCAACTGTTGAAGCAGGATTTGTTGAAAAAGGACAAAAAGTGATTGTCACCAAATATGAATCTATGCAACTTTTCGTCAGAAAAATATAGAGTAAATTAGGAAAACAATGAAAAAGATATTTTTATTACTTTATTTTTTTCTTTTGACTCTCATCACTTTTGGTCAAATTAATTATTCTGAGTATTTCGAAGAAAATATTCTCCGCATTGACCTTATTCGCACAGGTTCTTTAGAAAAAAACAGCATCACCATAAAATCAATCTCCACAGAGCCACTTTGGAGTGGATGCCGTAGCAAAACAATTGAGCCCTACGACTACGGCGATTACAAAGTGGAAGTTACCGATCCACAATCAGGCAAACTTTTATTTTTATTTGCATGGTCAAGTTTATTTGCTGAATATTCTTACACTGAACAAGGAAGAACTGATGTTAAAGCATTTGAAGAAACAGTGCGTATGCCTTTTCCAAAAAAAACCATTACCATAGTTTTTTATGAACGCGTCAGAAAAAGTAGAGATTGGAGAGTTCAACACACTATGACATATAATCCCTCCTCCCCTTCAATGAAACTTCGAAAAATAAACACACAGGCAAAGGGTGAAAAAATTATTGGAACAGGTTCATCTGAAACCTGCATAGATATTGCATTTGTAGCTGAAGGATACACAGCAGAACAGTTTTCAAAATTTAAAAAAGATGCAGAACGAATTGCATCTTATATGATGAACTGCGACCCATACTCCAAATATTTCGGTTCGCTCAATTTTTGGACAGTATTTCTGCCATCAGAAGAAGATGGAGTCACAGAACCTTCTAAAAACATCACAAAAAAGACTGCCTTCAAGTGTAACTTCTCTACATTTGGAACAGATCGCTACCTGATGACCGAGCATCATTTTGATCTCAAAGATGCCACATCTGTTGTGCCATATGATCATCTAATTATCATCGTCAACAGTTCGGAATACGGCGGCGGGGGCATTTATAATTTCTACGCTACCTGTCCCTCTGATAATACCTATACTGATTTTTTGTTGGTTCATGAAACTGGACATTCAATCGCTGGACTTGCAGATGAATACTGGACTTCTGATGTCAGTGTTGTCGCCTATTACAATCCTACACATGAACCATATGAACCAAACATCACAACTCTTGCAGATTTTGATAGCAAATGGAAAGACATGCTAGAGGCAGATACTCCAATTCCCACAGAAATTGGGTTCAAAAGTTTGAAAAAAGTTGGGGTATATGAAGGAGGAGGATATGTTGAAAAAGGAGTTTACAGACCATATCCAGACTGTACTATGAAGTCAGTAAAATACAATGCATTTTGCCCTGTATGTCAACGAGCAATTGAAAGCACTCTGCTTCATTTTTCAGAATAAAAATAAAATTTTCTCTCTTCTGCATTCGGTTTTGGAAAAGCCTATTCTGATTGACAAAAAAAACAGTTTTGGGGCTTGAAATCTGAAAAAAAACTACTACTTTAGCGCTATAATTTTTTACCTATATTTAACATCTAAAAAACATTATAAATTATGGCTATTACAAAACTTTCTCAAATCATTGACGCAGTAAAAAGTAAACCTAAAAAAACACTTGTTGCAGCATACGCAAATGACGCCCACACTATCGAAGCCGTTAGTAATGCCATTGATCTTGGCATTATTGATGCTATTCTTGTTGGAGACGAAGCGACCATCAAGAATGTTTGCGCACAGGAAAAAATTGATGTCAAAAAATTCAAAATTGTTCAGGAAGCAGACGAACAAAAAGCTGCAAATCTAGCCGTAAAAATGGTAAAAGATGGAGAAGCCGGAATATTAATGAAAGGACTGGTAAGCACAGATAAATACATGCGCGCAATTTTGAACAAAGAATTCGGTATTTTACCTCCAAAAGCTGTTTTGAGTCATCTTACCATAATGGAAGTTCCTGCATATCATAAACTATTACTTTTGGGCGATGTTGCTGTTTTACCAGCACCCGATCTAAGTCAAAAAATCGCCATCACCAATTACTTAATCAATGCAGCCCACGCACTAGGTATTGAAAAACCCAAGGTTGCAATTATTGCTGCTACTGAACAAATGTCGCCAGGAATGCCTGCATGTGTTGATGCAGCTATCATTTCAAAAATGGCCGACCGCAATCAAATCAAGGGAGCGTTGGTTGATGGACCTTTGGCCTTTGATGTGGCCATAGACATGGAAAGTGCAGAGATAAAAAAACTAAAAAGCCCTGTTGCAGGTGATGCTGATTGCATGGTATTCCCAAATATCGAATCTGGCAACGTAGGTTACAAGGTACTTACCAAGTTCTGTAAGGGCGAATCAGCCATGTTAGTTGTTGGAGCCAAATGTCCAGCAGTTCTATCTTCAAGAGGTGATACTTCACAAACAAAAACATACTCCATCGCCTTTGCCGCACTTATGGCCAAATAATTAATAACCAATAAAATTCGACCAAAATGAGTGACCAACTAATTCTCGCAATCAATCCCGGATCTACTTCCACAAAAATTGCTGTCACCGACATCAAAAATGAACTTCATTTTCAAAAAACAATCAAGCATTCTATTGAAGATATTGAAAATTTTGAAAAGATTGCCGACCAGTATGAATATAGAAAAAAGGTTATTCTTGATACTCTATCAACAGCGAATATTGAATTAACTGATTTTGTGGCGGTAATTGGCAGAGGTGGATTATGCAAGCCCATTCCTTCAGGACTATACGAAGTAAACCAGAAAATGATGGATGATGTTCGAAATAGCCCCATGGGAGAACATGCAAGTAATCTTGGATGCATTATTGCTGATGATATTGCCAAAGACCTTGGCGTAAAAGCATTCATAGCAGACCCTGTAGTAGTTGATGAGCTAGAACCCTTGGCACGCATAACAGGACATCCCAATTTTGAAAGAATTTCAATTTTTCATGCCCTAAATCAAAAAGCTGTTGCACGTAAATATGCCAAATCCATAAACAAATCATACAGAGAATTAAATCTCATTGTTGTTCATCTAGGAGGCGGAATCACCGTAGGAGCCCACAAACAAGGTCTTGTCGTAGATGTCAATCAAGGGCTTGACGGTGAAGGTCCTTTCTCACCAGAAAGAAGCGGCACTCTTCCAACAGGAGAGTTGGTAAATCTGTGTTTCAGCGGAAAATACACACATGCCGAAGTCAAAAAAATGGTAAAAGGGAAAGGAGGCTGCAGTGCTTATGTTGGCACCAATGATGCCCTTGAAATTGAAAACAGAATCAAAGCAGGTGACGACTATGCAAAGCTAATTTATGAAGCAATGGCGTATCAGGTGAGCAAAGAAATTGGTGCAAGAGCCACTGTTTTAAAGGGGCAAGTGGACGCTATTTTGATTTCAGGAGGTATTGCCTACGACTTGAATTTTGTTGAATGGATAAAAGAGCGTGTTCACTTCATAGCGCCCATATTTGTTTATCCTGGACAAGACGAAATGCAGTCTCTCGCCGATAATGTCACTGCTTATTTGAAAGGAACCATAGAAGCTTTAGAATATAATCCACAGTAATCTAGGCTCTCATATAATTTCCGTTGATATAAATACGTTTATGTCAACGGATTTTATTAATTTTGCAAACTAATTTGTCTTATAATGCGATACCTGATTTTTGCACTGACTATTGTTTTTTTCTCTTCATGCAGTTCCTTCAACAAACTGCTCAAAAGTGACAATCCTGAAGAGCAACTCAATGCTGCGATAGAATATTATGAGAACGAGGACTACTTTCGCACACAGCAACTTATGGAGAAAATCATCGTTTCTTATAGAGGGACTATACAGGCTGAGAAAATTTATTATTATTATGCGTATTCATTTTATCACATGAAAGACTATATTACTGCTGCATTTCATTTCAACAGCTTGGCCAAATCTCTTCCAAACAGCCAATATGCTGAAGAAGCATTATATATGAGTGCATACTGTAAATTCCTTTTCTCTCCTGATTATTTTCTTGACCAAACTTTCACCAAAGAAGCCATTCAAGAAATGCAGTTATTTATCAATAAGCATCCACAAAGCACAAGGGTTGCCGATGCCAATAAAATAATCGATGAAATGCGTGCAAAAATGGAAATGAAATCCTTTGAAGCAGCAAAAATATACATGCAACTTGAAGAGTATAATGCAGCAGTCACTGCTTTACGAAATGTGATTTCGGATTTTCCAGGAACAAACTATACAGAAGAAGCAATGTTTCTTATTCTCAAATCATGGTTTCTCTACGCACAAGGAAGTATATCCGCTAAACAACTTGAACGGTATCAAGAAGTAAAAAAAGCCTGGGAAGAATTCAGTTCTGAATTTCCTGAATCTGAACATAAAAATGCAGCTTTGTTTTATTACAGCTCTGCTGTTAAAAACATTGAAAAAATTCAAAATACAACACAAAATATTAAAAAATAAACCACATATCATGGATTACAAAAGACATAAAGCAGATCGCGAAGCAATTACAAGAGACTTGACTGAATTTAGTACAAACACCCAAAATCTCTACGAAACAATTGTTATCCTTTCTAAACGTGCCAATCAGATTTCTTCTGAAATCCGCGAAGAATTGAATGAAAAGTTAAAAGACTTTACTTCAAGCATTGATAATCTAGAAGAAGTTTTTGAAAATCGTGAACAAATTGAACTTGCAAAGGCATACGAAGCACTGCCTAAACCAGCACTTCTTGCCATTCACGAATTGTTGACAGACAAGATTTATTTCAGAACTCCTGAAGTAGAAGAAGAAGAATAACAACAGCAAAATGTCTGACCTGAAGCACATTATTCTGGGCATCAGCGGTGGAATAGCAGCTTACAAAACTCCTTCGCTCATCAGATTTTTTAAAAAATCTGGTATTCAGGTGAAGGTGGTATGTTCAAAAAACTCTCTTTCTTTTGTTACCCCCCTCACTCTGGAAACACTGAGCGAAGAAAAAATATATTGTGATGTTTTTGGTCAATCTGAAGGACATTCAACAGGACATATTTCAATTACAGACAAAGCAGATGCTATGATTGTAGCTCCTGCCACAGCCAATATCATTGCTAAATATGCTGCCGGAATTGCAGATGATGCTCTTTCAACTACCCTTATTGCGTTTAACAAGCCTGTATTTATGGCTCCTGCCATGAACACCAGAATGTTAAACAACGAAGCTACCAAACACAATATCAGCATATTACAATCCAGAGGAGTTCAATTTATTAATTCGGAAAACGGATTTCTCGCATGTGGGCATGTAGGAGATGGTCGCATGGCTGAACCAGAAGAGATTTTCAAACAAATAGTACAACATTTTGAACATGATCCCAGAATAAAAGGGAAAAAAGTTCTTGTGGCTGCTGGACCAACTCATGAAGCCATTGACCCCGTGAGGTTTATCGGCAACTATTCAAGTGGAAAAATGGGCTATGCGCTGGCAGAAGCTTTTAGAAGCAAGGGTGCAGAAGTAACTCTCATCTCGGGTCCAGTGAGTATCAACCCCCCACATCCCGCAATAAAACTTATAAAAGTTACCAGCGCCAAACAAATGTACGACGCATGTCTTATGGAATTCCCTTCCACCCAAATCACGATAATGGCTGCTGCTGTTGCCGATTTTGCGCCTGTAGAAACATCAGACATCAAGATAAAAAAGATTGAAAACACTCTCAACCTAAAACTTACACAAACACCTGATATTCTATTTCATCTAGGACAAAAGAAAACTAAAAGCCAAATATTAGTTGGGTTTGCTCTGGAAACTCACAACGAAACTGAAAATGCATTAGCCAAGCTACACAATAAACAGCTTGACTGTATCGTTCTCAATTCTTTACAGGATAAGGAAAGCGGCTTTGAATTTGACACCAACAAAGTGACAATATTTACAAAAAAGATACAGCTTCCACTTCCTCTTAAACTAAAAACAGAAATTGCTGGTGATATTGTCAGCTTCATTGCTGAGCACCTGATAAAAACAAACAGTCGATGAAAAGAATCCTTTTTTCTGTGTTGCTATCATGTGTAATCAGTTTCCTTGGTGCACAAGAGTTAAACTGTACAGTTCAAATCAATAGTTCACAGGTTCAAACAAGTGATAAAGCTGTGTTTGAACAGCTTCAGCAAGATGCTTTTGAGTTCATGAACAGTCGCAAGTGGACTAATTATAATTTTCAGCAAAGTGAAAGAATAGAGTGCAGCATCCTTATCAATATTTCTGCATGGGATAATATTGAAAATTTTACTGCCTCAATTCAGGTCCAATCTAGGCGTCCTGTTTTCGGTTCATCATATTATACTGTCATGCTCAATCATCAGGACAAAGACTTTACTTTTAAATATATGATTGGCCAACCAATCGAATTTATTGAAAACACCTTTACTTCCAACCTAGCCTCTGTACTTGCATTTTATGCATACTATATCATCGGTCTTGACTTTGACTCATTTTCACCATTAGGAGGCGGAGAGTTCTACGATATAGCTCAGAACATTGTCAACACAGCACAGAATGCCGCAGACAAAGGATGGAAATCATACGAAAATCAAAGAAACAGATATTGGATGGTTGAAAACCTGCTCAATTCTTCTTATGCAGATATGAGAACAGCTCTCTACGGCTATCACCGCACCGGTTTTGATATGATGGCAGAAGACCTTAGTGCCGGGAGACAATCTGTGACTGATGCGATGACGAATATGCAAAAAGTGTATCGACAACGGCCGGGACTTTTCTTCATTTCTTTATTTATGACTGCCAAAAGCGATGAACTTGTTCAGTTATTTACCCCAGCTCCTCCAGCCGAAAAAATGAGAATTGTGTCCATTTTGAAAAACCTTGATCCTGCCAATTCGTCCAAATATAACGAAATTCTCACCAATCAATAATCCATGCTTAAACATTTATCAATTCGGAACTATATACTGATCCGTGAATTGGAAATGGATTTTCATCACGGTTTTTCCGTAATCACTGGTGAAACTGGAGCAGGAAAATCAATTTTTCTTGGCGCACTTGGTTTACTTTTAGGTGATAGAGCTGATATCTCTGCAGTTTCAGAAAATACGGATAAATGTATTATAGAAGGAACTTTTAATATCAAACAAGCTGTTGAACCATCCTTTTTTGATGAAAACGATCTTGACTATGACGAAAACTGCGTAATCCGAAAGGAAATTACTTCTCAGGGAAAATCGAGAGCTTTTATCAATGACACTCCTGTGAATTTGAGTATTCTAAAATCACTTTCCGAAAAACTTATCGATGTCCACTCACAACATACTACCATTCTGCTTGCAAAAAACTCATTCCATCTTGCCCTTCTTGATGCAGTGACAGGTACTTCATCAGAATTTAAAACATATCAAAATCTTTGGGGTGAATATAAAAAAACCCTTGCTCATATTGATCAACTAACGAAAGCCACTGCAGAGTTAGAAAAAGAAAAAGACTATTTTAGTTTTCTGGTGAATGAAATTGAGTCATTGCAACCTGGGCTCACAGAAAAAGAAGATCTGGAGCTAGAACTGAAGGTGTTGCAGAATGCTGAAAAAATAAAATCTGTACTGTTAGAAACATCTTCGGAATTAAAATTCTCTGAGCCAAACATTCACGGACAATTATCTCGAGTTTTACATCTGCTTGACAGTATTACAAACGACATCCAACAGGCGGCTGAACTTTCAGAACGACTAAAGTCTGCATGCATAGAAGTTGATGACATTGCCACAGAGCTTTCCGCACTTGAGTCAAAAATAAGCCATGATCCAAACCGACTATTGCAAGTAGAAGAGCGGTTAGACGCACTGCAAAGCCTTTTCCACAAACACAGGGTTCAATCCACTGAAGAGCTTTTGTCGCTAAGCAAAACATATTCTGAAAAGATTAAAGAAGCTCAAGATCATGATGAGCAGCTTGAACAAGCTACCAAAATTGCTGATAAGCAATTGAATGAACTCACACATCGCGCTGATTTAATTTCACAAAAGCGCCGTGCAATAGTTCCAAAACTTGAAGAAGAGATCACCAATATCCTATCTATGTTGGCAATGCCAAGTGCGCAGTTCAAAGTTGAAATGAACAGGACTGAAAACCTATCAGGCAGGGGTTTTGATGATGTAGCCTTTTTATTTTCTGCTAATAAGGGAGAATCAATTCAAGAACTATCAAAAGTAGCCTCCGGAGGTGAAATGTCAAGACTTATGCTTGCGCTAAAATCTGTGATTGCTCGTTCTTCAAATCTTCCTGTTCTTATTTTTGATGAAATTGATACCGGCGTTTCAGGAGAGACTGCAAAAAAAATGGCATCTATTTTCGCTGAAATGGGAAAAACGATACAACTGATTGTTATCACTCATCTTCCACAAATTGCCGCCAGAGCAGATTGGCATATGCGGGTAATTAAAAAGGAAACAGCACAGGAAACATATACTGTGATGCTTCATCTAGATGAACAAGAACGCATCCATGAAATTGCCACCATGCTTGGGGGAGAAAACTTCAGTGCAACAGCATTACAAACAGCACAGGAGATGATAGAAAATCCAAAATAACACAAGCTTCAGATACTCTAATTAATAAATATTAGACATTAAAAACCTTATAAATAAAAAGAGCTGTTCACATTGAACAGCTCTTTTTTTCATCAATAAAAAATTACTGAATGATCAACTTTTTAGTAAGTCTGCCATTGTCAGAAACGACACATGCATAATACTGTCCAGCTGCAAAATTGCTAACATCAACTGTAGTGCTGTATGAACCAGCAGTAACGTATCCATAATCAGATGAATAAACGATACGTCCATTCATATCAATAATTTCAACTCTTGCATTGGTATTATTTTTCACTCCATAAGCAAGTGTAAGAATGTCAGCTGTAGGATTAGGAGAAAGAGTTAACTGCATACCCTGGAAGAAATCAACTTCATCAACATTCACGAAATCAAGATCAACAATTGCAAAAAGAGCAGGCATACGACCTGTCCCACCTTGAATAGCATGTGTAACAAGAATCCAAAATGGAGAAGCTGCAGCATACTTAAGGAATGTATATTCTTCACCATATATATTATTAGCAACACCATCGTCAGAGGCAATAACGCCAATAGTGTCTCCTGAAATTGTACATGCACTTGCATCAAACACAATAGCAAAATCAACACCAGGAGTGATCAATACAGTTGAATTAAAGTCAACACCAAGTAATCCATTAGCACCACCACTAGCGCCAGAAACAGTATCAACATCAGTAATATTAAATGAACCAACAGCAAGAGCTGTACCGCTTGGGCAAGTAATATCATAACTAACTCCACCACCACTATATGAACTATTTCCTGTTAGAAGCTGAACTGATAACTCAATATCACATGGAGAAGGTGATTTAACATCAATAGCACTAACCCAGAGCCATGCACCTACAACACCAAAATTTGAAGTCTGGTCATTGAGATAACCCTGAGCAAAAGTGTTAAAAGCATAACCCTCGTCTTGCGCACCAGTACCAAAAATATAACCACCACTAGTCCAACCCCATGACCATATTTGAGTGGTATAAGTCAAGAAGTCATCCCATCCGAGAGTATCATTAAGAACTCTAGATGACTGTTGATTGGGAACTAAAACACTGTTCGATCCTTTGACCTGTGCTTCACGAGGTGTAATTTCTTGTGCACTTGCACTAAAAATCATTGCAAAAACAATGACTAAAGCATACATTTTTTTCATAACTTTTTTAATTTAAATTAATAATTTGTACAAAAATATACATTTTTTTTATAATATATACTATTATTTTAAATAATTTGTACAAAAATCGCTTAGAGAAGAAAATATTTATTGTCTGAACACCGCATGCAATATATCTGCTGACCTGATTTGCGGATCAAAATCAGAATGAAAAGAAAAAAAATCTATCATAAAACTCAATAGTGCCTTTCTGTCTTTTCTATCAATAACAATATCAGGAATTTGATCTGAAGCAATAATAAACTGCAGAAGCATTGCAGACAACTCAGGATTAAGTTGCACCCCCGGCAAAGCAGATGACTGCATGAAGCTTCCTGACACTAAATCAAATACAATATCTTCTTCGCATGACGGCATCAAAGGTCCAATTCCAAGATATCTTGCCAAGGCGACAGAAAACCAAAGAGGATAGTTTGCCAGATGCACAGAACCAGAATCAAGATGCAACAGAGCATTTTTTAAAAAACCATACATTGTTTCGTCTCGGTTTGGCATGCGCAAAGTCTGCAACACCATTTCATTAACGAACATAGCCACACTTTGTCGTATAAAATCATGAGGAATATTAATATATGACACATCAATATTCATCTGTCTTACAGAACTGATATCCGCATCTGGTTTTCCATAAGCAACAAAATGAATCAACGGCAATGTTTGTCCGAGTATTGAACGCATTGAACTATTTCTACTTGATGAACTAACTTTAAGTGAAAAAGTACCAATTCCCTTTTCAGGGGTAAGAATTTTCAACATGTACTTATTATCGGCATAGGGAGTCTTTTTTAGCAAAATGCCATCGGATGCCGTAAGCATGAAAATACGTTTTAATTAATAAACAAAATTTTAGTTACAAGCGTTTCTTCACCCTTAGCATTTGTGGCAAACACTAAAAACACGCCAGTAGAGGGTTTTGTTCCATCGGGGAGCTTCCCGTTCCAAACAGCCTGTCCACCCAAAGCACGAGTTTCATAAATCAAATTCCCGTAGATATCAGTAAATTTAACATAAGAGTTGTAAACCAGATTTTTCACAGCAATCACGCCTGTATAATCATGTTTGACAGGATTGGGATATGCATACACAAGTGGTGAATCTTCATAAACTTCGGGCCCTTCGGTAGCGGTGCTCTTATAGGAAATAAGTCCTTCATAAGTTCCAAAAAACACTTCTCCTGTTTCGGGAACAATTGCTATGCTTCCAATGGAATTGGAGAGCATGGGACTATTTTCGGTGGTAAAATGATATACTTCTTCAATGCCATCAGCAGATAGCAAAAAGGCTCCTCCTTTTTCAGTTCCAATCCATTTACGGTTAGCTCCGTCAACAATTATACAATTAACAGTTTCAGATTCCATCAGAGGTTGAACATGACCACCCACCTCAACGAGGATTTGCTGAGCATCAAAATCCTGTCCTGTAAAAATATTTTGTGGATAATAAAATACAGCAATACCCTGATCTGTGCCTACCCAAATTCTTCCATCCTTATCTTCAGCAACAGAATAGACATTCATGCTCGGTAAATTTCCGTTGCCAATTGAATTGGTCAGACGCTTATAATGATCGTCTGCAGTATTGGCAAATGTGCCGTTTTCGTTAAACACCAACAAACCACCTCCTTTGGGCATTGCCATCCATTTATTTCCATATTGATCAACAATAATTGTAGAAATTATATCAGTTCCTGAAACAACAGGCAAAGAATAACTATACCATTGGTTTTGAGATGTTTTAACAGTAATACACTGATTTGTATAAGAGGTGGTTATCCATAAATTATTGTTCCTATCAAACGTAAGTCCAGCCACTCTAACATCATTTGGAATGCCTACAGTCCCTCCAATGGGGGTATTGTTCTGATTATAAACATTGACAACCTGTTCGCCCACAACTTCGACAACTCCCCTGCCATAAGATCCAAGATAAATCCGAGAAGGATTCTGTGGATCCACAACTGCTGCAAGTATATCCCAAATAGTATCCATAGCTGCACTATTTGTATGATTTCGGCTAACCCACTGTTCATTTTTAAAAATATAAAAACCTCCAGGTTGATATTCATTATTCCAACTAATATCCCTTGAACCAGGCACCCCAATAATAGTTCCCAGACCAGATGCTAGCCCATAAACATTTCGGGTATAAGGACCCTCGGGCTTAATGAAATCAACATCCCAAGTATTATTAACTTTTATAAGACCAGCATTCTTGTCGCCAATCCACCAAGTATTAGGATCATTTTTATCCTGAACGAAATCTTTAGACTCAAGATAATAATTACTAAAAGACCAAATATAATCTACAGGTTGAAGACTATCATTGTAAATTACTAACGAACCCGATTGAACCAATGCAAAAGAGTTTCCTATGGCGCGAAATTGCCCCTTCAAAGAGTTTGAAAACTGAGCCAACTCTTGCCAACTTCCGTTCTGATAAAAAAAAGAAGTATCAGTGTCCCAAATGTTTTTTGTAGCATTTACGAATATTTTATCTTGGAAAAACTCAACCAGATTAAAAGAATACCCTGGTCTCAACAATGAAGAATCCAATGACCAATAGTTGAAATCAACAAGATTCGGGCTACTGGCAGAGGCTTTGAATATCCCTAGATTTGTGCCAGCAAAGATTGTATCATCTAAAAAGTCCATATCATATACTGGAATATGGAC
>Ga0265295_1002916_pt1 | contig 25888 bp, 25 predicted proteins | sample Munlansysbiofilm_FD_192503 | JGI IMG/M metagenome (GOLD analysis project Ga0265295, IMG submission 192503) | Leachate microbial communities from a municipal landfill in Southern Ontario, Canada - Methane capture system biofilm | ecosystem: Engineered > Solid waste > Landfill > Unclassified ... | reverse complement strand
CCATTACCGATTATTGTCGAAAAATCTGGCAGGTGAAACCCTTCCCGGTTCAGCTCAAGCTGCAGCGACTGCCAGAGGATGGCATGAAATTTCCCCGACGCAGTCAAATTGTGCGTACCTGATTGTAACTGTGGCAGATTTTGATTTGAGCGGGTGTTTTTCTATAACCGGCACGGCCGGAGCGAGGGATGGTGTTCGGCCACAAAAAGCATGAAATTTGATAACCTAAGCCGAGGCCTGTGTAGGGGTGACTCTTGTGATTGTTCTTGATAGCTATAATAAGGAGATGAAGCGTATATGCGGTCAGCATTTCCGGATGTGATCAGAATTATCCCCCACCGTCCACCCATGGTCATGATCGATAGGTATTCCAGGGTGAGTGATACTCATGGAACAGCCGAAAAGATGTTTTCCCGAAAGGATTACGGCTGTGAAGACGGATACGTGCTTCAGGCCGTACTGGTTGAATGTATTGCCCAGACAGTTGCAGCCCACCACGGATATTCCCAAATGGAAACAGGAAGTGGCTCTCCGGCCATGGGGATGCTTGTAGCCATTGACAGTTTTGATTTTTTTCATCCGGTACAGGAGGATGAAACCATCACCATAACCGTCCATAAAACAGACGAGATAGGACCTTTTCATCTGATTCAAGGAGAGATTTTATGCCGTAGAAAAATTATGGCCCGGGGTAGGATGAAAATTTTCAACAGCGCTGATAATCAAGGGGAAAAGCGATGATTCGACCTGTCCGGAGAATTACCCCCCTGGTTTCAATGCTTGTCTTAAGCATGGGACTTGTTCTTTCTACGCCCTGTATGATCCTGGATGCGGGCGCAGATCAATCCCAGTTTTCTTCAATACCCGATGACCGCCTTGATGACATCCTTGCCGATACAGAAAAAAACCTGGGTCGGATAAAAACATTAAAAACCCTTTTAACTCAGGAAAAGCACCTCTCCCTGTTTGCTGCACCTGTTGTCTCAACCGGGGTCTTTCTGTTTAAAGCTCCTGGGAAAATTCGTCTTGAGTTTTTTGAACCCTTTAAATCCATTCTTATGGTTTCCGGGAATAAATTGTTTAAATTTGAAGAGTTTAACGGGCAATGGCAAAAGATACCCCAGGGAAACGAAAAAATGATGGAGGTTGTTCTGGATCACATTGGGGCCTGGGTCAATGGCCGTTTTAATCAGGCTGACATGTACGAAGTTACAGGGAAATACCGGCCGGATAACCTCTTTAAAGACCAACGGGCCTTTGCCCTGATTCTAGAACCAAGGGCAGCGGAGTTTAAAAAATTCATCCAGGCATTTGAGCTTGGTATCAATTCAAACATGGATCGTCTGGATTATATAATTATCCGGGAATCGGGGGAAGATTATACAAAAATAACCTTCCATCAAGACCTGGTAAACACCCTGGTAGAGGATGTTTACTTTGACGGTAAAGATAATCCCCCCCTGCCTGTTCCCAAATGGTCTATCCCATGAAACCGGGATCTGGTTTAACCTTTGCCGTTGTTTTTGCATTGATATCCTTAATTGTTGGAGCGGGATGTGCCGTTAATAAAACCAGGACTCAAGATCTTTGTGACCCGGAAATAAAAGTTTCCGGCCAGACAGATATCCTGATAGATTTGATCTTAAAGCAATACCCTGACAGGTTTAATGCACTCCACCGGGCAAGTTTGAATGTCCGGGGAAAAACGGTCATATTAAAGGGGTTTTTAAAGGTTGACCGGCCCTGTCGGGAAATTCACCTCCTGGCCCAGGCAGAGATGGGCGGAACCCTGTTTGAGGTTCATATTCTTGATGGCAGGCCTGACACCGTGGTGGTTAACGGCTTTTTTAAAAAAAACTGGCTTGAAGAATCGGTGGTTCAGGATCTTAAGCATCTATACCTTTCCCCCACTTTTGAAGCACCTGTTGTTATGACCGGCAAGAGCGGAGGGATGATTTTAACGGACTATAAGGATGGCCTTATCCGATCCCATGTTTTTACCCCAAAGGGCAAGGAGGAGTTCCTTGTTTCAGGATACAGGCAGTTGAAAAAAAAACGCTTGGAATATGAGATTGGCTACCACTATGATCAGGATGCTTTGCTTCCCAAATTCATAACAGTCAAAAACAATAAATTAAACTACACCCTTAGCCTTGAGGTCAGGTATCTGGGACTTGGAAATTAATAATAGGGCAGGATTGTCTAATTATTTATTTCCGACCTCCCAGGATACCTTGGACTCAACAGGTCATTTTTCATGAGCCTCTATACAGACATTCAGCGATCAAAAATTTCCGTCGCTGGCAGCCGGACTGGCGGTATCTCGGGGGAATTCAATTTTCCAGGTGATCTGGAACTATTTAAGGGGCATTTCCCGGAAAAATCCATTCTTCCGGGAATTGTCCAGATTGAGATGGTAAAATTCTGCCTGGAAACCATACTGGATAAAAAACTTTTTATCCAATCAATAAAGAAAACAAAGTTTTCCCATTTTATTGAGCCTAATACCCCCGTAGCCGTTCACATCACTCTTTCATCCGAGACCCTGAACGTTGAGGGTAAAATCCGAATTCTTGCCAGGGCTGTCCTCAACACCCCCAATGCCACGGCAGGCAAAACAAATCTTGTGTTTTTTGACTCCCCTTAGGTCTGTTAGGCCTGTTTCACCTTGAGCAGATTATCTATAATCGTGTAAACATCATTAAGACTCCTGAGAGACTTGGCATCCTCCTCTTCGATGCGCACTCCCAGTTCCTTATCAATCATGACAATAAGATCCACTGCATCAAGGCTGTCAAGACCGATATCTTCATAGAGCAATGCCGCAGGCTTGAGCAGACTTGCATCTATTTCAAACTCTTCTTCCAGAACCGAGTTAACAATATTAATTATCCTCTCCATTGAACTAAACCTATTCCTCGCAAATGTTTTAAATAGTTTTAAAAATGACAGCCTAAAAGGCAAATCACTGAATTTTGACCCCTGTTGGAAGAACCGATACCGCCGTTTGATAAATGATGGAGTCTCACTGCGGCAAACAATGGAAGAGTGTCCCTGCTTTTAATGTCAAAGCCCACACCTGCCTGGGGATTGAAATTAAACCGATAGTCCTGACCATGGACCCTGTAATCCGTGTAAATACATCCTATCCCTGCTTCCACATAGGGTTTTATTAAATTGTTTTCAAGCCTTGAAAGATAATGAAGTGCAAATATATTTATCGACCCATTCAGTCTTGTATCACCATCTTCCAAGCGGGAGACCCCGAGGCCTGCCTCAATTTTAAACCGAAGATTCTCCGGGGCATTGTGAGGCCAGACAGCATCGTAATCATAGAGTCTGAAAACAGAGATCTGTGTTATAATGATATTATCCCGGGGATCATAGGTATATCCCAGATTCATAGAAATTCCATTTATGGTCGGAACACCTTCCCCTGCCCCTGGTTCGGGGGGAAAAAAAGAGAGCGTGATCAGGCCTCCCATAAGGATAAGCAAAACCCGTGACTGGAAGCGGCTGATTCTCATATTTTACATTTTCCTCGAGATGGTGAGAACCACTTTTCCGAATATCCCTCCTTCCCCCTGTTTCAGACAGCAAACCTCAAGACCGTTATCTGCCTTACTTTTAAAGGCAAAAAAGGCATCCATTCCCATGTCGGTGGGAGAGCCGCCTCTTTTACGCTTCAATGCCCCGGGGATTGTCTCTAATGTGCAGGGCTCTGTATCCGGGCTCAATGCGGCAGTCGATGGTGAAAAAATAATATCTCCTGGTGTATGGTCTTTTTTGGCAATCTCCCGTCCCATTGTTATCTCTTTAAAAAACCCATGTTGGGGAGGGGTGGTTTTTTCCCGGGTTACCAGGAAAAAGATGGCACCTTCGCCAAATGATGGGGGGGAGGTATCTGAATGTTTGGAAAACCTTTGCATGCAGTATCCCGTTAATTCACACCACTCATCCACCGCTCCAACAAGCACGGCATCGGTTTTCTCTGTTTCAAGCCAGGTTCCGGCCGTGATAAGGGCAGAGATAAAAGAAAGATCAAACTGGCTTACCGTAAGGGTCGGGCCGCTGATTTCATAGCAGATGGAAATATGGGCGGCGGCTGCATTGTGGACGGAATTTGAAAAATGGGTTGGAAGGGCCAGCTTGTCGCCCTTTTCAATATAGGAATCCAGGAATGAAAAGGTCGATTTCAGTGCTCCGTATCCTGTGGCGACAATTACACTTGTTCGTTCCCTGGATGCAGACGGAAATTTTGAATCTTCCAGGGCCCGCCCTGCAGCCAGCAGTGCCATTCGAGAGTAATGATCCACCCGGCGCAGTTTTGATTTTCCAACGTATTGCTCAAGACCCGATACTTCTGCCCTTAATAGATCAACAGCAAGGTCTCCTCTCCTGGGAAACTGGTGGGGCAGGTCTTTTAGGTGATCAATTGGTTGATCATCAGTTTGTTTGAATGCCTTTTGATAAAGTGTCCCCATTTTGTCGGGACAGGCATCAAAAGGCCCCGCATATCCTATACCATGAACAGCCAGTTTCAGGGTTACACCTTGCCTGCTTCTATCTGGTGTGCCCGGACAAAATCCGCCAGCGTGTTGATTGACTGAAGTGCAGGCCGACCCTGTTCTATGTTTTTGATTTCAACCCCAAAATAAATTTGAAGCTGGACCACAAGTTCAACGGCGTCCAGGGAATCAAGACCCAGCCCGTCTCCAAAAAGTGGAGCATCATCCCCTATTTCTTCGGGGGTGAGATCCTCAATCTGCATCTCTTCAATGATCATCTCTTTTAGTTTGTACTTTAAATCCATTTTGCTCCTTACCATCTTAGTTAAAAACAAAGATAAAATACGTAAACAGTCTGGTACCAGAATGTGCGATAGTTCACAAGGATTATTCAAAGACTAATCCATTAAACACTCAAATGAACTTGATAGGATTTAAAAAAATGTTAATTTAAGTTTCATGCTGTGTTGTGTCTGCCAGTATATGTTGGTTTAATAGGGAAAAACTACAGGAGGGGCAAAAAAAGAACTATTTCTTGACTTGCTCCCCTGTCCAAGGGTAAAACAGGTTAAAAATATGAACCACAACCTGTAGAGAAAATAGGGGGAAATATGATTCTTGAATTCAGAAGTAAGATTTTTTGTATCCTGTTTATAGTTGTTTGTCTTTTGGCTGGATTGTCGGGAACGGTATTCGGTGATCAGTCTCAAGCGGTTCATAAATATTTAAGCATGCTGGAATCCAGTGATATGAAAACACGAACCGATGCAGCTAAGCTGATCAGCAGATCCGGTCTTACAGACCCTTTGCTTTTTGATACTATTGAGAAAAAACTTCTCCAGGGATACACCCAGAAGCAGGGGAATCAAAAATACATGGATGAAATGGCCTGGTACTGCAAGGCACTTGCATCCTCGGGTAATCCCGTTTATGAAGAAACCCTTCGCAAAGTTGCACAGACAACCACCAATAAGAATTTGAAGCGCCATTCCACCAATAGTATTGATCAGATCCAGGTCTCTGCAAAACGTAATCAAATTATGAGGCAACCCGTTGCCAAGGGCAACAACCTGACTTCCAGAGAGAATGAAATCATTTCCATGTTTATGTCAGATGACCCTGAGATGATGCGTAATGCTGCAAAAATGACCTACAGGCATCCGTTTTCCGGTAATGCCGTGTATGATGTGATTGGCGAAAGACTATTAAATCTCTCCTCCCAGTCTGCTGGAAACAGAAACCTGACCGATTCATTGTCCTGGATGTGCAAAGCCCTGGGGGCTTCAGGAATGGCAAAATACAGGGAAACTCTGACCAGGGTGATTGAGACAAGTTCCAACCCAAAGCTTGAAAAATATGCCAGGCAGAGCCTGAACATGCTTTAAGAGTCAAAATATCAGGGAAATGGACGGTTTATCCCTGAACCTAGGAAATAGATGAAAATAAAAACCAGGGGGCAGGTTCTCCACCCACCCCTTTTAAGTGATTTCTCGGCCAAGGCCCATGCAGAATTGCAGTTTGCACCCCAAGAAAAAATTCAAACCGTTCAGACACAGCTGTTTCTGGAGCATATATCCTACACCCTTGCCCACTCAGATTTTTACAGGGAAAAATACAGGGGAGCCGGGATTGATATACAAGAAATAAAAAGTCTGACAGATCTGTCAAAGCTGCCCTTGACCGAAAAATCAGACCTGGAGGATACCCGGAAATTTCAATGCGCCGATGTAAGGGAGGTGGTTGATATCTGTCTGACTTCAGGCACCTCAGGCTCTGGTACGACCATGATCCCTCTGACGGCTCAGGATTTATCCAGGCTTGCCTATAACGAAGAGCTTGCCCTCGGGATGACCGGGATAGACAGCTCTGATACCCTTATTGTGTGTGCGGCCCTGGACCGGTGTTTCATGGCAGGTCTGGCCTATTTCCTCGGGGGAGCCAGGCTTTCAGCAGCCGTTGTCCGGGCAGGTTCTGGAAGTGCGGCCCAGCATTGGGAGATCATCCTGCAAACCCGTGCCACAACCATCGTAGGGGTGCCTTCACTTATACATAAAATTGGGAAATATGCCCTGGCACGCCAGATGAACCCGGCCGAGTCAACTGTCAAGAGACTCATTGCCATTGGCGAGCCCACCAAGGATAAATCCATGGAGTTGCTTCCCATATCCCGGGAACTCGAAGCCATGTGGGATGCCAGAATCTTTTCAACCTATGCATCTTCCGAAATGGCCACCACCTTTTGTGAATGCGAGGCACGCCAGGGCGGTCATTTCAGGCCAGAACTCATTGTGGTGGAAATCCTCGGCCACGATGATCTTCCGGTACCCGAGGGCGAAACGGGTGAAGTGGTTGTAACTCCCCTGGGGATCACTGGTATGCCCCTGATTCGTTTCAGGACCGGAGACATCTCGTATATGATCACAAAACCCTGCACCTGCGGACGGACCACCCCGCGCCTTGCCCCGATAATCGGCAGGAAAAATCAGATGCTCAAATATAAGGGAACCACCTTGTACCCCAATGCCGTATTGGGCGCACTTGAGGGGGATAAACGTTTCCAGGATGGTTATGTAGAGGCCCGGCTGAACCCAGACGGCACTGATCGGGTCATCCTTTTTGTCGCATTAAACGGGGGGCTTTCCAAGGGTGAAACCAGGGATAGAGCCGGATTCGTTGATCCTGGGGACATCTCATGGATTGAGGAACAGCTGAGGGCAAGGATACGAGTGGTCCCCGAAATCAGGTTGATCTCTCCGGAACAGGCTGAAGAAAAAATTTATCAGTTTCATAAAAAACGTAAGAGGGTCACCTTTTTTGACCTGCGGTATTAGGTATTAGGTAGTGGGTAGTTGACAGTGGATGGAGGGGTGTAGGGGTAGTTCATGAATTGCCTTGTTGGGCTGCCCATGCCGGACCGGAATGAGGAGGAGCGGGTAATTTAAACATGAATCATTTGGATCCATTGAATCAATTAATTCAACTGAATCAATCTTTGCGCATAATTATTGTCATTCCGGTATTTAATCACGGACGAACCGTTGAAAGGGTAATCAGGGATTGCTTAAACCTCCACGGTGATATTCTTGTGGTGGATGACGGAAGTACGGATCTGCCCGATAATTTTTTTGAAGATATGGGGGTGCCTTTTCTTGCCCATGGGGTTAACAGGGGTAAGGGCGCAGCCCTGATGACTGGGGCCAGGTATGCCCTTGAAGAGGGATACACCCACATGGTAACCATTGACGCCGACGGTCAGCACCTGGCCGAAGATTTCTTACGGTTCAAGTCGGAAATCTTAAAAACACCGGGGGATCTGATCGTCGGGCGAAGGGATTTTTCCAACACCCATGTTCCAGGAACCTCACGATTTGGGCGGCAGTTCTCAAATTTCTGGTTCAGGGTTCAGACGGGACTCTCAGCAGGAGACGCCCAGTCCGGATTCAGGGCCTACCCACTTATTGTATTTAAAAAGCTTAACCTTGTCCGCACCCGGTACGATTTTGAAATCGAAGTTCTGGTAAAGGCTGCCTGGGCAGGCGTGACAGTCCGCTCCATTGACATCCAGGTCTATTACCCGGAACCCGGAAAAAGGATCAGTCATTTCAAGATGTTCAAGGACAACCTGAGGCTGACTCTGCTAAACACAAGGCTGACCCTCAGATCCTTTCTACCCTGGCCCCATCGTCGAATTATAGAGGGAAATCATGGGGACAAATTTTCCATAATTCACCCGGTTAAGAGCATCCGCTATTTTCTGCTAAATGACATCTCCCCCTATGAGATTGCGCTGTCCGGGGCGGTTGGTGTGTTTCTTGGAACCCTTCCCCTGGTCGCCATGCACACGCTTGCCATTCTCCTTGTGACTGGATTTTTTAGGCTGAATAAAATCGTTGCCCTTGGTACAAGCCAGTTCTGCATGCCGCCCATTGTTCCTGCCATCTGCATTGAGGTGGGATATTTTTTAACCCACGGGGGACGATTTCTTACGGAAATTTCCTTTGAAACCCTGGGCTACCAGTTTCTTGACAGGTTCTATGAGTGGTGCCTGGGGGCGCTTCTGGTGGCTCCGGTTCTGGGGGCTTTTGTTTTTGTTGCCATCTATCTCCTGGCAATCGCCATTGTTCCGATACCTGAAAGGGATTGTGATGACCGCTGAGTGGCAAAAAAAAAAGCCCGGACCAAAGTGGGGTCTTGGGTTTTTTTACTGGATGATTCGTTTGGGGGGCAGGCCCCTTGCCTATTTTTTTCTCTATTTTGTCGTATTTGTCTATGTGGTGTTTTTTCCCCGTGTAAGGAAAGCCTGTAATCCCTATCTAAACCGGAGGTTTCCAAAGGCTGGCAGGTTCATCCTTTTTTCCCACCGTTACCGTCTGGTGCTGACCTTTGGTAGAATTCTTGTGGACCGGGCTCTCCTTGGAATCCTTGGCCTGTCCTCTATTCAGGCGGATTTTGAAAACCGGGAAGATTTTCACAGGATCAAAGGCCTTGACACGGGCTTTATTATTCTCATGTCCCACGTGGGCTGCTGGCAGGTGGCAATGGCGGCCCTGTCCCAGTTGAACCGGCCGGTAAATCTGCTCATGCTCCGCCAGGACGGCGAAGGGGACAGGCACTGTTTTGAGCATGAAAATCAGCAATCCGCCCTTAAAATAATCGATCCAGACCAGTTCCTCGGCGGCACCCTGGACATGCTTGATGTCCTGAAAAAGGATGAAATTCTGTGCATCATGGGGGATCGGCTTTTCGGTAATGGGGCCTATGCCCTTGATATGACCTTTCTCGGGGGAAGGGCAAGGTTCCCCTTTAGTGCATACAAGCTTGCATCCATTACTAAAAAACCCATCGTGGTCCTCAACTCGTATAAATCAGGGTCTGCTCAATATAAACTTGCCTTTCCTGCCCTGATCCATGTGGAATCAAAACTTGGTAAACGCGGGGAAAACTATATTCACCACGCCCGGACCTATGTGGATGTTCTGGAACAGTACGTCCAGGATCACCCCTATCAGTTTTTTAATTTCTATGATATGTGGAAAGAATCGCCAGGCTCTCCAAAAGGCTCTCCGGCTGGTTCCCCCGTTTCAGATGAAGGAAATGGCCGATGAAACCCGGAACACCATTGGCGGTCGTCACCGGTATGGGAACGGTCAGCAGCCTTGGGCTGAATCTCAGTTCCTCCATGGACCATATGTTTAACGCCCCGCCGGTTCCGGCTCCCCCTGGGCGGTTTTCCACAGATCATGCCGTGGCATACCCAGTATTCAGCCTGCCCGGATGCCCTGATTTTAATTTAAACAAGGGGGAGAGAGGGCTGAGCCTGACCGCTCAAATGGCAATTGTCGCAGCCAGGGAGGCACTCGTTGACGCCGGACTCGACCAGGAGAGCCTCAAGGGTAAAACCGTGGGTGTCTGCATGGGCACCACCGTGGGTTCGGCTCTGAACAACGACCCCTTCTATATCCAGTATAAACAGGGAAAAAACCCAGACATGGGACCCATTCTCCGCTATCTGAGGTCAAATCCGGCCCAGGCCGTTGCATCTGCCCTTGACCTTAACGGTCCGGTACAGACCGTTGTAAATGCCTGTGCCTCGGGATCGGATGCCGTTGGTATCGGAGCCGGGTGGATACGATCAGGTCTATGCGACATGGTCATTGCAGGCGGTACGGATGAACTGTGCAAGGTCACCTATAATGGATTTATTTCCCTCATGATAACAGATTCAAAACAGTGCAGACCCTTTGATGCCGACCGCAAAGGGCTCAATTTGGGGGAGGGGGCCGGGGTCCTCGTCCTCGAATCCCATGCTGGAGACCACTCCCCCCTGAGGGAGAGGGTGAGAGCCGGGATCACTGGATATGGATCGGCCTGTGACGCCTACCATCTGACGGCCCCAAGACCCGATGGGAAAGGCCTTTGCTCAGCCCTTGAAACTGCCCTGGCCCAGGGGGGGACGGACCTTGCCGACCTGGGCTTTGTAAATGCCCACGGCACGGGCACCAGGGAGAATGACCGCATGGAAATGACCGTATTTCAAAATGTTCTGCCCGGAGTTCCCTTTTTTTCCACCAAGGGCTATACCGGCCATACCCTGGGGGCCGCAGGGGCCCTTGAGGCAGTCTTTACCATAGCTATCCTCAATATGGGAAGGATCCCCGGTTCAAGGGGTTTTTCCACACCTGATCCTGATTTTATCGTTACCCCGGTTGCCCATGCAAAGGGCATAAATGCATCCACAGCCATATCTCAGTCCGTTGCCTTTGGGGGGAACAATGTCGTACTTGTCTTTAAACAGCCCTAGGTTATGGCAAAACAAATGATCATACCCGATAAATATAAAAAAGTCGTTCCCCTTGTCTTAATTCTTATTTTTTACCTGGCCTGCCTTGGCCTGGCCCTGGGGCTCACGGTGGACGAACGGATAACGGCTCTTCTTCCTGATTCAGATCCAGAGGTGGCTGACTTCAGTACCTTTATCTCCACTGTTCCTGCGGCAGAGGCCCTTTATATCCAGATCACAGCCAGACAGGAAGACAGAGAGGAGGACAAAGAGAAAGAGCAACAGGAGGAGAAACAGAATTTAGAACTCCTGGAAAGGGCAGGGGATGCTTTTTATGCTGCGGTCAAAGACCTGGCCTGTTTTTCAGATATCCTTTATCGCTTTTCCCCCAAGGGGGTTATGGCACTCATGGATCTTGTGGGTGAGAACAGGTATCAGCTTCTGGATAAGTCTGATCTTAACGGTCTTGATGCAAGGCTTACTCCTGGGGCGATTGATGCCCGGGTTTTAGAGATCAAACGCCAGCTCCTCTCCCCGTCGGGAGCATTTTCCACAAGGGGCGTGACCCGTGATCCCTTTGGGCTGGATGCCCTTATCTTGAAGCGCCTGGCTGCCTTTAAGGCAGAGATGCCAGGGGCCAGGACCGGTGAATCAAGGATTATAAGTAAAGACGGGACGAGTCTTCTCATGGTGGCATCCCCGGCATTCCCCGCCGTGGAAACCATGAAGAGCAGAGCGATGTTTGATCAGCTCAACCGGGAGCGAACCAGGCTCATCCAGGAGTTCGATCATAAAATCGAGATCGGTTTTTCAGGTGTTCACCCTGCAACCCTGGATAATTCAACCACCATTCAATCGGATGTAAAAAGGGCCATTCTGGTGCTGGCAGCCGGGATTCTGGTCATGGGGAGCCTGTTTTTTGGCCGCTTTTACCATGTGCTTCTGATCTTTGTACCCACCATGGTAAGCCTTACCTTTGCCAGTGCCCTGGCCGCCCTTTTTACGCAAAAGGTGTCTGCCATTGCCCTTGGGTGCGGAGCCCTGCTTGTGGGTATCACCGTTGATTTCGGCCTCCATATCCTCCTCCATGCCGATACCCTGGGAACCGATCATATCCGAAAAATTATCCGAGATTTAAAGAAACCCATAACCATGGGAGCTGCAACCACCATGGCCGCCTTTGGATCTCTTATGCTCTCTTCCCTCCCGGGCCAGAGGCAGATGGGCCTTTTTGCAGTTACGGGCATATTCGTGGCAGCACTCTTTTCCTTTGTCTTCTTGAGGTACTTTATCGTTATTGTTCCCTGGAGACCGACACCCCCCCGGCTCTCCCCTGTTGGTTTCAGCAATGGCCTTATGGCCTTCAGAAAAAAGCATATGATTCTGCTCTGGGTTTTAGTGCTTGCGCTCCTTGCGGCAGGGCTTGGCGGCCTCACCAGATTCACCTTTGAGGGGGATGCAGCCGCCATGAACCATTTGACCCCGGATGTCAAACGAGATATGGATAATTTCCTGGAGACCTGGGGTCAGGCAACCCCCACCATCTTTATGGTAAAGGGCAGGGATGTGGACCATGCCCTTGAACTTAATGATGAGCTTTTAAGGGTTTTAAAAGGGATGGAAGCTGAAAATATAATCGCTGGTACCGCCTCCCTGGGTGAAATTTTTCCATCACGGGCCGAGGAAGAGTTGCGGTTCCAGGCCGTAAAGTCCTTTTTTACACCCCAGCGGACTGCCGCCTTGAAAACCAGCCTGGAGCAGGCAAGTGTGCGCCACGGATTTGCCCTGGATGCCTTTTCTCCGTTTGTTGATGAACTGGAAAGCCTGGCCGCCACATCCCCACAGCCCATGTCCCTTGAAGACTTCAAACCCACGGTGATCTATCCCCTTATCAAGGGCAAGCTTATCAAATTAAAGTCTGGCAATTCAAATCAGGAAGGCCATTCCCCGGACCTTGCCAATGGAAAAAAACAGGATAGGGCGGCAGTTTTGACCACAGCACGGATCATGGACAGGGATCGGATACCAGAAATTACAGCCCGGATAAAGTCGGCAGTTCCCGGCACCTTGATCGTTGATAAACCTTATTTTGTGGAGAGAACGACCATTCTTGTGGCCGGAGAATTCAAACGTTTTTTCCTGTGGGCCGCATTTTCCATGATCCTGGTACTACTTTTATTCCAGCGCCGTTTAAAACTTGTGGCTGTCACGATTACCCCTGTTTGTCTGAGTTCCGTTGTAACGGCGGGTTTATTGGGGCTTTTGGGCATTCCCATGAATCTTATCAGTATTGTATTCATTATTTTTGTCTTCGGGGTGGGGGTGGATTTTTCAATATTCATGGTTCACCATGAATTAAACACCCCAAAGGATGACCGTCAGATTACCCCGGCAGGTGTGATTCTCTGCGCCATGACCACCATCGCTGCCTTTATCAGCCTCTGTTTTGCCCGGCACAACGCCCTTTTTTCCATTGGTGCTGCCGGAACAACAGGAATGGCTGTCACTCTTTTTTTCACCATGGTCATGATTCCGTTTCTGTGTGAACACTGGCTTTCGGACGAGGGAATTAAACCATGAATTTTCGTTATGACACCATTATCATAGGTTCCGGAATAAGTGGAATGACCGCCGGAATTATTCTGGCAAAGGAGGGAGAAAAGGTTCTGGTTGTTGAACAAAATGCCCTGCCAGGGGGGTTGACCCAGACCTTTAAGCGGCAAGGACTTGTTTTTCCCACCGGGGTGCACCGGCTCGGGGCACTTAATCCGGGCCAGGCCCTGTGGTATTATTTTAAATACCTGGGGCTCATGGATTCCCTTGAACTTACCTCCCTTGGGAAAGATGGGTTTGAGTCCTATTATTTCCCTGGCCGCTGCTTCAAGGTTCCCCAGGACCATGGTGCATACAGGGCCAAGCTGACATCAGAATTTACCGGTCAGGCAGATGGAATCTGTCGTTATTTCCATGATATGACAGAACTTGTAAGCGGTATCGAGTTGTACCATCCGGGTAAATCAACCTCTCCTGATCGTTCTTCTATTTTTACATTCTCCCTGGATGATTATTTTAAAGCCCTTAATATCAGGGGCGAGCTTAAAAGCATTCTGTCGGCAAACAATCCTCTCTTTGGGATGTCAAGCTATGAGTGCCCAGTATTGACCCATTTTCTTATTTCAGATTGCTACCTCAACTCCAGCTTCAGGATCAATGAAACCGCCACCCCCTTTGCCCGGTCCCTTATGGCCTGTCTTGAATCTGAAGGAGGAGAAATCCGGGTGAAGAGCCGGGTGAAAAAAATTTTGGTCAAGGACCGGATTGCCCAGGGGGTAATGCTCTCTTTCGGCGAAATCCTGGAAGCTGACAGGGTTATCCATTCGGGCCATCCAGCCTTGGTCCCGGCCCTTTGCCCGCCTGGGGCATTCAGGCCGGTTTACCACAAACGGCTTTTAGCTGCCCAAAACACCCCCGGTGTATTCGGCATGGCACTCAAATGGAAAGAAGACCATTGCCCCGTGATTGATAATGATGCATATCTTTATGATTCATGGGATGTCAATGCCCATTATGATCTTGGAAAAAAGGGCGAAGAAAAGGGCCCTGGCATGATTTTTTTAAGCGCCCTCCCCAAAGCAAGCTTCGGGGCGAGGGATGTTGCAGTAACCGCTCTGACCCATCTTTCTTCGGATGATCTTAAAATACTTGGAACAGAGTATCAAATTCCCGAAAAAAGGGAGTACAACCGGACAAAAAACAGCCTGGCCCAGGGCATAATAGATCGGATTGAACAAACATTTCCAGGAACCAGGGGGGCGGCTCAAATTGTAGATACCTATTCGCCTTTTACATTTGAGCGCTACACCCTGACCCCGGGTGGAACGGCCTATGGCATAAAAAAGTGTGCCCAGGCATTTCTCCAGGGCATGTTCAGCCCGGCCACCCGTGTCAAAGGGCTTTTTTTAACCGGGCAAAGCGTTGGGATCTGCGGCATTCACGGTGCCATCTCAGCCAGTTTTAATCTGTGTAGAAATTTTTACCCGGGGTCTTATCTAATGGATAAAGTACGCAGGATGGGTAAAATAAGTAATTACAGCAAGGAGAGTCCATGAATCGGGTCGCCATAACCGGCATGGGAATAATTTCTCCCATCGGCAACCTGCCCCAGGAAGTCTGGCAGGCCCTTGTCCAGGGAAGATCAGGCATTGTTTGTGTTCCCGAATGGGAAGAGGTAAAGGAGTTGAAGGTCTCCCTTGCAGGTGTGTGCAGGGATTATGACCCCAAAAAAATCAAGAGAAAGGACCGGCGCACCATGGGAAGGATGGCTGTGATGGCTGCCCTGTCCGCCATAGATGCCCTGACTCAGGCGGGAAATCCCCCTGGGGTGATTCAGTCACACAGATCTGGTGTCGCCATGGGTTCCACCACGGGGTCAGGGGAGGTGATCCAGGCCCTGTTCAATGATGTTCACGAAACCCGCGGGATTTCCCGGCTTGAAGGCACGGCGTTCATGAAAATCATGAACCATTCCGTTGCCGCGAACCTTGCCGCCATGCTGGGAGTAGAGGGCCGGGTCATATCCCCCTGCGCTGCATGTGCCACCTCTACCCAGTCAATTGGAATGGGGTATGAAACCATCAGGGGCGGATTCCAGGATGTGATGATCTGCGGAGGGGCGGACGAGCTTCATTTCTCAACGGCTGGAATATTTGATGTGTTGAACGCAGCGTCAAGGCAAAAAGAACCGGGGGGCAGTCCCAGACCCTTTGATGACCGCCGGGACGGCCTTGTGGTGGGAGAAGGGGCGGGTACCCTGATCCTGGAAAACCTGGACCATGCCCTGGAGCGTAAGGCCGATATCCTTGGTGAAATCATCGGGTTTGAGACCTTGTGTGACGGTGCCCACATGACAACTCCCCGGGACAGGGGTATGTTCCGGTGCATGACCCGTGCCCTTGCCTCGGCCGGGTGTACGATAGGAGACATTGACTACATAAACGCCCATGCCACAGGTACCCTTGTCGGGGATGCGGCGGAATCCCGGGCCATTGCCATGCTAGGCCCTGACCTCCCCCCGGTGGGCGCCACCAAGGGGTATACCGGACACACCCTTGCGGCATCCGGGGTAATGGAGGCCATATTTTCCCTTATGATGATGGCAAACAATACCCTGATTCCCACCCGGAATCTTGAATCCGTGGCCGCTGACTGTGCAGGAATTCCCCATGTGAGAGAAACTTTCAAGACCAGGGTCGACACTGTAATGACCAGCAATTTTGCTTTTGGCGGCATAAATGCAACCCTGATTCTAAAAAAATATGTATAATTCAATGATCAAGATTTTAGTTTTTGGTTCAGCAAGGGAATACCGACTGTTGCCTCTAGTATAAAATCAAAATTAGAATTGCTGTAGATTGGATTATAAAAATTTGATAATCGAGTATAAGGAGTTAAAATGAAATCTGATACACAGGCATCGTTACAGGAGACAGCCCTTGTCACGGGCGCAAGCCGCGGCCTGGGCCGGGCCATTGCGGTAGGCCTTGCCGCTTCAGGCCGGTTCGTCTATATTAACTACATGTCCAATCGGGAAGAGGCTGAAAAGACCCTTGAACTTGTCAGGGAAGCCGGATCAGACGGGGCCTTGCTCCCCTTTGACGTAACCGATGAGGCCGCAGCCCATGGATCGCTGGATACAGTCTTTAAAGAGAGGGGATCCATTGATATCCTGGTCAATAACGCAGGTGTAAGGGACGACATGCTGATGGTGTGGATGAAGGTTGAAAACTGGCAGCGGGTGCTGGATACAAATTTGACCGGTTTTTTTAACGTGACCAAGCCTGTGGTGAAAAAAATGCTGTCAAAACGAAAGGGCAGGATCATCAGCATCACCTCCACCTCCGGCCAGATGGGCCAGCCCGGCCAGGTGAATTATTCTGCATCCAAGGCGGGTCTCATCGGCGCCACCAAGGCCCTTGCCAGGGAGATCGCCAAGCGTCATATAACGGTTAATGCCGTTGCACCGGGATTCATAGAAACCGAAATGGTCGACGGTCTTCCCCTTGATGAGATTGCTAAAATGATACCCGCAGGACGGCTTGGAAAGCCCGAAGAGGTCGCAGCAGCGGTAACCTTTCTCTGCTCGCCGGGAGCCGGATATATAACAGGCCAGGTCCTTGGCATCAACGGCGGAATCTGTTAGGGGTGGGATGTCCTGAATATCAATCACGGGGATCCGCCGCCATTACAGGCATGGGGCTTGTATCCTGTCTTGGAACGGATCTTGATACCGTTGTCCGATCGCTTGAAAACGGGGTTTCGGGTATTGTATCTGACCCAACAAGGCAGGCAATGGGCTTTAAATCCAGCCTGACGGCCCGGCTGCCTGAAATTTCTCCAAAGGCGGAAGGCCTCAGCCGTAAAAATCTGAGGACCATGTGTGAACCCGCCCTTTATGCGGCAGTGGCGGCCAGAAAGGCCCTTGCCCATTCAAATCTTACAACGGCCCAGATCCAGAGCCAGCGGTGCGGGGTGATATTTGGCAATGATTCGACCATAAAGGCCGGGGTGGAATCCATTGACATTGCAAGGGAGTATAAAGAGACACACTATATCGGTTCCGGGTATATTTTCAGGGCCATGAACTCTACGATCACCATGAACCTGGCCGGACTTTTGGGTACCAGGGGTGCCAACTGGACGGTGAGTGCGGCATGTGCATCTGGTGCCCATGTCCTGGGCCAGGCCCTGATGCTGATCCGATCCGGGATGCAGGATATCATCATCGCAGGAGGGGCCCAGGAAACCCACTGGACCTCCATGGCAAGTTTTGACGCCCTGAACGCCTTTTCCTCAAGGACAGAAAGCCCCCGGGAGGCGTCCCGCCCCTTTGATGCGGCAAGGGATGGATTGGTGCCCGGCGGAGGGGGCGCCTGTCTCATCATCGAATCCCTGCACCATGCCCGGGCCAGGGGGGCCTTTGTTTACGGAATTATCGAGGGGTATGGGTTTTCATCGGGCATCGGCAGAACCCTGTCCGATCCAGACGCTGGGGGGTTGTACACGGCCATGGGCCAGGCCCTCAAGGATGCCGGGTATTCCCCGGACAGCGTCGATTATATCAATGCCCATGCAACCTCAACCCTGGCCGGGGATCTGGCCGAGGCAAGGGCGATCCACGACCTTTTCGGCCCCAAAACTCCGGTGTCATCCACCAAGTCCATGACTGGCCACGAGTGCTGGATGTCCGGCGCAAGCGAAATAATCTATACCGCACTCATGGCGGCCGAAGGATTTATAGCCCCCAATATCAATTTTGAATCCCTGGACAAGGGGTGTCCCCCCATCAATGTGGTTTCTGAAACCCGCCAGGGGCAGATCCGCCGGGCCGTATCCAATTCGTTTGGATTCGGCGGTACCAATGCTTCGCTTGTGCTGAATTTTGAGGGACTGAACTGATGTCCTCCCTGCATGCATATTATACGGAGCGGCTCAAGGATCGCCCGGCAGGGGTGATTTTCCTTGGGGTCATGAATTTCGTTTTGATATCGGCCCTTGTTCTCTGGACCCTCGGAGGCCTGATCCTTTTTCCCGTTGCCTTTATCTTTTTAAAGTTCATCCCCAGGCGAACCACACCCTGGATCACCCGCCTGGCCATATGGGTTTATGGCCGGGTATGGCAGGCTTTCACCCGGATATTTGTCACCTTTGAACCTGTTCAATACCTTCCCGCACAATTTTCCACCCCCGGCATTATCGTGGTCAATCACAGGTCTTTTTTTGACACATACTGCATGAACATGCTCCCGGTGTATGATGTCTGTTTTGCAGTCCGGGACTGGCCCTTTAAGATTCCGGTTTACAGTATCTTCATGAAAATGGCAGCCTATATCAATATAGAAAAATTTTCCTGGGAACAATCTGTTGCAAGATCAAAACAGACCCTTGATAAAAAAGGCTTTGTCCTGTTCTTTCCGGAAGGCCACAGAAGCAGAACCAGAGCTATGACAAGGTTCTATTCGGGTGCGTTTAAAATGGCCGTTGAGACCAACACACCAATCATACCTGTCTGTCTTACCGGCACCGAAGATCTGCTTCCGCCCGGGCGTCGGTATATGGCACCTGCCCGGATAAAGATGAGGGTTCTGAACCCGGTCTTCCCCGATGAATTTACGGGGGAAATGGGGCACCAGGCCTTGAGGAAAAAGGTTAAAGAGCTTATGGAAGACGAACTTTTATCCATGGATGCCGACAAGAACCGACATCTACAAGCTAAGAGCCTGTTTTAATGAGAAAACCCTATTTTAAAACTCCTTTGGATGCCCCGCCCCCCCTTATGTCAATTGCGAAACGCACCATCCGCTTCCAGGAGGTGGACATGCTCACCATTGCCTGGCACGGACATTACACCAGCTTTTTTGAAGATGCCCGTGTCGAACTTGGACTGCGGTATGGGATCGGATACATGGATTTTTATAACAACGGAATTCTGGCCCCGGTTAAGACCGCCCATGTGGACTTTATCCGGCCCTTGAAATTCGGGGATGAGATCACCATACAGGGAATTTTCCACTATTCAGAGGCCGCAAGGCTCAACAGCGAATATATCATAAAAGATCCCCGGGGAGAGGTGGCGGCCACAGGATATATTATCCAGATGATGCTCAACGAGAAATATGAGCTGTTTTTAACCCAGCCGGAATTTTTAAAGAATTTTTGTGACAGGTGGAAGGCAGGCAAGCTCAAATGACACCTGTTTATATTGTTGATGCCCATGTGATAACGGCCCTTGGCTCGGGAGTAGAAAGCCTGTTTGGGGGAGTTGCCGCTGGAAAAAAGGGGTTTGCCAGGGTGGATCGATTCGATACCAGCGCCTATGTAAGCCCCTATGCAGGGCTGATTTCGGGTCTTTCCTTTTCAATAAAACCCGAAGAAACGTCGGGGGTTCTTATCCTGGCCCGTAAACTCTTAAAGGACAGGGTTCCCCTGTATCCAGCGGGTTCAGCAAATTCAGTAGACCCGATAAATTCTGTAGATCTCCTGGGCCCAGAGGATTCCCTGGATCTCGGGGCCCTCCTTATCACCGCCTCAACAAAGGGGCCGGTTGATCTTATCCGCCATGGCCAGGGTTCGCCTGTGGCAAGCCTGGCCGGTCAGCTTGCACGCGAGCTGGGGCTCAACCGCCCCGGATTCAACATTAATGCCGCATGCGCCTCCTCAACCATTGCCCTTGCAAAGGGAGCGGACTTGATCAGGAGGGGCCGGGAGCACACGGTCCTTATCGTGGCCCTCGATGTGATCACCGAGTTTGTCTTTTCCGGATTTTCAGCCATCGGTGCCATGTCTGCCTCGCCTGCCATGCCCTTTGACCGGGATCGCCAGGGGCTGACCCTTGGAGAGGGTGCGGCCTTTTTGCTCCTCATGGGCAAGGAGAGGTTGGAACAGACAAACCGCCGGGCTCTGGCAGAGATTAGGGGGTGGGGTATCGCCTGCGATGCGGCCCATTTAACTGCTCCTGACAGGACGGGAAGCGGGCTTAAAAAAGCCGTGATCCAGGCCTGTAAATCGGGGGAGACTTCCCTTGATTCCATCCATGCTATCAATGCCCACGGTACCGGCACACGGTATAACGATGCTATGGAAATAGAGGTGTTTAAGGCTCTCTTCAATCCCCGGAGCCTGATGGCCAACTCCATTAAGGGGAGCATCGGTCATACCCTGGGAGCGGCCGGGGCAATTGAAGCCGTCCTCTGCACAAAAATTCTTGAAAAAAAGGTGCTGCCCGGTACCCCGGGACTCAGCCATCCTGCCGAAGGGGCCGGGACAATTTTCAGCCGTGATAATCGGGAAATTACATCGGACTCCATTCTGACAACCAACTCCGGGTTCGGCGGTATCAATGCCGCCCTGATTCTGGGAGGTGTAAGGTGAATCTTTGTGCACACATCAGGGGCATGGGCTGGGTATTTTCATCCTCAATGGGCAGGCCCGACCGTGTTCAACTCTCTTTATCCGGAGATCATTTCCCGGAACTCACCGGTAAATCTGTTCTCAAGAACCCGTATAAACCCTTTGGCCGCATGGATAATTTCTCAAAAATGGGGTTTGCAGCCATTGCCTTTGCCATGGACCACGCCGGGATTTCTCCCTCAACGACCAGGGATGGTGTTAAAAAAAAGAGAAACATCGCCCTTATAGCAGGCTCGGAAACCGGATGCCTGGAAACCGATTTACTGTACCAGGCAACCCTGTCCCGGGCCGGCGGAGCTCTCCCAAGTCCGGCCCTTTTTGCCTACACCCTTCCCTCATGTTTTCTTGGCGAGGCATCCATATACTTTGGCCTCACCGGGGAAAGTTATATGGTCGAAGAAGAAAACATGACCGGCCTGACTCCCCTGTCCATGGCCATGGATTGTCTAGAGTCTGGTCTTTATAGGGCTGTTGTCTGCGGTGTGTGCAACTCAGAGCTGACAAAAACCGACTCCCCTCCCGGCGCCCTGTTTCTTGTTCTTGAGTCCATTGACAACTCTGATGACAATCCTGGAGATCCTGCAGTGCCTGTGCTCACAAGAAGCCCCGGCAATAAACCTTTGTTCCACCTGGGCAAAAGAGAGATTAAAACCCTTGTCGATTTTTTTGAATATGTTTTTTAAAGGACGATAAATGAAAATACAGTTGGTTTATCCCACCTGGCCAAAACTTGAAAAACAGACGGAGTTCCACCTGCCCCCCCACGGACCGGTTGTGTTTGCAGCCGCCCTTCCCCGGGATGTTGAGGTGGATTTTATTGATGAGAATGTACAGGTCTTCTCCCTTGACCTGGAGGCGGACCTCATCTGCATTTCGGTGCTGCTTACCTGCCAGCTCCCAAGAGCTTTTGAGATCGCAGACAGGTACAGGGCCCTTGGCCGTCCAGTCCTGTTTGGTGGTATTGCCGTCATGCTCCATGCTGAAGAGGTTAAGGAACACGGAGATTCGGTGTTCCTGGGTGAAGCCGAGGGGCGTATGGAAAGGGTGATCCAAGATTTTCGCAACGGCCGTCTCCAACCCGTGTATGATTACATGAACAATTTTCCGGATATCAATGCAATAGGCCCTGCCAGACGGGATATCCTGGACAGGGATTGCTATAATTACCGGGGTACCCAGATGCTTGATCTGGTCCATGCCTCAAGGGGCTGCCGGTTCAATTGTTTCCCCTGCTGCAACGGATACCTTGGCGGGCGAAAGTTCAGGCCCAGGCCTGTAAAAAAAGTTATTGAAGAGATGGAGGCCATTCCAAACAACCGGCTCTTTGTGGTGGATAATTCCCTTGCCCATGACAAGGAGTGGCTCATCGAACTTTTCACGGCCATGAAACCCTTGAAGAAAAAGTGGGTCTCCCACCCCCTTCTGGACGATGAAGAGGTTATCAAGTTGGCCGCTGATGCAGGATGCTGGTATGTTTACCAGGCCGTGATCGACACCTCTGAAACCATAAAGAACAGGATAGAGCGGCTCCATGACAACGGCATCGGGGTTGAGGGTACTATTTTGCTTGGCACGGACGACCATGACGAGGCCTATATTCGAAATCTGGTGGAATTTTTGACCAGGATTAAACTTGATATGGCCGAATTTACCATTTTGACCCCGTTCCCCAAATCCCCCATTAGAACAAAGTTTAAGAAACAGGGCCGAATCCTGAGCAACAACTGGCTGGATTACACCTGCGGAAAAACCGTATTCCAACCCAAGTATCTTACCCCGGAAAAACTTGAAGAGCTCTTTAACTGGGCCTGGGATACCTTTTACCAGGACGGCGGCCATCAGACAAAAATGGGCGAGCTGTTCTTCAAGGTGATAAAACGGGAAATTCTGGACGGTACCTACCGGCGCTATAACCCAAGGGAAAAAAGATTTATCAAAAAGGCAACGGCCTGACATGAGTAAGGTCCTGCTCGTCTCAGCCAACACCAACATGGAACCCGTGGCGGTTTATCCCCTTGGAATGGCCCTTGTGGATGCTGCACTTCAGAGACAGGGCCATGAGACCCGGCAGTTTGACTGTCTCTATGACAGGGAGGTGCAAAACAGGGGCCTGTCCCAGATCCTGGATGAGTTTAGGCCCGATGTTGTGGGTGTTTCCGTACGGAATATCGACAATGTGGATTCTATGTCAACAAAGGACAACTGGTATCTGTCAAGGGTAAGGGAAATTGTGGCGCAGATTCGAAGGAATCTGGCCGTACCCGTGGTGCTTGGAGGCCCCGCCGTTTCCATCATGCCTGAAACCATCCTCAACTACACAGGAGCCGACCATTGCATCGTTGGTGAAGGGGAGGTTGCGTTTAATCTTTTAATCCAGAAGATTAAAAACAATGACGCACCGCCCAGAATTATGGGACCCCTTGCCCCCCGCATGAAAACCCGGGATTTTTGCAGCCCGGCATACCATGGGAACCTTGTAAGTTTTTATAACAACCAGAGTGGAATGGTCAATTACCAGACCAAAAGGGGGTGCCCCTTTGGCTGTAACTATTGCTCGTATCCCCTGATCGAAGGAAAAAAATTCCGCCACCAGGATATCGGTCTGGTGATCGAAAATTTAAAACGCCTTAAAACAGATCATAATGTCCGGACCCTGTTTTTCACAGACTCTGTGTTCAACGATCCTGGCGGTCGTTTTCTTGAGCTTGCCCAGGCCATGGTCCGGGCGGACCTCGGCATTAAATGGGCTGCTTACTTCAGGCCGGATGAGATTTCAATCGAAGAGTTGCTTCTGCTCAAGCGATCCGGCCTCTATGCCGTGGAACTGGGATCCGACGCAGCCTGCGACACAACCCTTGCAGGCATCGGCAAGACCTTTGATTTCAGCAGGATCACGGCCTTTAACGATGGCTGCATAAAGGCTGAAATTCCCTGTGCCCATTTTTTCATGTTCGGCGGCCCTGGGGAAACGCTCAATACCATCGATGAGGGACTCACCAATATTGCAGGCCTTAAAAAAACAGTGGCTTTTGTCTTCTCTGGCATACGTATACTTCCCGGAACCGCCCTTGTGGACATTGCCGTAAGAGAGGGCATCATCCGGTCTGATGACACTTTGATCAACCCCACCTATTATGTCGCCCCGGGGGTTCATAAGAGTGGGATGGATGAAAAAATTACCCGGGCTTTTTTTCGCAAAAAAGACCGTTTTTTCCCACCGGAAAAAGGCCAGATGAGAATGAAGGCCCTCCAGGCATTTGGTTTCAAGGGGCTGCTATGGGACATGGTTCTTAAAATGCCGACTGGAAAAAAACGAGTCCCCTGCAAGAAACTTGAAACTTGAAACAAGGTCCTTACTCCCTTCTGCTGTCGAGTTTCATCGTTTGTTGTGTCCGTGAGGACATTGGGGGTATAAAAAACTTGATAATCGAGTTTAAGGAAGGAAAAATCATGGAACGATCCAGCGGCATATTATTTGTTCACCCCCTTGGCTACTCCCAGGAGAAAGCGGGCAAGGATGTTTCCCGTATGGCCAACATCATGCCGCCCCTGGGGCTTATCAGCATGGCGGCAATGATGGACCTTCATAAAATTTCCAGCCATGTTATTGACTGCTATTGTCATCCTGATTCCCAAACCCTGATCATGGATTACATTAAGGATAATTCTCCCGGGTTTATCGGGTTCTCTTGCACAACCTCAAGTTTTCTGGATGGAATCCGTATCGCAGAACTTGTAAAGGCGAAACACCCGGATATAAAGGCGGTATTTGGCGGACCCCATGTCTCTGCCCTTGGCGCTTCCCTTATGGAACTCTACGACACCATTGATTATCTGGTCATCGGCGAAGGGGAGGTAACCCTTACCGAACTTGTGTCTGCCCGGGAAAAAGATATCTGTGAAATATCCGGCCTGGTATACCGGGATGCTGGCAATCTGGTGAAATTTACAGGGTTTCGTAAGAAGCTGCTCAATCTTGACACCCTTCCCTTTCCAGCCTACAGCAAGCTTGCAGGCTATCCCGATGCCTATAAGCTGCCCATTTTCAATTATCCAAAAACGCCCAATGCTAGCTGCATCTCCTCCCGGGGCTGCCCCTATGCCTGCTCCTACTGCGACAGGTCTGTTTTCAGAAGGACCTTCAGGTATAACAGCGCAGAGTACCTTTTTGCCCATCTTGATTATCTGAACAAAGAGTTCGGAATCAGGCACATCAACTTTTACGACGATCAGTTTACCTTCCACCGGGCAAGGGTGGATGCCTTCTGCCGGATGATGATCCGGAAAAATCTAAAGATGACATTTAACTGTGCGGCCCGGGCCGAGCACCTGGATTACGATCTTTTAAAACTGATGAATGCCGCAGGCTGCTGGATGATCAGTCTGGGGGTAGAAACGGGTGATCCGGATCTTCTGGCTCAACACCGTCAGAATCCCGACTTAAACATGCTCCGGGAAAAAATTATTCTGATAAGAAAGGCCGGTATCAGGGTCAAGGCGCTGCTCATGATGGGGTTGCCCGGCGAGACTGAATCCAGCGTTAAAAAGAGCAAGGAGTACGTTTTCGGTCTGCCGATAAACGATTTCAACCTTGCAAAATTTACCCCGTTTCCCGGTTCTCCCATTTATGAAAAGATAAAAGCACCGGGTTCAAAGCTCGGCAGATTCGATGAAAACTGGGAAAAGATGGACTGCATGGAGTTTCTTTTTGTTCCTGAACGGATGACCCGGGAGCGGCTGGATGCGTTGTTCATCGATTTTTACAAGAGTCATTTTCAACGCCCCTCCGTTATGGCATCTTATCTGGCTATGGTCTGGAAATCTCCTGATTCCTGGCGACGGATGCTGAAAAATTTACCCGGATTTATTAACTTTGCAAGGCGGAATCGACGGATATAGGTAAGGATAATCCACACAAGGGCAACTCATGAATTGCACCTACATTTTCAGCTGCGGTATCGCCATGCCCCGTGATAGGGTCGGTTGTTTTTCAGCCAGGGGCATAGATACGGGGAAATTGTGTTGACAAATTTTGGGTAACCTAATAATGTTTATGCAATTTAATTTGTGTTCGAGAGGAGAATCAATCTATGAAGAAAAAAGGTTTGACTGCAAGCCTTGAAGATTACCTGGA
>Ga0265295_1002915_pt1 | contig 25889 bp, 21 predicted proteins | sample Munlansysbiofilm_FD_192503 | JGI IMG/M metagenome (GOLD analysis project Ga0265295, IMG submission 192503) | Leachate microbial communities from a municipal landfill in Southern Ontario, Canada - Methane capture system biofilm | ecosystem: Engineered > Solid waste > Landfill > Unclassified ... | reverse complement strand
AAGAATGGGCAGGTGGAAGTGCACCAATTAACTTTTACTACCAAATGACTGATCTGGATACTGCAAAAACGATTACAAGTGGTAAATTCACCGCTGCCTACGTCACAATCTCTGAAGAGTACTACGATGGTCCTGAAATACCGCTAGATGACTCCGGCAATAGCAGCTCATCCACAACTCCGGCATTTACAGCTTTGGCTGTGGTGTTCTCACTAGTTGTAGCGAGTGTGTACAGGAGAATGTGAGTTGCAGAACAAACTTGATGAATCATTGCAGATACCAGTTTAATGTGTTTGATAGATCAAACACATTTTGTCATTTCATCTGCAATCAATTCTGCCTGTTTAAGCACTGTTTCTGTAGCAAGTGCCTGCATGTCAGGAGGATATCCATACTTCCTTAGCGTTCTTTTAACGATTACTTTTAACTTGGCCCTGACACTTTCTTTGATTGTCCAGTCGATAGAGGCATTTTGTTTTACCTTTTCAAATAAAACAACAGCTAGTTCTCTCAACTGCTCTTTTTGCATTACTTCCCTAGCACTCTCATTATCTGCAATTGCTGTGTAAAAAGCATATTCAAATTCAGACAAACCCATTTCATGGGGCTTTTTGTCCATACGTTTGATCTCTTTACTAAGTTTAATTAATTCCTCAATAACCTCAGCTGCAGTTAATATCTTGTTATGATATTTAACGATAGAATTTTCCAGCATTTCCATTAATGATCTGCTCTGAATTAGGTTCTTCTTTGTGCGAGCTCTTATTTCATCATTGAGCAACTTTTTCAGGACTTCCAGAGCCAGATTTTTATGTTCCATATTCTGGACTTCTAGAAGGAAATCTTCTGACAATATGGAAATATCCGGCTTTTTAATTCCGGCTGCATCAAATACATCTATCACTTGTTCAGTAACAAGGGCTTTATCTATAACCTGCCGAATAGCTGTTTCAATTTCCTCGTCTGTTTTACCGGTACCGGTACTATCAAATTTAACAAGTCTGGCTTTTACTGCCTGATAAAATGATATTTCGTCTTTTACATCCATTGCTTGTTCGTGCGGAATGGCCAGGGAAAATGCTTTTGATAAAGCGGTCACTTCGTCAATGTATCTTTTTTTACCACTTTCGAGACCCAGAATATGTTCTTCTGCTTCAAGTATTATCGACAGCTTTCTGGATGTATCCGCTTCAAAGTACTCATCATAAGTAAATCCATAAAACATCTGGGAGACGATTTCCAGCTTCTCAAGCATCAACTGAACTGCTTTTTCCTGAAGCACAGCAGGATCACCTTTTCCTCCGCTATCAGAATAGAAGGACAAGGCTTCTTTGAGGTCCGAGGCTATTCCCAGATAATCTACGATCAGGCTGCCTGGCTTGTCTTTATACACCCGGTTTACTCGTGCAATAGCCTGCATGAGGGTATGGCCTTTCATTGGCTTGTCGATGTACATCGTGTGAAGACACGGAACATCAAAACCCGTAAGCCACATGTCCCGGACGATTACAAGTCTCAGTTCATCCTCAGGGTCTTTCATTCGTTCTGCTAAAGCTCTTCTTTGATCTTTTGTAGTATGATGTTTTGATATTTTGGGACCATCGGAGGATGCGGATGTCATAACGACCTTGATAGCACCTTTTCGAAGGTCATCACTGTGCCAGTCAGGTTTTATTTTGACTATTTCATCATACAGGTCTGCGGCTATCCTGCGTGACATTGCAACGATCAGTCCTTTTCCTTCGAAGACTTCCTGTCGTTGTTCGAAGTGGGTCACAATATCCCGTGCGATCTGTTTTACCCGGGTTTCACTGCCTATTAAGGCTTCAAGCTGAGTCCATTTCGCTTTGGTTTTCTGGGTTTCTGCAAGGTCTTCTTTATCTAGCTCTTCATCCAGTTCTGCAACAAGCTTTTTTCCTTTAGTGCTGAGAGCTATTTTTGCCAGTCTGCTCTCGTAATATATCTTTACCGTGGCACCATCTTCAACAGCTTGAGATATATCATAGATGTCAACATAATTACCAAAAACAGCAGGTGTATTCACGTCTGATTTTTCTATCGGTGTACCGGTAAAGCCAAGGTATGTTGCGCTGGGCAGGGCATCACGTGTATATTTAGCAAAGCCGTAAACGATTTTCTTACCGATTATATTTCCCTGCTCATCTTTTACATCAACATGTTTTGCCTTGAAACCGTATTGTGTACGGTGTGCTTCGTCAGCTATCACAATGATATTTTCCCGGTCCGAGAGTTCTGGGTAAACGTTGCCTTCTTCAGGTTGGAATTTCTGGATAGTGGTAAATACAATACCACCTGATGCGACGTTTAAGAGTTCTTTTAAATGGTTCCTGTTTTCTGCCTGTACAGGTTCCTGCCTTAAAAGTTGCTTTGAAGCGGCAAATGTGTCAAAAAGCTGGTCGTCAAGATCGTTACGGTCAGTGATCACTACCAGTGTGGGATTGTCCATTGCAAGTACAATTTTTCCTGTATAGAATACCATGGTAAGAGATTTACCACTTCCCTGGGTGTGCCAGATCACACCACCTTTCCGGTCTCCTATGGGTTGTTTTTCCACTCCAGGAAGACCATAGTTTTCGGGACTTTCATGATGTATGCCTAAAGTATCCCATCCCCTTTTCTCCATAGCAGTATAACCCGATGCCCTGAGCGTCGATTCCACTGCCCGGTTAACTGCATAGTACTGATGATATGTAGCGAGTTTCTTTACGGTTTGAATGGTAATGATGCCTGTTGATATATCTTCCTTTTTTGATTTTTCAAATACGATGAAGTGCCGGATGATATCTAAAAGAGTGGTTTTGCCAAGCATCCCGGTTATGAGTGTTTCAAGTTGCCCGATGAGTGGCGAGGCTTCAACATTGCCATCTGAGCTTTTCCATGCCATAAAACGGCTGAAACCTGCGGAGAGGGAACCTGACCTGGCTTCCAATCCATCGGAGATTATCATGAAACCATTATATGCAAACAGGGAGGAAATTGTTTGTTTATAGGTCTGCAACTGCTTGAATCCAGATCTTGCGGTTGCGTTCTCATCAGCAGGGTTCTTGAGTTCGATAACAACAAGTGGCAGGCCGTTAACAAAAAGAATAATATCAGGACGCTTGTTCACATCGTTATCAATGACAGTAAATTGATTGCTAACAAGGAATTCGTTATTTTCTGGATTTTTAAAATCAACCAGCCAGACCAGATCACCCCTGCTAATTCCATCTTTCTGGTAGCTTACATTTACACCTTCCGTAAGCATCCTGTGAAACGTTTCGTTATTGGTGATAAGTTCAGGAGAATTCAAACGCTGAAGCTGCCGGATGGCATCTTCCCTTGCATCTACCGGTATATCAGGATTGATCCGGGCCACGGCTGTGCGCAGACGCTCTAATAATAACACATCCTCAAAACTGTTCCGTTCTGGTGTATCGCTATCCGGGGCAATATCAGGAGCGTAGATGTACTGGTAGCCCTGACGTTCAAGGAGTTCGATGGCAAAGTTTTCAATTTCGGATTCGGTGATCTTATTCATTTGCATTCCGGTCCTCTTTAATACTCTGTACTTCCCTGTCAAAATCGACTACCATCTGTCTGAACTACCGAGAAATCCCCGGTAGTTGCAATCTCACCGGAATGTGCAAAGTGCATTTTTTGCACGTTGACCTCTTCAGCCTTTACGTCACTTTTGTCTGATGTGTAGAGGACGAAATCTGACTGATTGCCGGAAAGGTTGTTTTCGTTCATGACTTGTTAGCTCCGCATTGCGGACTGGTGGTTTTGGATATATAACAATAATATATTTGTTAATTAGTCACTGCTTAGTGTCAAAGTAGAGTTTGCCAGCCTTTTTTCATTGCCTAGTGGTGTTGTATAGTATCTCTGTTCGATACCGTATAATATCTTTTTTAAATGATTCTCTGTGCTAATAAGAAAAGATTCGCCATTAACCGGAACATCTTCACAATAAGAACGTATGTATTGGAAAATTTGCCTTTCGTCATCTTCTGTGAATTGGTTTAATGTATCAATTGCTATTGCTATACGTTTTCTATTAGCTGTTTTTACATTGTCACTAGTAAATGTTTCATCAAGAGAAATGAAATTATGATTTAGAAAATCGTTGACTTCATCTTGAGTAGCTTCTCGGTAAAGTTCCTCAATACCTCTGAAAATTGACTTTATTCTGGCAATACTCTTGAAATAGAGAATATCTGCATTTATATCGTAAGCCGCATCTACATAGCTATTGAGAACTATAATTGGTGCATTTGTTTCAAGTGTGGGTGCCTCGGATATTTTAAACCATTTTTTACGCAATAAACGCCTTGGAAACATTTTCTGAAAAAGAAAATAATTACCTTGTTTACTGCAAAAATAATTAATTTTAGAGTATTGTTGTTGATCTATTTGATTATAGACTGTGCTATCGAATATTGTTCCTATCAAGTCATTCTCATAACCAAGACTTAGAAAACCGTCCAATTTATACCATTCATCATCTTCTAGCGTGTAAGATTGTGTATATGTTAGGTTCTCTGATAAATCAGGCAAATCAAATAAATCATTTTCATTAGACATTACTTTCACGAATTCGCCATTCTGACCTTTTGTTCTTGCTAATAAATGGTTCATTATACCTGCCTACCTATATCCATAAATGTATAATTATTGATGCGTTTTAAATTATCAAATTCTGCATTTTTTGGCTCTTTAAGTTGTTTTCGTGTAATTAATAATATTTTTGTATTCTTATTATTCGTTATATAATAAAAATTATATCCAATCAGAAAAAAGATAGGATTAAAATACGAAATTCTGGAATGATAAATAAAAACGCAGATAATCCCAAAAACATAAAGAAATACCTCAATGTTTGGTACGCTCAACGCAACAAAAAAGTAACCTAAATAACTTGGCAAGAATGCATCATTGGCAGGTTCAATAACAGATATAGAGTTTTTATCTATTGTATCTGTGTCTAAGGAGTTAGTTAAATACATACTTATCCATGTAAGCACTAAAACAATTCCAAAATAGAAAATATAAGAAATTATGGCTGGTAAAATTGAAAGATATGAATGTAACGGATTTATGGTAACTTCTTCTTTAATGAGAAATACCAACAAGGAAAGTGCCAATGAATTTAGTGTTAATAAAAGCTTAAAAAAGGTATCAATCACTATCCCACATCCTCACATTTTACCCTCACGTTCCCATTCATCAATTTAAGCAGCAGCGTATCTCGCATTTTTTCAAGGGAGTGGATTTGTTTATTATTTACAATCGGTTTATACATAAGAGGCATCATTAGTTTCGTCATATTTTCTAGTTCCTTATTTGATGGAACTAAAACCATTGCCACATCTAAATCTCCTCTTTTAATATGCCCCATTGTAGTGGCATGGCTTGCTGATATAGAAACAAATTCTTCTAAATGGTATTTGCACCATTGATAGTAAAACCATTTCGGATAATCTTCTGAAGTAACTTTGAATAAATGTTGATTCAAAATACACTTCCCACCATCCCATATTTTAACCATTAATGAAGCTGACCAAGAGAAAATCACATCCCCATTTTCTACAAGATATTTTGGCTTGACTTCTGTTGTAGCATAGTCAGAGTTTTTTGAAAAACCATTGCGCAATTCTTTAATTTTTAAGACCGGTAGTTTGTCTACATCATTTTGAGGAGGATATTTTTGACACGCCAATCCATTTAAAAAATCAGCTACTTTGGATAACGGTATTTCTTCCCACTCCTCATCCGCTTCCTCCATAAACCACTGCCTGAACAGCGTTTCCGCCATAGTTTCAAGTGTCTTGTTCTGGCGGTGAAGCAGGTCTATCTTGTCGTCGAGGCTGGAAAGCACAGAGACAATGGCATGTTGTTCGGGGAGAGGAGGAAGAAGTATGTCTAAATCATAAACTTCGTCTCTACTAGTGGAAGGTATTGCTGACCCACTGTCCATTTCATTAATATCAACATTTTTAAACCAATAATACAGAAAAAGATTATCTAGTTCTTTAATTTTTATTTTGGTATAAAAGGCTGTATCGATTACAAAAAAAGGTTGTTTTGCTAAGTGAACCTCACGGTACGCTCCCTTTCTTCCAATGATTACAGATGGTTCATTGTATAGAAAATCAGTTGTAGAACCTATTTTCCCATTTGTTCCAAAAACGTCATAATTTCCATTCCCGTTTTTATAATCTTTCAACCCTTTCCCATATTCGAGAGTGACGATGTCTCCAATTTTACATTCCTTCCACTCCCCCATCACTCCATCCCCTCTAGCCTCGTGAATACCATGGTCGTATCGGAATAATAGATTGCTTTGAAAGTATCACATTTTGCGATGCCATAATCTTCATCATTCTTTAAGGTCGCAATTTGTGATCTTAAGCACTTATTTTCTCTGGCGAGTATCAAGTCATCCTTGCTCATACAAGCTTCACCTTTTTCAGATTCTCGGCAATCAACTGATTCAGCCTCTCCTCTTCTTTCAACTGCTCCCCAAACTCGGCTTTCAGGGCGGTGAAACGCTCATTGAAATCAAAATCATCCTCATCTACAGGCAATCCTACGTAGCGTCCTGGTGTCAACACATAATCCAGTTCCCGTACCTTTTCAATTGGAGCGGAATTGCAGAATCCTTTCACATCTTCGTAATTCCCTTCAGGATTTCGCCAGTTATGGTAGGTGCTTGCAATATCATGTATGTCTTCTTGGGAGAATTCACGGGTTCTGCGGTTAATCAGGTGTCCCATATTCCTTGCATCAATGAACAGGATTTCATCTGTCCTGTTTCTAAACTTTCCGTTGGCTTTATTCCTGCTCAAAAACCAGAGACTGGCAGGGATCTGCGTATTCAGGAACAGCTTTGGCGGAAGGTTTACTATGCAGTCTACCATCCGGGCTTCCACAAGCTCTTTTCTGATATCGCCCTCTCCTGATGACTTGGATGTCAGGGAACCTTTTGCCAGAACAAAACCCGCCTGGCCGCTTGGGCCTAGATGATAAAGGAAGTGCTGTATCCATGCGTAATTTGCATTTCCGGTTGGAGGAACACCATACTTCCACCTTCCGTCCTTGCGTAACAGATCACCACTCCAGTCACTGTCATTGAAAGGAGGATTGGCTATGACATAATCTGCTTTCAGGTCTTTGTGAGCATCATTGAGGAAAGAACCTTCATTGTTCCATTTTACTTGGGAGCTATCAATGCTTCTGATGGCAAGATTCATTTTTGCCAGCCGCCATGTGGTCTGGTTGCTCTCCTGCCCGTATATCGATATATCGTTTATTTTTCCCTGATGGTCGGCAACAAACTTCTCAGATTGCACAAACATGCCACCTGAACCACAACACGGATCAAAGACACGACCATTATACGGTTCCAGCATCTCCACCAGTAGTTCAACAACACTTCTTGGAGTGTAGAACTGCCCACCTTTTTTTCCTTCTGCAAGAGCAAACTCACCAAGGAAATATTCGAAAACATGACCCAGAACATCAGCACTTCTGTTTTTTGCATCTCCAAGGGCAATATTACTCACAAGATCGATTAATCCGCCAAGATTTGTCGGATCAAGATTACCCCGTGCATATACCTTTGGTAAAACTCCTCTAAGCAAAGGATTCTCTTTTTCGATAACATCCATTGCATTATCAACAGCTATACCAATCTCCGGTTTTTTCGCTTCAGATTGCAGATATGACCAACGAGCCATTGCAGGAACAAAGAAGACATTTTCAGCCTTGTATTCATCCCTGTCTTCAGGATCTGCACCGGCGTACTCTCCTTCTCCGGATTGCAATTTATCATATAATTCATCAAAGGCATCTGAGATGTATCTCAGGAAAATCAAACCCAGTATTATGTGTTTGTATTCGGCAGCATCAATGTTTTTTCTAAGTTTATCCGCCGCTTTCCATAATTGTTTTTCAATATCACTCATTGTTAATGCCCTTCGTTCTTCGAATTATTAAGTATATTGTTTTGATGATAAAAATGCTCAAAATAATCTATCTTTTTAACTAAAATGCAGCTGTTGATATATACTATTTGCTAAAATTTATCAAATTTTACACCTTGCATCTAATTTGTTTGAAATTAAGCCCGTTTATGCATTATTTCATAATCAAAAACATTAAATACATCGTCCAATGTACTGACTTATACATCATTGAACTCCCTTTCTACAGAGGTATAACTATGGATCATACAAAGATTTTACTTGATGAAAATGAAATGCCAAAACAGTGGTATAATATACTTGCAGACCTGCCTGTTGAACCACCACTCAATCCGGCAACTAACGAGCCAATGGATCCCAAGGATCTTGAGCCTATATTTGCAAAGGAGCTCATTCAACAGGAAATAAGCACTCAGAGGTATATTGACATTCCGAAGGAGATCCAGGAGATATACACTCTCTGGAGACCATCACCTTTGCACAGGGCACACAGGCTTGAAAAGGTGCTTGGAACGCCTGCAAAGATATACTACAAGAATGAAAGTGTCAGTCCTGCAGGAAGCCATAAGCCAAACACTGCCGTTGCACAGGCATACTACAACATGAAGGAAGGCACTGAGAGGATCACAACCGAGACCGGTGCAGGCCAGTGGGGCAGCGCATTATCACTTTGCTGTAATTACTTTGATATTGAATGTAAGGTCTACATGGTAAGCTCAAGCTATTACCAGAAACCATACCGCAAGTCACTTATCAACCTTTGGGGAGCAACGGTTGTTCCATCCCCAAGTAACGATACACAGTTTGGAAGAAAGATTCGTGAGATGTACCCTGACACAACAGGCAGTTTGGGTATTGCAATCAGTGAAGCAATTGAAGAAGCCGCCCTTAATGATAACACTAAGTATGCACTGGGCAGTGTCCTTAACCATACCAGTCTGCACCAGACTGTAGTAGGTCTTGAGACCCAGGCACAGTTTAACAAGACCGAGGACTATCCGGACATAGTTATCGGATGCTGTGGTGGTGGAAGCAACCTTGCTGGTATCGCTCTTCCCTACATAAGAGATAACCTTGCAGGCAAAACCAACACAAGGTTTATCGCAGTAGAGCCTTCTGCATGTCCAACTCTTACAGCAGGTGAATTCAAGTATGACTTCGGTGACATGGCACAGCAGACACCACTTTTGAAGATGTATACACTTGGTTCAGAGTTCATACCACCTGCAATCCATGCAGGCGGTCTCAGATATCATGGTGTTTCACCAATCATTAGTAAAATCGTTGCTGAAGGTCTCATGGAAGCAACTACCTATCATCAGATCGAAATATTTGATGCGGCAGTGACATTTGCACGCAGTGAAGGTATTGCTCCTGCTCCTGAATCAGCCCACGCTATCAAATGCGCCATCGATGAAGCACTCAAATGCAAGAAGACCGGTGAAGAAAAGACTATCCTGTTCAATCTCAGTGGTCATGGTCACTTTGACATGGGTTCCTATGATAAATACTTCAGTGGCGACCTGACCAACGAATAAATTTATTCGTATAAAACATTTTTGTGGCATTTTTTGATGCCACAGTTCTTCCTTTATTTTGTTACACCTCTGGTGGCAGTTCCTGACACACTCATATATATATACATATATGTTATAGGGCCGATAGTTGATGCGCTGCTTGTAGCTTTGCTTTATGATTATGTGTCAGAGGTAAAGGAGTTGGATTGACAGGAGCAGTTATCTGTTACTTTTATTTTGAAATAAAGTCACACAAGAAGCATCTCGGTAGAGTTTTTTGGAAAGCAACAGATTATCTTATTCATCTTTTCGGATTGTGCCGGCTTCGCCGGACCCTACGGGATGGTTTAAGTTAATCATGACTTCCAATTATTGTAAATTATTGTTCCCTGCAGCCTTGTGTTTCTGATAGCTCTGCACAAAATCATTGATAAACAAAGAACAATGCCACCACCCGCCGCAGGCGGCACGTTCCTTTGCTCCTAGCCCGAAGATTATTGAAATAATACAGTTATTGAATACTACTGAGTTTAAAAATGGAATTTACAGGATTTCTACAGAGCCGTCGTTTTCTTCATTATAAGGAAAGAATATCCTTAACTTTTGAGTATGGATCTTGAAAACAAAAGAATATTTCAATCAGATATACGTTAGCATGTACTGTGAAAATTGTCAATGATTTACTTTCCAATACTGGCAAAAAAAAGACAGTTGAAGCTTTCAGGTTAATCCTGCAATTGACAGGAATGGCAATCTTTGTTTATTTTGGCAGCCAGTCCACAATATACTTTATACTTTTAAGTGTACCTTTGGCTTTGCTTTTTGGACCTGTTTATTGTGGATGGATCTGCCCAAGAGGACTTTTTCAGGATATTTTTGCGAAGTTGGGGCGCAAGATCCTTGGCAAAAGGTATAATACTGCAGTTCCCAGGAAATTCCATCCCTGGTTGATATATTCCAGATATGTCCTTATGGTGTTTGTTCTTGTGACTTTGATCCTTTCAGAATTTGGTTTTCTTGCTGAATCCTCTGAAATTCTCGTACTTGAAGGACTGGTAACTATAATGATAGTTTCAATACTGCTTTCATTTTTTGTGGATAGGGCAGCATGTAAGTATTTCTGCAAGGAGGGAGCTGCTGCCGGACTGTTGAATCTTGTCAGCAGGGGAAAGGTCAGAAGAGATGCTTCCCTGTGTAATGTATGTGGTATTTGTGACAGTACTTGTCCCATGTGGATAGAAGTATCGAAAAAGGATATTGTGACAGAACATTCCTGTGTATGTTGCTTCAAGTGTATACAGGTTTGCCCGGTAAATGCACTCTATATTGATGAGTGTTTATGACCTTTCACAAGCATAAGGCAAAACCAAATAGCAAAAATGGAAATTAGCAAAGCATCTGTGCCTTATTTGTCGGAGAAACATGCTTATTACTCTCATAAGAACGATTTGATATTTTTTGATATGTGCTTAACTTAGGGTAATTTTATAAGACATTTAATCCTTTAATTCAGAGCTATGAAAATTGAATCATTGGACCTGCCAGATGAAGTTATGCGTTTTTACCTTGATTCTGGCATAGAAGAACTCTATCCTCCTCAGGCAGAAGCCATTGAAAAAGGATTGCTTGATGGTAATAATCTGCTTGCGGCAATTCCAACGGCCTCTGGAAAAACGCTGCTTGCGGAACTTGCAATGCTAAAGTCAATAGCAAACGGAGGCAAAGCACTTTATATTGTTCCACTGCGGGCTCTGGCAAGTGAGAAATTCGACCGTTTCAGGCAATTCTCATCCATCGGTTTGAAGGACGGTGGAGTAAAGGTTGGCATATCCACTGGTGATTTTGAATCCCGTGACGAATGGCTTGGTTCTAATGACATCATTGTTGCAACATCTGAAAAGACTGATTCTCTCCTGCGTAATGAGACTTCATGGATGCAGGAGATCACCAGCATCGTTGTTGATGAGATCCATCTGCTTGATTCGGCTAACAGAGGCCCCACACTGGAAGTTACTCTCACCAAACTCATGAAACTCAATCCGGGATGCCAGATAATCGCTCTTTCGGCAACAGTGGGAAATGCTTATGAGCTTGCAGACTGGCTAAAAGCAAAGCTTGTACTTAGTGAATGGCGACCAACCGATCTGCATGAAGGTGTTTATTACGGTGGCAACATCAATTTCAGGAGTTCACAGAAACGTATTGAACCCAGGTCTGCGGACGATGCTGTCAACATACTGCTGGACACCTTGCATGAAGGGGGACAGTGTCTTGTCTTTGAAAGCAGTCGTAAGAATTGTGTTTCATTTGCTAAAAGGGCAGGTGCAAAGGTTTCAGAAATTCTCGATAAAACCACACGCAATTTACTGGATGAACTTGTTGAACAGATAATTGAAAGTGGTGAGACGGAGGCATCAAACGTATTGGCACAATGTGTGAGAAATGGAACTGCATTTCACCATGCAGGACTCAACTCAGCACATCGTAAAATTGTGGAAGATGCTTTCAAGGCCAACAAGATCAAAATGATATGTAGCACTCCTACCCTTGCGGCAGGTCTGAATCTTCCGGCAAGAAGAGTAATTGTCAAAAGTTACAGACGCTATGACCCTAACTATGGCATGCAGCCAATACCAGTTCTGGACTACAAACAAATGGCAGGCAGAGCAGGCAGACCACACCTTGATCCTTATGGTGAGTCTGTCCTTATCGCAAGATCATATGACGAAATGGCAGGGCTTTTTGACAACTATATTGATGCAGGTGCCGAGGATATCTGGTCCAAACTTGGAACAGAGAATGCCTTAAGGACTCATATCCTTTCAACTATCGTGAACGGCTTTGCAACTACAAGGGACGGACTTATGGAGTTCATTGAAGCTACGTTCTTTGCGCATCAGAATGATACATGGGGCATTGTGGAAGTGGTTGACGAATGTCTCGACTTTTTGAGGGACAAAAGGATGCTTGAAGGTGGTGACACTTTATTGCCCACGGTTCTTGGAAGGCTTGTATCTACTCTTTACATCGACCCACTTTCAGGTGCTTATATCGTTGACGGATTGAAAAAAGCAGAACATATCACAGACCTGACTCTCCTACATCTTATCTGCAAGACACCTGATATGCGTCAACTCTACATGAGGGCTAATGATTATGAGATAATCAATGATTTTGTTCTAGCTCATAGTGAAGAATTCGCAGAGATCCCTCCCCGCTCAAAGGAAATAGATTATGATTGGTTCCTTGGTGAAGTAAAAACTGCTCTTTTGATACTTGATTGGATAGGTGAAAAATCACTTGACCAGATTACCAAAAAATTCAATGTTGGTGAAGGTGATGTACATGCATTTACAGACATTGCCAAGTGGTTGATGCATTCCGCTTCAAGGCTGGCTGGTCTCATTGCTCCTGAACTGAACAATGATGCTGCCGGCAAAGCTGTGATACTGGGAAAGAGAATACATTACGGTGCTTCCCCAGAGCTTATCGAACTTGTCAGTATACGGGGTATTGGACGTGTACGTGCCCGCAAGCTCTATGAAAATGGTCTTAAGAGTGTAGCTGACATACGAAACTCAAATATCAGTACGGTCTCTGCTCTTATTGGGCCAAAAACAGCAGCAAAGCTATTTAGTGAGATCGGCATCCACTTTACACCCAGTTCCGCTGAATTGGGAAATCTAAGCTCAAAGACCATGGGTTCATTAATGGAAAATGAGCAGAGGACTTTCAGTGATTTTGAAAAATAAACTTTAATTTTGTTTAAAGTGTTATGTTTTAAGCATTATGTTTCAAGCATTATATATGATGAACAGGTATAAGCATCAGGAAATAATCATAGTCGTTTACTAGTATTACTTAAATAACAATTTTATATTATCCTTTCCGGGGAAATATCATGCTTTACAAGAAACTATCCGAACTTACTGATGAAGAAAAAAGCAAAATAATTGGTCGCGGTGGAGAACTTGCAGATGTCGGGGCTACGGTTGCTTCTATCCTTAAAGATGTAAAGCAGAATGGTGATGCAGCCCTGCGTGCGTATACTCAGAAATTTGATGGCGCTGATATTGAAGCTATCGAAGTCTCAAAGGAAGAGATCGATGAGGCTGCAAAAAGTGTAGATCCTGCTCTTCTGGCGCATCTTGAATTCGCTGCCGCTAACATCAGGAAGTTTCATGAAGCACAGATGCCACAGAAAATATGGTTCATTGAACTTTCACCAGGTATTGAACTTGGACAGAAGACCACTCCTCTTGAAAGCGTAGGTGCCTATGTTCCAGGTGGAAGGGCCTCATATCCTTCTACTGCTCTTATGACAATAGTTCCTGCAAAGGTTGCAGGTGTTAAGAATGTTGTAATGTGCACTCCACCGGGCAAGGACGGAAAGGTAAATCCTCTTACACTTGCAGCAGCAAAGATAGCTGGTGCAGACCATGTTTATAGAATAGGTGGTGTGCAGGCAGTTGCCGGTATGGCATATGGTACAGAAAGCGTGCTGAAAGTTGACAAGATAGTAGGTCCTGGTAATGTTTTTGTAACTGCGGCAAAAATGCAGGTAAGGGATATGGCAGAAATCGATTTTCCTGCTGGTCCAAGTGAAGTTCTTATCATAGCTGATAATTCCTGTAATGCCAGGATGGCAGCTTCAGATATGATAGCTCAGGCGGAACATGATCCTAATTCTGTATCTGTTATTGTAACAACTTCTGAAAAGCTTGCAGAAGATGTAAGAACTGAAGTCATTAAACAGGCAAAGGAAACTCTCAGGACCGAGATAGTAAACAGTTCCCTTGAAAACGCTGCAATACTGATGGCTGATTCCATGGATCAATGTATCGCATTTTCCAATGAGTTTGCCCCGGAACACCTTGAAATAATGGTAGAAGACTGCGATGCTGTTCTTGAGGACATAGAGCATGCAGGTTCCATATTTGTAGGAAACTATTCTCCGGTCCCTGTGGGTGACTATGCATCCGGTACCAACCATGTATTACCTACGGCAGGTTATGCAAGGATCTATTCTGGCCTGAACCTTGCTCATTTCATGAAATCTTCAAGCATACAGAAAATAAGTAAGCAGGGACTTGAATCTTTAAAAGATTCTGTTATTTCGATTGCCGAAAAAGAGGGTCTGAAGGCACATGCAGATTCTGTTCGGGCCAGATTTGAATAATATACCCTTCTATTTTTTTATAATACAAATCGGTAATTATTTAATAGGTAAGTACATACATTATTTTAATAAGTTCTCTACTAACTGGAGGTGAGGGAATCTCATGAAAATAAGAGTTGTAAGTTCGCGAGAAGAAATACCGCAGTTAAATCCGGCTGAAAAGGTAATTCATCTTGCTTTTCGGCCATCGAACAAGGATATTTTTTTACTGGTTCAGACATGTCCACAAGTGGAAGTCATCCAGATTCCTAGTTCTTACAGGCGCACAGTTTCAAAGTCTATTGAGATGTTCATGACAATGCAGGACATCAAGCTCGTTGAGGGTGATGTATGGGGTCATAGGAAAGATATTAATGAATACTATAGTATCGCTCCTGCATTGCTTGATAAGATCAAAGAGCTTAAATCAGAAGGCATGTCTGATGAAGATATAGTGAGCAAACTGGAACGTGAAGGGAAATTGAACAGGGAAATGCTGTTCTATATATTGAGCAAAAAATAATATTTCAAAACTTAAGGTGAAGTGCGCTATCAAACGATACGCACTTTATTTGCATTTAGTTATGATTTCATTTATTTTGTTTTTTTGTAACTATTCAGCCTGATAAAAACGCTATCTATAACAATCTTGACAAAAAGTTAAAATGTAAATTTCATTATGAACATTTATTTTGATTGTTACTATTGATTGCTTTTTTGATTGTTAGTGGGCAGACATCTCCGTTTCGATGAAATCAGCACCAATTGGCAGATTGTGCTAGGCTGAATAGTTACGTTTTTTTTAAAATTTTTTGAATTAGTTATAGTGTGCTAACTGTAATATTAATGTTATGCATTTCATATTTTTCATTGGATTATAAAATTGCCTTGTTTTGCCATTTTTTCGGGACGATGCATATTTATAACTTGTTAAGTTCATTAGCATCTAAAAAAGATATACAGGATTTCATTAACATGTCCCAGAAATATGGTAAAGTCTATTTGGTTGGTTCAGGCCCGGGTGATCCAGAACTATTAACGCTCAAAGCACGCAGGCTTCTTGATACTGCTGAACTTGTTGTATATGATCAGCTTCCTGGCAAAGCCATAATCGATTCTATCTCTGCCAATGCTGAAAAAATAGATGCAGGTAAACACGCAGGGGAGCATACGCTCACTCAGGATGAGATCAATGCTCTTATTGTCCGCAAAGCAAAGGAAGGAAAGGATGTAGTTCGTCTGAAAGGCGGCGACCCCTACATGTTTGGCCGTGGAGGGGAGGAAGCTCAGGAACTTATTGCTGAGGGCATTGAGTTTGAGGTTGTACCTGGCATAACATCAGCTATTTCTGCTCCTGCTTATGCAGGCATACCTGTTACTCACAGGGATCATGCTTCCATGCTCACTTTCATTACAGGACATGAGGATCCTACCAAAGAGGAAACTGCTCTTGATTGGGAAACACTTGCAAAATTCAATGGAACGATTGTCATTTTCATGGGTGTGAAAATGCTTGGCAGAAATGTCGGGGAACTTATGAAATACGGTAAGGATCCAAAGACTCCTGTTGCTCTTATAGAAAGGGGCACAAGACCTGATCAGCGTGTGACAACAGGTGTCCTTGATAATATTGCTGAGATCGCAAAAGAAAGAGCTGTAAAAGCACCTGCTATCACAGTAATAGGAAGCGTTGTTACCCTTCATGCTATACTTGGTGAGCAGACTTCAGGCAACTTAGAATAGAAGGTATTTCCTATGACAGAACAACTCAAAAGACCGGTATTGGCAATAATGAGGCCGCAGCGCTATATGGAAGAGTCTACTAAGCTTGCAGAGTCCATGAGTTTTGAAGCACTGGCAGTTCCGATGGTAGAACTGATCGATATGAAGGATGAATACTTCGATGCTTTTGTTGAAAGAGTTCTTTCTGGTGTTTCTGATTATGTTATCATTACCAGTGCCAATGGTATTGACTTTACTCTCGGTAAAATTCATCCGGATGAGCATGATAAGTTCATTGAGGCACTTAATGCTACCAAGGTGGTAGCCATTGGTCCAACGACCCGTAAATCACTGGAGGATCTGGGTATAAATGTAATTGGAATGCCTGGTGTTTACAGTTCCGAAGGGCTTGTGGAATTCCTCTGTCCGGATATAAAAGGGAAAGTTATTGATACAGCAAGAAGTTTCTATGGTTCTTCCATTCTCGTTGAAGGTCTGAAAAAATGTGGTGCTCAAGTTCATGAGACAAAAGTATACACGCTCATCAAACCCCAGGGTACTGGGCAGGATGATTTTATGCGCAGGGTTCTTGATGGTGATGTTGACGTGTTTGCATTCACAAGTTCTATGATGGTGCGCAATTTCTTTGAGGATGCTACAAACAAGGCTTCAAAAGATGAAGTTATCAGAATTATGAATAATTCCATTGTTGCAGCTATAGGTGTACCCACAGCACAAATAATTGAAAGTTATGGGGTGAAGGTTTCAGTTACTCCTGGTAAATTCACATTTGAAGATATTCTTAAGAAAGTTCTGGAACTGCTTGATTAAGTATTTCCTGAGCATTCCTGTTTTTTCTTTCACCCACCATAGGTATAATATAGGATGGCGATATAGAATTCGCACATATTAGAACGATTTTCTTTTATTCTTCTATTTCGGAGCACTGATCATGATAGGTATTTCAAAACTTTATTGCAGAACCGTCGAACCCTCGGATGCGCTTCGCTATGGGCGTGACTCTAAAAAACTTCCGTCTCATTTGCTTCAATTCTCAAAGGATAAGAAACCAGTTGTAGTATGGAATGTTACTCAGCGATGTAATCTTCGCTGCGTTCACTGCTATGCACATTCCAAGAATATTGATTACAAAAATGAGCTTAGCACCGAAGAAGGCAAAGCTCTCATAGACGACCTTGCTGAGTTTGGTTGTCCTGTGATATTGTTCTCAGGTGGTGAACCTCTTATGAGGAAAGACCTTCCTGAACTGGCAGAATATGCAACCTCAAAGGGTATACGTGCAGTAGTATCTACCAACGGAACACTGATCACAGAAGATATGGCCCGTACCCTCAAGAAAATAGGGCTTTCTTATGTAGGCATATCTCTTGATGGGATGCGTGAAACCAATGATAGTTTCCGTGGCTTAGAAGGTTCTTTTGACAGGGCAATGCAGGGTCTTCATAACTGTCAGAAAGAAGGGATCAAAGTAGGCTTGCGATTTACTATCAATCGTCACAATGTTCAGGATATACCGGCAATATTTGACCTGATGGAACGGGAAAATATCCCCCGTATATGTTTCTATCATCTTGTTTATTCAGGCCGTGGCTCGGAAATGATAAACGAGGACCTATCCCTTGAGGAAAGTCGCAAGACTGTGGATATGTTGATAGATAAGACAAGGGATCTTCACAACAAAGGTAAAATGGTGGAAGTACTGACAGTTGATAATCACTGTGATGGTCCTTACATTTACCTGCGTCTTCTGAAAGAGGACCCGCAAAGAGCTGCAGAGGTTCTAGAACTTCTGAACATGAATCGGGGTAATTCAACAGGAATTGGTTTTGGCTGCGTTTCATGGGATGGTTCAGTTCACCCTGATCAGTTCTGGAGGCATTACTCCTTTGGAAATATCAGGGACCGTAAGTTCAGTGAAATATGGAGAGATACAAGTGACAAACTTATGGCAGGGCTCAAGGATCGTAAACCATTGATTGAGGAGAATGCTGACAGGTGTGCCGTATGCAAGTGGTTTGATGTATGCAACGGTAATTTCCGAGTACGTGCTGAGTCTGTCTATGGCAATATTTGGGCAGATGATCCTGCATGTTACCTGAGCAATGAAGAGATTGGTTACGACGATTCTCTTTGATCTTTCTTTTTAATTGTGCATATACGGAATCAGGTGTTCCACTAATATATCCGACTTTCCGCAGATGTCTCCTTACAAATAGTATTTTTCACAGCTTGTTCCCATGAGTGTTATAATCTTCTCTTTGAACATGTCTATATTTGCAATCTGCACTTGGACGTTTGAACCCATTTTTACTTTTACTTCTGTGATACCTTTCATCAACATAAAGGCCCATTTAAATGTGGGATTCTGAATCTGCTTCGTAACTATTCAGCCTGATAAAAACGCTATCTATAACAATCTTGACAAAAAGTTGAAATGTAAATTTCATTATGAACATTTATTTTGATTGTTACTATTGATTGCTTTTTTGATTGCTTTTTTGATTCTTAGATTGTTAGTAGGCAGATATCTCCATTTCGATGAAATCAGAACCAATAGGCAGATTGTGCTAGGCTGAATAATAATAATAATAATAATAATAATAATAATAATAATAATAATAATAATAGGCATAATGCTGCAAACGTATAACCTAAATTTTTATATATTTATTCGCAATTGTGCAAAAAGTTATTAGTAAAAAGAAATCAATATCGATATCTAAAACATGCTTATTAGTATGGTCAAATTAGAAAGATAAATATTCTACTAAAACAATTTCCAGTATATAATTTCAAGAAGTTGATCACATGAACAATACGGAAATATCACAAAAACTCACAGAAATACTCGAACTTAGACATGAACCAGTTGCTGTAAAGCTAATAAAGAAAGGAGAGAAGATTCCCGACGGATTTAATGAACCTGATAGCAATATAAGACACTGTCAATCGATCATGAGGGCAAAAAACGGAGAATCTTTTGTAATTCCTGCTGATAAGCATGCTTGCGTGGTTGGTGCTTCCAGCCTAGGTCTGACGCCAACGCCTGCCAAAGTAGAAGAAGGTGAGTTCCATGTGAACATAGGCATGTTTGAATCTGCCGATGCTGCTGCAAATATGATAGCCCAACGTAGCGAGCTGGAAGAAGGTAGTACAATCGCTACAGTTGTTGGTCCTCTGAAGGAATTTAAAATCAAACCTGATGTAGTTATCCTGGTGGATCTTCCCGAGACACTTTACTGGCTTGTTCCCGCAGCTACCTTCTTTGAAGGAGGCAGACAGGCTTTCAGCACAGCAGCTTTCCAGGCCACCTGTGTGGATTCTACAATTATTCCTATGCTCACAGGAAAAATGAATCTGAGTCTGGGATGTTACGGATGCCGCAGGCTAACAGATATAGGGAACGATGAAATGATTGCAGGAATTCCTTATGGGAACCTTGAGAAAATGATTGAAGCTCTTGAGAAAATACATGAAGGTCCAATGCAAAAAGCAAGACGTAAATGACCTTCAATCTTTTTTAAAGCAAGCGGGTTTGTGCATGGCACCCACATCTTTTATCCCATATGAGGGAATATACTTCCTCAGATGACTATTTTAAGTCACTCTGGTGGTTTTTGAATGAAATGTGCTTACTGCGATGATAAGATGTGCCGTGAAGGCAAGGACTGTGCAGGCATAACTGATGATATCAATTATGAAGGAACCGAATTCAAATCAATGCAAGCTTCTGCTGCCATCGAAGCCCGGCATTATATGCAAAAAACAAGACTGGAAGAGATAATATTATATTCAAAAGAAATGGGATACAAAAGATTAGGTCTTGCTTTTTGTGTGGGTATGGAAAAGGAAGCAAAGATAGTTCAAAAAATACTGGAAAAGCATTTTGATGTATACTCTGTGTGCTGCAAAGTTTCCAGTATTAACAAAGAGGATTATAATCTTGAAAAGCTCCAACCTGAAACCTTTGATCCAACCTGTAATCCAAAAGGCCAGGCAATGATGCTGAAAAAGAAGGAAACCCAGCTAAATATTATCATAGGTCTCTGCATAGGGCATGACATTTTATTCACCCAGCATTCAGCTGCTCCGGTTACAACTTTTATAGTCAAGGACCGTGTGCTTGCACATAATCCTGCAGCTGCAATCTATTCAGGCTATTACATGAAAAATGTTTTCGGCATTACTGACTGATTTTGAGGCTATAGAATGAAACTAAGCGTTATTTACGATAATGAAGCAAATGAAGGCTTACAAAGTGGATGGGGATTTGCCTGCCTGATAGAGACAGATGAGCACAAGATACTCTTTGATACAGGATGGGATGGTCACTTGCTGCTTGAAAACATGGATAATATGCTTATAGACCCCAATTCCATCGACATCCTCGTCCTTTCTCATCAACACTGGGACCATGTGGGCGGTGTAAGCACTTTTCTAAATGAAAATCCGGATGTTGATATATATGTACCTGCAAGTTTTTCAGCCCATCTTAAAAAAGAGATGGCTTCAAAAGGAAATGGAAAACTGTATGAAATAAAGACTGCTCAAGAAATATGCAATAATATATACAGCACAGGAGAACTCGGCAACGATATAAAAGAACAGTCTCTTATCCTAAAATCAGAAAAGGGTCTTTTCATCCTTACAGGTTGCGCACACCCAAGTCTCTTCCAGATAATAGAAGCTGCATCCTCTTTTGGCGATGTAACTGGCATCTTTGGTGGTTTACATGACAGCCAGGAATTTGGATTATTCAAAAATATGCAACTAATAGGTGCAGGACATTGTACATCCCATAAAGATACTATCAGAAAAATTTATCCGGATAAGTTTGTAAAGATATTCGCCGGATATTCCATAGACATATAAAAGAATGAAAAGAAGCTGGATCTTTTAATTTTTGATAAATTAAAGCCAGGTAATTCAGTGCACATAACAGTACGAAATTACAATGTAAAAATTAACGTAACTATTCAGCCTGATAAAAACGCTATCTATAACAATCTTGACAAAAAGTTGAAATGTAAATTTCATTATGAACTTTTATTTTGATTGTTACTATTGATTGCTTTTTTGATTGTTAGATTGTTAGTGGGCAGACATCTCCGTTTCGATGAAATCAGCACCAATTGGCAGATTGTGCTAGGCTGAATAGTTACGAAAAAACAAAATAAAAAAGGATATCCTGAATCCTTTTCACTCAATGAAAACCATTGCTGCTATCACTGAAGTCCACTTTCCATTCTTGTCACCGCTTGCTGTCTGGCAATAGTGAGTTGTATCTATTATATGTCCGCTTGCTTTGTAGACCTGTTCTCTTTCATGCCATGCACAGTCAACATCAAATTCAATTCCCAGAGTAGTTGCCAGCATTGTTGCTGCCAGGTCTTCAGCATATTCTCCTGCTGTGAATTCATCCTCACCAAAGCTGTGGTGTTCAGAGATATAGCCATATTTATTATCATTAACTGGAACCGCTGTGCCAACGGCTGCTGATACAAGTCTTTGTGGTTCATTTGTCTCATTGCGTGCAAGAACACAATGCACGATCTCTCCTGCAGATAATTGTTCGATTCCCACATCCCTAGATATTAATTTGCAATTAGGTGGAAGTATACTGGAAACACTGACAAGGTTGTATTTTTCTATTTTAGCATCGCGCAGTGCCAATTCAAAAGATGCTAACTTGTCTTTGTGCACACCTACACCCTTAGTTAAAAAACACTTTTTTGGAATCATTTTGATCATCGCTTTATAGCTAGTTTTAATCTGAGTATCAAAGAACTATCGTATTTCATGCTCTTACATATAAATTGATTTTATCTGTTGCACAATTATTACTCAAAACATATTCTCGTATAATAAGATGATGAGTGCTTTGAATTTAATTTTTGTAGAAAAGGGTTTTTAAGGACAATATAATCTTTAAATGATGAAATCATTAGTAGACAGCGGAGCCAGTCAAAAATGGAAATTTCCCAACTGATCAGTAAAATAAAATCTTCCAGGAAGTATGAAGGGCAGATCACCCATATTGAGGACCTCCCCAGCAGAAAAGCAGAATACATGAATATAGAACTTAATCCACTGATCAGATATGCTTTAAATGAAAATGGAATTAAACAACTCTATGTTCATCAGGCTGAAGCAGTTAGCACCGCACGGGAAAAGAAGAACATTGTTCTTTCCACCAGTACTGCCAGTGGCAAATCTTTATGCTACATGCTACCTGTTTTTGAGCGTTTGCTGGAAGAGCCACATGCCACCGCACTTTATATATCACCCCTGAATGCCCTTGTAAATGACCAGCTTGACACTTTCAGGAAACTTAGTCACACAATGAGCTTGAATGTGAACATCGATAGATTCGTTGGTTCCATGAGCAAAGCTGAAAAAGATAACGTGAAATACGGAAACACCAAGATAATTTTTACAAATCCTGAAATGCTGCATTTGAGTTTCCTGCAATGGAAGCATCAATGGAAACATTTCCTTTCGAATCTCAACTTTATAATCCTGGATGAAAGTCATTCATACAGTGGAGTCATGGGAAGCCACATGGCAAACCTGCTAAGACGATTGAACCGTGTTTGTGAGCACTATGGTTCAAACCCTCAATATATATGCTGCACTGCAAGCATCGGAAATCCGGTTGAACACAGCTCTTCACTTATAGGAAAAGATGTCAGCCTGATAGACAATGACAGTTCCGGACAGGGTGCTCAGAAGTTTGTTTTCTGGAATCCTCCACTTTATGCGAAATCCAGGAATTTCACCCAGAGAAAAGCCAGCTTTGGGGAAACAGTAGACCTTTTCAGCACTTTTGTGCAAAGCGAGCTCCAGACAATTGTTTTCGCAAGATCAAGACAGAAGGTCGAGAGGATGTATGTCCAGGCAAAGAATACACTTGCCAGCAGAGGAATAGATAAAAAAATCAGCTCTTACAGAGGAGGCTATCACGGTGATGAACGTGAAGCTATTGAAAAAGAGCTTGCACAGGGAAACCTTGAAGGTGTTATATCCACCAACGCTCTTGAACTTGGAATTGACATCGGAGGACTTGATGCCTGTATCATGGACGGATTCCCCGGAACGATCATGAGTGCAAGACAACAGGCAGGACGTGCAGGTCGTGGAAGCCGGGAAAGCATAGTCACCCTTGTTGCAGATTCCAATGCACTTGACCAGTACTACATGAGAAATCCCGAAGACTTCTTCAGACGAAATTGTGAGGAAGCAGTTATCAATGTCTCAAACCGCTACATACAGGCAGGTCATTTGCTCTGTGCTGCAAAGGAGCTGCCATTAAGACCTAAGGACAGCGAGTATTTCGGTGCTGAGTTTGAGACCATAATTGAAGTACTTGAAGAAGAAGGATTGCTGGAAGGAATCGACGAAAAGAGGTCGTTGGTTCCTGCTCCACACATGAAAGTTTCCATCCGTGGTATTGATAATGATAGCTATACCATTATTGACAAAACAAGCAAAAAACCTCTTGAAAAGAATATAGAGAGACTGCGTGCCTACAGGGAAGCCTTTGAAGGTGCGGTGTACATCAACAAAGGGACTCCCTACTGTGTTACAAAACAGGACCATGATAAAAGAGAGATACATGTTGAGAAGGCGCAGGATGGTTATTATACAAAATCCCTTGTATCATCAGACATACTCATCAGAGAACTTGTTGAAACAAAAGCCCTGGCAACATTTCCTGACGTAAAGGTAGGGTTTGGAGATGTGGATGTCACCCAGCAGGTAACGGGATACAAAAAAATTCAGCAGCGTACAGACACTGATCTTGGACAGTTTTCTCTAGATATGCCGGAATTCAGGCTGGAGACCGAAGCCCTGTGGCTTGAACTGCCTTACATGCTCACCGAACTGGTAAATGAACACGAACGTGATTTTGCAGGCGGCATACATGCCATTGAGCATGCCATGATAGCAATGTACCCACTGCACCTGCTGGCTGACAGGAATGATGTAGGCGGTGTTTCCACAGCAGAGCATGATGATCTTTCCAGAAACAGCGGGATATTCGTGTATGACGGCCATCCAGGTGGTGTCGGTTATGCTGAAAGTGGCTACGCTAAGATCGTTGAAATGCTGGAAGTAACCTTGAAATCTATTGAAAGCTGTCCTTGCATAGAGGGTTGTCCATCGTGTATTCAATCCCCTAAATGTGGAAACAACAATAGTCCCCTTGATAAGGATGCAGCGATAATGATCTTAAGGAAGATGCTTGCTAAACCCGCCTACATCCCTCAAAAGAAAAAACCTCATGTTAAGTCTGATAAGACAGAGAGACGTGCAAGCATTGAACCCACACCCACAGAGCGAAAAGACAGACCTTTTGACCATTCTGCTGCACTTAACAGAGCAAGAAAAAAACTCAGGCAACGTGACAGGAAAAGCGCATCTGAATGGGTGCAGGAAGGTATTAAAGCAGGAAAAGAGCAGAGTGACCATGAGCTTGCATATGACTGTTTTGAAGCGGCCTTGCAACTGCAACCTTCTAATGCCACTGCCCTTATGAATAAAGGAATAACCTGCCTCCGCCTTGGCCAGAACCAGATGGCTTTAACGTGTTTTAACAAGCTGATAAGCATGGGCTATGGTAAAAGCGTGGTCTGGAAGCATAAGGGTATTGCCTTGCAGCGACTTGGTGACCACAGGGGAGCTATTGAGATGTTCGATGAAGCATTAATGGAAAAGCCAGATGATGTAAAGTTACAGGAACTCAGAGAGAAGGCAGTCAACAAAATGAAATAAAAAGAAAGGGTGAGCCCGAATAACGAGCTCAGAATAGTAGTATTATTCTACAACTTTAATGTTAAAAGTCAGTGCCTTGCCAGCGAGCGGATGATTCATATCAAGCGTGATGGTCTCATCTGTCACTTCTGTTATCTGTGCATGCATCTGCTGACCGTCAGCAGTTCCCACCATTATCATCATTCCTTCTGTGATCTCTGCATCGGCCTGAAGCAATGAACTTGGAACTGTCTGTGTAAGAACTGGATTTGCCTCGCCATAGGCGTCACACGCTTCTACTCTGAACTTCTTCTCTTCCCCGATTTCCATGCCTATTACAGCTTCCTCAAAACCTGGTATGACCTGCCCTGCACCTACAGTAAATTCAAGAGTTTCGTCATGATTCTCTGAGCTATCAAAAACAGTACCATCATCGAGTGTACCGGTATAATCGATCTTAATTGTATCTCCGTCTTTTATTGCCAAAATATCAACTCGGTTTATGTAAAAACAAGTTTCCACTCATTTTTATCCAGTTGACGGGTGGACATTACTTAGGTGTTTTGGTGATATCAGTAGTTCCGAATGACCTTAGTTCCGACTAACTGCTCTTTTTACAAACTGCAAAACTTATGCTATCCAATTACAATGATTTTACCAAAAACACTTTTTCCAAAAACATGGAATTGTTGTATGTGAACAACAACAACAATAGCTCCATGAATTTCG
>Ga0265295_1002913_pt1 | contig 25907 bp, 24 predicted proteins | sample Munlansysbiofilm_FD_192503 | JGI IMG/M metagenome (GOLD analysis project Ga0265295, IMG submission 192503) | Leachate microbial communities from a municipal landfill in Southern Ontario, Canada - Methane capture system biofilm | ecosystem: Engineered > Solid waste > Landfill > Unclassified ... | reverse complement strand
TAACCAAGCATACCGGTTTCACTTTCACTTACCCAAGTAAGTATAACGAAGTTCTGAGCGGTGAGAACAGCATTGAAAATGCTCAGTTCTACGGGCAAAGCAGTAGGATTTCCACCTCCGCCACGAGCCCATTCCACGTCGCCATCTTTTGCTCCCAAATCTACCGTAACATCATGACTTGCAAGAGGTCCTTCAACCGCAAACCATGTGCCACCAATTTTCCAAGTAAACCATTCGTCGGCTACAAGAGCAAGATCGAATATGAATTGGATAGTTACTTCACCGGTACCAACTAAAGAAATGATACCTTGACTGGAGGGCACAAAATTAGGATTAGGAGGAGCAGTGAAGCCCTCAGTTACGATATCTGCACCTTCAAAGCCGTCACCGTAAATCAATACATCAATTGTCTCGCTGATGGGAGTTAATGTATCTATGAGAATGTCGTATCCATCACCGAATACAAAATCCAGAGCATCAATATCGGCGGTAACATTTGCATATTCGTGGATTGCCGGATTAAATACTGATTCTTCATGACTGTAATTTTGGACAATCCAATCCTTCGCATCGCCATTTCCATCAAGTTCCATTATCCCCAAACAGCTTCCATCTTCAGCAGTGTGAACGATATCGTCAAAATGATCCACATAAACATCAAATTCATAATTCTCAAGTTGTAGCCACCCGTTTTCAATTACCGGGTCATCAGGATCAATGGGATCACCATTTTCGCTACTGCTTGTGGGCAGGCAGGAACTTATTATTAAGAGTATTAAGATAAAATAAATAAACCGTAGACATCTCATACGATCCTCCATTTCTTTTTTTAAAAGAACAAGGGTGCTCAATAGTTGTCAAGTAAAATCTGTTTAGGCTACATAGAATCTACGTTTGAGGTGATAATCTACAAATTTGTTAAAAACCCTCACCGAAAACTTCAAATGGGTTGTGGGATAAATATTAAAAAGTTAGAAAATCTGCAATGCTGCTGTGCATCCTGCTATAGTAGCTGCGGCTTGTAGCCGCACATTCTCTTCTAAAATACATACTCCAGCCCTGTTTCGCAACATCGGAATGCTTCATTACGCTTACTTTGTCCTCTTTGTAAAATGGGCGCTTGACTGCGAGCGCTCCTACTGTACAGGCGGACACTGTTCCGCCAAGGGAATCCAGTGCAAGGAATGGGGTGACAAGCTCCAGGTTGCCACAAATGCGGCTACAAGCCGCACCTACCTTTGGGGTGGCAAGCTCTGTTTGCCACAAAAGCTGAAGGCTTTTTTCTGCCGACCCTTTCGGCACGGCCAAGCAGGAGCTTGGCAGACCATTTCCTGCTTGCGCCTACGGTACACTTGAATGAATACAAGATCGCTTACACTTTTTGTAAAAAATAGACTTAAGGTTTTTTTCATAAACTTCGCTACAAGCGTCTTAATTGAATGGAAAGACGGGTGAGGTAAAGAGCTGCTCAAACGGTTGATATTACCAATTCGATAAGTAGATACGATTTCTTGCCATTATACGAAACGGCAGAGAGAAGAAATATATCTACTCCGTTTTGAATCTCAATTCATCAAGCATAAGTTATCGATAGTTTCTCTTGCCATTATGCTGTAGTTTAAGCTTAATATCGGCTTAATCCATGCCTATTAATAAGCTAAAAGATAGGAGGAGAATTATGAATCCCGATTATTTCTTTATAGTTACTATCCCAAGCAGGACAAAAAAACACGTGGGGAACACCGGGCGGTGTCCCCACGTTCGGAGGGCATTCTATGTAGGGTCTGTAGGCTTATATACATAAATAATTCAATCGCTTTTGTTGTCAAGAAGTAAATTTAACAAAAAGGATTATTAGGTGAAATCACGTTGATATAATTAGAATCAACGGAAATGCAATATATTATTGTGGCATACAAAGGAGGGCAATACAACATAAGGGCAATTAGCTTGTATTAGAACTTGAATAATCTGGATAAATATCGGTAAAAGTATAAAACTAAACGTGATTTCTAAGTTTCAATTCCATTGGATGTGGCATCAAATAAACCTGATCTGCTAAGTATTGTTTTTGGTATTTGCGTACATAATGATTAATAAGTGTAATAGGCACTATAAGCGGAATAAGACCTTCTTTGTATTTGGAAATAAGGCTAATAAGCTCTTGTTTTTCAAAGGCATCCAGATCTTGTTTGAAATAGCCCAAAAGATGCAAGAGCACGTTTTGCTGTTTACTGGGTGTGGCGGAGCGGGAAAAAGCCTTCATCAAAAGGTCTAAATAGATATTTTTAAACTCGGGTAGTGGATATTGTTTTATCTCTGCCACCAATTTGCCCATTTGGCGGTAATGAACTGGACTGTGTGCCATTAGGAGGTATTTGTGGATAGTATGAAATCTAAGCAACTTGCCGGGATTAAGGCCGGAATCCAAAAGTGTATGCCAGCGGTGCATTACAAAAACACGCTCGATAAAATTCTCCCTTAAAGCTGCATCGTGCAGCCGACCCTCTTCTTCTATGGGTAACAAAGGAAAGGCTTTCATTAGTTCTTTGGCAAAGATGCCAATACCGGTTTTACCGGCAGCGCCTCCGTGGGGAGGATATACCTTTACGCGCTCCATTCCGCATGAGGGAGATTTACTCTTTAGGATATACCCGCAAAGCTTGATTTGTTTGAATCTTTCTATGGCGGTAATACTCCAATTTTGCATTTGTTGGGTATAATCAATACTGGTTTTGTTGCTTATTATGCGATAGTCGTCTTTAGAGCCTTTCAAATTGAGAGCTTCACGAGGAATGGGCATGCCACATTCGTGTTCTGGACACAGATGGATGTACTCTGCAAATTTGCCCAGAATATCCACAACCCAAGAATCGTATTTGTGTCCGCCGTCATAACGCACTTCATGCCCCAAAAGGCAGGCAGATACACCCAGTATTAGCTTATCGGTCATAATAACAAATCCTAATCCTATTATTACTATTTATTGGGAAGGGTAATCCGGCTTTCTCCAGCTTCACAATAGCGGTTTAAATTTAAGAGAATGGGGATGGATTCGGCAAGGTGAATCAAGCAATTACCCTTACCCGTAATTAGGGCAATCACATTGCCGCTTTTCATTTCGGAATCTGGAATGCGGCTGAGGTTTTGCGCTTGGAAAGTAAAGCGGATTTTGGGCTGGGGCACCACCAGGTCGTCGCCCTGCCAAAAAGCTCCGGTAACGGGACAGCGAAGCTCTACTTGATCCATAAAACCTTTATGAATGGTAATTTGTCTTAAACCATTACTTACTTTTAGATCTCTAACCCTACCGGTGATTGGGCTATATATGTTATCTTTTTCAGGCTTTATGATGCGGTTTTTGAAGCGATGACGACTGGCCACAATTAGGAACCAGATTAAGCCAAGAATGCTTAAGGAACCAAAAATATAGCTATGTTTAAATACCAATCCCAAAGAGAAAGATACTGCAATTAGCACCATTGGAATAGCCTGAGCACGGTATTGCATACTCTTGATCTGTCGAATAACGACAGGCTCTGAGAGCAGGTATTTGCTCATTTAGTGGTGCGAATCCAAGTATCCGTTCTTCCGGCAAGAGCAATGCCGATAAATCCGCGTAACGAGAGAGTGTTATTATTTATAAGCTCTGCTTTTGCAGAGTAAGTTTTGCCACTCTTGGGATCATAGATTTTGCCTTTGCTGTATTTGTTATTACCGTTATACTTCAATCCAGTAAGTACTTCCAATCCAATCAGAGGTCTTTTACGGAGTTTGTTATCCGGGTTTTTAGAGTCTGTTTTGGCCTTTTCATTGGCGTCGTTGGGTTCGCGCAGCCAAACAATCTTGCCGGAGAAACTGCCATCTTCCAATCGAATAATCTCTATTTTACTGCTTTTTTCGCCGTTGTACCAAACCCCATTGATACGTTCTGCCACTTGGGCAAATGCAGGTATTGCAAGGCAAATGATTAATATTGTAAACAGGATGCGTTTCATGGTAACCTCCATGCATTAGAGGATGCCGCAACGTCGCATGATGTACTCTACATTTTTGAGATAGCGATCGTAGCTAAAAATAGCTTCTATCTCTTTGCGACCTAAGGCATCACAGATTTCGTTGTGGGCGAGGATGAGAGTTTTAAAATCTTCCCCGCTGTTTATGGATTTCATAGCTTCTTTCTGCACCAGAGCATAGGCGTGTTCGCGGGTCATACCGCTGTTGGTTAAATGTAATAGTAAGGCTTGAGAGAAAACCAAGCCCTTGGTAAGCTCAATGTTTTTCATCATGTTTTCGGGATAAACCGTCAAGTTTTCAATCATGGTGGCGCATTTAACTAACATATAATGAGCAAGAATACAGCTATCGGGCAAAATAATGCGCTCCACGCTGGAATGAGAGATATCGCGCTCGTGCCATAAAGCGTTGTTTTCCATGGCGGCATTGGCATTGGCGCGTAGTATGCGGGCTAAACCACAAAGCTGCTCGCTAAGGATAGGATTTCGTTTGTGAGGCATGGCCGAGCTGCCTTTCTGCTTATCGCTAAAGTTCTCTTCCGCCTCTTTTACTTCAGTACGCTGCAGATGCCTAATCTCCAGAGCGATCTTTTCTAAGGTGGAAGCTATTTGACTTAAAACAAAAAGAAACTGGGCATGACGATCCCTCTGAATAACCTGAGTGGATATCTTTACGGGCTTCAATTCCAAATGCTTGCATGCGCGCTCTTCAACCGCTGGATCTAAATGGGCATAGTTTCCCACCGCTCCGGACATCTGCCCCACTCCAATAATATTGATAGCCTCTTCCAAACGGCTAATATTGCGCTGAGTCTCATCGTACCAAAGGGCATATTTAAGTCCAAAAGAAGTTGGTTCGGCATGAATGCCATGACTTCTGCCCATACAAAGAGTGTTCTTATACTCACGTGCCTTCAGTTTGAGGTTTTCGGCTAAACGATGCAACTGAGAAAGAATAAGCTCTCCCGCTTGCTTGAGTTGTAGTGCAGTTGCAGTATCCAATACGTCGGAGGAAGTCATGCCATAATGAATCCACCGGGATGCTTTACCAACGTACTCTGCAACATTGGTAAGAAAGGCTATTACGTCGTGCCGCGTGCTTTCTTCTATCTCGGCAATGCGCTGAATATCAAAATCCGCCTTGTCGCAAATCTCATGGTAGTCTGCAGCGGGAATAATTCCTAACTCATACATCGCCCTTGCAGCGGCTAATTCTACATCTAGCCAGCAACGGTAGCGGTTTTCCAGATTCCAGATGCGCTCCATTTCGGGCAGAGTGTAGCGCACTATCATCTAATCCCCCAAAAAAGCTTTGAGAAGTTCCATTGTGCCGCCCTGATTGAGGATATCCATAATGTTCAGATTTCTATTTTCATTCTTGGGTAACACAGTAATCTGAGGGCGTTCATAATCTACACCGTCAAAGATGAACTTGGCAGATATTCCCTTGGGTGAACTAAAAGATATTTCGTCTATATCACCTTTGCGGGTGTAAGTGTTATCGATGCGGAAGCTGGAGGGTTTGTCCACAATAGATTCTATCTTATAATCGCTACTGAAGTTGATCTGTAGGCTATCTCGGATAATGGCTTTATTGGCAATGATTTCCTCGCCATAGCGGCTAACGACATTATCGGCAGAAGAAAAGAAAGATAATGCCCCCAAAGGTAGATTATCGCCAAGATTAACTGCTTCCAATAAAGGCACAAGAGGAGATTTTAGAGAAAAATATTCGCCTAAATACATGCTGATGAGTGGGGATCCTGTTGCCCCTAAGAGACCACCCTCAACAACATCCATGCGCATTTCATCTAAACTTTTAGCAATAGCAAAGGGTTTGCGCATACTAAAGCCAAAAACAGAAATCTCCACTATGCCAGAACCAGAGAAGCTTTCCCACTTCCTTAGTTCTTGCTTAAGTTTCGCTTCTTCGCTAAGCTTCAAATTATGGGCACATCCGGCTAATAAAACCACGATAAGTGCAAGGATCACAAAACTAAAGCGCTTCATCTTTCCTCCTGTATATATACCAGAATCCAATGCCTGAGGCTATTACCATCAAGAGCGAAAGAAACTGACCTATACTCATTATACCAAAGATGAAGCCAAAATCCTCATAAAAACTTATATCATCTGGCACTCTTACAAACTCAATGAGAAACCTTAATACGCCATAACCGCCGATAAATGCCCAGAAACCTGTACCATGCTTAAGCTTTTTACCCAACAAATACCAAGTGAATAATCCTAGAAGTACACCTTCGGCAAGCATCTCATATAGCTGAGTGGGATGTCTGGGTAAATCTCCCGCACCCGGAAACACAATTCCCCAAGGCAATGTAGTTACTGTTCCCCAAAGCTCTGCATTGATAAAGTTTCCCAAACGCCCCAAACCTAGCCCAATGGATACCAACGGCATGGCAGGATCTGCCAGCTCATAAAAAGAATACTTATGTTTCTTGCAGAAGATAAGTCCGGCAATTATAACACCCAGAGCTCCGCCATGAAAACTCATTCCTCCTTCCCAAACAGCAAATACCATAAGCGGGTTTTGTACATAGTAAAGAAAGTTATAGAACAACACATAGCCTATACGCCCACCCAAGATTACGCCCAGCATCACATAAAAGATAATAGATTCGTACTTCTCACGGTTCATTTCGATGCCTCGGCGGCGTAGTAGCGGTTTGTATAAGAAGTATGCCGCCACAAAGCTTAACACGTAAAAAAGCCCGTACCAGCGGATATGAAAATCTAATCCAAGAAGCGAAAACTTGGCAATCTCCGGGTTAATATCGGGAAATCTAAGCATGCCTTTATCTCTTTGTGAACTGATCCAAACGGCGAATGATAAGCTCTACAGCTTCGTCACTGTCACCATCAAACTTTTCCACCTGTTTTTCGTGTTTAGGACTGAATATATTCAAAACCTGAGTGGGGGAGCCATTAAGCCCAATTCTATGCTCATCCAAACCCAAATCTTCTGCGGTTAATACCTTTAGTTGTGCATTTTTAGCATTGCGTTTACCCCGCAGAGAGGGAAGGCGAGGAGTATTGATCTCTTTAACCACCGAGATTAGTGCCGGAGTGCACATCTCCACTGTATCAAATCCATTTTCCATCAAGCGTTGAACCCGAATCTTATTCTCGTCGATGGCTTCAACTTTACGCACAAAGCAAGTTTGAGGAATATCCAGATGTGCCGCAATTCCTGGTCCTACTTGTGCCGTATCTCCATCAATAGCCTGTTGTCCGGTAATAATCAGATTGAATTCACCCAAATATTTGATTGCCGCAGCAAGAGTGTAGCTTGTTGCCCAAGTATCGGCGCCGGCAAATTTGCGATCTGAAAGCAGAATGATCTCATCCACTCCCAAAGAAACAGCTTCACGCAGTGTACTTTCTACCTGATTGGGACCCATGCTGATAGCCACAACCGTGCCTCCATGCGCTTCTTTAAGCCGCACAGCTTCTTCCACCGCATAAGCATCGAAGGGATTAAGAATGCTTTCTACTCCCTCGCGCACCAAGGTATTGGTCTGAGGATCGATCTTGATTTCTGTGGTGTTGGGAACTTGTTTGATGCATACTATAAAGCGCACAAGATTCTCCTTTTAGGCAAAGAATTCCCGGATGCTTTGCGCAACATAAGCCTTCATGTCGTCTGTCAGTTCCGGATAGATAGGTATGGATAACACTTGATTTGCCAATCTTTCGGCGATAGGCAGATCTCCCTTTTTATAACCTAAAACACTAAAGCAATCCTGCAGATGTAGTGGTAGCGGATAGTAGATGGCACAACCGATATCTTTCTTCTGCAGATGCGCCATCAGATCGTCTCTGCGCTCTGTAACCAAGGTATATTGATTGTAGATAGTTTTTGCTTGTGGCGCAATTTGCGGAGTTTTAAGCTCTCTAATATTTTGCAATTGAGCATCGTAAAATGCTGCGTTTGCCCGGCGTTTTTTGCTCCAATCACTCAACTTTTCCAGTTTAACCAGCAGAATTGCTGCTTGCAGAGTATCCAATCTGCTATTCAAACCTACCCACTGGTGAAAATACTTGGGATTTTCGCCGTGCACACGAAGTTGTCGAAGCCCTGCTGCCAGTTCATCATCATTGGTAAGGCACATTCCGGCATCCCCCATTGCACCGAGGTTTTTGCTGGGGAAAAAAGATAGAGTGCCAATATCACCAAACGAACAGCTCATTTTGCCGTTCCAAGTAGCGCCAATGCCCTGAGCGTTGTCTTCAATTACCTTCAAATTGTGCTTGTGGGCAATTTCCATAATGGCATCCATATTGCAACACTGTCCAAAGATGTGCACCGGCATGATAGCTTTGGTTTTTGAGCTGATGGCTGCTTCAATTTTGGCAGGATCCAAATTGAAGGTATTCTCATCAATATCTACAAACACCGGTTTAGCATGATTGCGCCAAATAGAAGATGCGGAAGCAAAGAATGTGAAAGGAGTGGTTATTACCTCATCCCCTTCTGAAATATCCAATGCTTTTACAGCCAATACCAAAGCATCTGTACCGGAAGCACAGCCGATGGCGTGTTTGATGCCCAGATATTCTTGCATGCGAGTTTCAAGCTCTTTCACCTGAGCACCCATAATATAGTGATGATCTTTAAAAACATTCTCCAATTGAGCTCGTATTTGAGGCATTAGTGCATCATATTGAGCATGTAAATCCAGCATTGGTACTTTCATTTATAAAACTCCTTAATTTGAGAGATTTTGAATACCGATAATAATTGTAAAGGCAGATGCTGCTACACCTATGAAATCCTTGAAGTCACTCCAAAAATCTCGATCCTGTTTATCCGGAATAAAGACTATATCGCCGGGGCGTAGTTCCACATACTTGGAAGCCTTAATCCAATTTCCGCTATTTGCCCGTAGAATTCTGGTTCCAAAAACATTACGGTTGGTTGAGTAACCACCGGCTTTTTCTACGTAGTACTTCCAATCTTCGCCTTCTTTGAACTCAATCAAACCGGGATACCTAACCTGTCCGCTCACCCAGATCTGATTCATTTTGGCGGGGATATAGATATGATCATCATTATTGAGGATAATATCACCCTCTTTGCCCTCTGTATCTATTAATTTCTGCATATCTATAGAATATCTGCCTTTCGCCTGGCGCAATTTGATTCTCAGATAGGCGTATTCCAATGGAGTTAGTTCTACCATACTGCGAGATTTTATGCGTTCGAATTCCGGATCTGGCTCCTCATTATACGATTTATTTAACACCACTGCATTTTTCAGATCTGCATAATCGCTAAGCCCACCTGCTATTTGCAACATCTCCCAAAGCGTGGTACCCTCTTTAACATTAAATTCTCCATGTTGCATCGATTCACCAGATATTGTTACGGTAATTCTATCCCGATATTGAGAATCGTATGGCACCATAATTCTATCGCCCGGATTCAATTCCAAATCCCAAAGTTCGGGTTGAGCTATCAAATCCAAAGTACGATAGCTATACTCTCTAGTATCAGGATGATACACACTCAAGCGTACAGCAGAAAGCAGAGAACCCGGCACAGGACCCAAAGACATCTTCAATGCTTCCCTTACCGTGTCTCCCTTGCGATATTCCATATCCCCGGGATACCCCACACTACCATTTACACTAATAAAAGCTTCAACCAGCGGCACATGAACATGGTCAGAATCCCGTAAATAGGGATTTTGACTTAAATCTCCGGTCCGATAAAAAGAGAAAAGATCATAAGTGCGTTCTTCAGAGCCTCTATACAATTTGATGTTGCGAATACTCTGATACGCTTTGTAGTTGGGAAACATCGTATTGTTTGTCCGCAACATCGGTACAGGACTCAGTTTAGACATGCTTTGTCCATCTACATCAAACAATTCATCCGGACTTAACATACTAAGCCCAATTGCATCGGAAAGTCTATCTAAATGAGATAGCTTTAAGGTACCCGGATTTCGCACATAACCGCTTACGTTTATGCTAATTAAAGCAATTTCACGCTCTACTGTCTCCGTAGCATTTAAAAATGCAATTACCAAAGCTAACAGAATGATGAGATATAATTTAGTTTTCATAATACTTAATCATGCGATTGATAATATCATCCAAACTGTATTTAGGTTCATAACCAATATATTCTTTTACTTTACTGAGATCCGGCATGCGGTTCATCATATCTTCAAATCCCTCTTCAAAAGCAGCTTCATAGCTCATGTATTCAATGCGGGATTTGCTTGAACACATCTCTTTTACCTTTTGTGCCAAGTCTTCGATGCTGATGGATTCGGTTGTGCCAACGTTAAAGATCTCGCCTTCACATTCGGGACTATTCATCAGTTTCACAAAAGCTCCCACAACATCCGATACATCGGCAAAACAGCGAGTTTGCTTGCCGGTTCCATACACCACAATCGGCTGATCCAATAATGCCGCTTTGATAAATTTAGGCAAAACCATGCCATACTGACCCGTCTGTCGAGGACCAACTGTATTAAAGCAACGTACTATTACCACCGGAAGCTTCTTTTCTCGGTAAAATGCCAAAGCCATAAATTCGTCTATTGCTTTGGAACAACTATAGCCCCAACGGCTAATATGAGTAGAGCCCAAAAGACGATTGTCCTGCTCCGAAAACGGCACTTTCTCACTTTTCCCATATATCTCACTGGTAGAGGTAATTAGAGCTTTGGCTTTGTGCTTATTACATAATTCCAATACGTTATCGGTTCCCACAATATTTGTTTTGAGCGATAGCAGCGGATTTTCGATGATGTATTTAACTCCCACTGCAGCAGCTAAGTGATACACTTGATTGCATTTAGAAATAAGGGTGTCCATCAATTCCCGATTCAGGATAGTCCCTATTTGAAAATGGAATTTTGGGTTATCTTTGAATGTTTCAATATTGGAAAGGCTTCCGGTAGAGAGATTATCTATAGCATATACTTCGTTGCCTTCTAAAAGTAATCGCTCTGCCAGATGAGACCCGATAAAGCCTGCGCCACCAGTGATAAGTATTTTCATTATCGTCTCCATTAGAGATTATTTGATCTGCTGCAAAGGCAAACCTTTGGTAACGGTAACAAGATATTTCCACTGCTATTTTGTCAATGAAAATCAAAAAGAGACCGTTGCGCACCCGTATAGAGAAGATTTTTATGCACGAGATAGCGGTTTGGGAAGCTTTTTTCTGATTGTAGCTATGCCACCCACCACTCTTTTAGGATGGGGCTTTAGCCCATGCCCAGATTATTCAGCAATCTTAGAAATTGAATGCCGTTGAAACCTTAGTTTAGAAAACAGCATCTCATAGAATTAGAATGAAGCGTGAAAACAAATAGCTCTCTTTCAAACTAAGTGGGCGCCATAGATCTACAGAAAATTCTTCACCTGGGCGCTTGACTGCGAGTGCCCTTACAGTAAGGGTGTACAGCTATTCCGCCAAGGGAAACCAGTGCAAGAGATGGGGTGGCAAGCTCTGTTTATCACAAATGCCGAAGGTCTTTTCTCTCTGGCAGCTCCGCTGCCTCTGCCAAGCGTGAGCTTGGCAGCCCAAACAACGCAGCACAAACGGATCTGTGCTGCCAGTGGTAAGCCCTGTTTGCCACTAAAGCTGCTACAAGCCGCATCCACATTAGGGGTGGCAAGCTCTGTTTATCACAAATGCCGAAGGTCTTTTCTCTCTGGCAGCTCCGCTGCCTCTGCCAAGCGGGAGCTTGGCAGCCCAAACAACGCAGCACAAACGGATCTGTGCTGCCAGTGGTAAGCCCTGTTTGCCACTAAAGCTGCTACAAGCCGCATCCACATTAGGGGTGGCAAGCTCCTGCTTGCCACAGCGAGCACAGCTCGCTTCTGAAGGCGGCGGATTCACCGATAAAGCGGCAAGATGCCGTTTTGTTTTGCCGACTTTGTCGCCACTGCCAAACGGGGCTGCTCAAACGGTTGATATTAGCAAAATGACTGGTAAAAAAAAATGTTTGAATCTACTCGAACCACAAGAGAGCCTTTCTTACTGGTTGCCCACTAGGTTTGCAAGAGAGCCAAACAAATTTATTATTCTGCTTGATGTAGCTTTAATATAATTGCTAATTCTGCCAATTTTATGCCCAATGATTCAAGGATAAGCAAGAGATGCTTTACCTTGAGCTTATCCTGTTGCAATAGCATAATCTCAAGATATACCTTTGCTAAGCTATCCTTAAAGTAATAAGTGAGAGATTTGGGTATAGATACTATTTACATTGCATTCACAATCTTTTTAACTTCGTTGATGGGCACAGCAAATCCCAAGCCGATATTGCCGCCGGATTCGGAAATAATAAGAGTATTTATACCAATAACTTCTCCCTGAATATTGACCAACGGACCGCCACTATTGCCTTGATTGATGGCAGTATCGGTTTGAATTAGATTGTAATGACGAGTATTACCAAAATCCAGATTTCTACCCAAAGCAGAAATAACTCCCACACTTACAGTGGGTTTGGCATCGTTCATTACATATCCATAGGGATTACCTAAAGCAATGCTCCATTCTCCTACAAAGATTTTATCCGAATCCCCCAATCTGGCAAAGGGCAGATTATTGCCACGAATTCGCAATTTAGCAATATCGAGTTCTGCATCTAAGCCTACGAGATCGGCGTCGAACTCCCGATTATCGGCAAGCACCACCTTAATCTCGGTTGCACCATTTACCACGTGGGCATTTGTGATGATGTATCCATCAGGATCGTAGATAATTCCGCTACCCAAAGATTGTACTTGTCTTTGCATTGGTCCAAAGAAATCGAAAAAATCGAAAAAACCAAAACCGTAGCTTGGTCCCATTCTACCCCGTACAATTTGGGTTTTGATAACGTTTACGCTCACAACTGCCGGTTCTACTTCGGCAACAGCTCGAGTGATGGCATTTTGTCTGCTGGTGCCGGTGCTATCGCAAGGAACATCCGGACTGCTAAATAAAGTGTGTCCTTGTGTAAAACTATTTTGAAAGCTATTAATCAATACCAATGTAATACCGGCATTGATGATAATAATAACAATAGCTAAGAGGATAATCTGAGAGCCTTTCATTGAAATTTCCTGATTGCAAATTCTATGCTTTTATAATTTACTTTGGTTTCAAAACAGGGTCCATTAGGACGCTCGTTCAATACTGCATAAGTGGGATATTTCCAAGCTTCACGTACTCCATCGCTAAGATCCCGATGGCAAGCAACCGCAACTATTACATCCGGAGAAGTATCTTTAACTATTTTGCGTGCCAAAGATCCGCCAGTAGCAACCGCTGCTTTAACAGCGTATTTTTTTGCTATTCTTTTAAGTTGGGCAATATCGCATTTGCCACACTCGGCACATTCATCAATATCGGTTGTAATGCGAATCTTACATTCAGAATTTTGCAAGCAATGCGGAAGCAGTAAGAGGATATTTTTGTGACTTATATCTCGAGCTTGGCTTAAAACAATTTCATTGTTGAAGTTCAAAAAACTCTCTTGTAAGGATTGTTTATTCTGAAACGTAAGGATACCCATAAACCTTGCCAAATAATAATATACGTTTACCAACATCCATTTAGCATAGGAGGCTAAACCTTTGGGACGAATCGGAGAATGAGTGCTGATGAGATTTAGAATCCACGAAGAAGTAAGCAGCACCAAAACTACGAATATTAAGGTGTAAATCACAGTTTCTTCAAGCGCTAAGCCCAGCTTGAAATAACTGCCCAAGGCAACGCCAAAAAAAGCTACGATTACTATAAATAAACAAAGGCTTACCATAAGTGGAAACTTTATTACAGACAGATAAAACTCTTTCATTATTCAATCCTTTCGCTTAAGCTCAAACGCGCACCCAGAATAAATTTATGCGCTTCCATCTGCTTTTTTCCGGCTGCTTGAACTTTAAGAATCATGAGATCTTGTGAAGCTGTGGAAATACTGAATCCTTCATTGGGAAAGATACCGGTAATTATGCCGGGAGCTTCATTTGAGGAAGTATCGGTAGGTTTTGCACCTAAAATCTTGAGCATCTTGCCTCTAAAGATAACATAAGCACCAGGTTCATCGGTATAAGCTCTGATCTTCTTACAAATATCTTGGGCACTGTGCGCAAAATTTAGATGCAGATCGTCTTTATCTAACATACTGGTATAGCTTGCCAATGAGTGATCTTGAGCTTTTGGTTCGTAAGAATCTGGATCATTAAGATATTTTGCCAACATCTGTGCTGCCAGATTTGCCAGCCTGATCTCAAGCATTGTATAATTTTCAGCCGGTAAAATATCCAGCTCTTTTTGCATTAAAATGGGTCCGGCATCCATCTTGGCAGATAGCTTAAAAATGCTGTTTCCAGTAACCTTATCTCCAGATAAAAGCGCTGTTCGAATAGGGGAGGGACCACGGTACTTTGGTAGTAACGAGGGATGCAGATTGATAGCGCCATAGGGGCAAATTCTCCGCAAGGTTCGCCCCAAAAAAGCTCCATAAGAAGCGGTTACAATTATATCTGCAGCTTCAGAACGAATGCGTTCAATACTTTGAGATGAATTAATATCTTGCGGACAGAATATGGGTATTTCCAAGAACTGCGCAGCCATTGCCAGTGGAGTATCTACAGATATTTGTTTGCGACCCTTGGGTTTGGGAGGCTGACTAATTGCCAAGAGCACTTGATGCTTTTTGTAAGAAGATATTTCTTCTAGAGCAGGGATGGAGAATTGTGAGCTTCCGGCAAAGATAATTTTCATTCTTCCATGTATCGGCGGATGTTTATTCCATTTACCGCCTGAGCTTCCAAATCCTTAAGTTTACGCTTGAGTCTTAGTTTAGTTAGAGTGGATACCCTATCTGTAAAAATGATGCCATTGAGGTGGTCATATTCGTGTTGAATAACTACTGCTTCAAATCCTTCCGCCTCGGTCTCTACTCGTTCTCCTTCAGGTGTGGTATAAGAATAACGGATTTTGAGGGCACGGTTTACATTGGCATAGATATCCGGTAAACTGATACAGCCTTCTTCATGCACCTGATCCCCTTCAAAGTGTGTTATTTCGGGATTTATCAGCACACGTGGATTGCGTTTTGCATCTTCCTGTCCCCACCACGGATCAATAACGAAAATGCGTAAATCCACTCCCACCTGATTGGAAGCAAGTCCTACACCATCGCGTTCGTACATGGTGTGAATAAGATCGGGCAAATAATCTTTGAGGAAAGGATCGTCAAGCGCAGCTTCTTTCAATTTCTTGCGCAGAAAATCGTCTCCTATTACTCTAATATCAAGTATTTTAGGCATTTATTTGTCTTGCGCAGGTGGATTGATATTAAGAATGGATACTATGGCAGCACGTTGAAAATCCACACGTACCTTATTGGTTTCGTCAATTTCGATAACAACCACATCTTTATCGGGTTTGATGCTAACAACGCGACCATAGATGCCGCTTGAAGTGAGAACCTTATCGTTAACCTGAAGGCTATCCAACATTTTCTGCATTTCTTTCTGACGTTTTTGTTGGGGACGGATCATCAGAAAATACATAATTCCAAAAATGACGGCAAAAAAGATGAGCGTAGAGCCCATTCCTCCGCCTTGTTGTGCCGCTGGGGCTTGAGCTTGAAGTAATGTGTATATCATATTTTCTCCTATATTCCAAAAAATTTGGGGTAAATTCTAATTAGTATTTGTAAGATAATATTTGCATATATTCCAGCTAAAAGATCGTCTACCACTACTCCCCAACCCTTTTTTAATTTCTGCGAACGATAAATGGGGAAGGGCTTAGCGATATCAAATACTCTAAATAGTAAAAAGGCATACAAACCAATAAGCCAATTGTGTGGTAAAAATAGTGTAGCAATAAAATATCCCCAGATCTCATCTAAAACAATGGCTGAAGCATCCTCACCTAAAACAAATTCTGCTTTGTAACAAATCCTTACACTGATAAGCGCCAAAAGTAAAATCGCTACCGGAAAAAGAAAGCTCCAAGCTCCGGCATAAAGAGATGCCGGCAAAATCAGATAGATTGCAAACGCAGCAAAAGAGCCAAAAGTGCCTGGGGCAAAGGGAACATGCCCAATGCCGAAAAATGTTGCTAACAGGGTATTGATCGAGAGCTTGGTGTTCATAAGCTTATTTCTATGAAAGCGTCCTTTTTAACCTCAGAAATCCACTCCTGATAGGCTTCCAGGCTTTTGAGTTTGGAAAGATAATCTTTAAGTTGATCTTTTACTTCTTCGTATGTGTAAATTCGGGAAGGATATTCCTCATCACGCATGAAGATATAGATCAAGCCTTCATTCTTTAGGATTTCAGTGGGACTGCCAATTGGGGTATTCAATATTGGAGCACTAAAGAGCTCGGGAAATTCTTCAGCGGCAAATTCGCCGATTATTCCGCCATCCTCTGCCGAAGGTGTATCTGTGGAATACTCACGTGCCAAATCTGCGAAGCTTTCACCATTAAGAATCCTTTGACGAATATTTTGCATCAACTCCATTTCTCTAGCCTCATCCGCTTCACCTGCTTCCACAACCTTTAAGATATGGCTGGCACGCACTTCTTCACCCTTGCGATCGGTTAGCTTGATGATGTGGTAACCAAATTGAGATTTCACTACTTTGCTAATTTCATTTAGATCCAAAGCGAAAGCAGCATCTTCAAAAGCTTTTACCATCATACCTCGCTTAAAAAATCCCAAGTCTCCGCCTTGTTCTTTGCTGGGACAATCGCTACGGGTAGCCGCCAATTCGGCGAAATCTGCGCCTTCCTGCAATTCGCTATAGATTTGATTGATCTCACTTAGTGCTTGAGCATCAGTATCTTCAGAGGCTTTTACCTCTCGCATAATCATACGTAATTGCCAAGATACGGGTTTTACCGCCAAAGAATCTTTTGTTGCTTCGTAATAATTGAGCATTTCGTTATCAGACACGCTAATATCTTTGGCGATTTGTTCTTCAAGCTGTTCGGTAAGGGCGTTTTCGGTGAGTTGGGTGGCAAAGAATTCCTGCAAATCTCTTTGGGTAAATTTCATCTTTGCCAAATCTTCTTGAAATGCGGCTTCGCTGGGATATTGACTTCGTATCCGTTGAACGTAACTTTCTGCATATTTGTTGATGGCGTCCTCATCAACCTTTAGATCCATTTGTTTAGCTTTTTGCACCATGATTTTCTGCTCTACCATGTGATTTAGAACATCGCTGGGTTCCAATAGATCAGGATTGATGTTTGCCGTGCGCATCTGACTTATCTGCCTCTGTAAATCCGAAAGCAGAATGATTTCTGAGCCCACGCGGGCTACAATTTTATCTAATAATTCGGCATTAACCGAAAGGCAAAGGCTTAGTATTAGCGCTATCCAAATGAGTTTCTTCATTAAAAATGTCCTTTAATAATAATATATTTCATTGTTCTGAGCTTTTATCTCGCGTAAGAGATTACGATACACTTCTTCCTGCTTTTCCAAGAGTATTTTGCGCCGGATCTCTGCCCGAAACTCTTCAAAACTGGCTTCATTATCACTTTCCTTACTTTCTGTGTAGCGAATTACATACCACAAATTGTCTTTATTTACAACTGTGCTCTGATTTGCTTGCAATACATGGACGGCCATCCAAAACAAGGAATCTTCAGATGCAGATTCAATGAAGCCCATCATGCCGTCGTTTACACGCAAAGAATCTATTGAATAACGCCTGAGCGCAGTACTAAAATCCATTCCCTGATTTATCTGCTTTAACACGTTTTCTGCAGTAAGCTTATCCGGCAATCCTATACGTTGAACCTTATACATCACTGCGGGCTTTTGAAATTCAGCCTGATGCACACGGAAATATGAGAAAAGCTGATTTTCAGAGATATCTATCTGCGCTAAACGCTGTGCAATCAAAGCATTTGCCTTCACTTTTTTTTGAGCATAATCCAAACGTTGTTTCACTGCTGGGTCTTCGTTTAGCTTTTGTAAATCGGCAGCTTGAGCTAATAAGGTAAGATTCACCCAATCTTCCACATATTGACGCCGTTGCTGGGTGGAAAGCTTTTCCCATTCACCATTGTCGATGCTTGCTTTAAAGGCATCCAGTTCCAATACTTCACCATTTACTTCTGCCAAAATATCCTCAGCATTCTCCTTTGCCTTACAAGCAGGCAAGATTAGAGAAAGGAAGATTAGGATGAATGGCAATAATTTCATAGAAATGGCGGCGTATATTTGATCCTTATATAAGGCTTCTTTCCCTCTGGAGCTGTGAGAGCATTGAAGAATTCTATCTCTCCAAAATCTTTGCGCTCATAATTGCTCATTACCACAATCCCATTTTGTAAAATGGGGCTGCCATCAGGGAATTTTCCTCCAGAAACATAAGCCTGGATGATAGGCGTTATGTCCAATTTCACCGAATCTGCGCTTGCAGCGGCATAATTTACGATGTTTGAACTAAACTCTGGTAAATACATCCAAGTAGTAGGCACAATCTCATTTTCTTGCGGAGCGTCTTTAAGCAAAAGGGCGGTAAAATCATAGCCCAGCGTATTTTTCAGCGAAGGCGTTTGCGTATTTGTGTACAATACGAGTTCTGCCTTATTTATACTTACCCGTTTGAGCTCATTTTCCGGAATAATTACGCCATTTTCATCCTTAAATAAGTTCATATCTACATTCAAATCCAAATACATGCGCTGAGGATTGTAGTTGCTTACTTTCCAAAGCCCTTCTGTAACGGGAGCTTCCTCATAAATAAGATTAAAAGCATTTCTGCTGGCGTTTTTGGAAAAACTGCTATACTCCTCATCAGATGAAGTGAGTTTATATTCGTAACTAATCTTGGAACCAAGACTTGGGCTGCTAAGCTGCATTTCCACAAAACCATCAGCAAATCCAGCTTCATCGGAAGCCTTAATTAAAATATTCAGTCCCGTAGAATCTGCATCAGCTTGCCAATTGCGAATAAACTCGAAAGGTAAATCCAAGCTCAAGGTATCTAGATCTGAAATTGTTTCCTGCAAGGTGTATGCTATTTGGCTTATTTCGGTAAGATCCTCATCGTTATAGGCAAAGGGATCATCCAGGTAGTTTGAGTTTACTTTATAAAATATCAGTTTAACCGGATTGTTTTCGATGTTGCTACTATTTGTAAGCACTATACTAAGTTTGGGATTTTGAATGTCGTGATAATTAGCTATAACGCTGTCTGCCGGAAGATCTGTAAATCTTAAAATGCTTCGAGCTTCACACGAATTCCATTTTCCCACCAAGAGAGCTTTGCGATTACTAAAGATGGAGCTTAAGGAATCGGCAGGAAAAGTATATCCAGAAACAAGCGCTTCTTCACTTTCAAAAGAGATAGGTTCCAATCCGCTCCAATTTGTACCGGTAAGATTATCTTTTTTAGTACATGCGCCAATCAGTATCAAAGCTAGCAGCATTATAATAATGTGTTTTACATAATTCATATATTCATATCCTAATAAAAATAGATTTTGATTATTAGTAGTATTAGTAGGCTTTGTGGATATGTAGATAATTGGTCAAGCTTTTTTTTGCATTCGGGTATTTGCAGCAACTTAGCTGTGCATGATACATGTGGATAAGATGTGGATAAGTACGGAGCATTATCCACTACCTTTCCACCAAATTAACGGCAAAACCCTTATCTGATAAGTTTTCCACGCTTATCCACCAGAAAGCATACACAATTGTGGATAAGTAGTCTATAACGGAGTCTAAATACTCTAAAATGGGCATTTGCGATTTTGTTTCACGGTAAACAGATGATTTCATTTTGCACCACCGCTACTGAGGTTTTTTATCATTAGTTCCAAAGAAGAACGGAAGGTTTCATCATCGCGAAACAGATTCTCTATCAAGCGCTTAGCATGAAGTACGGTAGTATGATCTTTACGATTGAAGTATTCGGCGATATCTTTTAATGATAATGCAGGAATCAAAAGATTTGCCAGATACATTGCCACTTGGCGTGGAAAGGCTACGTTTGGTTTTCTGCTTTTATCCATAAGTTGTTCTACGCTAAGCTGATATGTGCTGCAAACATGATTTGTAATTGCATCCAAGCTTATGTTGCGGCTTACTTCTGAAATCATATCTGACAATATGGTATGAGCTATTTCTGCATCGATATCTTCTGGATTTAGTTTATTATAGGAAGCATAGGCAAGAATGCGAATAAGTGAACCTTCCAGGGCACGTACCGATGATGTGATATTATCGGCGATAAAATTGATAACTTCATCTGAGAGAGTAATGTTTTCGGGTTCGGCTTTTTTTCTTAAGATAGCCACTCTGGTTTCAAAATCTGGATTCTTAAGGTCTGCCAGGAGTCCGCTTTCAAATCTGGTTACAAGTCTTTTTTCCAGATCAGGAATATCTTTTGGTGGTCGATCGGAGGTTAGCACAATCTGTTTACGATTGTCAAAAAGGGCGTTAAAAGTGTGGAAGAATTCTTCTTGAGTGCCTTCCTTGCGCGAGAGAAAATGGATATCATCCACCAAGAGTAAATCCACTTTGCGAAATTTGGAACGAAACTCCGGCATCTTATTTGACCGGATACTTTCGATCATCTCGTTTGTAAATGCTTCACTGGTAGTATAATAGATGCTACAATTGCGCCCTTCTTTGAGTACAAAATTACCCACCGCTTGCATTAGGTGAGTTTTACCCATGCCGCTTTCGCCGTATATAAACAGTGGATTATAAGTAAATCCGGGTGATTCTGCCACTGCTTTTGCCGCCGAATAGGCAAAGTTATTATTGCGTCCTACCACAAACTCTTCAAAGTTGTAACGTTCACTCAATTTAGCATTTAGGCTTACTTTCTTATCGCTATAATCCGGAATGCCACCTTTATCTGCACGATAGGGGTGGGTGATAAAATTAATATCGTAACTTCTACCGTATAAGCTGAATGATATCTCTGCTAAAAGCTTTTTGTAGTTTTGATTAAGGTAATTAGCACTGAATTGGGTAGGAACTCGCACAACAAGTTGATTATCACTTAAATCCACCAGTTTTGTTTCGTAAAACCATGTTTTAAAACTTTGCTCGTTGATGTTCTGTTCCAGTTTATCCAATACATTCTGCCAAATATCCTGATCCATAAGTCTATCCTTCTAAAATATAAATTTATCCACATGATCCATAAATACAGCATTTGATGGGAATTACATATTGTAAATAGTTGACATAAGACAGTTTATGCTTATTAACAAAGTATGAATGAGCATTCATTCTTCATACTTATTCACATCTTATCCACATAATTGCCTTTGTTATTATCCATCAAGGTCTTGGCTGTTTTATGAGGCATCTCAATACTCCTAAAGGAAGGAAATCTTTAGTGCCGATTTTTGTCAAGAAACTAAACTGCAATAAGATAAGGAGCAATTTTGGCTTTAATTTCGCTAATATTCTCTTTTACTTATAGCTACAAGCAGGGCTCTCGTTTTGCAAAAAGTATGGTAAAGCATGTATATTAGTGTACAAAAGTAACTTAGCGATTCTCAATTATTTATTGTACAATATGATTATTTCAATAACAAATATCGTGCTTAATCCACATATATATGCTATATTTTACTTTGCTATTTATGCTATTGGCGTTTAAGACTTCGCTCTTTTTCACGCTCCAAATCCTTTTTCTGCAACACATCGCGTTTATCGTAGGTCTTTTTTCCTTTCGCCAAAGCGATGGTTAGTTTGCAGCGTCCTTGTGGGTTGATATAAATATCCAAAGGCACCAATGTCATGCCCTGTTCTTCCGTCTTTATTCTAATGCGTTTAATTTCGTGACGGTTCAGCAACAAGCGGCGGGGTCGTTCAGCTTCGTGGTTGAAGAATGCCGCCTTTTCCCAGGGGGAGATATGGAAATTCATTAGCCAGCATTCACCGTCTTTAATTTTGGCGAAGCTATCTTTGAAGTTAATGCTACCAGCTCGGATGGATTTGATTTCGGTACCTTTCAGAGCAATTCCGGCTTCAAACTTTTGGATAATGGAATAATCGTGCAGTGCTCGGCGGTTTTGTATAGCTTTCACTGTTTTAGTTCTCTTAAGATCTTTGTTTTATATTCTTGAGCGGTTTCCACCAATTCCATTTCATCGAGGTTTTGCAGATTATAGTTTTTTACAGCGAATTTTCCAGCTACCATCACATCCCTCATCTGATGGGCGTTCATGGCATAAACTAACTGAGAATAGGGATTATACATGGGGCTACTTTGCAAATTGTGTGCATCGATAATGCAGATATCGGCGGCTTTTCCTTTTTCGATGCTGCCCAATAGTTTATCTTTGCCTAAGGCTTTTGCAGCTTCTATAGTAACCAAGGCAAGCGCATCGCGGGCGGGTAAGAACTCCGGATCTTCATTTAGAGCTTTGTGTAATTTTGCAGTTGTGGAAAGTTCTTCCAAAAGGTCTAAATTATTATTACTGGCAACTCCATCGCTTCCTAAAGATACCCGCACCTTATTTGCTATCATGCTCTTAAGTGGAGCAAAACCGTTGCCCAATTTCATATTGCTATCGGTGCAAACTGCTATGGCAGAATTACTATTACCCAAGCGTTCCAATTCTTCACCGCTCAGCCAGACTCCATGGGCAAAGATGCAGTAGCATTCCAGCCAACCCAAATCTGCCAGATAATCTAAGGGTCTTTTTGAATGCTTTGCCAAGCAATCTTCCAATTCCATGCGCGATTCGCTAAGGTGAGTGTGAAGCATCCAACCATGTTTTTGCGCATATAGCGCTGCCGATTTTAGCACTGTTTCGGAGCAGGTATAGATGGCGTGAGGTGCATAACTGCAATCTACCAACGGATATTGTGCGCAGTTAGCGATCAACTCAAGCATATTTGTCTCAAACATTGCCGGATCAGCTTTAAACTCCGGTGCAATGATAGCATCCGAAACAATTACTCGCATTCCGGCACGATCACAAGCTTGAGCGATTTTTTCACAATGGAAATACATATCATTACTAAGGCAGATGCCGTTTTTAAGCATTTCTGCCGCACCGTGCAGAGAGGCGTCGTAAACCATTTCGGCATTAACCATTTTGGCTTCGAGCGGCCAAATATATTCTTTAAGCCATTTATCCAGCGGCAGATCATCTGCCAAGCCTCGAAAGTAGGTCATAGGTAAATGGGAGTGGGTGTTTATCATGCCCGGTATGATCAAGCAACCGGAAGCATCGGTAATATCTGCGGCAGGATATTCTTTTAGTTTCTCTTGAGGTAGAATATCTACAATTTTATCTTCTTCAACAAGAATGAAGCTATTTTCCCAAACCTTAAAATCGGCATCCATAGAGAGAATGGTTCCGCCTTTGATGATATGTTTATTGATCATGATTGAACCTTCTGTGCGGATTCTTGCGGTGTAAATATACCGGTTGGAGTGATTATTCCTGTAATATATTTAGCAGGGGTAATGTCGAAAGCAGGATTTAATGCGGATGATCCAGGATTTGCTACACATTGGTCACCAAAGCATTTAATCTCGTTTTCATCTCGTATTTCGATGGGAATATCATCGCCCTTCATACAGCTAAAATCAAATGTACTGATAGGCGCTGCCACATAGAATGGTACCTTATGAGCGTGTGCTGTTATAGCTTTTTCGTAGGTTCCAATTTTATTGGCTATATCACCGTTCAAACAAATCCGATCTGCTCCGGTTATTACGAGGTCTATTTCTTTTTTCCAAAAATAAAACCCTGCGGCAGCATCGGTGATGATGGCATGTGGTATGCCTTCCTGTTCGAGCTCGAAGGCAGTAAGACGAGATCCTTGCAATCGAGGACGTGTTTCATCTATATAAACAAAAATGTTTTTTCCTTGCTTATGTGCCGCTCGAATTACCGATAGTGCAGTTCCATGATCTACGGTTGCTAAAGCTCCAGCGTTGCAATGAGTAAGAATTCTAAACCCATCTTCTATCAATTCTGCGCCATTATTGCCAATATCCAGGCATTCTGCTACACAGCGATTGGCAAATTCATTTGCGGCCAAAACTGCTACATTGCGGGCATGAGCCAAATCTGGGATGAATTTTATTGTGCTTTCATACACCGTGTAAACACCTATGGAAAGATCTACTGCAGTAGGACGCGAAGCCAATAATTCGTCTTTCGCACTGCGTAGATAATCCCTAAATTTTTCTGCCGGAGCGGAAAGAGCTGCCAAAGCCATACCGAACGCTGCCGCTACACCTATTGCCGGTGCTCCGCGCACTGCCATATCACGAATAGCAGTTGCAAGCTCCAGATAGGTGGCGAATTCGCGAATGATGAAATTATGCGGCAAGCAGTTTTGATCTATGAGTTTTACGATTCCGTGTTCAAACCATACGGAACGGTATTCTTGGTTATTTATCTGCATTATTTCTCCAATATCATTATCTTGAACAAATCACCATGATGGGCGGATTGTGTCAATGATTTGTTAATGATAAGCGCAGCATAGCAAGTTAAGCTTGTAATATTGAAAAGAGTCCGTTAAATTTGCAAATTGGTCCACCGAAATCTGCAAATGCTTTTAAGATCTTCTTTTCTCTGTTCGACTTATATATTTTTTTCCATTGATCGCTATTTGTAGATTTCATTGTCACTTAGCAGCAGTCGGTATGATCTAATTCCTCCTACCACTTTGTTGAAGGGGATTTGCTCCATACTCCATATATTTAAGTGAGATTAAAAGGCTTAAAGTTTGGCTTACTTTATGCCCTTTGTCTCAGACATATTTTAGCGTAGCTTTAGCTTACTATTCTGCTTAATTCACACGATGATCTTCGCTTTAAGTATAGTTAAGAATAGCTCGAAGCAATGAGTTTGGGTCTAATACACTATCCACTTCGAAATGATATAATCAAACTGGGGCATGGGGCGGAGCATCATACAATATCTGGTGGTGGCTGGGTATAGTTACAATCTGAGAAAGCCCACCAAACCGAGATCTCGTGCGTAAAAATCTGCTATACAGGGATGAGCAACGGTCTCAATTATGAATCTGTTCCCAATATAATACTCAAAAAAACAGGCTTCCGGAGTGGAAGCCTGTAGTGTATCATTTAAGCTGTTGTTTATTTCATCATGATCATTTTTTTGGTATCTTTAATATTGTTAGAGCTCAGTTTGTAGAAATACATTCCTGAGGCTACATTTCTACCGTGGATATCTTTACCATTCCACACAACGCTGTGTTCACCGGCATTCTTCACAGAATTTACCAAGCGCCTTACAAGCTGTCCTTTAAGATTTAAGATGTCTAAGGTAACGGGAGCGTTGTCTTTGATATAATAACGGATGGTAGTTTCGGGGTTGAAGGGATTGGGATAATTGCCTTTAAGTGCTGTTTCTAACGCAGGAGCGGTGATATCCTCACCTGATGAAGGACCGAGATGGATGCTAACATTATCCAAATAAACGTCGTTATCGCCGTTATATTCGGTAGATTCCGCATAGAAAGCGAAGTAATGGATGCCATTATAATTGGAAAGAGATACTTCGAAGAGATCACCTGTTACGGGAATATCGTCAAAAACATCCGCACTTCCGGTATTGTTCCATTCGCGAAGGATAATGGGATCAGACATATCGGGACTATTGCTTATAAGTATCAAGAAGCGGTCATCAACCTGTTCTCCAAGGGATTCTGAGGGTTCTGCGCTATTCCAATCGGTAAGAGCGAGATCGAAACTGAGATAATAATCGCCTTCTGGGAGATTTACTGGAGGAGTAATAAGCCAGCCATAACGTGAAGTACCATAAACGTTTATCTTGGCAGCATTATTTTCTGTAGCGTTAAAAAGCCAATCTCCTCTAACCCATTGGGTTCCGGTTCCGCTTGTTTCGGGG
>Ga0265295_1002912_pt1 | contig 25907 bp, 23 predicted proteins | sample Munlansysbiofilm_FD_192503 | JGI IMG/M metagenome (GOLD analysis project Ga0265295, IMG submission 192503) | Leachate microbial communities from a municipal landfill in Southern Ontario, Canada - Methane capture system biofilm | ecosystem: Engineered > Solid waste > Landfill > Unclassified ... | reverse complement strand
GTCCTTATGGCCTGCTGGTGCAGATCCTTGCGGGATTGATCACCTATCTGCTGCTGGCGATCTACTGCCATGAGGAGCATGGCGAACGGGTCAGCATCAACAGGGTGCGTGAACTTTGTATCAAGATTCGCAATGAGGCTGCCGAGGATGCGGCTGCGGGGTTAGGCCCTCCCGGCATTGTGGATCTCGACTATGGCGTTTATGCAACTTCTTAACCGGACACTGCTGAAAAATCCTGAAAAAAATCAGAAAAAAATCTTTACAAAAAACCGTTTTAACGTTGTATTGAGACCGCTCGAATTTCATGACCCAGCCTGGCGAAAAAGGATAATCGTTCGATGGATGTCGTTACGGAACTGCGTTTCAGTCGTCGCTTTCTGCTGTGTCTGCAACTGGGCTGGCTGCTGCTGGCTCTGCTGGGACTGAGTTTCAATGCGTTGCAGGGACGGCGCGAGGTCGAGCTGCTGGCGCGCCAGGCTGCGGTGCTGGAAAAAGAGCGCAGCGATACGGTGCGCAAATGGGCGTTGCAGCACGGTTCGCTGCAACTGGCGGATGGTGTTGTGCTGTCGCCGGCCCAGGTGCTCAGCCAGGTGCAGGCGTTGCTGCCGCGTGATGGGGTGCGTAGCCGTCTGGTCAGTCCGGTGTCGCTCAATACCGCCAATGCCCCCGACAGCTGGGAACGGCAGGCTCTGGCCGCGCTGTCGACGACAGGACGACTGGCGGAACAAAGCTGCGCTGCGCGGCAGGGGCCACTTTACCGCGAGTTGCACCGCATGGCGGTTTCCGCCCGCTGTCAGGGCTGTCATCTGGGCTACGCCGACGCGGCCGTGCCGGCAGCGCTGAGCATACAGGTGCCGCTGCGGCCCATTGAGCAGCTGCTGGCCACCAAAGCCATTGCCTTCAATCTGGCCTGTGTGGGTATTTGGGCACTGGGGGCCTGGGGGCTGCGGGCCGGCGGGCGGCAGCTGCTGTCTCAGGTGACGGCCTGCCAGCAGGCCCGCCACGAACTGCACCACCGCAACCATCTCTACAGTGCCCTGAGTGCGGCCAACCAGGCGATGATGCGCATCGCCACACCGCAGCAGTTGTACGAGCAGATCTGTCATATTGTGGTGGACCATGGCCAGTTCCAGATGGCCAGTGTGGCCCGCCTGGATGGGGACAGCCGCCAGCTGCAGCCGGTGGCGCGCGCCGGTGACGCCGCCTGCCAGCACTATCTCGACCGTATTCGCGTCAGTGTCGATCCCGATTACGCCGAGGGGCGTGGCCCCACCAGTCTGGCCATCCGCGAGCAGCGCACGGTGGTGACCAACGATTTTCTGCGCGATCTGGCCGATTCGCCCTGGGCCGTGGCGGCGTGCGAGGCCGGCATTCGCGCTTCGGCCGCCCTGCCGATTCTCTGTGATGGCCGGCCCCTGGGTGCGCTGAAGGTTTATGCCGATCAGATTGGTTACTTTACCGCCGAGCGGGTGTGCCTGCTCGAACAGCTGCGCGACGATCTGGCCTTCGCCCTCGATCTGGCCGAACGCAAACAGCGCGAGGCCGAGGCCCAGCGCCAGCTGCAGGAATCACAGCGGTTTCAGCAGGTGTTGCTCGATGCCCTGCCCTATCCGGCCATTCTGGCGCGCTATTCCAGCCGGCGGGTGGTCAGTGCCAACCGCCGGGCGCTGGAAATGGGGGTGCGCATCGGCGAGTCCAGCCCCTGCTGCCAGCAGGCGTTGCCGAGCGAGGACGGCGCGCCCCAGATCCGGGAACAGCAGAGCCCCGACGGTCGCTGGGAGATGGTCTGCTGGCGGCCGGTCAATGACAGCGAAAACGATCTGTACCTGCATTTCGCCATTGACATCACCGACCGCAGGCGTCAAGAGGAGCAGATCCGCAGCCTGGCTCAGACCGATGCCCTCACCGGGCTGGCCAATCGCATATTTCTCAGCCGGCGCATCGACCAGCTGGTGCGTGCGCCCCAGCCGGTCGCCTTCTGCCTGCTGGTTGTCGACCTCGATCAGTTCAAGCCTGTTAATGATCAGTATGGCCATGCCGCTGGCGATCAGGTGCTGGTGCTGGTGGCGCGGCGCCTGCAGCAGGTGCTGCGCACCGGCGATTTGGCCTGCCGCTGGGGTGGTGACGAATTTGTCGTACTGCTTGATCAGACCGGCAACAAGCCGGCCGAAGCCCTGCGCCAGCGGCTACTGGCCCTGTTCGAGACGCCATTTAGCGTTGAGGGTCGCAGCATTGCGCTGTCGGCCAGCATCGGCTACGCCTGTTATCCCAACGACGGCCTGACGGAAGCCGAGTTGCTCAAACTGGCTGATAAGCGCATGTACCGCAACAAGCAGCAGGGACGCTCCGGGCTGGCCGCGCGCGCTTGAGGCTCAGACGCGTTTTCTCTCCCCCGGCGGGCGCAGCTGTCGCCGTCCGCCCGTCCGCCAGCGGCGCCAACGTGCCTTGGCGCCTTCCAGCAGGATATATTCCGCTGGTATCAGCAGCAGGGTCAGCAGGGTGGCGCTCACCAGGCCGGAGGCGAAGGCTGTGGCCATGGGGGCCCAGGTCACGGATTTGTAGGGGATGCCCAGCACCATGGGCAGCAGGCCGAGCAGGGTGGTGAGGGTGGTGATCAGTACCGGCCGCATGCGGGCGCTGCAGGCGCTGAGTACCGCTGGCAACAGCGCCAGGCCACGGCGGCGTTGCTGATTCATGAAGTCGATCAGGATCAGCGAATCGTTGACCGCCACCCCGGCCAGACCGATGACGGCCATGAAACTGCTGATGGTGAACACCGTGCGGCTCAGCAGCAGACCGAACACCACGCCGATGAAGGCGAAGGCGATGGCCGACAGGATGATCACCGGCTGCAGGTAGTCGTTGAACTGGGTGGCCAGCACCAGATAGATGGCCAGCAGGGCGATGACGAAGGCTGCTGCCAGCGAACGATAGGCCCGGCCGGTACTCTCGAATTCGCCACCGAAGGCGACACTGACGGCGGGGAACTGGCGGCGCAGCTGGTCGAGACGACCACTGACCAGATGCTGCACGCGACTGGCCGACAACAACGAGCCGGCGCGGATGTCGGCTGTCAGGGTGACGCTGGAGCGGCCGTTGTAGCGCCGGCGCACATCAGCCTCCTGGGCCCATTCCAGCCGGGTCAGCTCCTCCAGCCGCAGCGGCCCGCGATCATCCTCGATGACCGGTGTGCGCAGCACGGCGCGGGCGTCGGCCAGCCCCAATCCATCCTCCTGCTGGCGTGCCAGCAGCACCAACAGATCAATTTCCTCGTCCGCGGTACGGTACATGCCGGCCGGCCAGCCATTGAGGGCACCGGCCACCAGCTGCTGGATACTGCCCGTGGCCACGCCGAATTCCTCCGCCCGCTGGGGATCGACGGCGAAGCGCAACACCGGCTGCAGACTGCTGCGATCATCCTCCAGATTGATCAGGTCGGCCAGCTCCGCGTTCTGACCCATCCAGTCGAGCAGCGCGGTGCTGGCCGCCTGGGCCTGGGCCAGCTCCGGCGCGGTCAGGCGGATATTGACGGCCTTGCCGGTGGGCGGGCCGGTATTCTCGCCGAATATGTTGAGTTGCGGCCGCAGGCCCCAGTCAGCGGCGTGGGCCGCGCAATACTGTTGCAACTGATCATGAATGCGGTCGATATAGCGGTCGACCGCATCGTTGCCGCCCGGCAGCGCGCGTTGCTCCTGTGGTGGCAGGGTGACCACCACCTGCCCGTAGTGCTGGGCGCGGTGGACGGCATAGTCGCGGTCCTCCAGATAACCGGCGCTGCCGCTGGCGGCCAGGGTCTGGCCGGGACCGAGGTTGTACAGATGGCGGGCGATGTCGCGCACAATCCGGTCGGTCTGTTCCACCGCGGTGCCGGCCGGCAGCTGCAGGGCGACGTGGTAGCGCAGATAGCTGTCCTGAAAGAACTTGATCTTAAGCAACGGTAGCCGGCCCGACAGGGACAGCTCCATGATGGCCAGTGCCACGCCGAACAGCGCCAGACCCAGCAGCAGGCTGCGGCCGGGGCAGGCCAGCAGGCGCTGCAGCAGGGGCTGGTAGAAGCGCCAGAAGAAGGCGAAGGGGCCTTGCCGCAGATGGTGGAAATCCTCGTGCGGTCCAGAGCGGGCGCGGCCGCCGGCCAGCTGGCGCGGCGCCGGACCGAAATCGCGCACATGCAGCGGCAGAATGAACAGCGCCTCGACGAGGGAGGCAAACAGGGCAAAGCTGACGGCCTTGGGAATGACGCTGAAGAATTCGCCGGTGCTGCCGCTCATGATCAGCATCGGGATGAAGGCCAGGATGGTGGTGAGTGCCGAACTGACCACCGGCAGGAACACCTCACTGGTGCCATCGACAATGGCGGCTGTGCGGCTTTTGCCCAGTTGCAGATGACGGTAGATGTTCTCCACCAGCACGATGGCGTCATCGACAATGATGCCGGACACCAGCACAAAGGAGAACAGGCTGATGGTGTTGATGGACTGACCGGTCAGGCGGATCAGGATCAGCGTGGCCAGAAAGGAAAACGGAATGCCGATGGCGGTGAGCAGGGCATTGCGCAGGCCCAGGGTCAGCCACAGCACCAGGGTCACCAGGGCCATGCCCAGCACCATGTTGCCGCCCAGGGTGCGCACCGAGTCGTCGATCTCGATGGTCGAATCGTAGGTCAGCACCGTTTCGATGGCCAGGTCGGCATGGCGGGCATCGAAGGCGGCCACCCGCTGGCGCACGGTGTTGGCGATATCGACGGCGTTGGCGCGAGCCTCCTTGTGGACCAGCAGACGGATGGCGTTGCGGCCGTTGATGGAGCTGATCACATCGGGGTCGCGGTAATCGACCTCGGCCGCCACCGCCAGATCACGCACTCGCAGGGGCTGGCGGTCGCCGCTCAGTTGCACCGCCAGGTCGAGGACCGCCTGCTGGCTGTTGAGGGTCGCGCCGCTGTCGAGCAGCAGGTTGTGAGCGCCCTGGCGGAACCGGCCGCTTGGCACCGGGCCGTTGGCGGCGGCGATGGCCTGGCAGACGCGAGCGAAGGACACCCCATGGCGGCGCAGTTGCTCGGGGTCGAGACGGACCTCGAACTGCTGGGTCTGGTCGCCGTCGATGCGCGCCTCCTGCACGCCGTCGATACTCTGCAACTCGCCCTGCAGCGCTTCGGCCAGGGCCTTGAGACTGCGGTTGGGCAGTTCGGCGCTGAGGTTGGCGACGATGACCGGAATCCAGGTTTTGGTGTCAATGTAGGTGAACAGCGGGTCGTCCACCGTGGCCGGCAGCTGGCTGCGGATGTTGAGCACGCGGAAGCGCAGTTCGTCGTACTGGTTCTGATAGTCGGTATCGTCGAGAAACTTCACCAATACCGACGAGACGTTGCGCAGGGAATTGGACTGGATGTATTCGACATTGTCGAGATCGTCGAGGGCGTCCTCGATCTCGCGCGTGACCAGCTGTTCCACGTCCTCGGCATTGGCACCGTAATAGACGGTGGTGATCATCACCTTGCCGATATCCACCGGCGGCAGGTTTTCCACCGGTGTGGTCAGCAGGCTGTAGACGCCGCTGACCATCAGAATAACGAAAACGATGTTGATGAAGACCGACTGCTTGAGGGTGAAGCGCACCAACGGGCGCAGGGGATGACCGGCCATGGCCTAGTCCCGCAGCCTGGCCAGCGGCGTGCCGGCGGGCAGCTGGTCGCTGGCATCAATCAGGGCCTGACCGTCACGCAATTCGCGCAGCCGTACCGGTACCCAGTGGCCGTCGGCGCGGCGCACGCGTGGCTGCTCGAAGGCGCGCTCCAGCGCCGCCATCGTCGAGGCTCAGAGCCAGTTGCAGCAGATCGCCGCCGCGCGGCCAGGGCGGCGCGAGAATCTCCAGGGTCAGCTGCCGTTTGCGGCTGGTGGGGTCGAAGGCCGGGTTGTCGCTGTACAGACAACAGCGCACTGGCTGACCGGCCAGTGCGGCCGCCAGCGGACCGGTTTGCAGCTGCTGCAGCAGGGCGCCGCGCTCCTCGGCGGTGACCTGTAGCGGCACCAGCAGACGGCAATAGTCCGCCACTCGCAGCAACGGGCTGCCGCTGGTTACCCAGTCGCCAGGGCTGACCAGCCGTTCGACGATCTGCCAGCCGGCCGGCCCCTGCGGCTGATGACGGCGCCGCTGCTGTTCCAGCCGCTGCTGCTCGATCTGCAGCCGTTGTTGCTGCTCGGCCAGGGCGTCCAGTTCCAGCCGGGCCTGATCGCGTTGCTGGCTGATGTCGTCGAAGCGGGCGCGGGCGACGCCACCGCTGTCGCGCAGCGCCAGATGGCGCTGGTATTCCTGTTCCAGAAAGCGGCTCAGGCGTTCGGCCTTGGCGTGGGCCAGCCGCAGGGCCCGTTGGTCGCTGTGCAGTTGGGCCAGATCGAGATCGATGAAGGTCGGGTCGATCGCGACCAGCGGCGCGGCCGCCAGCGTCTGACCGACCTCGTAGTTGACTTCGGTGACGCGACCGCTGACCTCGGCCGCCAGGGTGGCCTGTTGCCAGGCGCGGCTGTAGCCTTCCAGTGTCAGCAGCCGCTTGGCCGGCGTTACCCGCAAAACCTCGCTGTCGGCCTGAGCCGCGCTGGCCAGCGCCAGCAATATCTACAACAGCCAGAAGAACCCGCTTGGATGGTGCTGGGGCTCAGCGCGCATTGCCGGCGTCCTCCAGCGCCATGATGGCATGCCAGTGGCGCTCGGCCACTGGTTGTACCGACAGACGGCTGCCGCGGCGCAGCAGTTCGAGACCGTCGAGTTCCGGCCGCTGCCGCAGTTCGGTCAGGGGAATTGGCCGCCGCAGGGGCCGTAGCAGCTGGATATCCACCTGATACCAGCGGGGCGCGGCCGGATCGCTGGCCGGATCGAAGTGGCGCGATTGCGGATCGAAGGCGGTAGAATCCGGGTAGCCGGCGCGGACGATTGCGACGATGGCCACCACAGCCGGTACCTTGCAGCTGGAATGGTAGAGAAAGGCCTGGTCGCCAACTTTGATGGCATCGCGCAGCAGGTTGCGGGCCTGATAGTTGCGCACGCCGTCCCAGGGTTCGCGCTGGTTCGGTCGTTGTTGCAGATCGGCCAGACCGAAACAGGAGGGTTCGGTCTTGAGCAGCCAGTAGTTCATGGGAGTCTCCAGAGACAGGGCGCCGGGGGCGCGGAACAACGGATGCCGCCAGTTATACCAGATTGGACGGCGGACGCTAACCGGCTTTCACCGTTTGCTGGCAAGCGGAGGGTTGATACAAAAAGGGCGGCGACACAGCTGACGAAGCTTCGCGCCAATCTGTGCTATGCTGGCATATAAACCGATCAACGAAGCGGGCCTTGAAAGGAGACGGGTGGAGGATGACAGAAGATCCCTTGATCGCGCTGCAGACCCAGGTAGCGTTCCAGGAACATCAGCTGCAGCAGTTTGGCGAGCAGCTCAGTGCCCAGCAACAGCAGCTGTATCATCTGGAACAGTTGTGTCGGCAGCTGGCTTCTCGCCTGAGTCAGGTCGTTGGCGCCGGCGCGATGGGGCCGCAAGGAATGGGCGATGAGCAGGAAAAACCACCCCATTACTGAAGAGGCCGATGCCGGTGATCGGCCATTGCCGCGCCGGCGCCGGCCCGGCGGCCGGCAGCCGCGTATTGCTTTGGCGTTGGGCAGTGGTTCGGCGCGTGGCTGGAGCCACATCGGTGTGATCCAGGCCCTGGCGCAGCTGGGGGTTGAGCCGCAGATTGTCTGTGGCACCTCCATCGGCAGTGTGGTGGCGGCGGCCTGGGCGGTCGATCGTCTGCCGGCGCTGGAAGACTGGGTGCGTGGCCTGTCGCGCCTGGATGTGGCGGGCTTTTTCGAACTGAATCTGTCGCTGAACGGCTTTATCGACATGGAACGGCTGCAGGCGTTTCTAGGCCAGACCCTGGGGACGGAGGATCTGCAGATCGAGGATCTGCCGCGCCAGTTCGCCTGCGTTGCGACGGATCTGGAAAGCGGCCGCGAAATCTGGTTCAGCCGGGGAGCGCTGCTCAAGGCGGTGCAGGCCTCCATCGCTCTGCCGGGGTTGTTCCCACCGCTGGCCCATGACAATCGCTGGCTGGTCGATGGTGGTCTGGTCAACCCGGTGCCCATCTCGCTGTGTCGGGCGCTGGGGGCCGATCTGGTCATCGCCGTCAATCTCAACGGCGACATCGTTGGCAAGCATTTCTCCCAGCGCACCTTCGCCGCCGAGATCGTTCCCGAGGACGAGGCGCCTCAACCCGTCGGGCTGGCGGAGGACGAAGAGGGCCTGCGCGGTCTGGCGGCCCAGGTCCGCCATACCCTGAGGGCCTACTCCAGCAGCCTGTTCAATGGTGCCAGCCTGTTCGGCCAGCAGCGCGGCAAACCCCGCATTCCCAACATCTTCGAAACCCTGGCCGGTTCGGTCAACATCACCCAGGACCGTATCACCCGCAGCCGCATGGCCGGCGATCCGCCTGATCTGCTGGTGGCGCCGCGGCTGGCGCAGATCGGCCTGCTCGAATTCCACCGCGCTGACGAGGCCATTGCCGAAGGGCGGGCCTGCATTGAGCGGGTGCGGCCGCTGATTGAGGATATGCTGGGCTAGAGCAGAGTGGCCCGACAACCGCGACCAAGGAGGCTCGCCATGGCTGAAACCCTTCGCCAGCGTCTGGCACGGCTCTGGCGTGGCAACCTCGCCCAGACCCTGCGGCAGGGGCCGCTACCGCTGCGTCTGCTGCTGGGCAGTTATCTATTGTTTCAGCGGCACAACGGCCGCGAAAAGGCTGCGGCCCTCACCTTCAACAGCCTGCTGGCGCTGGTCCCCTTTCTGGCCATCATGTTTGCCCTGCTCAAGGGCCTGGGGGTACACAACAGCCTGGAACCGCTGATTTTGCGCCATCTGACCGGTGGCTCGCAGGAGGTGGCTCTGTGGTTGATCGATTACATCAACAACACCAACGTCGCCCGCCTTGGTGCGGTCGGTCTGGCGGCCCTCGCCCTGACGGTGCTGTTTTTGCTGACCACCATTGAAAAGGCTTTCAACGCCCTGTGGCAGGTATCGGCGCCGCGTTCCCTGTTGCGCCGCTTTGCCGACTACTTTTCCGTGCTCAGTTTCGGTCCGCTGTTTCTGCTGGCGGCCTTGTCGATGAGCAATTCGGTGCGCAACCAGCAGGTGGTGCAATGGCTGCTGCAGCGCCCCGGTCTGGGGGAGGTGCTGGTGCTGCTGTTCGAGGTACTGCCCTTTGTCGCTATCGCCCTGGCCTTCGCCTTCCTGTATCTGTTCATGCCCAATACGCGGGTGCCGCTGCCGGCGGCCCTGCTCGGCGGCGCCTGTGCCGGCAGCCTGTGGCTGCTGAGCCAGTGGCTGTATGTCACCTTTCAGTTCGGCGTGTCGCGCTACAACGCCATTTACGGCACCATGGCGGCCCTGCCGGTGTTCATGGTCTGGCTCTATCTGAGCTGGACCATTACCCTGATCGGTGTAGCGCTGAGCCGAGTGTGGCAGCAGCGCCAGCGGCTTGATCGCTTGCTGGGTTCAATGGAGGCGTCGGTGGTGGCATTACCGGTCGCGGCGGTGCGACTCAGTCTGTTGCTGCCGCTGTACCGCCGCTTTGCCCAGGGCCAGCCGCCCTGGACCCGCGCGCAGCTGGTGCAGCACAGTGAACAGCCCGAGGATGCGGCGCTGGCGGCATTGCTGTGGCTGGAGCGGCAGGGGCTGATCGGTCAGCTGGATACCGGCGACGAGGGGCGGATTGTGCCGCTGGTGGCGGCGCGGCAGGTGCTGCTGGCGCCGTTACTGGAGAGCGCGCCGCCGACCTGTGGCGATGCTGCGGTACAGGAACTGTTGCAGCGATGGTACGGTCACAGTGGTCATCTGCTGGGCGATCTCTGTCTGGCGGATCTGCTGGAGCGGGGCGGCGACCTGTTGCCGCCGCTGACGGCAGCGGTTGCCGCCGAGCCTCAGCCTGCCGGCAACAGCTGATCAATGGCCTGCAGCGCCGCCAGGGCGCCCAGTGGCAGCGACAGATGCGGCGCGGCGATCTGGGGTTCGCGCGGATTGATGCGCACCACCCGGTCATCCGCTTGTTCGGCCAGCTGCAGACTCAGCCGGCGGATGCTGGGCACGGCGGTACCGGCGCCCAGCTCGATGATCAGGCGGCGGTGGCGGTGCTGGCGCTGCTGGCTCAAAAAGTGGTCGAGGGCCCGCTCCTGCGCCGCCGACCGCTCATCGATCCAGCAGAAATCATTGAACATCAGAATGTTGGGTCGCACCACCGCGCCACACTGCGGGCAATGGGGCACCTGGTGGCAGCGCATGCTGGTCTCGTCGATAGCGAAGGTCTCGCGGTTGGGCCAGATGGCCTGTGAACAGGGTCGGCTGCACTGCAGATGGTGAATGGAACCGTGTATCTCCAGCAGCTTGTCTTCGCTGAAGCCGGCCTGCTGGAACTGACCGTCGACGTTGGAGGTGACAACAAAGCAGGGCAGGGCGAAGCGTTTGGCCCATTGGTGCAGCAGGGCAAACCCGGCGTGAGGGCGGGTGGCGCGGTAAAGGTTGGTGCGGTGGCCGTAGAAGCCCCAGCCAAAGGCGGGGTCACGGCTGAAGTGCACCGGATTGGCGGCGCTGTAGAAATTGATGCCGAGGCGCTGGTACATGGGGTAGGCGGTCCAGAAGCCCTGATCGCCGCGGAAATCGGGCAGGCCGGAATCGACGCCCATGCCGGCGCCGGCGGTAATGATCAGACACTGGGCCTGCTGCAGGGCCTCGGCGGCCTGATGCAGCAGCGGTTGCAGGGCAGAGGGCGATTCCATGGGCAACCTCCGTGAGGACGTGGGGGGGGCGAGCACAGAGCAGGCCGGCTGCGCTGGCGCAAGAGCCCTGCCGGTCAGGGTGCCTGCGCGACTTGCACCGGGGTGGGTTGCAGCAGGCGGACCAGCTCGGCGGGGGCCAGACTGACGAGAAAACCGCGCTTGCCGCCGTTGATGTAGATGCGGGGCAATTGCAGGATGCTCTGCTCCACATACACCGGCAGCGCCTTGCGGGTGGCAAAGGGCGAGGTACCACCCACCTGATAGCCGCTGTGGCGGTCGGCCACTTCGGGTTTGCAGGGGCTGATGCTTTTGCGGCCGGTCTGGCGGGCCAGTTCGCGGGTCGATACCTCACGATCACCATGCATCAGGATGATCAGTGGCTGCTTGAGGTCATCCTCCATCACCAGTGTTTTGATGACGGCATGTTCCTCCACCCCCAACGCCGCCGCCGACACCCGCGTGCCGCCGCGTTCCTCATAGGGATACAGATGGGGCTCGAAGGCCACGCCCTGCTGTTTCAGCAGGCGGATGGCCGGCGTGACCGGATATTTGTCCTTGGCCATGAAGAGGGCTCCCGCAGCGGTTAAAACCAGCTGGCCACCAGCAGGGCCAGGCTGGCCAGCAGCGCCAGGCCGGCCAGGCCGGCCAGCAGATTCAAGGGGCCGGCCAGCTGGCGGCGCCGTTGCAGGCGGATGGGGTAGCCGAAGCCGAGCAGGGCGCCGCTGCAGGCGCCGCCAAGGTGGGCGGCATTGTCGGCTCCCACCAGCAGGCCGAAGATGAAGGCAAAGATAGCCCAGCGCAGCATGAAATCGCGCTGGGCATGGGCCATGGGACCGCCGCAGCGGTGAAAATAGCTGATGGAAAAGCCGATCAGGCCGAACAGGGCGCCTGACGCCCCCACCACAACCACCAGCGGATGCCACAATAATCCCGCGGCGGTGGCGGTCACGGCGGTCAACAGGTAGAGCAGGATAAAACCGGTGCTGCCGATTTCCCGTTCCAACTGCGGTCCCACTTGGTAGAGCACCATCATGTTGAAGCCCAGGTGCAGCAGCCCGCCGTGGGTGAAGGCATAGGTCAGGCAGCGCCACCACTGACCCTGGTCGAGCACCAGCGGCCACCACTGGCCGCCGGAAAGGACCAGTAGCTCGGTGGTCGGGCGTAGCAAGGCGTTCATGCCCTGACCCAGGGCGGCGCCGCGCAGCACCATGACGGAAAACAACAGCAGATTGGCCAGCAGCAACAGGCGGCTGACGGACAGGGCCTCGGGCAGGCTGGCCTGGCCCTGGCGGGCTTGCTGCCACTGGCGTTGCCAGCGCAGGATGCGCCACTGCCAGCGGGTGCCGTTCAGGCCGATGCTGTCGAACAGGCGTTTGATATCCAACCGGACTTCTCCTTGTTGCGGCACCCCGGGGTTGACCGCTGAGGGACGTGTCTAGCCCTGCAGACCGTCGAGATAGCGTTCGGCGTCCAGTGCCGCCATGCAGCCGGTACCGGCCGAGGTGATGGCCTGGCGGTAGATATGATCCTGCACGTCACCAGCGGCGAAAACGCCGGGCACACTGGTCTGGGTGGCAAAACCGTCATTGCCGCCGCGGGTTTTGATGTAACCGTTATCCATGGCGAGTTGGCCGTCGAAAATAGCGCTGTTGGGGGCGTGGCCGATGGCAACGAAAACCCCATCAAGGGCGATGTCCTTGGTGGTGCCGTTGCGCACATCCTTGATGCGCATGCCGGTGACCCCGCTGTTGTCGCCCAGCACCTCATCAAGCACGTGGAACCATTCGATGGTGACCTTGCCTTCCGCCGCCCTGGCCTTGAGCTTGTCGGCCAGGATTTTTTCGCTGCGGAACTGGTCGCGCCGATGGACAACGGTGACATGGGAGGCGATATTGGCCAGATAAAGGGCTTCTTCCACGGCGGTGTTGCCGCCACCGACAACGGCTACCGGCTTGTTGCGATAGAAAAAGCCATCGCAGGTGGCGCAGGCCGACACGCCGCGACCCTTGAAGGCCTCCTCCGACGGCAGGCCGAGATAGCGGGCCGAGGCGCCGGTGGCGATGATCAGCGCGTCGCAGCTGTAGCTGGCGCTGTCGCCGGTCAGCACGAAGGGGCGCTGACTCAGATCGGCCTTGACGATCTGATCGTCAACGATGCGCGCCTCGAACCGCTCGACATGACGGCGCATGCGTTCCATCAGTTCCGGGCCCTGTACGCCGTCGGTATCGCCAGGCCAGTTGTCGACCTCGGTGGTGGTGGTCAACTGGCCGCCGGGTTGCAGGCCGGCGATCAACAGTGGATTGAGATTGGCGCGGGCGCCGTAAAGAGCGGCGGTGTAGCCGGCCGGGCCGGAACCGAGAATGATCAGGCGGTGGTGCTCAATTGCGGTCATGGAGCAATCCTTTCCGAGAAACGGATCTGGTGCGGGTTGAAAAACCGGTGAAAAAAGGGTACCGCCAGGGAGGGCGGCACGGTCTTTCAGTTATAGGAAGGCCGGCCGGCCCTGTCAACGCAAAAGCCCGGCTACAGACCGGCGTGGTTCTGCTGCCAGCCGGTTTGGTTCGCTGGGAAAGCGGGGCTTGGCCCTTGAATTTGCTCCCCTGGTCGGGCAGAATTGATCCGCTGTTCTTGGCGGCTATGGCTGGTGGCGCAAAAACGCGCCAACGTGTTGTGTTGCGGCCGCCTTCGCGCGGCTTCGCCTGATATCGGTAGGCCCCATGGCTTCATCTTGTGCGCCTGGCATGTGGCGTTTTTTGCCTCAGTCTAAAGACTGAGGCTTTATGCGACTTCATCGGGTACTGGCTTGCTCGTGGCATGAATTTAAACAGCCCTCGTGGCACAGAAGGAGGTTGGATTATGGCCCTTGAATCCCTCAACCCTGCAACGGGTGAACTGCTGCAAACCTTTGACGAATGGAGTGACGCCCGGATTGACACCACTCTGGCGGCGGTTCATGCCGACTATCTGGCCTGGCGGACAACCGCCTTTGCCGAGCGCAAGACCCTGATGCTGCGCGCCGCTGCCGTGCTGCGTCAGCAGCGCGATCTTTACGCCCGCCTGATGGCCGAGGAAATGGGCAAGCCGGTGGTGGAGGGCCGGGCGGAGATAGAAAAATGCGCCCTGGTCTGTGAATACTACGCCGAAAACGCGGAAAAGATGCTGGCGCCGGAACCCATTGCCAGTGATGCCGGCACCTCCTATGTGGCCTTTCGGCCCCAGGGCATTGTGCTGGCGGTGATGCCGTGGAATTTTCCCTTCTGGCAGGTGTTCCGTTTTGCCGCACCGGCGCTGATGGCCGGCAATGCCGGGGTGCTCAAGCATGCCTCCAACGTGCCGCGTTGTGCCCTGGCTATTGAGCAGGTGTTTGTCGAGGCGGGCTTCCCGGCCAACCTGTTCCGTAGCCTGATGATCGGTTCGGCCAAAGTCAACCGGGTGATCGAGAGCCCGCTGGTGGTGGCGACCACCCTCACCGGCAGCGATATCGCCGGGCGCAAGGTGGCCGAGAAGTCGGGCGCCATGCTCAAAAAATCGGTGATGGAACTGGGCGGCAGCGATCCCTTTATCGTACTGGAAGACGCCGATCTTGACGAGGCCGCCGCCGTTGGTGTCAAGGCCCGCTGCATCAATTCGGGGCAGAGCTGTATTGCGGCCAAGCGTTTTATTGTAGTGGAGGCAGTGTACGAGGCCTTTCTGGAACGGTTCCGCCGTAACATGGCCGCGCTGCAGGTGGGTGATCCCCTGGATGAGCGCACCCAGGTGGGGCCGCAGGCGCGCGAGGATCTGATGCACGAACTGCATGCACAGGTGCAGGCCTCGGTGGCGGCTGGCGCCCGCATTGAGCTGGGTGGTGAGCCCCTCGGCAAGGGGGCTTTCTATTCGCCGACCATCCTCGCCGGCGTCTGCAAGGGGATGCCGGCCTACAGCGAGGAGTTCTTCGGCCCGGTCGCCATTTTTATCCGGGTGAAGGATGCCGCTGAGGCCCTGCTGGTCGCCAATGATACCGAGTTTGGCCTGGGCGGCTCGGTCTGGACGCGTGATCGCTCGCGCGGTGAGGTCCTGGCCGGTCAGATTCGTGCCGGCGCCGTATTTGTTAATGGCATGGTCAAAAGCGATCCCCGCCTGCCGTTTGGTGGGGTCGGCATCTCGGGATTCGGCCGGGAGTTGTCGCATTACGGCATCAAGGAGTTCGTCAACATCCAGACGGTGTGGATCAAGTAGGCGGCAGCCGCCCGTTTCTGTTTCAATAAAAAAAGCACCCTGTCATGGCGGGGTGCTTTTTTTATTGGAATTGCGCTGCGGTTCGGCTTGTTCGGCCGGCCGAACAAGGTAATTTTTCTTAAAAATCAAGAATTTGCACAACTGTTTTGAAGCGCTTTGTCACGCAGCTCGCTGTTGCGATGTAGTTGCAGGCCGGGTTCGCCGGCCAGCCGATCGCGCAGCTGGATGACGCGGTCAAGGGTGTAGGGCTGGCGTTGCTGCTGGCCCCAGACCACCTGTGGCCAGCAACAGTCGTCTGTGCGGCGACCGACGATGTGGATATGGAGCTGGCGGACGATATTGCCGATGGTGGCGGTGTTGAGCTTGTCGCAGGCAAAATGCTGGCGGACGAAACGGCTGAGCAGGGCAATTTCGTCGAGCACGGCCCGCTGCAGTTCGCCGGGCAGATCGATGATTTCGCTGTGCCGGCAGCGCGGCACCAGGATCAGCCAGGGCAGCAGGGCGTTGTCCAGCAGCAGTACTTCACTGTGCGGGGTGCTGCCGAGCACATGGCAGTCGGCTGCCAGCCGTGGATCAAGGACAAAGGGTGGATGGCCGGTGAGCATCGGCAACCTCCTGTTAGAAGAAAAGAGGGCTTTGACACCTCCCCACGGATGAATCCGGGGGATTCTTGGGAGCACCGAATTTACACAACGATACGTTCGTTGTGCAGGGATTCGGCTCGTACCAAGCTACTTAGGGCCTTGTCGGGGCCATCTACGCAAGCCGGGAATTTAGCCCGCTTGCGATACTTGGGCACGGCTTGACGATGTTCGATCCGAAACGATTCCGGCAGGGGAACGTCGTGTTTCTTCCGAATCATCATGAACGCCGCTTTCCCGTCCCGATGCGACACGAAGCCGCACCCCGGACACCGAAAGGTTCGTCCTTTCGGCTTGTGCGAATGACCACAACAGGGACATTCGCTACTGGTGCCACCTTCTTCCGTGAGGCCCGTCGCGATACCGGCTTCTTGCGCCTTGTACCGCAGATAGTGTTTGATCCGGCCCGTTTCCATCTGGGAAATCTTCTGCCGGACCAACCGGGAGAGCCGTTTTTGCTTTTTGGTGTTTTTTCCCACCCCGGCCGGATTGCCGATCACCAGTTCGGCGACGGCGTGCTCCTTGCACCAGCGGATGGCTTTACGGGTTGCCTGATGCAGCAAGTCCCGGACCTGACAGTCCGTTTTCGACTTCATCCGGCCCCGGGCGCGACGGAGTTTTCTCCACCGGCGGCTTCCCTTTTTGCAGCGGGAGAGCATCCGGGCGAATTTCCCAAGGCTCTTGTTCCGACGCCGCTTGACGGAACGGACTTCGCGCCCGGAGATGACCAGACCGTTGCCGTCTTCGGCGCACAGGGCCACCGGATGAATTTCGCCGATGTCGATTCCGACCCGCAGACCGCTTTCCCGAAGATCGGCTTCGGGGAACCCGGATGTGTAGGACAGAACGTACCGCCCCTTAATCCAGAGCAGTTGGCAAAATGTCGTATCGGGCGGAAGGGCCAGCCCGGTGTCCAGAGACTCCTTGGCCTTCAGGGAGAGAATCACTGTTCCCTCCGGCGACCGCCGGAGCGCCGCTTCTTTGAATGGCACGACGACGAATTTCTTGATCCGCCAGGGGTAGCGGGTAGCGAGGCCCATCCGCCGGTTCTCGGCGGCGGCCTTGCGGTTGGAACAGAAGCGGTCGGTCAATCCCTGAACGGTTTGGCTGTGCAGGGCGAAGCGGCCTTTCAGCCGTTTTTGCAACTCAGTTTTGGAGATCCAGCCGTTTCCGTCGTCGAAGTGGGCCTTGGCCTCCGCGACAATCGTGTTCCAACACCGAGCCGCTTCCTGCTGAAGCTCTTTCAGGCGCAGTGCGTCCCGGTGCGACACCCGGAGTATTTTGTGGCGAGCTTTGATCATACGGTCAGGGTCTCATGGGCCGTTCGGAAGTCAACCCCTTTTGTGCTTCGCACAAAGCGCCTTGTATCCCCATGTCTAAAGCCAGGGGCTTTACGGCGCGTCTCGGTAAGAGAAGCGGACGACGGCTGTTCATCTTAACGGTGGCCCCGGCCGATGCAAGAGGTTTTGCCGGCGCCGCCGGTCTTGCCTGGGGCGCGGTGGCAGGGTATAGTGCGCTTCATTTTTTTCCCACCAAGGAGAGCATTTCATGATTACTGCCATCAGTCCCATCGACGGGCGCTATGCCGACAAGGTTGCCCCGCTGGTCGAATGTTTTTCCGAATATGCGCTGATGCGTAACCGCGTCAAGGTTGAGGTTGCCTGGCTGCTGGCGCTGGCCGCCCACCCGGAGTTTACCGCCTGCCGCGCCCTGACCCCGGCGGAGGAGACCCGCTTGCGCGCCCTGGTTGCCGAGTTCAGTCCGGCCGAGGCCGAGCGCATCAAGGCGCTGGAGCGGACCACCAACCACGATGTCAAGGCGGTGGAATACTATCTCAAGGAGAAGATCGCCGACACCAGTCTGGCCGATGTCAGTGAGCTGATTCATTTTGCCTGCACCTCCGAGGATATCAACAATCTGTCTCATGCCCTGATGCTGCGCGACGGTCTGGCGGTGATGCGGCCGCTGCAGCAGCAAATCATTGCCGAACTGGCCGAGCGGGCCCACCGCTACCGCGCCGTGCCCATGCTGGCGCGCACCCATGGCCAGACGGCTTCACCCACCACCCTGGGCAAGGAGCTGGCGGTGTTTGCCGCCCGCCTGCAACGGCAGAGCCAGGCCAGCGCTGCCGTGGAGTTGCTGGGCAAGCTCAATGGTGCGGTTGGCAATTTCAACGCCCATGTCAGTGCTTTTCCCGAGCTCGACTGGCCGGAGCTGGCCCGTACGGTCATCGAGGACGAGCTGGGTCTGCGCCAAAACCTGTTTACTACCCAAATCGAACCGCATGACTACATGGCCGAGCTGTTTGACGCGCTGATGCGGTGGAACACCATTGTCATCGACCTGACCCGCGACATCTGGAGCTATATCTCGCTGGGCTATTTCGGCCAGGAAACCGTCAAGGGCGAAATCGGCTCTTCGACCATGCCGCACAAGGTCAATCCCATCGATTTCGAGAATGCCGAGGGCAACTGTGGCCTGGCCAACGCCCTGTTCGGCCATCTGTCGGCCAAGCTGCCCATTTCCCGCCTGCAACGTGACCTGACCGACTCCACCGTGCTGCGCAATATGGGGGTCGGCTTTGGCTACAGCCTCATCGCCTACCGCTCGCTGCTCAAGGGCTTGGGCAAGTTGAAGCTTAACGAGGCGGTGCTGGCGGCCGATCTTGATCGCGCCTGGGAGGTGCTGGCCGAGCCGATTCAGACGGTGATGCGCGCCGCCGGCATCGCCAATCCCTACGAGAAGCTCAAAGAGCTGACCCGTGGCCAGCAGATCGATGCCGCCATCCTGCACGCCTTCATCGATCGTCTGGAACTCGACGAGGCGACGCGGGAACGTCTGCGCGAGCTGACCCCGGCGCGTTACATTGGTCTGGCGCCGGAAATCGCCGATCTGCTGGATGGCAGACTGCCGTCGGTCGCCGGCAAAAGTGCTTGACAGTCGTTCGGGCTTTGCATACTGTATACAGCGTTGTTTCGCGCCTGATTAGGGTTTGGCGTGGCTTTAACTAGCTGAAAATGCGTTTTTTATATTTTTTCGCGGCAGGCTTTTGCCCTGCACGAAGTTCTGGAATTTGACGGGTTGAGGTTCGCACCGTGGCTGGGCCTCAAGTGTTCATGTGGCAACTAAACCAAGGAGAGATCATGTCGAAGATTATCTGGTCGAAAATTGACGAAGCTCCGGCTTTGGCAACCTACGCATTCCTGCCGGTTGTGCAGGCATTCACCAAGGGAACCGGTATTGAGGTTGAAACCAAGGATATCTCCCTGGCCGGTCGTATCATCGCCAACATGGCCGATTACCTGACCGAAGATCAGCGCATTCCCGATTTTCTGGCTGAACTGGGCGAGCTGGTGAAGAAGCCCGAAGCCAACATCATCAAGCTGCCCAACATCAGTGCCTCGGTGCCCCAGCTCAAAGCCGCCATCAAGGAGCTGCAGGGCAAGGGCTATAAACTGCCGGATTATCCGGAAGAGGCCACCACGGCCGAGGAAAAGGAACTGCAGGCCCGTTATGCCAAGTGCCTGGGCAGCGCCGTCAACCCGGTGCTGCGTGAGGGCAACTCCGATCGTCGCGCCGCCGCTTCGGTCAAGGCCTTCGCCCAGAAGAATCCCCACCGCATGATGAAGCCATGGCCGGCGCCCGGTCAGTCCCAGTGCCGCGTGGCTCATATGGAAGAAGGCGATTTCTACGCGACGGAGAAATCCGTCACCATGGAAAAAGACGACGTTATCAAGTTCGAGTTTGTCGATGAAGCTGGTCAGGTGACCGTGCTGAAGGAAGGCCTGAAGCTGATTGCCGGTGAGGTGTTCGATTCCTCGGTGATGCGCGTGGCCAAACTGCGCGAGTTCTATGCCGCCACCGCCGCCGAGGCCAAGCAGAAGGGTGTGTTGCTGTCGCTGCACCTGAAGGCCACCATGATGAAGGTTTCCGACCCCGTCATGTTCGGTCATGCCGTGTCCGTTTACTTCAAGGACGCGCTGGACAAGCACGCCGCCACGCTCAAGGAGATCGGCGCCAATCCCAACATGGGTCTGGGCGATATTCTCAACAAGCTCGACAAACTGCCGGCTGACAAAAAGGCCGAGATCGAAGCCGACATCAACGCCTGCTACGAGACCCAGGCCAAACTGGCCATGGTCGATTCACGCAAGAACATCACCAACCTGCATGTGCCCAACGACGTGATCGTCGACGCTTCCATGCCGAACGTGGTGCGTGACGGCGGCAAGATGTGGAACAAGCAGGACGAGCTGCAGGACACCATCGCCATGGTGCCGGACCGCTGCTACGCCACCATGTACCGCGAGATCATCGAAGACTGCAACCGCAACGGCCAGTTCGATCCTGCTACCATGGGCAGCGTGTCCAACGTCGGCCTGATGGCACAGAAGGCCGAGGAGTACGGTTCCCACGATAAAACCTTCATCGCAGCAGGCAAGGGCGTGATCCGCATGGTCAACAGTGCCGGCGCGGTGGTGATGGAGCAGGCCGTGGAACAGGGCGATATCTTCCGCGCCTGCCAGGCGAAAGACATCCCCATCAAGGACTGGGTGAAACTGGCGGTTTCGCGGGGCAAGGCCTCGGGTCAGCCGGTGGTGTTCTGGCTCGACGAGAACCGCGCCCACGACGCCCAGATCATCCAGAAGGTCAACGCGTACCTGCCCGAGTTCGATACGGCTGGTGTCGAAATTCACATCATGGATCCGGTCAAGGCCATGCGTTTCTCCGTTGAGCGCATCCGCCGCGGTGAAAGCACCATCTCCGCCACCGGTAACGTGTTGCGTGACTACCTGACCGACCTGTTCCCGATCCTGGAGCTGGGCACCTCGGCGCGCATGCTGTCCATCGTGCCGCTGCTGGCGGGTGGTGGCCTGTTCGAGACCGGCGCCGGCGGCAGCGCGCCCAAGCACGTCGAGCAGTTCCTCAAAGAGGGCCACAACCGCTGGGATTCCCTCGGCGAATACTGCGCCCTGGTGCCGTCCTTCGAGATGATCGCCGCCAACGAGGGCAACCAGAAGGCCGCCGTGCTGGCTGAAACCCTGGATGCCGCCATTGGCAAATACCTGGAAAACCAGAAGCTGCCTTCCCGCAAGGTGAAGGAGATCGACAACCGTGGCAGCTCCTTCTGGCTGAGTCTGTACTGGGCCGAGGCTTTGGCCGCCCAGAGCAAGGACGCCGCTCTGCAGGCCCGTTTCGCGCCGGTGGCCAAGGCTCTGAGCGACAACGCTGCCAAGATTGATCAGGAACTGATCGATTGCCAGGGCAGCCCGGTGGACATCGGTGGCTACTACATGCCGGACGATGCCAAGGCTGCTGCGGCACTGCGGCCGAGTGCGACCTACAACGCCATTATCGACGCCCTGTAATTCCGGCGCCGTTCAGCAAGAACCACAAAAAAACCCGCCCTGGTGGCGGGTTTTTTTGTGCCAGGATTGCCTTGCTGACGGTGCTGCGCGCAAGGATTGGGGGACAGCGCAGTGCTGCCAGCCCGACCGTGGCGGCAATGAAGACCGTTCAGCGGGCCAGCAGCGTCCAGAGCACGCCGGCGCCAATGGCCGAACCGATAACGCCGGCGACATTGGGTGCCATGGCGTGCATCAGCAGGAAATTGGTCGGATCTTCCTTCTGCCCCATATTGTGGACCACGCGGGCCGAGTCGGGCACGGCTGACACCCCGGCGGCGCCAACCAGCGGATTGATCTTGTCGCGCAAAAACAGGTTCATGAACTTGGCAAAGAGGATGCCGCCAGCAGTGGCGATGCCGAAGGACAGGGCGCCGAGGGCGAAGATCAGCAGCGACTGCGGCCGTAGAAAGTGGTCGGCGCTGGTGCTGGCGCCAACACTGAGGCCCAGCACGATGGTGACGATGTCGATCAGGGCGTTGCGCGCCGTGTTGGCCAGTCGGTCGGTCACCAGGCTTTCCTTGAGCAGATTGCCGAACAGCAGCATGCCGATGAGGACCATGGAACCGGGCGCGATCAGGGCGCAGATCAAAAAGGCGCCGACGGGGAAGAGAATGCGTTCCCGTTTGCTGACCTGCCGTGGCGGCTTCATGCGGATGCGGCGTTCGGCCGGACTGGTCAGCAGACGCATGATGGGGGGCTGGATAACCGGTACCAGCGCCATGTAGGAATAGGCGGCGATAGCGATGGAGCCGAGCAGATGGGGGGCCAGCTTGGCCGACAGAAAGATGGCCGTCGGTCCGTCGGCCCCACCGATGATGCCGATAGCGCCAGCCTCCTGCGGACTGAAGCCGAGCAGCAGGGCGCCGGCCAGGGTGAGAAAGATGCCGATCTGGGCGGCGGCACCGAGCAGCACCAGCCTGGGGTTGGACAGCATGGCGGAAAAGTCGGTCATGGCGCCGATGCCGAGAAAGATCAGTGGCGGGTAGATGCCCTGACTGACACCGAAATACAGGTAAGACAACACGCTACCGGGATCGTAGACCCCTACCGCCATGCCAGCCGCTGCCGGAACATTGCCCAGCAGAATGCCAAAGCCGATGGGGACCAGCAGCAGCGGCTCGTAATCCTTGATGATGGCCAGGGCGATGAACAGCAGGCCGATCAGGATCATCGCCAGATGCCCCCACCCCAGATGCGCCAGACCGCTGTCGGCGACAAAACGGCAGAACAGTTCCATGTCAGATCCCCCCGCTGGAATCATTCTGGCGCCGTTGTGGCGTGCGGGCGGCCAGTTGCAAAATGGCTTGCCCCTGCGCGACGCTGTCGCCGGCGCGTACCAGAATCTGCGCCACGGTGCCGCAGCGCGGGCTGGAAATCTCATTTTCCATCTTCATGGCTTCAAGCTTGTAAAGCGGCTGGCCGGCTTCAACAGGGTCGCCGACGGCCACATGCAGACACAGAATGGTGCCGGGAATGGGCGCGCACAGATCCTCCTGCGAGGTCGCGGTGACGGCCGGCGCGGTGGCTGACGTCGGGCCCGTGGCCGGTTGCGTGGCTGCGGGTGGCATGGCGCCGGTGAGGCTGCGGCGCTGGGGGCCGAAGGCTTCCTGCTGATGGATCTGCTCGATGCGCACCTGGTAGCTGCACCCATCGATCTCGACCTCGGCTGCTTCGGCACTGAGCTCCTTGAGGGTGACCGTTACCGCCTTGTCATTGATGGTCAGCTGGTATTTACGCATGAGGGCTCCTGTCGGACAGACTGCGCATGCGGCCACGGGCATTCCAGAAGGAAGCGCCGGGGCCGCGCCGGTTGAGGGTGATGCGCTGCAACTCGCCGCCGCAGCGTTCCAGTTCCAGATGCACCACCAGGCTGATGGCCGCCTGCAACTCCGCGGCTGTCAAGGGGGCCTGCCCAGCCTTTGGTGGTACGGCAGTGGCCGTGGCTGACGGGGTTGCGTTCACCGAGCGCAACCGGTCAAATAGCGTCAGGGCGTGCGGCAGCAGATAAAGAAACAGGCTGATCAGCGTCAGGCCGGCGAAAACGATCAGCATGCCGCTGAAGATCAGGCCGATGCCGTCGTTGCGCAGCAGGTTATCAAGATGGAAGAGGGTCATGGGGGCTCACCGTTATAGCGGCATGTTGCTGTGTTTGCGCGGCGGATTGCTGTCGTGCTTGTCGGCCAGCATGTTCAGGGCCTTGCAGAGGCGCAGCCGGCTGTTTTCCGGCAGAATCACCGCATCGATGTAGCCGCGTTCGGCAGCGGCATAGGGCGTGGCGAAGGTGGCGTTGTATTCCCGCTCGCGCTCGGTCAGGGCGGCGCTGTCACCGGCTAATTGGCGGCCGTAAATCAGTTCGACGGCGCCGCGCGCGCCCATGACGGCGATTTCCGCCGTTGGCCAGGCATAGTTGATATCGCCGCGCAGGTGTTTCGAGCTCATCACGCAATAGGCGCCGCCATAGGCCTTGCGCAGGGTCAGGGTGACCTTTGGCACCGTTGCCTCGGCGTAAGCGAACAGCAGCTTGGCACCGTTACGGATAATGCCGCCATGTTCCTGTACCGTGCCCGGCATGAAGCCGGGCACGTCCACCAGGGTGACTAAGGGCAGGTTGAAGGCATCGCAGCAGCGCACGAAGCGGGCACCCTTGAGGGCGGCATCGTTATCAAGTACGCCGGCCAGCTGTGCCGGCTGGTTGGCCACCAGCCCGACCGCCGTGCCGCCAAAACGGGCGAAGCCGACAATTAAATTGGGAGCGTAATCGGGCTGGATTTCGAAGAAGCTGCCCTGATCGACCAACGCCTGCACAATGGGTTTCATATCGTAGGGCTGCTGACTGGTGGCAGGCAGGTAATTGTTGAGTTCCGCCACAACCCGGTCGGCTGGATCGTCGGCTGGCAGCGGCGGCGCGCTGGCCAGGTTGTTCTGGGGCAGGTAGCTCAGCAGCTGCCGCGTCAGTTCCAGGGCCTGCTGTTCGTTGGTGGCCTCCAGATGGGCCACACCGCTGCGGCGGCAATGCACGCTGCTGCCGCCAAGCTGTTCGCTGTCGACCTGCTCGCCGGTGACCGCCTGTACCACCTTGGGACCGGTGAGAAACATGGAGCTTTGGCCGCGCACCATCAGGATGAAGTCGGTCAGTGCCGGGCTGTAGACGGCGCCGCCGGCGCAGGGACCGAAAATAAGAGAGATCTGCGGCACCACGCCGGAACAGAGTACGTTGCGCTGGAAAATTTCGGCGTAACCGGCCAGGCTCTCGATGCCTTCCTGAATGCGGGCGCCGCCGGAGTCGTTCAGGCCGATGATGGGAGCGCCGTTCTTCAGCGCCATGTCCATGATCTTGCAGATTTTTTCAGCATGGGTTTCCGACAGTGAACCGCCGGCGACACTGCAATCCTGGGCAAACAGATAGACCAGCCGGCCATCGATGGTGCCATAACCGGTGATGACGCCGTCGCCCGGCCAGTGCCTCTGTTCCATGCCGAAATGGTGGCAACGATGGGTCTTGAACAGATCGAATTCCTCGAAGCTGCCCTCGTCCAGCAGCAGATCGATCCGTTCGCGGGCGGTGAGACGCCCGGCCTGGTGGCGTTTTTTCTGCTGGGCCAGACTGCCGCCGCTGAGGGCCTGCTGACGCCGGCGCAACAGTTCGTCAATCGCTGATTGCATGAACAGAATCCTTTACGCAAAAAAGAGGCTGATACCGCAGGAGGGTTCAGCCGTTGTAGTAGATCTGGTAGAGGGTTTCCTGCCCCAGCAGGCGGTCGACCTCATCCTGCAGGGCAATGCGCTGCGGATCGCGCAGCCAGCTGTTCCAATTCTCCAGTGTTTTCCAGCTGCTGATGACCACCCGTTCGCTGGGGTCATCGTAATTGACCAGGGTCTCACCCGCCAGATAACCCGGCTGGGCATGGGCCAGGGCGCGCATCTTCAGCAGCAGAGGGCGCAGGGCTGCTTCCTTGTCAGCGGGCACGTGGCGCAGAATGATGATTTTAACGGCCATGGCAGAATCCTTCGCAGGGTAAAAGGGCAGGACGGCCGCCGCGCTTGCCGGCCATGACTCGCAGCTTAGCACAGTGCTGCCGTTTGGCCAGGGCGTGCCTGTGCTGCACGGGAAAAATAAACAGAAAGGGTAGCAGGGAGAAGGGGTAATTATTTTAACGGCATGTCGACAGGTCGAGCAGAAATGGACATGTCGTCATTTTAGAGTTTTTTAGAGGGGATTTGCTTTTTCGGGAATTTTTTTGCTGGCTGCCATGTGGTTTGTCCCTCGCCCGCAGTGCTCGTTATGGCCGTGCGGGCGAAGGCTTTGGCGAGGGGCGTTGGCTCCGGCATGACGGATCAAGCGATGCCGGAAAATCTGTTTTGCTCAATGACGATTTCAAGTGCATTGACGCGATAAACGTAGGGTTTTTCGGTGTCAATTCCCAGTTCCTTGAGCAGGGTAGCAACGACATGGGGTTTTTTGCCGATGATTTCTTTCAATGGAATGGTGATCGACATGGTGAGATCGTCTTTTTGTCTGGTTTTCACTCTGCGAAACATGACAAGCAGCCTTCCGTTGGTTGGGTTGAGACGGTTGAACCCGGTTGTCTTGTAGATGTTCATTCGCAAAGAGCGGGCCAAAGCCCGGCCGTGATCAGTAAGGTCTTGTTTAAGTGCCTAAAATTGAAATAGAATTTTGAGGAAGGTCTTTTGGTGAGGGCTGAAACTGCTTGGTTTTGCGCCTCCTCCGCAGAATCTGTGGGTAGAGGGCGGTAAAAATTAGAGCATTGTCTCCCCCGGGTGGATAGGATGGTTTTTGCAGAAACTAACCAATCCAAACCGAAAGAAGACAATGCTGATCAAGACT
>Ga0265295_1002911_pt1 | contig 25913 bp, 26 predicted proteins | sample Munlansysbiofilm_FD_192503 | JGI IMG/M metagenome (GOLD analysis project Ga0265295, IMG submission 192503) | Leachate microbial communities from a municipal landfill in Southern Ontario, Canada - Methane capture system biofilm | ecosystem: Engineered > Solid waste > Landfill > Unclassified ... | reverse complement strand
CTCTGTTGAATACTCGACTGGAGCGGATTCAGTCGGCGACAGCCCAATGGGAGACCCATCTCGAGGAACTCAGGAACGATGCGAACCGCATCGAGAAAAATACCTGGGGTCTGAAACTGGTGGAGGATCGACAGGGCCGGTTCATTGTCTTGCCCGAGGGAACGACGGCCGTGACGGGATGGACGGTTGGGGACCGGCATGCGCTGAGATTGGAGTGAGCCATGAACGAGTTGGAAGGTCATGTGGTCAAGGCGTTGATGCGTTGGGAGAAGAAGGCAGTCGAGGAAAAGGGGCGCAACGAGACGGCCTTGGCGGCTCTCTCCGATCGCGTTCTCGAATTGGAGCGGCACTTGATGCGCTTGAGCGAGGTGTACGCCGAATTCGAGCCCTTGTTGCGGTCCTTGGAGCGCGCCGTGCAAAGGTTCCCGGGTTAGATCAGGGAGATTCGGAAGAAAGGTCGGTTCATTAGGAATATGTTAGGAAAAAGAAAAACGGGTTCCAGCCTGTGTGCTGCAACCCGTTGTTTTCTTTGGTGGAGACGATCGGGATTGAACCGACGACCTATGCGTTGCGAACGCATCGCTCTCCCAGCTGAGCTACGTCCCCATGAAGGAGTGATTTCATAGCCGGTTTTGCGACGGACCTCAAGCCCCAATTTCAGGTCACGGACGTGGGCGCTCCAGATCGGCGGCGGCCAGAACCTGGGCGACGCGGTGGCCGTAGGTGTGCCGCGTCAGCAGTTCGGTCCGCCAGGCCCGGGCGAGATCGCGTTTTTCCGGCGAGTCGTCCGCGAAGCGCTTGAACAGTTCCGGGATGCCCTCGGCCCGCTGGAACGTGACCGGCCGGGTGAGGTCCGCCGGGAAAATGTCCAGCCCGGGGTTGGCGTCGCTGAGCAGGAAGCCGCCCGCGCCCCAGACGTCGAAGTGGCGCTGGGTCAGGCCGGAGGGCAGGACCATGTTGGTCACGTTCAGGCAGCAGGCCGCCTCGCGGTAGGCGGCGGCGAGGCCGCCGTAGTAGTCCACGGGCGGCCGCAGGTCAGCGCCGGGCAGGAGGCCGCGCCAGCCGTCGTCGCCGATGATGGTCAGCTCCGGCGCGCGGCCCAGGCAGAGTGAGCGCCAGATCCGGCCGGACTCGTCCGCGCCCAGGCCCGCCCGGCGTGCCTCGTTGCCCGGCCAGAGGGCCGCGATGCCCAGCCGCCCGGCCCACCAGCCGAAATCCGGCCGCTTCCCGGCGGCGAGCAGGTCCCGGGCCTCGGCCAGGATGTCCCCCGGCACGCGGGCTCCGGCGAAGAATCCGGCCCGATCCGGGAAGGCCGAGCGGCCCACGAAGAGCAGGCGCCCGGCCAGGGGACCGAGGCGCTTCGGCAGCGGTCCCGGTGCTGCGAAGGCCGGGTCCAGGGCCAGGGGCAGGTGTTCCACCCGCTCGGCTCCCAGGCGGCGCAACGGCTCCATGAACCAGCGATCCGTGACGAAGAGGCGCAGACGGGTCCAGAAACGGGCCTTGATCGCGCTTACAACATGGAAGGGGTTGTCCACGCACCAGGCGGCCACGCGGACGCCGGCCTGATCCAGGAGATGGAAGGCCTCGCCGTGGGCGTCCAGGCCACGGAAGTTCACGGAAAAAAACAGCAGAGGGCGCTCTTCGCGCAGCAGGCCGGGCAGGGCGGCGGGATCGCCGGGAACACGGCGGGCGGTCAGGCCCTGGGCCGCGAAGGCGGCCTCCAGCTCGCGGAGCAGCAGGCCGTGCTCGTCGCCGGGCAGCCAGACCACGGGCCGGGCCGGGGGCGGAGCCAGGAAGGCCAGCCCGCGGCGGGCCAGAATCGGGCCCCAGAAGGACGGGGCCAAGCGCATGTTCTGGCGAAAGGCCAGGACGCGGCGGGTGCGGAATCGCTCGGGCGTCAGCTCGTCGGGCGTCAGGCGTTGGAAGTTCCTCGGAATCGCCGAGGTGAAGTCTGGGCCGAGGGAGGCTTCGGTTTCCGGCCATTCAACGAATTCTGCTCCCGTGGCGGCCGCCGGGAACCAGAGGGACAGGGCTGCGGGCTCGGGGCCCAGGCCGAGGAAGAGCGGGGGGCCTTCGCCGCCCAGGACGTCGAAGGCGTCCGGCCCTGAATCCAGGGTCAGGGATCGACCGGTTTCGGCGGTCAGGCATGGGCGGCGCGGGCGTCGGGGCACGGGCCCTCCTTCTTGGCTTGCGGCCTGGTTTAGGCTATAGCGTGTTGTCGAGGCGTCATGAAGAAATACCGCGACCACTACTTTCTCAAGGCCAAGCAGGAGAACTATCCCGCCCGCTCGGTCTACAAGCTCCAAGAGATAGACAAGCGCTTCTCTCTTTTCAAGTCCGGACAGAAGATCCTCGACCTGGGCGCGGCTCCGGGCTCCTGGACCCTCTGGGCCGCCGAGCGGGTGGGGCCTTCGGGCCGTCTGCTCGGCGTGGACATCCAGGAGACCCGCACGGGCTTTCCCGGCAACGTCCGTTTTCTCTGCCGGGACGTGTTTTCCGACGATCCGGACCTCATGGCGGCCATGGAGGAGCTTGCGCCCTTCGACGTGGTCATGAGCGACATGGCCCCGAGTACCACGGGCATCAAATTCACGGATCAGGCGCGTTCGTTGGAACTCTGCGAGCGGGCCCGGGATTTGGCCCTGAACCGGCTCAAGCCGGGCGGCCATTTCGTGGCCAAGATTTTCGAGGGCCCGGACGTCAAGGGTTTCACCGACGGCCTGCGGCCGTTGTTCGAGTCGGTGAAGGGCTTCAAGCCCAAGAGCTCCCGCTCGGAGAGCAAGGAAACCTTCGTGGTGGCCCTTGGCTTTCGCGGCCTCCCGGAGTAAAGAGCGCGCGTTCCCCTCAGACAATCTCCCGCCGAGGGATAATTCGGAGGCATTATGTCCGGACACAGCAAATGGTCCAACATCCAGCATCGCAAGGGGCGGCAGGACGCCAAGAAAGCCAAGTTCTTCACCAAGGCGGCCAAGGACATCATCCTGGCGGCCAAGGCCGGAGGCGGCGACCCCTCGCATAACTCCGTCCTGCGTCTGGCCATCACCAAGGCCAAGTCCGTGAACCTGCCCAACGACAGGATCGAGAACGCGATCAAGAAGGGCACGGGCGAACTGGCCGGCGGGGACCTCCAGGAAGTCATGTACGAGGGCTACGCGCCCGGCGGCGTGGCCATCCTGGTGGACGCGGCCACGGACAACCGCAACCGCACCGTGGCCGAAATCCGCCACATCATCAGCAAGGGCGGCGGAAACATGGGCGAGGCGGGCTGCGTGGCCTGGATGTTCGACAAGAAGGGCGTCCTCGTCTTCCCCAAGGAGGGCAACACCGAGGACGAGCTTCTGGAGCTGGGCCTGGAGGCCGGGGCCGAGGACGTCAAGGACGAGGAGGATTCCTTCGAGGTGCATACCGCGCCCGAGGATTTCATGGCGGTCCAGAAGGCGTTCGAGGACGCGGGCAAGAAGGTCGAGAGCGCCGAGCTGGCCATGGTGCCCAAGAACCTCGTTCCCGTGGACGCCGACGTGGCCAGGAAGGTCATGAACCTGATCGACGCCCTGGAAGACAACGACGACGTGCAGAACGTCTACGTCAACGCCGACTTCCCGGACGACTTCGTGGCCGACTAGCATGGCCGCCGTGGTGGTTCTGGGGCTGGATCCGGGCTCGCGGGTCACGGGCTTCGGCGTGGTCGCCGAGGTTTCGGGCCAGGCCCGCCTGGTGGAGGCCGGAACCATCCGCACGGGCACGGGCGACATGGCCGCCCGGCTGGGCGTCATCTACAGTCGGGTGGCCGCCGTCATCGAGCGCCACGCCCCTGTCGAGGCCGCCATCGAAAACGTCTTCGTGGACAAGAACGCGGCCTCGGCCCTCAAGCTGGGCCAGGCTCGGGGGGCGGCCATGGCCGCCTGCGCCGTGGCCGGGCTGCGCGTGGCCGGGTACGAACCCTCCAAGGTCAAGAAGAGCCTGGTGGGCGCGGGCGCGGCGGACAAGAAGCAGGTGGCCTTCATGGTCGCCCGCGTGCTCGGGGTCAAGAACCCGGATTGGGCCGTGGACGCCAGCGACGCCCTGGCCGTGGCCGTCTGCCACCTCAACGAGCGGCGTTTCCGCAAAATGGCGGGGTTGTCATGATCGCCTACGTCGAGGGCCGTCTCCTGGAGTTTTCCGAGCGATCCTGTCTGGTGGTCACGCCGGGCGGGGTGGGCTATGAGATATTCATGCCCTCATCGGCCCTGGGACAACTTCCGGCTCTGGGCGAACAGCTGGCCGTGTTCGTGCATACGGTGATCCGCGAGGACGCGATGGACCTCTATGGTTTCCTCACGGCCGAGGATCGCGAGGTCTTCCGCACGCTCATCTCCATCGACAAGCTCGGCCCCAAGAAAGCCCTTTCCATCCTGGCCCACTTCACGCCCGATCATCTGCGTGAGATCGCCTTCCGCGAGGACGACGCGGCCCTGGCCACGGTGCCGGGCATCGGGCCCAAGTCCGCGCGCCAGATACTCTGGTTCCTCAAGGACAAGGTGAACAAGATCAAGGGGCCGCTGGGCAAGGCTCCGGCCCGGGGCGCTTCCTCTCGTCCGCCCGATGAGTACCTGGACGCCCTTGCGGGGCTCAGGAACCTGGGATACTCCGAAGAGGAGGCCCGGCCCCTGTTGCAGGAGATCTTCGGCGAGGAGTCCGATCTTGACGCCGCCGGGGCCATCCGCGCGGCCCTCAAGAGGATCGCTTCGGCACGCACATGACCCACTGCGCCAACATCGACGACACCATTCGGCCCAGCCGATTGGCCGACTTCATCGGTCACGACGACCTGCGCGCCAACCTGGAGGTCTTCGTGCGCGCGGCCCGGGAGCGGGGCAAGGCCCTGGACCACACGCTCTTCTATGGCAACCCGGGCCTGGGCAAGACCACCCTGGCCCAGATCATGGCCTCGGAGATGGGCGTGAACATCATCTCCACCTCCGGGCCGGTCATGGAGCGCACCGGCGACCTGGCCGCCATCCTGACCAACCTTTCCAAGAACGACATCCTCTTCATCGACGAGATCCACCGCATGCCGCCCAGCGTGGAGGAGGTTCTCTACCCGGCCATGGAGGACAACAAGATCGACCTGATCATCGGCGCGGGCCCCGGCGCGCGCACGGTGAAGATCGACCTGGAGCCCTTCACCCTGGTGGGCGCCACCACGCGCATCGGACTGCTGACCTCACCCCTGCGCGACCGCTTCGGCTGCATCTTCCGCCTGGACTTCTACACCCCCGGCGACCTGTCGCGCATCGTCCATCGCGCCGCGCGCATCCTGGGCATCGGCATCACCGAGGACGGCGCGCTGGCCATCGGCCGTCGCAGCCGCGGCACTCCGCGCATCGCCAACCGCCTTCTGCGCCGCGTGCGCGACTTCGCCCACGTCCAGGGCCGGAAGGACGTGGACCGCGAAATGGCCGAATTGGCCCTGGACCGCCTGGACGTGGACCCGTCCGGTCTGGACCAGATGGACCGCAAGATCCTCTCCGTGGTCATCGACCAGTTCGGCGGCGGGCCGGTGGGGGCCAAGACCCTGGCCGTGGCCTGCTCCGAGGAGGTCAGGACCATCGAGGACATCTACGAGCCCTATCTCATCCAGTGCGGCTTCCTGAAACGCACTCCGCGCGGCCGCGTGGCCACGGCCAAGGCCTACCAGCACGTCAAGACCGCGCGCGAATCCGAGGGCGGCCTGATTTAGCGAAACGCGGTCTTTTCGGGTTGCTTCCCCCGCTATCCTGTCTACAATGAGCCTATGGCGACTCAACGCTCCGCACCGCTCGACTTCACCTATTCCCCGGCCTGGAACGTGCTGCTCTTGACCGTGGGGGCCTTCGTCTTCACCCTGGGCACCAAGGGCGTGGCCGTGCACCACGGCTTCGTCACCGGCGGCATTTTCGGCACCGCGCTCCTGCTCTCCTACCTGGGCGCGGGCCTTCCGGCCGCGGTCTGGTATTTCCTGCTCAACGTGCCCCTGTTCATCCTTGGCTGGATATTCGTCAGCAGGCGTTTCTTTTTCTACAGCCTCTACGCCATGCTCATGACCGCCGCGTTCCACCAGTTCCTGCCGGTGAACCTGGGGATCCACAACCAGCTTTACGCCGCCGTGGCCGCCGGAGTGCTCTGCGGCGGCGGCACGGGCATGATGCTGCGTTCCCTGGGCTCGGGCGGCGGACTGGACGTGGTGGCCGTGATCCTCAACCACCGCTGGGGCTTCGGCGTGGGCCGCTTCTTCTTCCTCTACAACGCCGCGCTCTTCCTGCTTACCCTGGTGAGTCTGCCGGTGGATATGGTCATCGCCTCCCTGATCCTGGTCTTCATCTCCTCCACCGTGGTGGACTATGTGCTGTCCCTGTTCAGCCAGCGCAAGATCGCCTTCATCATCTCGGAGAGGAGCGAGGAGATCGCCAAGGTCATCCTCGACGACCTCAAGCGCGGGGCCACCTTCCTCAAGGCCCGGGGGGCCTTCTCGGGCATGGACCGGAACATCGTCATGACCGTGATCAACAACATCCAGCTCAAGCGCCTGGAAGAGCTGGTCTTCACCACGGACCCCGAGGCCCTGTTCATCGTGGAGAACACCTTCAGCGTCCTGGGCCGGGGGTTCGCCAAACGCAAGATGTATTGATCCGTCAGCCTCCGTCCTCCGAAGATGAAAAGATGGAAAGTTGTCCCGGGCGGACTTTTCTTTTTCCAGAACTCGACTAGGCAGGAGGGATGCCGGGACGCCCGCGCGCCCGGGGGGAGGCACCCATGATCAGCGGACTGTTTCAGCCCATGCATCTCATCGTCATCCTCGTGGTCCTGCTCATCGTTCTCGGGCCGAGCAAGCTGCCCCAGTTCGGCGCCGGCCTGGGCAAGGCCCTGCGTGAGCTGCGCCGATCCCTGGACAACCCCGAGCAGCCGGACGGCCAAGCCGAAACCAGAAAGTAGTTCCGCCGTCCTTTCCTTGTACATCATCTGAGGAGGCGGGCCGTGAGCGGAGCCGTCAACGCCGTGTATGTGAGTTCGGTCCTCGGTACGCGGGTGGCCGCCGAATCCGGCGGCGTCCTGGGGCGCCTGCGGGATCTGGCCGTGACCTCGGGCGACACGTATCCCCCGGTCACGCACCTGCTGATTGACGGACGAGGGGGGGGGCATCGTCGCGTGCCGTGGAGTTCAGTCACGCTCTTCCGTCCGGAGATCATTCTGGTGGGAAGCGGGGGAACCCTGGTCCGGGACGACGCGGACCAGGACGACCTCCTGTTGCGCCGCGACCTTCTGGACAAGCAGATCGTGGACGTGGACGGGGCCCGGGTGGTGCGGGTCAATGATTTGAGGCTGGAATCGACCCGGGGGGCGTTGCATCTGCGGGCGGCGGACGTGGGCCTGAGCGGCATGCTGCGCCGCCTGGGATTTCTCGGTTTTGCGGAGCATCTATTGCGGCTGTGTGGGCGCGCGGCGCCGAGGACCGAGATCGGCTGGGAGTATGTGCAGCCCCTGGAGCGCCGCCTGCACCGTCTGGCCTTGACCATGACCCGCGACCGCCTTTCGGAGATGCACCCCGCCGACCTGGCCGAGATCATCGCCCAGTTGCCGCACCGGACCATCCCGGCGGTCATCGGGGCCCTGGACGTGGAGGCCGCGGGCGAGGCCATCGGCGAGTTGGAGCCCGAAATGGGGGGTATGGTCCTGAGCCAGCTGGGGGCCGAGCACGCCTCGGACATCCTGGAGGAGATGGAGCCCGACGAGGCCGCCGATCTTCTGGCCGAGGTGGACGAGGGGCGGGCCAACGAGCTTCTCGGGCTCATGGACGCCGAGGAGGCCGACAAGGTCCGGGAACTCCTGGAGCACGAGGGCGACAGCGCGGGCGGCCTGATGAACAACGAATACCTGGCCCTGACCCCGGACATGACCGCCGAGCAGGCCCTGCGCCAGGTGCGCGCCTCGGCCGGGGACATGGAGAGCATCGCCTACGGCTATATCCTGGATGCCGACGGCCACCCGCTGGGGGTGCTCAGCCTGCGGGAACTGCTCCTGGCCGCGCCCACGACCCCCGTGAGCGAGGTCATGTCCACCGGCCTGAAGACCGTGGACATCGGGGCCGAGCCGGAGGACATCTACGAGATCATCGTCAAGTACCGCTTGGCGGCCGTTCCGGTATTGGACGCCGAAGGCCGCATGGAAGGCATCGTCACCGCCGACGACGTGATGCAGCACTTTCTGCCGCTCACCCTGCGGCTCAGGCAGTTCCGGGCCTCGCGCCGGTTCTGATCCCGGAGGCCCCGCATGTCCGACTTCCGCGCGAGGCCCCTGGCGGGCGGCTTCAGCCTGCGCAACGTCCTGCTCTTCCTGAGTCTCCTCGGCCCGGGCATCATCACCGCCAACGTGGACAACGACGCTGGCGGCATCGCCACCTACTCCCTGGCCGGGGCCCATTTCGGCTATTCCCTGCTCTGGCTGCTCCTGCCCACCACCGCAGCCCTGGTGGTCGTCCAGGAGATGTGCGCGCGCATGGGCGCGGTCACGGGCAAGGGGCTCTCCGACCTCATCCGCGAATCCTTCGGCCTCAAGGTCACGTTCTACGTGATGATCGCCCTGTTTTTGACCAACCTGGGCAACACCGTCTCCGAGTTCGCGGGCATCGCGGCGGGCATGGAGCTGTTCGGCGTGAGCCGCTTCATCTCCGTGCCCCTGGCCGCCGTGGCGGTCTGGCTGCTCATCGTCAAGGGCACCTATCGCCTCGTGGAGAAGATCTTTCTGGTGGCCTGCCTGGTCTACGTGGCCTATCCGGTGGCCGCCTTCCTGGCCAAGCCGGACTGGCTGGCCGTGGGGCGGGGACTGGTCCTGCCCGAGACCTCGGTCACTCCCGAATCGCTGACTATGATCGTGGGCCTGGTGGGCACCACCATCGCGCCCTGGATGCAGTTCTACCAGCAGGCCTCGGTGGTGGAGAAGGGCATCACCCGCGAGAATTACGCCTTTTGCCGACTGGACGTGATCGTGGGCTGCGTCATGGCCGTGGCCGTGGCCTTCTTCATCGTGGTGGCATGCGCGGCCACCATCCACCAGCAGGGGCTGAACATCGAAACCGCCGCCGACGCGGCCCTGGCCCTCAAGCCCTTGGTGGGCGAATATGCCTCCTTCCTGTTCGCCTTCGGCCTCTGCAACGCCTCGCTCTTCGCCGCCTGCGTCCTGCCGTTGTCCACGTCCTACTACATCTGCGAGGGTATGGGCTGGGAACTCGGCGTGGACAAGGACTTCCGCGAGGCTCCCCAGTTCTTCTGGCTCTTCACCCTGAGCATCGTCCTGGGGGCCGGGGCCATCCTGATGCCCGGCGCACCGCTCATTTTCGTCATGTACCTCTCGCAGGTGGTCAACGGCATGGTTCTGCCGTTCATCCTGGTCTTCATGCTTCTGCTGGTCAACGACAGGCGGCTCATGGGCGAGGCGGTGAATGGTCCGGTGTTCAACGCCGTGGCCTGGACCACTGTGGTGGTGATGATCGCGTTGACCTTGCTCCTGACCCTGGACACCGTCTCGCCGGGGTTTGGGGCCCGCTGGTTCTAGAGCACCCGGGCCAGGAACTCCAGCGCCCGGGTCTCGGACCTGTAGAGCCCCGGGCGCGGCGGCACGAAACCCACATGGCCGCCCCGGGCGGGTGTCTCCAGGAAGAGCATGGGATTGGCCCTGGCCTCGGCCTCGGGAAAACACTCCAGAGGCAGGAAGGGGTCGTTGCGCGCGTTGAGCAGCAGGGTTGGCACGCGGATCGCGCCGAGCACGGGCCGTGAGGACGCCGCTACGTAATAGTGGGCCGCGTCGCGGAAGCCGTGGCTGGGCGCGGTGAAGAGGTCGTCGAAGCTGCGCAGGTCGCGCACGGCCTCCAGCCGCTCCGGGTCCACCAGCCCGGGGAAGCGGCGGTTCTTTTCGCGCAGCTTCTCCCGCAGCGTCTTGAGAAAGTTCAGCACGTAGATGCGGTTGCTCCGCCGGGCGAGCTCGCGCTCCGAGGAGGGCAGGTCGCAGGGCACGGAGATGCAGACCGAGGCGGCCACGGCCCCGGGCACGCGGTCCGGGGCCTCGCCCAGGTAGCGCAGGGTCTGGTTGCCGCCGATGCTGAAGCCCACCAGCACCACGCTTTCGTAGCCGCCCGTCGCCAGGGCGTGGCCCAGAACCTGGTCCAGGTCCCCGGTCTCGCCGCTGTGGTAGGCCGTGGCCAGGCGGTTCAACTCCCCGGAGCAGCCGCGCAGGTTGCGGGCCAGCACATCGAATCCGGCGTCGCGCAGAGTCCGGGCCATGCCCAGGACGTAGGGCCGCCGGGAGTGTCCCTCCAGACCGTGGGTCAGCAGGGCCAGCCGCCGCGATCCGCTCCGGCTCCAGTCCAGGTCCAGGAAGTCGCCGTCGGGCAGTTCCAGCCGCTCGCGCTCCAGCTCCAGTTGCGGCGACCGCCGCAGCAGCCCGGCGAAAAGCGTCTCGGCGTGGCCGTTGCTCAGGAGCGGCGGCGGGGACGGCAGGCGGGATTCGACCAGCGGCACGCTCAGCCCCCCAGGTCGCGCACGCGGCGGAAGTATTCCTCGCGGCAGGCGTTCTCGGTGTCCGCCAGGTGGGCGAAGGCCTCGTTGAAGTCCGTCCGGCCGGTGGCGAACAGGCCGTGGCCCAGGACGATGGCCGCCCGCTCCGATGCCAGGGCCGGGGGCAGGGTGTGGCAGAGCCCGCGCGGGCCCGTGCCCACCTCGCCGGGCACCACCGGCGCGCCGCCCGCCCGCCGGGGGCGCGGACAGTCGAGGTGGCAGCGGCCGCGATTCGGGCAGTCCGGCAGGTCGCAGTCCAGGGAGAGGATCACCGCGAACCTCGGGTGGCCGTGCAGGATGCAGGCGGCCGTGGGGTCGGCGGCGTAGATCCCGGCGTGGGCCGCCAGTTCGCTGGAGGCCGTGAGCCCGGCGCAACTCGAGCCGTCCAGGGGACAGGCGTCGATGCAGCCCGCCAGTTCGTCCAGGGAGCTGCCGGTCTGGCTGATGTGCACGACTCCGCCGAGCTTGCAGGAGATGTTGCCGAAATAGGAGTCCACCAGGCCGAAGGCCACCGTGGCCCGTCCGGCCTCCAGCATGGCCCGCCGGGCCTGGGCCGCGTCCTGGAACGGCCCCCTGGCCAGGGCGGGCCGGTCCGCGCGCGCTCCGGGCAGGTGGGACACGGCCCGGGCGAAGGCCTCGCGCTGCTCCGGCGTGGTCCGGCCATGGCGCAGGTCATCCAGGTATTCCTCGAAGAAGAGCACGAAGGCCGCGAAGCACATGGAGCTGACCGTGACGAAGGCCTGCTCCGGCCCCACCGATCCCGGGGCCGCCAAGCGCGGGCCGGGCAGGATCACGCCTTTGCGCCGCCGGAGCGCCCCGGTCATGGCCTCGGCCGAGAAATCCCGGGCCACGGGCAGGTCGTGGAGAAAGAGCCGCGTTTCGCAGTCTCCCGGGGTGATGATCTCCGGGTGGCGGGTCAGGAGGAAGTCCAGGATGGTCCGGTACGGCTCGGCCGGGCGCACGCAGACCAGGGCGCTGGCCTGAAGCGCGCGCAAAGCGGCCTCGGCGACGTCCCGGTCCGGGTGGCCGGGCTCGTTGCAGGCCACGGCGTCGTCCTGGCCCAGGAACAGCGCGTCCCCGGGCCCGGCCAGACCGGCGGCGGCCAGGCGCGCGGCGAAGGATTTCAGGATGCGGTCCATGCGAGCCCCAGGGCCTCGGCCGTGTCCCGCCGGGGCAGGCCGTTGTCGTCCAGTCCGCGCACGCGGTAGTAGCGCGCCCGGGCCGCCAGAAATTCCTCGCGGTCCAGCGGCGGCACCTCGAAGTCCTCGCCCTGGTCGCCGGGCTCCCGGAAGAAGCGTTCGGGCAGGTCGTCGTCCTGGGCCGTGAAGCCCAGCTCCGCCAGCATGAGCCGTTCCTGGTAGACGCAGCGCTCGCCCGCCAGGGCCAGATCCCCGGCCGCGACGGACAGGCCCGTGACCGCCGTGAAGGCCCGGGCGTACTCCTCCAGCCCGGCGGCCAGAAAGGCCGGGGCGCAGGCGGGCAGGGAGTCGGCGGCGGCCATCTGGTCCTCGGCCAGCTTGATGATCCGGGCCTTGCCCAGGAAGCTGAAGCGGTCCGTGGCCACGGGCTTGCGCAGCAGTTCGTGGGCCAGGGGCAGGGCCCGCTGATGACAGGCCCCGCGCGTGCTCACGGCGTAGGCCAGGGCCAAGCCATAGGCCCCGCGCGGATCGCAGGCCGGAATCTCCAGGCCCTTGATCGTCATGGCCGCGTCGGGCTTGCCCAGTTCCTCGGCCAGCCGCCGCGCGCCCCGGCCCAGCAGGCGGCCGTCGCCCCGGCCCAGGGCCGTGTCCTCCAGGAGCCCGAGCAGGCGTTCCGGGCCGAGCGCCCGGCCGGTGATTTCGGCGAAGGAGGCCAGGGAAACGGCGGCGGACACCGGGTCCAGGCCCAGGCGGGCGCAGAGGTTCACGGCCTCCACGGCCAGGACCGGGTCCGGGTTGCGGATCAGGGCCGTGAAGTGCGACAGGGCGTCGAACCCGGGCAGGAGGCGGCCGTCCCCGGTCCGCTGCACGCAGCCCACCGGGCAGGACGGGCAGGGCGCGGACGCGGGCAGCAGCCGCGCGGCCAGGGCCGGGGCGTTGCAGCCTCCGGCCTGTTCGAAGCGGGTATGGCGGAAATTGTCCGTGGGCATCATGCTCCGGGCCGCCGTGAGATCACAGAGCGCGGCCGTGCCGAAGCGGTGGAAGCCCAGGGGGCCGCGCAGGGCGGGCGAGGCGTTGAAGAGCCGCAGGATGTCGTGATTCGCGGCCGCCAGTCCCCCGGGATCGGCCACGGACATCGGCCTTTCGCCGGACACGGCCAGGAACTTGCAGCCCTTGGTCGCCAGGCAGAGGCCCAGGCCGCAACGCTCGGCCGCGTGGAGGCGGTCCACCACGATGGAGGCGGAGAGCACGCCGTTTTCGGCCGCCGGGCCGACGCAGGCCACGGAATCCCAGCCGGGCAGGGCCGTGAACACGGCCTCCGTGTCCGCGCCTCGAAGCGCCCCGGCTTCGACGAAGCGCACTCCGTCGGAGGTGATCTCCAGGCCCAGGAGCGCGTCGCTCGCGCCGGTGAGCATGAGTCCGTCCCAGCCCGCGGCCTTGAGCGCCGGGCCGAGATTGCCGCCTGTGGAGGCGTCGCCCGGGGCTCCGGTGAGCGGGGAACGCGAGGCCACGTGGCAGCGACCGGAGCAGGGCGCTGCCGTGCCCGTGAGCGACCCAGTCATGAAGATCACCGGCATGTCCGGGTGGTTCCAGGGCAGGCCGACGCGCGGGCGCAGAAGATGACCGGCCAGGGATCGGCCGCCGGGGAAGAGGCGGAAAGTCTCCTCGGACGGGTGCAGGACGCCCTGGGTCCGGGTGGTCAGGTCGGCGATGAGGATGGAGCCGGTCCAGCCGTGCATGGGCTGGTGATTCCACGTCCGGGGGCAAATGGCAAGGGCCGGGCTTGATTTGGCGCGGACATCGGGTATCCTGCGCCCACATCGCCGCAGGAGCCGCCCATGTCCGCCAAGAAAGAGATCGATGTTTCCCGCCGCAACCTGCTTTTCGGGGCCTTCCGCCGTCTGCGCGGGGAGGAGGCCGAGGGCCGTCCCCAGGCCCGCAGCTCCGAGACCCTGCCGCTGCTGAACGAGGCCAACGCGGCCTTCGACTCCGGCGACTTCGCCGCGGCCACGCCCAAGTACCGCGAGTTGCTTCAGAAGGAGCCCGAGAACCGCGAGGCGCGTCGCCGCCTGGGCCGCTGCCTTTATGCCGAGGGCAAGTTCGTGCAGGCCAAGGTGGAGTTCGAACGGGTGCTGCGCGCGGACCGCGAGGACAACGAGGCCTGGCTTTTCCTGGGCCTGACCCTGGCCCGTGGCGGCAGCCCAGCCAAGGCCGTGTCGGTCTGGAAAAACTTCAAGGACATGCGCAACGTTCCCCTGGTGCGCGAGATCAACCTCCAGGCCGCCCTGCTGGAGGAGAGCGAAGAGCCGGACGGGATTCGGATCGCGGACGCCGTGGAGTCGGTGCTGCGGAATCCGGCCTAGCCGCCCGCCTTGCGTCCGGCCGTCTGCCGGGCCACGTAGAGAACCAGCCCCAGCGCCACCAGCGCGATGCCCGAAAAGCCCAGGAGGCCGGGCGGCGCGGCGTGGAGGAACAGGATCTCCCCGGCGAGGGAGAAGACCACCTCCATGGATTGCGTGGCGTCCACGGCGGCCAGCTCATAGGAGGAGCGGGCGCGGTTGCGGGCGTGCAGGAACAGGCTCGTGGCCACCACCCCGGCCAGGAAGGCCACCAGGGCGGTCTGGACCCACTGTCCGTCGGCCGGGGTCTCCGGCCGCACGACGAGGAGCAGCGCGAGCCAGAAGGGCAGGGAGCCGAGGCAGAGCAGGAGCACGAGCCCCGGGCCGCTCTCCAGGGCCGGGTTGGCCGCCTCCGGCCCGCCGCGCGCGGCGTCGCTCCGGGCCTCCCAGGCCAGCTGGTTGCCCAGGGGATAGGCCAGGGCCGCCAGCAGCACCGGCAGCACCCCCAGGATCAGCCCGGCCGCGTCCCCGAATCCTCCGGCCTGCTCCAGGTTCACCAGCACGATGCCCAGGAAGATGAGGCCGGTGAAAGCCAGGCCCCGCGTGGGCACCTTGCGGCCGAAGAGGAGCAGGACCAGGGGCGTGGCCAGGATGGTGGCCTGCCAGGTGGCGGCCACGACCCATCCGGGCATGCGCGTGGCGCTGTAGCAGAGCGGGGCGTAGAACACGCCGAAGCCCACGCTTCCGGTGAGCATCCAGAACAACGGGCGGGAGCGCAACGCGTCCCGCACCCCGCGCAGCACCGCTCCCTGGCGGGTGATCCCCAACCAGGCCATGAGCATGAGCAGCATGTAGGCGTAGCGCAGGGTGGCGGTCCAGGCCCAGTGCCCGCCTTCCAGGCTCATGGCCCGGTTGAGCACGAAGGTGCTGCTGAAAAAGAAGGCGGAGAGGACGCCGAGGAGCAGGGCGCGGAGCATGTGGCGGCGGAACTTCCCGGGCTTAGTGGGTCGTGCCTGGGCCGCCCTTGTCCTTCTCGTTCAGCTCCCGGGCCAGGGCCAGGACGCGCGAACGCAGAAACCCGGCCACCGCGCCGCCCTGGTCGGTGTCCCCGGAATGTGCCAGTCCGTAGGCCTCCAGATCCTGCTGGACCTGCTTCTCCATGCGCGCGGACTCCAGAAACATGAGGTAGGCCAGGACCACGGCGGCCTCGTTGTCCGGCGTGTCCTCGGCCAGGATTTCGATCTGCTCCGGGGGGACGGTCTCCATGAGTCGGTCCAGGAACATGCCGATCCACTTCTCGTACAGCCCGGTGAGCAGGGGCGGGACCATGCCCGCCAGTTCGGCGGCCAGCTTGGGATCCGTGGCCGTGCCGGTGAGGGTCAGGTATTCCACCAGCGCCTCGCGGCGATGACCCTCGTCCTGGGCCAGCACGCGGCGGCGGATCATGGTCAGGAGGCTGCCGCGCAGGGCGGCGGGATCGATGGTCATGTGGCTGCCTCGTCGGGGTTGGAGTGGCCGGAGCCTAGCCCAAGCCGCGTCGCGGGGCAAGGGAGGAGCCACGTGCCGGTGGCTTACAGCCGGGTCAGGAGCAGGAAATAGAGGCCGCCGAAGCCCAGGAGCAGGGCGCAGGGCAGGATGAGACGGCGCCAGACCCCGCCGACGTCCGTCTTGAAGTACTGGCAGGTGAGCACGAGGCAGATGTGGATGGGCGAGGCCATGACGCCGGTGAAGCCCGCGAAGGTGGCCAGGACCACGTAGGGGATGAGCTGGTGCTGCAGCCCGAGCACGGGCAGAAGTCCCAGGAGCAGCGGGAAGGTGGAGCCCACGAAGGCCACGTTGATGCCCGCGATGAAACCCACCAGGAAGGGCAGGAACACGGCGGCCACGAACAGAGCCGCCGGACCGCCCGCCAGTTCGGCCATGCCGCGCACCGCGCCGGAGGCCGCCAGCTGGCCTTTGAAGACGAAGATGCCCGCGATGACGAGCATCATGCCGAGGAAGCTCTTTTTGGCCAGGGCCGAGACCATGAGTCGGGCGTCGGCGCGGTTCTGGACGGCGACGCAAGCCACCGCGGCGGCCAGGGCCGTGACCACGCCCAACTCGAAGGGGAGCCGGGGGGCCAGGGCGGAGATGGCCGCCTCCAGGCCCAGCGCCCCGACGATGGCCACCAGCAGCGGCAGACCCAGGACGAGCAGCCTTCCGGCTCCCGGGCGTTCCGCCAGGGCCTCCGGGCGCGTTTCGGGCAAGGGCAGGACGCCCGGGCGGAGGTAGAAGATCCAGCCGAGGACGAGGCAACAGACCGCGCCCGGCGCGGTGAAGAAGATGAGCGTGGTGATCGGCAGCGCGGCGAGATTGGATGTCAGGATCAGGCCCGGGAAGAGCGGCCAGGCCATTTCCCAGAGGTGCCGGAACCAGTAGTTCACGAGCGCCTTGTGCTCGGCGTCGAGATTGAGCTTCTCGGCCACCCCGGCCACCATGGGCGCGGAGAAGATGGCCCCGCCGGGCATGGGCAGGAAGCCCACCAGGGCCGGGAACAGGCCCAGACGCAGCCGGTGGGAGCGGATTCTTCCGGCAAGGGCGTCCATCAGGCGGCGGGACTGCCCCGTGCGTTCCAGCAGGTCGGAGAGCACCAGGATGAGGGCCACGATGCCCGCCAGGAAGAGCGTTTCGGGGTCCACCAGGGCCCTGGCCGTGGCCGTGAACCATGCCCCGGGGGCCATGCCGAAGAGCGGGCCCAGGATCGCCGCGCCGCAGAGGATGGACAGACCCAGTGCGATCTTGAGCCGGATGCAGACGAGCATGACGGCGAAGGCGGCCAGGACCTTGAGCAGGGGAAGGACGCCTGGGGAGAAATCCATCTCAGGCGTTCTCCAGGATTTTCTGCACTTCCAAGGGCGCGCCCTTTTCCGGGGCCGGCTCCAGGGAGAGGGCGGACTTGGCGCAGTGGCCCACGCAGACGCCGCAGCCCATGCAGCGCTTGACGTTCACCTTGCAGACCCCGTCGCGCACGCGCATGGCCTTGAACTGGCAGGATTTCAGGCACTGGCCGCAGCCCACGCAGGCGTCCGCGTCCACCCGGCAGAGGTAGCCCGAGGAGCAGAGCATGGGGATGCCGTGGGCCTGAGCCCGCATGGCCCCGCAACAACAGGCGCAGCAGTTGCAGATGGCGTAGAAGCGGCCGAGCATGGCGTCCTTGAAGAAGGCGTGGTGCACATGGCCCCGGGCGTCCTCCTCCTTGAGGATGCGCACGGCCTCTTCCGGGGTGATGGCCCGGGAGCGCTCGGGATTGTGCTCCAGGATGAAGGAGGCGAAGGGTTCCCCGACGATGAGGCAGACGTCCATAGGCAGGCAGGGGGTCTCGCTCATGGCGCGGCAGGGGCAGTCCAGGAGCGCGATGCGCTCGGGGTTCTTGAGCACGATGTCGCGGGCCAGGGCGTAGGGGATGACCTGTTCCAGGTCGCGCAACTCCACGCTTCGATTCACCGTCACGAGCCGCGTGGCCTCTTCCAACGGCAGGGCCTTGCCGTGGTAGGAGTCGGCGAATCCCGGGCGGCCGGTCTTCCCGGGCTTGAGCGGGCGGTGGCGCAGGAGGAGCAGGAGCAAGGGCGAGAGCAGGATCGCGGCCCACTTGCGCCGCCCGGTGGCCACGCCGATGTAGAGGTAGGGCCAGCGGGCGTAGACGTAGCCGTGCAGCAGTTCGCCCCAGGCCACGCCGTCGGCCCGTCCCTCTCGGAAGAAGGCCAGGGTCGAGGGCCGCAGCAGACGCGTCAGAAGACGTTGGGGAAGCGCCGTGGAGTCGCTCATGGGAGGCACCCTAGCACCCTCGAAGAACGTTGCAAACCGGCACTCCCGGCGAGGGGCTGGAGAAACCGGGACGTTGGTGTATGATCCGGGCCCGGAGGATCCGCATGAAGAGCGAGAAGGAAACCGCGTCGGACCAGGGCTGCCAGGACGAGCGCGACCGTCTGGCGCGCACCACCACCCATCTGGCCAACACCCGGACCTATCTGGCCTGGGTGCGAACGGCCATCGCCCTCATGGCCTTCGGCTTCGTGCTGGAGCGCGTGGACCTGCTGCTCTTCCTGGCCCCCGGCGGGGGGCCCCACCCGGCGAGCGCGGAAAAGCTGGGCCTGGTGAGCCAGTTCTGCTTCGGAGCAGGAGCTCTGATCCTGCTGCTCTCGGCGGTCCGGACCCGTTCCATCGCCCTGCGCATCGGCTCGGACGGCACGAAGCTGCGCGGCTTGGCCGAGACGGTGATCCTGCTGGTGGTTCTGGCCCTGGCCCTCTACTTCGCGGCCAACGGCAAGACGCTGTTCGCGCTCTAGTCTACTTGCCCATCTCCTGCTTCTTCTTCTCGCCGCGCATGGCGTGACGCTTCTGGGCCGGAAGCACGACCTTGCGCAGGCGGATGGACAGGGGCGTGACCTCCACGGCCTCGTCCTCCTTGATGAAGTGCAGGGCCCGCTCCAGGGTCATGGGCTTCACCGGGGAAAGGATGACGTTTTCGTCCTTGTTCGCAGCGCGCAGGTTGGTGAGCTTTTTCTCCTTGCAGGCGTTCACGTCCAGGTCGTTGTCCCGGTTGTGTTCGCCCACGACCAGGCCCTCGTAGATCGGCTCGGTGGGGCTGACGAAGAGCTGCCCGCGCGGCTCCAGGTTGAACAGGGCGTAAGGCACCGCCACGCCGACCCGGTCGGCCACCAGGGAACCGGTGAAGCGCGAGGGGAAATCCCCCCGGAATTCGCCGTAGCCCTCCAGGTAGGAGTTCATGATGCCCGTGCCCTTGGTGTCGGTCAGGAACTCGTCGCGGTAGCCGATGAGGGCCCGCGAGGGCACGCTGAACTCGATGCGTACGCGGCCCCGGCCGTTGTTCACCAGGTTGGTCATCTTGCCCTTGCGGCTGGAGAGCTTTTCCGTGACCACGCCCAGGAAGGCCTCGTCGCAGTCCACGAAGAGCCGCTCGATGGGTTCCATGGTCTTGCCGTCCTTGATCTTGAGGATGACCTCTGGGCGGCCCACGGTGAGTTCGAAGCCTTCGCGACGCATGGTCTCGATGAGGATGGCCAGCTGGAACTCGCCGCGACCCTTGACGATGAAGCTGTCGCGGTCCTCGGAGTCCTCCACGCGGATGGCCACGTTCTTGAGCGACTCCTTCATGAGCCGTTCGCGGATCTTGTTGCTCTGGACGATCTTGCCCTCGCGGCCCGCCAGGGGCGAGGTGTTGATGGAGAAGCGCATGGACACGGTGGGCTCGTCCACGGTGATGCGCGGCAGGGCGCGCGGCGCGTCCTTGGTGCAGATGGTGTCGCCGATCTTCACGTCCTCGATGCCCGCCAGGACGACGATGTCGCCGGGGGTGGCCGTCTCGGCCGGGACGAGCTGCGGGCCCATGTAGGTTTGGAGTTTGAGCACCTTGAGCGGGGCCTGTTCGCCGCCCTCGCCCAAGCGCACGAGGCTTTCGTTGGCGTGGACCCGGCCGTTGACCACCTTGCCCACGGCCAGCCGTCCCAGATAGTCGGAATAGCCCAGGTCGCAGACGAGCATCTGGAAGGGGGCCTCGGGGTCGAAGGCCGGGCCGGGGATGTGCTTGAGGATGAGCTGGAAGAGCGGGGAGAGATCCTTGCCCTGCTCGTCGAGTTCGCGCATGGCCACGCCCTGGCGGCCGATGGCGTAGAGCACGGGGAATTCCAGCTGGCTCTCGTCGGCGTCCAGGTCGATGAACAGGTCGTAGACCTCGTTGAGGACTTCATTGGCCCGCGCGTCGCTGCGGTCGATCTTGTTCACCACCACGATGATCGGCAGTCCGGCCTCCAGGGCCTTCTTGAGCACGAAACGGGTCTGCGGCAGGGGGCCTTCCGAGGCGTCGACCAGGAGGATCGCGCCGTCGGCCATGGCCAGGGAGCGTTCCACCTCGCCGCCGAAGTCGGCGTGGCCCGGGGTGTCGATGATGTTGATCTTCACGCCGTCATGCATCACCGAACAGTTCTTGGCCGCGATGGTGATGCCGCGCTCGCGCTCCAGGTCCATGGAGTCCATGACCCGCTCCACCACCTCCTGGTTTTCGCGGAACAGTCCGCTCTGGCGGAACAGGGCGTCCACCAGGGTGGTCTTGCCGTGGTCGACGTGGGCGATGATGGCGACATTGCGCAGGGAATCGTTTCGTGTTTTCATGGGATTGCCGGGGATAAAGGTTGCGCGGGAATTTTGACGCCGGGGATCGCTCCGGCGGAGGCGCTTATAAGACACGCCCCCTCCGGTTGCAAGTGAAAATCCGCATGATTCCTCGCTCCAAGGCCGGGGAAGGGTGAAATGGCGAGGCGCTTCAAAGGGTTTGGCATGGCTGCTGCATGGGCGGAATCGAGACCGATTTCCAGGGAGGGAGCGGCCATGCAACACATTCGTTTCATCTTTTTGGCTCTGGCGCTGACGGCACTGGGTGGTTGCGCCCTGCTGCCCTCGTCCATTCCTTCGAGTTCCTACCGGCAGCCCGCCCGGCCCGTGACCGACAGTCACAACGTGGAGCGCTGGCAGGAGCAGTACGACCCCAAGACCCAGCCCTATACCGTGCTCGGGCGTACCTACTATCCGTTGCCGGATGCCCAGGGCTACGACGAGGTGGGCGTGGCCTCCTGGTACGGCGACGACTTCCACGGCAAGAAGACCGCCAGCGGCGACATCTACGACATGTACGCGGTGTCCGCCGCGCACAAGACCCTGCCCCTGGGCACCGTGGTGCGTGTGACCAATCTGCACAACGGCCGCCAGGTGGACCTCCTGGTCAACGACCGGGGTCCCTTCGTGGACGGCCGGGTCATCGACCTTTCCTATGGAGCGGCCAAGCAGCTCGGCTCGGCCCGCCAGGGCATCGCCAAGGTGCGGGTCACGGCCATCGGCAGCTACTCCGCCCCGTCCTCCTACCTGGCCGGCAACAGCCGTCGGGCTCCGGCGCGGAGCGCCGAGTCGGCCCAGGGCTACTACATCCAGGTGGGCACCTTCGCGGTGGAGGAGAACGCCTACCGCCTGCGTGAACGCCTGGTCGGCTCCGGCTTCTCGGGCACCCGGGTGCGAACCATCATGCGTGGCGGCCGCGAGGTCTACCTCGTCCAGGCCGGAGCCTTCCGCGACATGGAGCAGGCCCGCGTGGCGCTCAACCGGCTGCGTTCCGAGTTCCCCGGCAGCTACATCGATTCCTGAGCGCGGCTCAGGCCGAGGCGGAAGCGGAAGTCAGGGTCTGGAATGTCCAGACCTGGGCCTCCGCCTGACGTCGCGCCGTATCCGCACCCTCCAGTCCCAGGCGGCTGAGCAGATCCTCGGCCGTGACCCAGTCTCCCGCCTCCAGGCTCGCGGCCATGTCCAGCCAGGACCGCGGCGGGTTGGGCTTGCCGAGCAGGGCGTCCGCGATCTCATCGTCCAGCGGCATGCCCGCGATGATCCGGGCCATTTCCATGCCCAGCAGGGCGTCCAGCCGGGAGAGCAGGCCCAGGAGGAACATGGAGTCGGGCGGCCGGGGAGAGCGTCTGGACTGTTCCGCGAGCGTCTCCAGAAGCCGGGCGCGTTGCACGGAGTTGGCGCAGATTTCCTTGGCCTTGGGGGTGGGCGAGAGATCCGAGAGGATCACGGCCATGAGCCAATGCCGCAGGGGGCGCTGGCCCAGGGCGGCGATGGCCTGGCCGATGGAGGATATCTTGAAGGGACGCGAGAAGTAGGCCGAATTGATGAACTGGAGCAGGCGGTAGCTCAGGGCCGCGTCGCTGGAGATGATCTTGGACAGGGCCGCGGTCTCGTAGTCCTCCTTGCTCAGTTCGGAGAGCAGTTTGACCCGGGAGGCCGCGGCCCCGGAAACCTTGCGCCCGGAAAGGGTCTCCGGCCTGCTGAAATAGAATCCCTGGAACAGGGCGTAGCCCAGGCCCTTGACCAGGGCGTGGGTCTCGGCGTCCTCGACCTTTTCGGCCAGAAGCTTGCGGCCTTCGCGCGAGAGTCGCCGGGTGAGGGTTTCGATTTCGGCCCGGCCCTTGCCCCTGAGGTCCACCTTGATGATGTCGGCCAGGGCCAGGAACGGCTCCATGGCCGTCTCGCCGAAGTAGTCGTCCAGGGCCAGGACGTAGCCCGCCTCCTTGAGCTTGCCGCAGGCCGCCAGGATCGCCGAAGTGGGGGGCACGTCCTCCAGGATTTCCACCACGCACTGTTCTTTGGGCAGGGCGTAGGCCGCGCCTTCAAGCAGGAGGGCTCCCGGAAAGTTGATGAACAGCATGCAGGCCGGCGGCAGCCCGGCCTGGGCCAGGATGAAGCCGTCGGCCACCATCTTGGAGGTGGCCACGCTGGACTCGGAAAAAGCCGCGCTGGTGGCCTCGGCGCTGTGCCGGAAGAGCAACTCGTAGCCCCAGAGCCGCTCGGCCCGGTCGAAGATGGGCTGTCGGGCCACGAATACCGGCTCGATCTGGGGTTGCTCCTGCTGGGGCTGGATCGCGGGCTGCGTCACGAGAACTCCCGTCGGGTTTGAGGCCATTGTACCGTGAACGGGAGGGATTTCAACGGGAAATAGACGAATCCGGCGGAAGCTGGGAAGCGAGGAAAGCCGGGACTTTCGGGGAGGGCTGAAGCGGGGAGGCCTAATTCCGTCGTTCCAGCCAGTAGTTCATGCGGGCCTTCGGCTTTTCCACCAATCCCCGGCAGATTTCCTTGTAGCGGTCCTTGATGGGCGCGAGGGCATTGCAGTCTTGACGGATTTCCCGGGCCATGCCGGCCTCGGCGTCCTCAACGGCCCGGTCGTTTTCCTCTCCCAGTTCCCGGGCCTGCCCCGCCAGTTTGCGGCTGATGCTCCGGTATCGTTCGGCCAGATCCTTGTCCAGGGGGCGCGTGGCCTCCAGGCAGTTGGCGATGACGTCGTAATAGGCCGCGCACTCCACGCATTCTCCGGCCATGTGGCGGCGGGCGGTGGGTTCGTCGAAGGCGCGGGCGGCCGTGGCGAGGGTCAGGACGAGGCTCAGCGTGAGGATGATCCGGGACATGCGCTCCCCCGATGGTGCGTTGCGGACGTTCGTTGCGCGGCAACGCTTGTAGCCTGCCTTGCGTCCGGATGCAATCGCCGGGGGCGGGATCAATCCTTCCAGCGTTCGCGGATCGCGCTGATATCCAGGATATTCGCGAAAAAAGCCTCCACCACGGCGGGATCGAACTGGCTGCCGGAGCCGGAGCGGATGATCTCCCGGCATTTTTCTTCCGGAAAGGCCTCCTTGTAGGGCCGGTCGCTGCCCAGGGCGTCGTAGACGTCCACCACGGCCACGATGCGGGCCATGAGCGGAATGTCCTCGCCTTGAAGTCCGAAGGGATAGCCCCGGCCGTCCCATCGTTCGTGGTGGCAGAGGGCCAGCATGCGGGCCAGCCGCAGGAGTTCGTTGCCGCCGCTGTCGAGCACGTGGTCCAGGTCGGCGCAGACCTTGCGGGCCTCGTCCTTGCTGGTCAGGGGGCCGAGGATTTCGCAACCGTAGGTGCAGTGGCGGCGCATGACCTCCCATTCGGCCTCCTCAAGCTTGCCCGGCTTGAGGAGGATGCCGTCCGGGATGCCGATCTTGCCCACGTCGTGCAGCGGGGCGCATTCCCGCAGCATCTCGCACTGGCTTTCCGACAGACCCATGGCCCGTCCCAGCAGTGCGCTGATTTCTCCGACGCGGATGACGTGGTGGCCGGTCTCGTTGTCCTTGTATTCGGCGGCGCGGCTCAGGCGCTGCATGATCTGGCGTCTGGCGGACTCCAGCTCCCGGGTGCGTTCGCGCACGAGATATTCGAGATTCTCCTGATATTCACGGTTTTCCCGGATCAACCTCGCCCGTTCGAAGACCTTGTCCAGGGTGTAATCCAGGATGTTCAGGTTGTGCAGCGGTTTGGTGATGAAATCCCAGGCTCCCTGGCGCATGGCGCGCAGTGCGTCCTCCACCACGCCCACGCCGGAGAGCACCACGATCGGGATTTCCGGGGCCGTCTGCACGGCGTGGCCGATGAAGGAGTAGCCGTCCATGACAGGCATGTTCAGGTCCACGACCACGGCCTCCACCGTGCTCAGGTTGGCCGTGAGCGTTTCCAGGCCCGCTTGGCCGTTTTCCGCCTCCAACGTCTCGTAGTCCAGGTCTTCCAGATGGGCGGCCAGGGAGCGGCGCAGTCCGGCCTCGTCGTCGATGATGAGGATGGCCATGTCATTCGCCCCCTTCCATGATTTCGCGGACCCGCCCCAGGATGCGTTCCACGTCGCTCGGCTTGAAAAAGACGTCTTTTTCCGTGATGCCCAGGCGGCGCAATCCTTCGGACAGGCTCAGGTCCACGGAACCGGTATGCACCAGAAAGCGGCGGCAGAGACGCCGTTCCCCGGCGGCGAGGATGAACGCCTCGCCGTTCATGCCCGGCAGGCGCATGTCCACCACGCAAAGGTCAGCGGGCTCCTCGGCCAACGCCTGCAAGGCCGCCTCTCCCGACTCGGTCGCGACCAAGCGGAATTCTCCGTAATCCTCGAAGTATTCCAGCAGCAGGCGACGGATGCGTTCCTCGTCATCCACGATGAGCACTCTGGGGAGCTGATCGTTCATCTTCACGCCTCCTCGGCGGGCAGGTCGATGATGAAACAGGAACCGGAGCCAGGCTTGGACTCCAGGCGCATGGCCCCGCCGTGGCCCTTGGTCACGATGAAGTAGGACACCGAGAGGCCGAGACCCGTGCCCACACCGGGCGCCTTGGTGGTGAAGAAGGGCTCGAATGCGCGGCGTTGCACCTCGGGGGGCATGCCGGGCCCGTTGTCCTCCACCTCGATGCGCAGGCTTCCGGGACGCCTGCTCAGGCGGATGGCGATGCGCGGCTCCTCGACGGGAGGGCGGGCCTCGGCCATGGCCTGGGCCGCGTTGCGCAGGAGGTTCAGGAGCACCTGCTCGATCTCGGTTTCGGTGCAATGGACGGCCGGAATGTCCGCCGCGTATTCCCGATCGACACGGATGCGTTTGAAATCGTAGCTCTTCTTCAGGTCATAGTCGTTCTGGGCCAGGGCCAGGGCCTTGTCCGCGATGGCGGCCAAGTCGCAGATCCTGCGCTTGGACTCGCTGCGGCGGCTGAAGTCGAGCATGTGCCGGATGATGGCCGAGGCCCTCAGGGCCGCCGACTGGATGTCTTCGAGGAAGACGTCCAGCTTGCGCATGCGCATGTAGTTGGTCACAAGTTCCAGATCCAGGCCGATGGCCTGAGCCGCCTCCTGGTTCTTGACGAAGTCGGGCCGCGTCCGCTGGACGAGGTTTTGCGCGGCCTGGAGCACGATGCCGAGCGGATTGTTGATCTCGTGGGCGATGCCCGCCGCGATGCCGCCCACGGAGAGCATCTTCTCGGTCTGGATCATCATCTCCTGCATCTTCTTGGTCTCGGTGATGTCGCGGAACACGGTCAGGATGTGCGGCTGGCCGTCGAGGAGCAGAACCTGGCAGGACAGGGAGCAGCCAAGCGGCGCTCCGTCCTTGCGCCTGGCTTCGATTTCCAGATTCTCCACCTGGCCGCCGTCCCGCAGCGTTCCGAAGATCGCATCCCGGACCGCGGCGTTCTGGTAGAGGCCGAGTTCGCCGGTGGTTCGCCCCACCGCTTCGGTGTGCTTGAAGCCGAACATGCGGCTGAAGGCGTCATTGACGTCCAGCACCTGTTCGGTGGCCAAGTGGACCACGATGATGGCGTCCGGTGAGAGCCGGAAAAGCCGGGCGAACTTTTCTTCGGATTGGCGCAGGAGTTCCTCGGCCTGTTTGCGTTCGGAGATGTCGGCGTGGGTGCCGACCATCCTACTGGCGCGGCCCTCGGCGTCGCGCTCCACCACCCGACCCCTGGAGAGGAGCCAACGCCATTGCCTGTTTTTG
>Ga0265295_1002910_pt1 | contig 25925 bp, 29 predicted proteins | sample Munlansysbiofilm_FD_192503 | JGI IMG/M metagenome (GOLD analysis project Ga0265295, IMG submission 192503) | Leachate microbial communities from a municipal landfill in Southern Ontario, Canada - Methane capture system biofilm | ecosystem: Engineered > Solid waste > Landfill > Unclassified ... | reverse complement strand
CCAGTAAAAGCCTTAGCTCCAATCATGTTTCCTGTTGAAGTTCTTTCGCATATTTCAAGGGTTATCTCCCTTTCATTTCGTCTTTTTGGAAACATAAAAGGAGATGATCTTTTCTTGGCTGTTTTACTTGCATTAGCTCCATGGGTTGCACCTCTTACAGCTTATGCGCTTTTAGGTTTAATGGCGATTTTACAATCTTTTATATTTATGATTTTAACCTTTGTTTATCTAGCTGGAGCAGTGCTTATTAGCGAAGATAAATAACTAATGATCCCTTTAAAGCCTCTACTTTCTATCTTTATAGGAGCGTCATGGGCTCTAGCAATAGCAGGAGCACTAATAGGGGCTTTATCTTTTTATCCACTTGGAATTTTTAATACCATTTTTATCGCTTTTGTAGCTTCATTACCAGGCTTTTTTTCAATTGTTTTATTTGAAATGGCAAGTTTACAAATAGAAAAACAAGAGGAGTTAAAAAGGCAAACTAAGCTGCTTGAGTCGATTGAAAAGCTACTTAATGATAAAATCATATCTAATAACTGATCCAAATTATTATGGCAGAGATTTAAATAGTTTTTCAAAAAAACTAAATGAAGTACTTTCTTTAAAAAAGCCAGATATGGCATGTTTTAGGGATAAAGAGTTTTTAAATTACTCAAATTTAGCTCCAATTTTCATTAAACTTGTAAAAGATAGTGGTGCAAAAGCCATTTTGCATAGTGATTTAAAACTAGCAAAAGAGTTAAAAACAGATGGAATACATCTTCCATTTAACTTAATAGATTTGCTTAAAGAGGCTAAAAAGAGTGGGCTTTTTACCATTGTAAGTACTCATTCAAAAGATGAAGCTTTAATGGCTGAGTCTTTAGGGGCTAATGCGGTAACTTTTAGTCCAATCTTTCACTCTCCAAATAAAGGAGAGCCTGTTGGTTTAGAGAAGTTAAAAGAAATTACTGCTATACTTAGCATCGATGTTTACGCGCTTGGGGGCATTATAACAAAAAAGCAGATAAGCTTATGTGAAGAAGCTTACGCAAAAGGATTTGCTTCCATTCGATACTTTCTACCAAAATAAAAAGGTAATTTATGTTTGAAGTTGTTATTGGACTTGAAGTCCACGCCCAATTAAATACAAAAACAAAGCTTTTTTGCTCATGTTCTACTAGATTTGGAGATGCTCCAAATACAAATGTATGTCCAGCATGTTTGGCACTTCCTGGGGCTTTGCCAGTTTTAAATAAAGAAGTTGTTAAAAAGTCTATAAATTTTGGAACAGCAGTTAATGCAACAGTTAATGAAGTTTCAACCTTTGATAGAAAAAACTATTTTTATCCAGATTTGCCAAAAGGTTATCAAATTAGTCAACTATATAAGCCAATCGTTGAAAATGGTGAAATTTTTATTGATTTTGAAGATGGATCAAAAAAGCGCATTGGCATCACTAGAGCGCATTTAGAAGAGGATGCTGGGAAAAACATACATGAAGATGATAGAAGCTTGGTTGATTTAAATAGAGCTGGCACCCCACTGCTTGAAATTGTAAGTGAGCCAGACTTAAGAAGTAGCGATGAAGCGGTGCTTTACTTAAAAAAACTTCATGCTATTTTAAGATACATAGATATAAGTGATGCAAATATGCAAGAAGGCAGTTTTAGATGTGATGCGAATGTTTCCATTAGGCCTAAAAACGATCCAAAACTATACACTAGGGTTGAGATAAAGAATTTAAACTCATTTAGATTTATCCAAAGAGCAATTGATTATGAAGTAAAAAGACAGGCTGAGGCGTGGGAAGATGGGGTTTATGATAAAGAAGTAGTTCAAGAAACAAGACTTTATGATATTCAAGCAGGAATTACTAGAAGTATGAGGGGAAAGGAAGATAGTGCGGATTATAGATATTTTCCAGATCCAGATCTTTTACCTTTAGTTATCCCAAAAGAGATGATGGATGAGGGAAGAGTTATCCCAGAGCTTCCAGATGAAAAAAAGAGTCGTTTTGTTAAAGATTTCGGCATCAAAGAGTACGATGCAACCGTCATAACAAGCAGTGTAGAGTTAGCTTCATTTTTTGAAAAGATGCTAAGTTTAGGCGCAGATCCAAAACTTAGTGTATCTTGGCTAACCGTTGAGCTTTTAGGTAGATTTAGTCATGGAGTTAGCATTGAAAATAGTCCAATTAGTGCAAAAACTTTGACAAACTTAGTTAAAAGAATTGAAGATGGCACCATTAGCAATAAAGCAGGAAAAGATGTTTTAGATGAACTCATGGCTAGTGGCGGGGAAGTTGATGAAGCGATAGAAAAGCTTGGATTAAAGCAAGTAAGTGATGATGGGGCTATTTTATCTTTAATAGAGGAAGTTTTATCTAAAAATAATGATAAAGTAGAAGAGTATAGAAGTGGAAAAGATAAACTTTTTGGGTTTTTTGTAGGGCAGGTAATGAAAGCTAGCAAAGGTAGCGCAAATCCTGCAAAAGTAAATGAACTGTTAAAACAGAAGTTGGATAACTAATGAAAATTGGAGTAATAGGCGCAGGTAAGTGGGGACAAGCCCTTCATTACGCTTTTTTAAAAAATCACAAGAGCATAATCTACTCTAGAACTCCAAAAGATATTGAAGGTTTTTCTACCTTAGAAGAGGTGCTTAAATGCGATCATTTGGTTTTTGCACTTCCCGCGCAAGTTGTTAGGGAGTGGCTTGAGCAAAATTTTACAAATAATGGCCAAAGAGTTTTAGTAGCAGCAAAAGGGATAGAAGTTAGTAGTGGAAAATTTTTAAATGAGATATTTAAAGAGCATTTAAATAGTGAGCAAATCTCATTTTTATCAGGCCCTTCATTTGCAGCAGAAGTTATAAAATCTTTGCCAACAGCTTTAGTCATTAGCTCAACCTTAAAAGAGTGCGCAAGCTCTTTTAGCACTTTTTTCCCAGATTTTATAAAAACTTACATAAGTAGTGATATAGCAGGCGCTGAAATTAGCGGAGCTTATAAGAATGTAATAGCCATTGCTGGTGGGATTTGTGATGGATTAAATCTTGGGGCAAACGCAAGAGCTAGTTTGATAGCTAGAGGTTTAGTAGAAATGGCTAGATTTGGTGAAGCTTTTGGGGCATGCAAAGACTCTTTTTTGGGTTTAAGCGGAGCTGGGGATCTTTTTTTAAGCGCGTCAAGTAAACTTTCAAGAAATTATAGAGTAGGGCTTGGCATCGCTCAAGAAAAGAGTTTAGAAGAGATTTTACTTGAATTAAAAGAGGTTGCAGAGGGTGTTTATACTGCTAGAGCCATAGAAAAACTAAGACTCAAACATCAAATATACACTCCAATTGCTTCTGAGGTAGTAAAGATGCTTGATGGCAAATCCCCACTTCAAAGCTTAAAAGATTTGCTTAGTCAAAAATGAAAAAGCTTACTCTTTTTATACTTTTTTGTCTTTATGGAGCCTCTCTTTATGGGAAAGATTTAATTGGAGAGCTCATTTTAGTTGGCTTTAATGGAACTGATTCTAAAGAGATTTTAAATAAAATCAAAAGTGAAAAGATTGGCGGAGTTGTTCTGTTTGAAAGAAATATTGAATCTACTAAATCCTTGATGGAGTTAACACAAAGCTTAAAAGCAAGCTCTAAAAAACCTATTTTAATAGCGATCGATCAAGAAGGCGGGCTTGTAGCTAGATTAAATAAAAGAAATGGATTTGTAGAGTTTCCCTCAGCTAATGAGGTTGCATCTTTAATGAATCTTGAAGAAACTAAAGAGCTTTATGCAAAAATGGCTAAATACTTAAAAGAGTTTGGAATAAACTACAATTTAGCTCCTGTGGTAGATTTAAAAACTAAAAATCCAATCGGTTTAAAAAATAGAGCTTATTCAAGCAGTCCATCATTAGTTAGTTTATATGCTGGAGCTTTTGTTGATGGATTTGATAGTGAGGGTGTTTTAACCTCATTAAAACATTTTCCTGGACTTGGAAACGCTAAAGTTGATACGCATGATGGAAAAAGCGATGGCAGCTCTACTTGGCAATATGAAGAGTTGCAACCTTTTTTTGATTTAATAAAAAGCAAAAAAGCTAGAAGTATTATGGTTTCTCATCTTTATGTAGATAAGTTTGATAAAAAGTACCCAGCCTCACTTTCAAAAAAAATCATTACCTCACTACTAAAAGAAGAGTTAAAATATGATGGTTTAGTTATAAGTGACGATCTTTTAATGAGCGGAATTAGCAATGAATTTTCTCTAAAAGATAGAGTGATTTTAGCTTTAAATGCAGGGGTTGACATTTTGCTTTTTTCTCAAAATAGAGTCAATAATGAAGATTTAGTAGAAAAGGTTCATGAAATTGTAAATGAAGCACTTAAAGATGGTAGCATTAAAAAAGAGCAGTTAGAGAGCGCAAATAGAAAAGTTAAGGCTTTTAAAAGGGGAATCAATGGTGATTAAGGGTGTAAAACTAAATGCTAAAGAGGATCTTTATGATGTTAAGATTAAAGATGGAAAGATTGTAAAAATTGCCCATACCATATCTTCAAATGAAAAAACTATAGATGGAAAAGGTCTTTTTTTACTACCTGGAATTATTGATTTAAATGTAAGACTAAAAAACGATACTCTAACTCAAAATCATCTCCAAATGCTAGCAAATGACGCTTTAAGAGGTGGAGTAACTACGGCAGTCATAATGCCAGATTTTACCCCTAGGCTAGATAATGAAACTTTGTTAGAACTATTAAATTCAAGACTTGAAATCCTTAAAGCAAACCTTTTTTTAGCCGCACCTCTTACAACAAAATCAAATGAAATTTTAAACAATTTAGCAACACTTATCAAAAATGGAGCCGTTGCCATACAGGGTGACTCTTCTGTTAATGCAAACTTAATTAGAAGAGGACTTCAATACTCTTTAATGAAAGATGTCCCGCTGCTTTGCAACTGTTATGAGCCTAGTTTGGATGATATGGGGGTAATGAATGAGGGCAGGGTTTCGTTTAATTTAGGATTACCTGGGATTTCTAAAATTGCGGAGATAACTGAGGTTGCAAAGATGTGCGAAGTTGCCCATCATCATGGCTCTTTTGTTGTTATGCAATCTCTTTCTACCCCAAGATCACTTGAACTTTGCAAAGATGCTAAAAAAAGAGGAGCGAATATAGTTACAGAAGTTAGCATTCATCACTTATGCAAAACAGATGAGTGTTGTGATGATTTTAATACTGCTGCTAAGATAAAACCTCCATTAAGAGAAGAGGAGGTTAGGCAGATACTATTAAAAATGTTAAATGAAATTGATATTTTAACTTCTGCCCATCAACCAAGATCTATCACATATAAAGATGTAGCTTTTGAAGAGGCTTCTTTTGGCATACACGCAATTTGCGATCTTTTACCATTAACTTATACCTATTTGGTTAAAGAAGGATTAATTAGTATAGATAAGATGATAAAACTTCTATCAACTAACGGCGCTAAAACATTAAAATTAAAAGATAGAGGCGAGATTAAAGAGGGATTTGAAGCAGATATGGTTCTGTTTGATCCTAAAAAGAGTTGGAAGATGGATGAAGCTGGCTCAATTTATGAAGATGAGCTATTTTTTGGCAAGATTGAAGCAACTTTTGTGAGAGGCATTTGCGAATATAAAGGGTAGTGACTTCTTACAAGATAGAGTCCATTTGCCAAAATAGGGCGGTTAAAGTGTAGTTTTTTGCACCAAAGTTGCTCTTTGATTTGCTCTAAAGAGATTTTACCCTTAGAGTACTCAATAATCATCCCAACCATTAATCTAACCTGAGCTCTTAAAAATCCGCTAGATTGGAAATTAAAAATAGTAAAATCTCCTTTTTTATAAACCTTGATTTTATAGATATTTCTTATATTTGTAGTTGTATAGCTTCCCTTTTTTTTGAAAAATTTAAAATTATGCTTTCCTTCAAAAAGCCCTGCTGCTTCCTTTGCTTTTTCATAATTAAAATCTTCCATTTGTAAAAAATAGTTTGAGTAAAATGGATTTGCTTTACCACTATATATTATGTACCTGTACTCTCTTTTAAAAGCACTAAATGAAGCGTGAAAATCACTATTAACTTCTTTGATTTTTAAAACTATAATTTTAGGATTTAAAAGGGAATTTAGTGTAGTAAAAAGCCTATTTAAGTCACTCCAAAAAGGTGGTAAGTCTAAATGTAAAGTTTGTCTTAAGGCATGAACTTTAGCATCAGTTCTTCCACTTCCTACTGGTTTATTGATGATATTAATATCTTTTAATGATTTAATAATGTAATTCATTACTGTATTGTTTGTATGGGTTTGGTACTGAAACCCTTCAAAAAATGAGCCATCATAAGAGATGTCTATGCGCACCCTCATTAAAATCTTTTTAAAATCTTTTGTCTAAAAAAGAGAATTGAAGTTATAAAAAATAGTAAAAATACTATGGCTATTCCACTTAATGGAATAGTTTTTCCTATGAGCATTATTGAAGCAAAATAGAAAAATAAAACAGAAAAAATTACCCCATAAATTCCACCCTTTTGGTACCTGTAAGTTACTATCCCATAGCTTAATGCAAAAAACAGCGTGGCAAGTGGAAAGAGTGAAATAAGAACATAAAGTGAAAAGTTTTTAGCTTTTTTATGATCACTTTTAATATCTTTCCAAAAATCTAAAATAGAGTCTATACTCTTAATTGAATCAGATGGATATGAAAAAAAGAGCATATTTTTAAACAAAACTTCATGTAGTGTTCCACCAACTACCTCATAAGCCCTTCCATTAAATAAAGAGAGTTTTAACTCCCCTTGCTCATTTACAATAGCTGCTTTTTCTGAAATGATAAGTCTTTCAGGTGTTTTTGAATACATAATTAAATTTTCATAAGCTCTATTGTCATCCTCTTTAACCTCTTTTTCTACAAAAACCATCCAATTTGCAAATTTTTGCCCAAACTCTGTTGCTTTAATGTTGATGGCGGCTTCAGCTTTTTTATAATCTATAAAATTTTGATTTAACTCTCTTGAGAGAGGGATGAAAACTAAAGAGGTGATTAAAAGTAGTATTGTAATAACAGCAGCAAAAGTGGTAAAAAATAGTGCAATTTTCCTAGGAGAGTAGCCAAGAGTAAATAAAACTATGGTTTCATTCTCTTTTGAGAGTCTAAAAAAAGATAGACTTATTGCAATGAAAAAACTAATTGGAATTGTAAAAAGAAAGATTTGAGGCAACATAAAAGTGTAAAGTTTACCAAGCTCTAAAAAAGTTATCTCAATGAAAGATGTTACTCTTGAGATTTGAATAAAAAATATAATTGACATTATAAAATAAAGCGTTAAAAATAGCGAACTAAATGTTGTAAAAAAAGAGCCAAGAAGATACCTATTTACTCTACCCAAAATATCCCCCTAAAAATGATGAAATCTTTTCATGGAAAATAAAAGAGATAAATAATCCTATGCTTAAAAATGGAATAAAGGGTAGAGTTTTCTCTTTTTTAATCAAAAAGGCAACTAAAGCAGCTACTGCACCAATATATATGGCGCTAAAACCAAGTATTTTACCTGCACTTGCTCCAATAATTGCTGCAATGATAATATCTGCCTCACCCATAACCTCCTCTTTTTTAATAGCTGAGATGAAGATTTTTAAAAGGGCAAAAGCTCCAGCAAAAATGAGTGCATCCATTAAAGATGCAATTGAAAAATTTATCAAAAGTGCAACAATTAAAGTTGGCAAAGAGAGTAGATCTGGAACTGCTTTATATCTTAAATCTATCAAAGATAGGGCTAAAAGCATTGAAAAGAGTAATCCAATTAAAACTCCTTTAACTCCAAGATACTCTAATCCAAAATATAAAAACAATAATCCACTAAAAAGCTCTATAAGAGGGTATTGAAGGCTAATATCACAACTGCAAAATGCACATTTACCTTTTAAAAATAGCCAAGATAAAAGGGGGATATTATGATACCATTTCAATCTTTTTTTACATTTTGGGCAAAAGGATGGAGGGAAGTTAATGCTCTTGCCTTTTGGAGATCTAAGGATTAAGACATTTAAAAAAGATCCAATAGAAGAGCCAAGAACAAATAGAAAAAACCCAATCATCAAAGCCCTCCAAAGCGTCTATGGCTTTTTTTAAATGAGTCAATCATTACTTCTAACTCTTTAACTGTAAAATCAGGCCACAAAGTATTGGTAAATCTAAGCTCTGCGTAGGCAGCTTGCCAAAGTAAAAAGTTTGAAAGTCTCATCTCTCCACCAGTTCTAACTAAAAGATCAACCTTAGTTTTATCATCTAGCGCATCTTCAAAATTCTCTAAAGATAGATTTTTCATCTTTTTAATAGCCCTTAAAATCTCATCTTGAGAGCCATAATTAAGCGCTAAAGCTTGAGTTAAGCCAGTACAATTTTTACTTTTTTCTTTTAAACTAATGATGGCTTCTTGTAGTTTTGGTGAAAAAATTGAAATATCGCCTATGGTTTCAAAACGGATATTGTGCTCTAAAAAAGAGTTCTCTTCTTCTTTTAAAAACTTTTGTAAAAGCTTCATTAGAAAATTTACCTCGCTTTTTGGCCTGCTCCAATTCTCAGTACTAAAAGCAAAAAGTGTTAATCTTTCTATCTTGTTTTTAGCCGCAAAGGTAGTAATTTCTCTAGCAGTATTAGTGCCTTTTTCATGGCCTAAAACTCTGGCTAATCCATGATTTTTAGCCCATCTTCCATTGCCATCCATGATTATTGCTAAATGTTTTAACTCATTCAAATTTTACCCTTTAATATTTAGCAACTCATCTGTTCCTTCCCACAATGGATAGATTTCATTTACGGGAATTGCTTCAAATGAGAAAGGAGCGTCACTTTTAAATCTATTTAAAAAATCTGCTGTTCGTGTAAAAAGAGTTCTTAAAAAGATTTTTTCTTTTTTAAAATCAACTCTTCCTTCAATCGCTCCTAAATTTTCATATGCAAAGTAAAAGTCTAACAAACCATCGTTTAAACTTTGATTTTCGCGCCATTGAAGTAAGAAAATCTTATCATCAATTAGTAAAGGAAGATGGATAATTCCAGCATGAAGAGCTAGAAGCATTGAAGTTAGCGTGAAAAAATCTTTATTATCATTACAGTTTTTCAAAGCGTGCAGTAAAAACTTTTTAAATTCAAGCGCAAACTCATTGGAATTTAAAAGTTCATCTAAAAATTGGAGCGAATCAATGTTTAAAAAATTCTCACTATCTTGCATAATTGCTGGCTTTTTTTTTAAATTATTTATAGTTAAAATTCCACCCTTTGTTTCACTAAAATTACCCCAATATTTTTCACCTTTTTCTAAATATTTCATACTCCTTGTGCTCATCTGTTTATGCCCAACTTTAAGCTTATATCTTTGATATCCAATTCTCTCAAGCACATCAATGCTAATAGGAAGTGAAGCGTTGTACTGTAAAGTCTGTTTTTTTAAATTATGAGTAAGAGTACTTAGTTTAAAAGACATTAAAATATATGCTCAATAATTTTAAATGAAGTGGTTAATTTATCACTTTTTGGAAGCTTTACCCATCCATTTTTAGTGAAAATTTCCATCTTTGTAAGATCAGTTCCAAATGAGTTTTTGTCTTTTAAGATGTTTAGACAAACTGCGCTTAAATTCTTCTCTTTAAGCATTCTTTCCGCACTTTTGTGAGCATTTTTTTCATCCATTTCAGCTTTAAATCCAATGCAATTAAAACCAAGTTTAGACATATTTTTTAGTATATCTACATTTTGAGTGAGCTCTAAACTCCACATTGAGCCTAAATCTCTTTTTTTAAGCTTTCCTAAAAATCTATCTTTAGGTAAAAAATCACTCACAGCAGCAGCCATAAAAAGAGTCTCATTCTCCTCTTTTAACTTAGTTAGTTTTTCATTTAATTCAAAAGAGCTTTTATAGTTAATGGTTTTAAATGGATAATTTTTTGTATCTATTTTTGAGCTAGTTAAAAGGGTAACATTTGCACCTTTTAGCGATAAAGCCAAAGCCAAAGAGTTTGCCATTTTTCCACTTGAATAGTTTGAAATATACCTAACCTCATCAATTGCCTCTTTAGTTCCTCCACCAGTTACTACAATGTTTTTCTCCCTCAAAGAGTCATCTTCATAAAGGTTTTTAACTATCTGCCAAAAGATGAACTCTGGATCAGCCAAAGCCCCAATGCCAACATCTTTGCAAGCTAACTCTTTCTCTTCTGGATTAATGATATAGTTTCCAAACTCTTTTATATTTTTTAAACTTTTTACTGTTTGAGGATGAGTTATCATCATACTATTTGCTGCGGGAGCGATGATATATGGCTTTGAAGATGCTAGAGCCATTTGAGTTAAAAGATTATCCGCAATCCCATTTCCAATCTTATTTATACTGTTTGCAGTCGCAGGTGCAATGCAAAAAAGATCCGCCCATTTGTGAATATGTATGTGATTATCTTCATTTGCCCAACTCTCACTACTTGAAGTGATGACGCTATTTTGAGTTAAAGCCTCAAAAAGTAAAGGTGAAATAAAGCGCCTAGCTCCATCACTTAAAACCACTTTTACATTTGCGCCACTTTTAGTTAAAAGTCTTAAAAGCTCAATTGATTTATATATAGCAATGCTACCAGTTACGCCTAAGAGAATATTTTTCCCATTTAAGAGTTTACTTTCCATAGTCAATCTTTTTTAAAATATTTTTGATAAAAGTTTTTAATAATTTTTAAATTAGGCCTTGAGAGCGCTAATGAGTGCTCTTCTACATCTTTATTTATGACTGAACCAGCTCCAATGATGGTGTTATCTTCTATTTTTAAAGGAGCAATCAGTTTTGCACCACTTCCAATAAATACATTTTTTCCAATAATAGTCTTATGCTTTTTCCTTCCATCATAGTTGCAAGTGACTGTCCCACAACCCACATTTGTTCCACTACCAATTTCACAGTCCCCCAAATAGCTAAGATGTGCCGCTTTGACACCATTTAGTGATGAGTTTTTAACCTCTACAAAGTTGCCAATGGAGCTATTTTTTATGCTTGATCCTGGCCTTACTCTAGCTAGTGGCCCAATAGTTGAATTTTCTATATTGCTTGATTCAATTACCGAATTTGCCTTAATGGTTGAGCTATCAATTTCACACTCCCCAGCAATGCTAACTCCATTTTCAATAAAACATTCACCCTTAAATGAGACTAAAGCGCCTATAAAACTACTTTTGCCAAGCCTAAAGCTAACCCCTTTTTCCATCCAAAAAGATTTAATTCTATCTTGCATTAGCTCTTGTGCTTTTAAAAGTTGTTCTTTAGAATTTACCCCCATGAAATTATCTTCATCTACAATGTGAACCTTAGTTGCTATCTCATCTTTAGTGGCAAAGCCTAAAAGATCAGTCAAGTAGTACTCTTTTTGGGCATTATCACTACTTAGCTTCGGGAGATATTTTTCTAAAAAATCTTTTTTAAATGCGTAAACTCCAGCATTTACTAAATCTATCTTTTTCTCTTTTAAGCTTGCATCTTTTTCTTCAACTATATATTTAACATTTAAACTCTCATCAGTTACAACTCTTCCATATCCAGTTGGATTTTTAGTTCTAAAAGCGCAAAGTTGAACTTTTGCATCAGTTTTTAATAGTGGCTTTAAATCTTTTGCCTCAACTAAAGGCATATCTCCGCTTAAGATTAAAACATTCTCATGCTTTGGAGCAATTCCCATTACCGCCCCGCCAGTTCCAGGAAAGTTTTGAAAATCTTGCAAATGATAATTTAAATCATCAAAATAGCTTTCCACTCTATTTTTTATAAGCTCATGCTGATGATATAAAACTATATGAATATCTTCACTTAATTTTCTTGCTTCATTTACAATATGATAAATCATTGGCTCATCACTAACTTCATGTAAAACTTTTGGTAAGCTTGATTTCATTCTAGTTCCAAGCCCTGCTGCTAGGATAATAATTGAGGCTTCTTTCATGCAAAACTCCACTTTTAATAAAAAAATATTGTAGCAAAATAAAGTAAGATGGGTGTTAAAATAGCCTCCTTGAAGTGACACTTTAACCCATATTTAACCCAAAAATAATTAAAATATCTCAATTTTTAGTAAAAAGGGCGGCACACGCATGGATTTGGGAACAATTGTTGGTTTAGTGCTAGCAGTAACGCTACTTGGTGGCGCTATGGCAATGGGGGTGGGTCTTGGTGCATATATAGATGTTCCTTCAATCCTCATTGTATTTGGTGGAACTACCGCTTCCTTGCTTATTGGCTTCAAAATGGAGCAAATGAAAAATATTTTCAAATACTTCATGGTTGCCATCAAGCCTCCTCAAGAAAATCTACCTGAGCTCATTAAAAAAATGGTTGATTACTCTACTAAAGCAAGAAGAGATGGGATTTTAGCTTTAGAAAATGATGCGAATAATGAGACAAATGAATTTTTAAAAAAAGGCTTATCCATGGCAGTTGATGGAAATGAGCCTGATAATATTAGAGATTTGCTTGAAATAGAGATGGAGCAAACAAGTGCAAGACATAAAAGCAATGCTAGCATATTTGATCAAGTTGCAGCATTTGCTGGCGCAATGGGGATGATTGGAACACTAATTGGCCTTGTTGCAATGCTTTTAAATATGGCAGATCCTGCTGCAATTGGGCCTGCTATGGCTGTAGCTCTTATTACTACACTTTATGGAGCGCTCATTGGAAATATCATTGGAGCACCAATTAGTAACATTTTAACCATTAGAGATGGCGAAGAAGTTCTTTCTAAAACACTCATTTTAGAAGGAATTATGGCGATTCAAGCTGGAGATAACCCTAGAGCACTAGAGGCTAAACTTCTCTCATTTTTAGCTCCTAGTGAGCGAGTTAGTCAATTTAATTAAAAGAGAATAGATGGCAAGAAAGAAAAAAAAAGAGTGTGAATGTCCTAAGTGCTTACCTGTATGGTTAGTTACTTTTGGCGATTTAATGTCACTACTTTTAGTCTTTTTTGTACTTTTGCTCTCTATGTCAACGCTAGATGCTAAAAAAATAAATGAAGCCATAGGCTCTCTTGCTGGTGCGCTTAGTGTGCTTGAGGGCGGCACTAAAACTGAAATTAGTAGAGAAAGACAACAACAAGCAACTCCAATTGAAGAGCAAGATGAAACAACCCAAATCGTTAAAACTCTCTCATATGTAATTGATGATACAAATGATCTTTTAAAAGCAACTGGCTCTCCAGAGGTTAGTTTAGATGAGAGTGAAGATGGCTTTATCATTAGACTTCCTTCAAGTTTACTTTTTAATCCTGATAGTGCAACTATAGAAAATGATGATGCGATTTTGTTTTTAAAACGAATTGCATTAATTATCCAAAAATTACCAAAAGATTTGCACATAAATGCAAGAGGACACACCGACTCAAACCCTCCAAGTGCGCAAAGCTTATATAGAGACAATTGGGAACTCTCAACCGCAAGAGCAGTTAGTGTTGTAAAAGAGTTACTGAAAAACAGCATAAACCCAGATAGAATCGTAGCTTCAGGAAAATCTTCCTATGAGCCCTTAGCTTCAAATGTTACAGTTGAGGGAAGGGCTAAAAATAGAAGAGTTGATCTTCATTTTATATCTTTAAAACCTGAAAATAAAAATATCGCAAAAGAGAGTGTATTAGATCAACAAGGTAACCAGTGAGAATAGCACTTATTTTGCTATCTTTTCTATCATTAGCTTTGGCTGATGATAGCATCACTATTCCAACAGTAAATCTAACTCTTACTGCGCCTGACACTCCAGAGCAACTTGTTAGCAGTTTAAATGTTTTAATAGTTTTAACGCTTTTAGCTCTAGCTCCTTCACTTGTCTTCATTATGACAAGTTTTTTACGCCTTTTAATTGTTTTTTCATTTCTAAGACAAGCTTTAGGAACTCAAGCTACTCCACCAAGTACAGTTATCATCTCTTTAGCTCTCATTTTGACTTTTTTTATAATGGAACCAGTTGCAAAAGAGGCACATGAAGTTGCAATAAAGCCATATATTGCGCAAGAGATTGGGTATCAAGAAGCTTTTGCCTTAGGGGCTGAACCTTTTAAAGAGTTTATGATTAGAAATACCAGAGAGAAAGATTTAGCACTTTTTTTTAGAATTAGAAATTTAGAAAATCCTGAAACAGTAAAAGATGTACCACTTACTGTGGCTTTACCAGCATTTGTCATTAGTGAGCTTAAGACTGCTTTTGAGATAGGCTTTTTGCTTTATCTTCCATTTTTAATCATAGATATGGTTGTAGCTTCAGTTTTAATGAGTATGGGAATGATGATGCTTCCGCCAGTAATGATATCTTTGCCATTTAAGCTTTTAATATTTGTTTTAGTTGATGGCTGGAATCTTCTTGTTGGAAATTTAATAGAGAGTTTTAGATGAATGAAAAGATAGAGCTTGGTAAGATAAACCAACTAAAAATAAGCTATAAAGCTGATCCAGGACTATATTTAATAGCTAGAAATGAAGAAAAAGTGCTACTTCCAAATGCTTATTGCCTACCTACTATGGAAGACGGGCTTACTATAAATGTTTTTGTATATAAAGATTCAGAAGATAGATTAGTAGCAACAACGCTTGCTCCATTTGCAAAACTTAATGAGATAGCTTCCTTAAGAGTAACTGATGTGACTAAGATAGGCGCGTTTTGTAACTGGGGTTTGCCAAAAGAGCTTTTTGTGCCAAATATATTTCAAAGGACTCCTTTTGAAGTTGGGGAAGAGCGTATTATTATGGTTATAAAAGATAAAAGAACTGATAGATTAGTTGGAACGCAAAAGTATGAAAAATATCTCTCACAAAAAAAGCCAAATTATAGGGTAGGGGAGAAGTTAAATTCTATCATTGTTTCTAAAACCCCACTAGGATACAAGGCTATCATTGAGAATAAATTTGAAGGGTTGATTTATGAAGATGAGATATTTGAAAATATAAAAATTGGACAAGAAAAAGAGATTTACATTAAGAAAGTAAGAGAAGATGGAAAGATTGATCTTAGTTTAACTCCCATTACAAATAAAGATGAATTTGCTAAAGAGGCAATTTTAGAAGCTTTAAGAAAAAATGATTATAGTTTAAATTTAACTACCAAAAGCCCACCAGAAGAGATTTATGAGTTAGTAAAACTGAGTAAGAAAAACTTTAAAAAAGCTTATAATGAGCTATTAAATGAAGGGGTAATAACTCCAACTAACAGTGGTTTTTCTTTTTTAACTGCGTCCAAGCATTCCAAAAAATTGCCAAAAGTATAACTCCTCCGCCAATAGTTGTAGAGGAGGTTGGAACTTCATCTAACCACCACCAACCCCAAAATGGAGCTAAAACAGTCTCTAAGATCATAAGCAGTCCCATTTCAGCAGGAATTAAAAAGTAAGTCCCTTTTCCTATTAAAATCCTTGAAAATGGGGTGACTATAACTCCCATTATCAAAATCCAAAAAATACCAGAAAAATTCACATTTAAATCAATGGAAGGTAGGCTTATTAGCATGATTATTAACCCTCCAATGGAAACAAAGGCAACTCTATTTGCTTTTTGGTATTTAGTTAAAATTATAAATAGTCCAGACATTAAAAATAGAGCAACTACTGCAAAAAGATTTCCTTTTAAATTTAAACTACCTAGTTGATTTGAAAAGATAATATATATCCCTATAAACACCACTACTGCTGCAATGTAAATCTCTTTTGGGGTGGATGAATTAAGTAGCCATAAAGCTATTAAAGCGCTTACTATCGGTGCACTTGCTAATATTAAGACAGTATTTGCAATCCCAGCATAAGATACAGCGCTAATAAAACAATAATTACCCACGCCCATAAAAATACCAGATAGTAAAACCCCCTTAAATTCAACTTTAAAAGCCCTCTTGTAATTTTCCATTCCATTTAACAAAAGCAATATTTGAGTTGTTAAAAATATAGTTAATCCAAAATAAAACCCAATGCTTGAAACTGGCAATTTAGAAAGCTTGATTAATGGGGCTTCAAAACTCATTATAAAAACACCACTAAGTGCTAAAAGTAATCCTTTTGTATAACTGCTCATTTAAACCTCTTATAAAAAATGAAATCTTATCATAAACAAAGAGTTTGATTAAAATTTTCCTACTTTTTTGTATAATCAAACTTTTAAAAAAGGATGAGCGTGAGATATTTGATAGCAGTAACTATAATGTGGGCTTTCTCATTTAGTTTAATTGGAGAGTTCTTAGCTGGAAAAATTGATAGTTATTTTGCCGTTTTCATTAGAGTTTTTTTAGCTTCATTGCTTTTTATCCCTTTTACAAATTTTAAAAACACTTTTGTAAGGTTAAAGCTTTACATTATGGCAATAGGCGGGGTTCAAATTGGGATAATGTATCTATTTTATTACAATTCATTTCTTTATTTAAGTGTTCCAGAGGTTGTTTTATTTACAATTTTCACTCCATTTTATGTGACTTTGATATATGATTTTTTGAAAAAAAGATTTAGATTTTTATATTTAATAAGTAGTGCAACAGCCATTTTAGGCGCATTTATCATAAGGTATCACAATATAAATAGTGAGTTTATTTTTGGATTTTTAATGATACAAGGGGCTAATTTTTCATTTGCCCTAGGGCAAAGTGGATATAAGATGCTAATTGAAAAATTTAAACCAAAGAATGAAAAAGAGCTTTTTGGATATTTTCATTTTGGAGCCTTAATCATAGTTAGTGTGGCATTTTTACTATTTGGAAATATGGAAAAAATCTATCCTAGCTCTTTAGAGTGGGGAGTACTGCTTTGGTTAGGAATTGTTGCTTCTGGGGCGGGATATTTTATGTGGAATAGGGGAGCTTGTTTGGTTGATGCAGGCACTTTAGCCATAATGAACAATGCCTTAATCCCAGCAGGACTTTTAGTAAATTTACTAATTTGGGATAAACCTACAAATCTTCTTTTTTTAATAATTGGTAGTTTAGTTATGCTTTTTTCTCTTTGGCTCCACGCTTTTTTCATTAAAAGATATGAGGTTATAAAATAAATTTTTTCTTAACCTTAGTGGCTTTATAGCATGGTTTTTGGTTGATTTAAAGAAAAATAGTTATAATGATTTTTTCTCAAAGAAAATTTTTGGCAGGTGTTTATGACTTTAGAATTGATAGGATTGCCATTAGTGGCTCTTTTTCCTTTTTTTGGAGCGGGAATAGTTGCATATCTTGCTAAAGCCCATCGCATTACAAGTGCGTGGGGGGCAGGCTTTGTAGCGGCAATTTGTTTGGTACTACTATCTCATTTAAGTGTAAATGTTTTTGATGGAAAAACCATTATCCAATCTTGGGTTTGGATAAAAAGCATTGGTCTTACTTTCTCTTTTAGACTAGATGGACTTGGAATGATATTTTCCTACATAATAGTAGGTATTGGTTTTTTAATCATAGTCTATGCAAGATACTACTTAAGTGCACAAGACTCAATGGGTCGTTTTTACTCATATATACTTCTTTTTATGGGATCTATGGTAGGAATTGTTCTATCAGAAAACATACTTCAATTAGTTGTTTTTTGGGAGTTAACCTCTCTTAGTTCATTTTTATTAATTAGCTTTTGGCAATATAAAAAAGAAGGAAGAGATGGAGCTACTATTGCCTTAGTTGTAACTGGGGCTGGCGGGTTAACTTTAATGGCAGGAATGCTTCTTCTTGGGCACATTGCAGGATCATATGAGCTTAGCGTCATATTAAATAGTAGGGATATTATTATAAATCATCACCTTTTTACACCTACAATTATTTTGATTCTTTTAGGAGTCATGACTAAATCAGCCCAATTTCCTTTTCATTTTTGGCTACCTCATGCAATGGCTGCGCCAACGCCAGTTTCAGCATATCTTCACTCTGCCACTATGGTAAAAGCAGGAGTTTTTTTACTAGCTAGGCTTTTTCCAGTTTTAAGTGCAACTCCTCAGTGGAACTCCATTGTAATTAGTGCTGGACTTGCTACTCTTTTAATTGGAGCTTTCATTGCATTTTTTAAAGATGATTTAAAAGCACTTTTAGCCTACTCAACCGTTAGTCATTTAGGTTTAGTAACCTTTCTTTTTGGGCTCTCAAGTCCACTTGCAGCAGTTGGAGCTATATTTCATATTATGAATCACGCTGCTTTTAAAGCTTCTTCATTTATGGTTGCAGGTATAGTGGATCATGAAGCTGGAACTAGGAGTTTGAAAAAACTTGGAGGCTTGGTTAAACTCATGCCTCATACTGCTACTTTAGCCATGGTTGCAGCTGCTTCTATGGCTGGTGTTCCACTATTTAATGGTTTTTTGAGTAAGGAAATGTTTTTAGAAAGATCACTAATAGATGGCTCTTACTACACGGTTTTAATTCCTATTTTAGCGACAATTGCAGCTACTTTTTCAGTAGCTTACTCATTTAGATTTGTTAAAGATACATTTTTTGGACCAAAAAGCGAAGAGTTACCTAAAAGTCCAAAAGAGCCACCAAAACTTATGAGAATACCGATAGATTTTTTAATTTCAATATGTTTTTTAGTTGGGATTATCCCTACAATTGTCATTGGGCCAACACTTTTTGTATCAGTTCTTGGAATTTTACAAACCACACCTCCTGAGTATAGTTTAAAAATTTGGCATGGGTTTAATCTGCCACTACTTATGAGTGCCATCGCTTTAATTGGCGGGGTTTTAATATATATGAAAAAAGAGTATGTAGATATTATTTACGAAAAGTATTTCATAAATTTAGACGCTAGAAATCCTTACAATCTCATGGTTGAGGGGATGTTTAATTTTGCAAAAAAACTTCACTCTTTTATGCATCAAGGATTGCTTCATCCTTCAATTTATGCTCTTATTTTCATAAGTTTGATTTTGGGAGTTTGCGGATTTACTTATGGTGAAGGAGCTTTGTTTGGAGATAGAGAGTTTTTACCAATTGATGCAATAAGTGTTGTAGTGACTATGGTTTTAATCATTGGCGTGGGAAGCATTATACTTTTACACCACCAAAGATTGCTTGCTTTGATTATAGTTGGAATTGTTGGGTTAGTTGTTGTTTTGGCTTTTGTAAAGCTATCTGCACCAGATTTAGCCCTAACTCAATTAAGCGTTGAAATGGTAACCATAGTTTTAATGCTTTCAGCTCTTTACTATCTACCTGCTTTTACAAGAAGAGAATCCTCCTCATTTAAACTTAAAGCTGATGCCATCATCTCTATTTTAGCTGGAGTTGGAGTGGCTATTTTAGCTCTTAGTGTATATACAAGAGAGTACACAACTATTGCAAAATATTTTATAGAAAACTCAGTTAGTGGTGGCGGGGGAACAAATATTGTAAATGTTATATTAGTTGATTTTAGAGGATTTGATACTTTAGGAGAGATAACTGTTTTAGGCCTTGCAGGCATTGCCATTTTTGCAATGTTAAAAGATTTAAAACTCTACTCTAGGCCAGTAGATCCTAGAGGGTTTCCATGGACGACTGAAAAGCATCCGCCTATTATGCAAATTATCATGAGAGCACTTCTTCCTATGATGCTTTTAGTGGCTGTTTATATATTTTTAAGAGGACACAATCTTCCTGGCGGCGGATTTATAGCAGGACTTGTAGCTTCTGTTGCACTGATAGTTCAATATCTCTCAAATGGACTCTCATGGGCAAGAGAGAGATTAACTGTTGATAAACACTTTTTAGTGGGATCTGGCATATTGATTGCTGGATTAACAGGTGTAGTTTCAATGATAATAGGCTTTCCTTTCTTAACTTCAGTCTTTGCCACTTTAAATCTGCCAATAGTTGGTGAATTTGAGATAGCAAGTGCAGTTGCTTTTGATTTAGGAGTATTTTTAGTTGTAGTAGGAGCTACTGTAATGATTTTAGTTGAACTAAGTAAATTAACTCTAAACTCCCATAAACTAGATAAAGATGAGTGTTGTGAGGAGGATATATGGAGCTGTTAATTGCTATAATAATTGGTGTTTTAATTAGTGGTGGTGTTTTTCTAATACTAAAAGTGCGTACTTTCCCAATAGTCATGGGACTTACTCTTATCTCTTATGCAGTAAATATTTTTCTATTTTCTATGGGAAGAGTAAAAGTAAATCTCCCACCAATCATTACTCAAACCTCAACTGCCTATACTGATCCAATACCTCAAGCACTTGTTTTAACTGCCATAGTTATTGGGTTTGGGATGAGTGCTTTTGTGATTGTACTGGCTTTGCGCTCTTTGCATGAACTTGGAAATGATCATGTAGATGGCAAAGGCATTAAGCAACATTTAGGGGATAAAAAATGAGTCATATATCAATCCTTCCCATAATAATTCCTCTTTTTGGAGCTGTTGCAGTTTTATTTTCTAAAGTTTTAAATAGACAAACTCAAAGAACTCTTTCAATAACTCTTATATTTATTCTTTTAGCAGTTAATGTTATGAACTTGATAAATACAATAAAATTTGGCTATTTTGTCTATCAACTTGGCAACTGGCCAGCGCCATTTGGGATAACTCTTGTTTTAGATAACTTGTCTGCTTCAATGGTTTTTCTAACATCTATTTTAGCTCTTGGTGCTCTTTGGTACTCCATTGCGCGCAATATAGATGGGGCAGGGGAGCATTTTCATGTGCTGTTCCAACTTCAGCTATTTGGGATAAACGGAGCATTTTTAACAGGGGATGTTTTCAACCTTTTTGTATTTTTTGAAGTTTTACTTCTTGCATCATACGCTTTGATTTTACATGGGAATGGAAAAGAAAGAACAAAATATGGACTTCATTATGTCATTATTAATTTAGTAGGATCAAGTCTATTTTTATTTGGAGTTGGGGCTTTATATGGAGTTTTGGGAACTTTAAATATTGCAGACTTAGCACTTGAAGTAAGTAAACTAGCTCCAGAAAACAATGGAGTAGTTGCAGCTGCTGGGCTTTTACTACTTTTAGTTTTTGGATTAAAAGCTGCAATGTTTCCACTTTATCTTTGGCTGCCAGGAGCTTATTCAAAAACATCAGCTCCAGTTGCTGCTCTTTTTGCAATCATGACTAAAGTTGGTATTTATGCCATTATTAGAATTCATGGCACTATTTTTGGACAAGAAGCAGGAATATTAAGCTACTACCACCTCCCGTGGGTGCTTGGTTTTGGACTACTCACTCTTCTTTTAGGAACAGTTGGCGTGATGGCTTCAACAAGGCTAAAAGAGCAGGTTGCATATTTGGTTTTAACATCCATTGCTACTTTATTAATTGCTGTTGGAATTAACAGTGAAGAAGCTTTAAGTGGAGCACTATATTATATGTTTCACTCAACCATAATTGCAGGTGGATTTTTTATTTTTGCAGATACTTTATCTCTTTTAAGAGAAGAGTTTAAAGATAATATCATTAAAACACCTCTATTTAAAAGCATGATATTAAGCGGGAGTTTATATTTTTTATATGCTATTGCCATTGCTGGAATGCCACCTCTTTCAGGATTTTTTGGAAAGTTAATGATTTTATCAGGCGTAATGGAAAAAGGATACGCATGGCTTGTATTTACTATAGTGCTTTTTACTAGCTTATGTATTATTGTTTCGCTTACAAAAAGTGGTTCGCAGATTTTTTATGATAGCGATAAAAGCACAGCTCCACTTAGAAAAAAAATATCTATGAGAATTTTTTATCCAAGTTTTTATTTTTTAGCGCTAAGCTTTATTTTAGTTGTTTTAGCAAATCCTATAAGCAGCTTTACGGACACAACTGCCACAATGATTTTTAATGTAAAAGAGTATATTCAAGCGGTGGAGGTTTTTTAAATGGAAAATAAAAGATCTAGAAGTTGGTTTTCTCGTCCAGTATTATCACTTATATTGTGGGTTTCGTGGCTACTTTTAAATAATACTACCGATCCAGGACATATAGTACTTGGAGCAATCTTAGCTATCTTGATACCATGGTTTACCTCTGATTTTTGGCCTGGAGAGGTGAGAGTTAAAAACTTTAAAGTTTTACTAAAATATAGCTTCATAGTCTTATATGATATTGTTGTTGCAAATATTGTGGTAGCAAAGCAGGTTTTAGGCCCAAATTCAGCCTTAAAACCAGATTTTTTTGAAGTTCCACTAGATATTACTAATCCAATGGGAATTAGTATTTTAGCTAGCACTATTACTTTAACACCAGGTACAGTTTCAGCTGATTTAAGTCCAGATAAAAAAACTTTAAAAGTTCATGCACTGCATCTTGAGGATGTGGATGCAGAGATTAAATCTATAAAAGATAGATATGAAGCACCATTAATGGAGGTTTTTGAATAATGTTAAATATAGCACTACCAATAGCATTTATAATGATTTCTATAGCATTAGTTTTAAATTTATATAGGCTAGCTATGGGGCCAAATACTTTAGACAGAGTTTTAGCACTAGATACTTCTTACATTAATGCTGTTGCTCTTTTAATTATTTTTAGTTTTTATCTTGCTAATCCACTCTATTTTGAAGTAGCACTTTTGATTGCTTTAATGGGGTTTGTAGGTACTGTTGCGCTTAGTAAGTACTTACTTCGTGGAAATATTATAGAGTAGGGGAAAGAGATGGATTTTATAATTGCGTTTTTTCTATTAGTTGGTGCGTTTTTTGTATTAGTTGGCTCTATTGGATTAGTTAAATTACCAGATTTTTTTATGAGACTACATGCTCCAACTAAGGCTACTACTTTAGGAGTTGGTTCTATTTTAATAGCTTCAACTTTATACTACCTAGCCTATAAACAAACCATTAGTTTGCATGAAATTTTAATCGCAGTATTTTTCTTTATTACCGCGCCAGTTAGTGCTCACTTAATGGCTAAAGCGGCAATCCATAAGAAAAACCAAGAAGAGTTAAAAAAGAAAAATTAGTATTTTTCATAGATAGAGGCTTGATTTTTTCCTTTAAACTTTGCCTGATACAAGGCTCTATCAGCTAAGGTTACTAACTCTTTTGCACTAGAGGCATCTTTAGGATATGAAGCTATACCAATACTTGGTGTCATCTTTATATCCTCTTTTGAAAATTCTATGGCATCAACTTTTTTAAGTATGTTATTTGCAACTACCATAGCTCCTTTTTCATCTGTATTTGATAGCAAGATAATAAACTCATCTCCACCAAATCTAACAACAGTATCTTTTTCTCTAATTGTCTCTTTTAAACTGTTTGATATTTTTATTAAAACTTCATCACCCACCTCATGTCCATGCCTATCATTTATCTGTTTAAAATCATCCAAGTCTATAAAGAGTAATGAGGTAGGCCAGTTATTTCTTTTAGACTCTTTTATGGCCATATTTAATCTATCTTGAAAAAGATGTCTATTTGTAAGTCCTGTTAATTGATCATGATTTGCTTGATAAAAAATTAAATCTCTTTGTTGAACTAATAATTTTTCTGTAGCTTTTAATTTTTCAATAGTTTTATTGGCTTGTTCATTTATAGCTGCTAAGTCTTCTGCTCTTTTTTTCTCTCTTTTTTGTGACTCCATAAGGGCAGTTTGATCGTAAATTAGTAGCATTACATGACCTTTTTCGCACGGCATAATGGTTACATCTTGCTGCATATATGTGTAGCTAGTTTGACTACTTAATGGAAGTTCAATTGGTAAAAGAAAACTATCAGTACTAGCCACTATAAAGGTTGGATTTTGCATAGTTATAGCTGTTTTAACCTTTCTTTTTATCCCTTTTAATTGTGAGGGAGTAAAGCTAAAAAGCTCATCAAGTTTTTTTTCATGTGCTTCATCTTTTTTTATATTAGTATGTATAGACATCCATCTATTCCAACTCTTTACACTTAACTCTTTGTCTAAAACAACTATGCCTACTTGTACTAAATCTATCACATCTTTTTCTTCTAGCATAGTGAGCTCTCTTTAAGTGTTTTTAAAAGTTTTGTAAGCATTTCATTATTGAAAAGTATAAACATATAAGCTTGAATATTTTGTTTGGCTACATCCAAAATAGTTGTGATAACTATGGCATTATCGTACTCTAAAGCTTCATGCAAAGCTGAAGAGCCAGAACTAGATATTTTTTGAACATCAGGGACTGCAAATAAAGATTTAGTATCAACTATTTCACAAAGTTTTCCAATGCAAGTTGCTGTTAATATATTTGTAAGTTCTAGTATTGAGCCTTCTATCTCTTTTTCATCATCACACTCTTCTCCTACTAAAAGAGCAGCAAAAGATTTTGCTGATTCGCTTGAAAATGAAAATAGTACCTCTCCACTAAAATCTCCAAAAAATCTCTGTTTTGTGACAAAAATTGAACCTGGTTTTTCTAAAGAGTTTACAATGGTATCATGAAGTTTGTATATGGGGATTGTCTCTATGTTTGGCACTTGCAAATCTACATACTCATCTATCATATCTCCAATTAATGAAGCAGATAGTCCAAAGGATATATTTATAATTTCACGAAGAGCATCTTTTTCTATTGGTGAGAGTTTCACTATTAACCCTTTTTGATGTGAGCTAAAAGCACATCTCTTAAAATTTCTTGATCTATTGGTTTATATAAAATATCTTTAGCTCCAAGTTCTAAAACTCTATCTTTAGTGAGTTTTTGTCTATCTGCTGAAACCATAACTACAAAAGCATTAGAGTCTAATTTGCAAATCTCCTCTAAAGCCTCAAAACCATTCTTTTTTGGCATAGTAATATCCATTAAAACTAAATCTGGCTTATTCTCTTTGTAGATTTTAACCGCATCCTCACCATTATCAGCTTCTAAAATTTCAGCTTGTCTAAAAAGTGTAGTTGGTAGAGCTTGTATAGCCCACTGTCTGGAGAGTCTTGAATCATCCACTATCAATATTTTCATTTAACACCCTATATGCTTTTTTTGAAAATATTCATTATATCTTAATGTGCTAATTTATTGATTAAAAATTTTTTAAAGCTTATGTTTTTTAAGTTTAGATATAATCTTTCATGATTTCACTTCCAAAAAGCCACAAACAGGCACAGTTTTATGTCATTACAGCTACCATTTTAATCTCTGGTTCATTTTTTGCCTCGCAAAAACTTGTTGGAACTCTAACTCCTGCAGCATTGACTCTTTTAAGGTTTATAATAGCAGTTTTACTTTTAGCTCCATTTGTTTTTTTAAGTCCAAATAGAAGATCTAAGCTTTTTACCACGCTTCCTAGAGCCTTTATCATAAGTCTATTTTATTCACTCTACTTTATGATAATGTTTGAAGCTTTAAAAACTACAACAGTTTTAAACACAGGAACAATCTACACTCTAGTTCCATTTGTTACAGCTCTTCTTTCATATTTCATCTTTAAAGAAAAGATTGATAAAAAGAGACTATTTGCTTTTTTGATTGGAGTGATAGGAACTCTTTGGGTTATTTTTGAGGGGAATTTAGAGCTATTTTTAAAGTTTAACCTCCAAGAAGGAGATGGGTTATTCTTTTTTGGATCTTTATCAATGTGCATCTACTCCATTTTGATAAAAGCACTCTATAGAAATGATGATCTTTTAGTTTTGGTTTTCTCCACGCTTCTTGGTGGAATTTTTTGGATGAGTATTGGCACACTCTATTTTAAAACAGGATGGGGGAGTTTTTCAATTAATATTGAATTTATATTTTGCTTACTCTATCTAGCCATTGCTACTACCATAGTAACTCTTTATCTTTTACAAAGTGCAACTGTAGTTTTAGGGCCAGTGAAAGTGATGTCTTATGTGTATCTAAATCCAATCATAGTAGCAGTTTTAATGCTTTTTTTAGAGGGAAAAAGCATACCTTTAGTTTTAATCCCAGGAATTTTACTCTCTGTACTAGCCACTTTCATGCTACAACTATCAAAATCAAAAAAGGGAGCTTAATGGAGTGTTCATATTTTGGAGAGTGTGGAAGTTGTACACTTTTTGA
>Ga0265295_1002908_pt1 | contig 25925 bp, 28 predicted proteins | sample Munlansysbiofilm_FD_192503 | JGI IMG/M metagenome (GOLD analysis project Ga0265295, IMG submission 192503) | Leachate microbial communities from a municipal landfill in Southern Ontario, Canada - Methane capture system biofilm | ecosystem: Engineered > Solid waste > Landfill > Unclassified ... | reverse complement strand
CCCGGCGCGGTCGGGAAATATATTCGCGGCGAGTCAAGTCCTGGGCAGAAAAAACTAAAAATAATAGCCAACCTTGGCGAAACCACCATCGACTGGCTTCTGACGGGCAATGGGCCAGGCCCGGCCACAGCACCAGCAAAACAACCGAAATGTATACCCACCTGGTGCCCGAGCTGCGGCGGCGGCAGGTTAGCAAATTCAATGATTTCATTGGCGAGCAACAGCGTCCGGAAAATACACCATCCCCAGAAAAAACCGGCAACCTGCCGGAATGAAAAATAAAAACGGAACGGCCAAAAAACTGAAAATCCTCGTGTCGGCAGTTCGATTCTGTCTCTGGGCACCAGAAAATCCAAAGGGTTAGCTGTCAAAGCTAACCCTTTTTCTATTTTTGAAAATGCATACAAATGCATACACCTAAAAACGTGGTGTTTTGGGGCGGCCTAGCGCCCAAACAGCGCGGACAGGCTTTTGTTGAGGTTTTTTGCGGCGGTTTCCTGGGCTTGCTGGCGGCCGCTGTCAAAAAACGGGTAGCGTGGCTGGTATTGCGGCGCCCGGCTGACCTGGATGAGCATGGGGCGGATGATGGCGCGGCGTTGGCCGTTTTTGAAGGTGAACTTCCGGTCGCGCTCGTAGATGCCGGGGTGCAGGCCGCCGTCGCTGCCCTGGGCAATGCGGAACAGGCTTTTGCGTTTGGGGTTGCGTTTTTTGCTGCGGGCGGTCTGGTTGGCTAAATAGCCAGCTTCGCTTTCGGCGCCGACGGCGCTGAGGATGCGCTTGATGTCGCCTGGGTAGACGTTGCCATAGCTGTTTAGGCGGATGTCGTCTGATGGCACAAAGAAGCCTCGCAGGGCGCGTTCGCTGGCTTTTTGGCGCCGTGGGCCGCCGAACACCTGGGGCAGCAGGTAGTGCTGGCGGCGCTTGACGTCTACGGGCTTGACGCCTACAGCGGCGCTGAGGCTCTGCTTGGTGGCCGGCTGGGTGTAGAGGCTGTTGAGGGTGAAGCGGGTTGGCCGGTCGAATATGCGCGGCAGCATTTCGCGCTGGGCGGCGCGGACATCGTTTGCCGTCCAGCTGAGGGCGCGGGCAATGACGAATGGCAGCTGGCGGCGCAGGTTGGCGTAGTTGGCCACGGTGGCTTCAATGGCGGCGGTATCGATGCTGATGAACCCGGCCACCGCTACACCTCCAGCTCGATCAGCGGCAGATCGGGCGCGGCGCCTTGGATCTGGTTGCTGCGAATGAACGCCTTGCTGCCAATGGCGACGCTGGTGCCTCGGGCGGTGCTCTGGCCGCCGCCGGGGTGCTGCAGGGTGCTGGTGCCGTCGCTGTTGTGGCTGATGACGGTGGCGATGAGTAGCGGGTCGCTGGGCAGCAGGGCTGAAAACTGTTTCCACAAATTCGACATCATCAACTCCCGTGGTATCTGAGCACGTCGAGGCTCTGGGTTACCGTCGGCCGCTGGGCCGCAATGCTGCAGCGGGTGACCAGCCCGCGCCATGCCTGGCCGCCGTCCATCACCTCGATCAGCATGCCGGGCGTGAGCAGGCCCGGATTGTCGAACAGGGGCGCGGTGAGGCTCTCCACGCTGCGGGCGCCGGAGTCGGCTAGAATCCGGCGCCCGCGTTGCAGGCCCGCTTCGGTGGCGGTGATCAGGGCGTCGGTGACCATTTGCGGCTGTGCGCTGCCGTCGGTGCCGGTTCGGCGCACGAAGCATGTCACTCCGGCGCTCTGGCCACTGGTGTAGACGCCGTTGTACTGGGGCTGGGGCTGGTAGCTGGTGCGACGCTCTTTGAACGTTGGCAGGATGGCATCGACAGCCACCGCGCCCCACTCCCACGGCAGGTGCTTGTACCAGGGCAGCAGGCTGATGATATTTGCGCTGGGGTCACTGTGGACCACGCCACCGGCAGCGGCGGCAATGGTGAGCAGCTGCTGCATGGGCGTCTGGTTGGTGACGCTGTAGACGCCGCCTGGCACCAGCCAATCGGTGAGCTGCCAGTTCGCGGTGAAGCCACTATCGGTCAGCGCCTCGTCCGCCAGTTGGGCGGCGGTGCGCTGGCTGGGTTGCAGCAGGCTGCCCGGCGCGCTGTAGGGCGCCGCCAGGTAGGCACTGAGTGAGCGGCCCTGAATACTGTAGCCCCATTGGCCGTGGGCGCGGTCGTCGCCATAGCTTTCGACCACAAAGCGCCAACTGTTGCCGTTGATGCTGGCCTCCACTTCCACCGGCGCGCCACCGGTGGGCCGCACCAGATCGAGGTCGGCTTTGCGGCGCAGCTGGGCCTGCAGCGTCCAGCACCAGCTGTCGTGGTCGGTGCTGACGGTCAGACCCATGATGGGTATTTCGACGTTGTCGCTGATCCGTTTGAGATTGACGGTGTTCATGATGATGTAATAACTCCGAATGTCTGGGGTGACGATCTCCCAGTCGTGCGGTTGGTACCAGTACGCATCTTTGGGGCCGTTCCAGGTGCCGTCGTAGCAGAGGTGTTCGCGGCCTTGTTCTGTTACATCGGCAAAGATCAGCTCTAAACCGTCTGGAGCGGCATAAATCGGCACCGACAGGGCGCGGAATATGAGTTGGTCGCCCCGTGGCGCGTTGTATTGCCACACGCACCAGCGCGGGTACCAGTAGGGGCCGCTGATGATTGGCACCAGTTTATCTTTGGCGGTTGGGTGGCTGTAGCTCAGATCCAGTTGACAAGTAATACTTGACAGCTGGCCCCACGCCAGCGCCTTGGTTTGATATTGGCGCGGTGGGTGGCGGTAGGCCAGAGCGTTATCGGCGCTGAACGCTTCCGGCGTACCCCACGGCAGCGCCGTGGCTTCGCGGTTGTTGGGCGCGGGGTGGCGGTAGCCGATGGCGGGCGCGGCGGCGGGGTGGTGGGTTAGATCGCCCCAGGGCAGCGCGGTGGACTCCTCCAGCCGGGGAATCTGGCGCCAGCGGCTTTCCGTGGCGGCGTCGGCTGTTGGCAGCGGATCGTGCGGCAGGCGCACAGCGCACTCTCGGCGCGGCGCATCGCGGTGCGGACTGCGGGTGGCGACATCGAGGCGCTGCTGTGGGCTCCAGTTCAGGCTGAGGCCGCCCTGCCCGCCGATGAAGGGCCGGGGCGTATACCAGCTGGGCGCGTAATAGCTGGTGCCGTTTAGCGTCAGCGTTCCGGCCGCGTGAATGGCCAGCAGCAATTTAGCGCTGGCGCTAGCCTGCAGGGCCAAGGTGGCGCTGGCGCTGGCGCGGTGTGCCGTACTGGCATGGGCAACGGCGGTCAGTTCCAGCAGGCCGCTGGCGCTGATGCTGTGTTTGCTGCTGGCATGGGCATGGCCGGCTAGCTCCAGCCGGCCGCTGGCGTGCAGAGGTTGGCGCCAGCTGGCCAGGGCGGCACCGGTCAGCGGCAAAAGCACACTGGCCTGGATATTCTGCGCCTCGCCGCTTTCCGGCAGCAGGCAGCCGAAGATCAGCGCATCGCCCGCAGGTGCCAGGTAGGCCGGTTGCGAGCTGTCGGAAAAGATCAGCGCATCGCCCGCAGGTGCCAGGTAGGCCGGTTGCGAGCTGTCGGAAAAGATCAGCGCATCGCCAGACATCAGACATCATTCATTTTCCAGCTCAGCGCACCGGGCTGAAACACCAGCACCGCGCCGCCGGCCGTCACTGCTTTGGCCGCGTCCAGATCCTGCCAGGCCAGCAGGTTGCCGCTGGTGGCGGAATCGAACAGCCCCACCGCCTTGACGGTGCCCCAATCGGTGAGGGGATCGGCAAACTCGATGGCGGCGGCGTTGATGCGGCTGTTGTCAGCCTGGGCCAGCCAGTTGGCATCGGACGGGTCGCGCTGGATGCGGGCATATTCAGCGGCGCTCACCTCCACCAGACCCTCCACATCGGCCGGCGTGGTGATGAGGGCAGCAATATAAAGCGTAGCGGGCTTGGTCCAGCTGGAGCTGCCGAACAGATGGCCGAGCATGGCGGTTTCAAGCGATTCTGCAGCGGGCATGGTGCCTCCATTTCATTATTGGCAAGGGCGACCGCAGGTCGCCCCTACGGGAAATCGGGTATCGGTGTTCATCATAGGGCGACCGCCGGTCGCCCCTACGGGGAATCTGGCATCGGCGTAGGGGCGCCCCTGCGTGTGCGCCCTGATTTGCGCCCGTACGGGGGATCCCCGCACATTACGTTTGCGGCGGGTTGCCGGCGTCGTCCACCTGGTAGACGTGATCGAAAACCAGGGCGTTGCCGTAGCCGGTGTGGGCGTCATCGAAACGGGTCACCACATAGGGGTCAGCCAGCGTTTGCACCGGCAAGCGGGCGAAAGCAAACAGGCCGTCGTCCTGGGTGCAGGTGCTAATGACATATTCCCCCGTGCGGCGCTTGCGCACCTCAACCCGGCGGCGGACTGGCTGGCAATCGAGCAGGGTCTGACCGGCGAGGCGATGAGGCCTGTCTAGCGGAAGTTGGTCTCCGGCTTCTAGCCAGTCTTGAAACAACAGGTTTCCCATCACCTACTCCCAGCTTCCGGTTATGTCGATAAAAACCTGGCCCATATGTACTGTTTCGGTGCTATGCCCTCTGGATGCCACATTGATTGATAGAAACGTTCGGTCGTTGACGGTGAACTCTTCCAGGTGGCTTTTTGGCCGATAGGCTATAGGCCAATACCAGCCAGGTAGATTGCCAATCACTCGTGAACCATAGCCGATCCAACCAGGAACAACGGGATAATCCTCACTGCCAATAGCTCTACAATTATACGTTCCGTTAACTGCATAAGTGTTGTCTGAGCCAACACCAGGAAAAATTAAATGTCGGCTGGCGCTTGTCGATACAACGGTAATTGTTTTAGATGTTGTCATAAGTCCCATGTTTGTCCCCAAAGATGAATCAGAATCTTGCCCAGATATAAATGCACAATAGGGGTCATCTGCAAGGGTGCTGCGATATTCTCCAAAGCCTTGAGGGCAAAGATTATACTTACTGCGCAAAAATAAATAACAGGTTCTTTCGTCGGCAATAACAAGCCATTCTGTGCTGGAAGCACTGTCATATCTCTTTCCAAGGTAATGGCTACCATGTAAACCAATACACGTCTGTGCATCGCTCATACTGTCGCAGCTTATTAATTTGGCACAGTCAGCATCCGACTGATTGTCGTCGATCTGATAGAACTGGCGGACGCCGGACAGCGCCCGGAAGCAGGCATAGTTGTTGGTTTCGGTGTATGGCTCCTCCCAGCCGGCAGGCTCGGCGGTGAAATCGCCACTGGTCCAGCCGGTGACCAGACAGGCGCGCAACAGGGCCGCCATGCTGCCGCGGGTGTGGCTGGGGTGCGGCGGTGCGCCGGGGTCGGTGGATTTGTAGACGCGAACGGTGGACATGGTGGGTTACCTCCAATCAATGGCGGTGCGCGATCAAGGGCGGCGGCCAGGTCGCAAGGGCGACCGCAGGTCGCCCCTACGGGGTTGTTTGTTCCGGTGTAGGGGCGACCTGCGGTCGCCCTGGTTGTCTGTTGTGTTGCCGTTCAAGGGCGACCGCCGGTCGCCCCTACGGTTAATTCGCGTCGCCGCGGATCTGGATGACAAATTCATCGGTCGGCTCTTCCACCGCGCCCTGCATGGTGGTGCGGGCGAGCCAGAGCGGGGCGTTGGCGGCGCTGGTATCGAAACGCAGGCAGTTGCCGCTGGCCCAGCCGCTGCCCCAGCCGCGATACTCGATGCGGAAATAGGGCACGCCGGTGGCGGGGTTGATGGGGGCCACGTCGCTGCTGGTGTTGCCTTCGGCGATGACGCCCATTTTTTCGCTGATGACCTGGAAGGTGGCGCTGCCGGTGAATTTGATGCACCAGCGCTGGGCGATGCTGCCCCGGTTGGTGAGAACAATCGGATAGGTCAGGTCGTTGTATTTGGCGGTGGTGTCGTCGCCTACCCGGGCATCGTTCCAGGTGCCGTCCCAGGTTTTTTGGGTGAAGCTGCGGACGATGCGGGCGGCCAGGTCGCCGAAGATCAGCGCGCTGCTGACCTGGGTCTCGGTCGCGGGGTAATCGTGGGTTATGGGGCCGACGGTGCGGATGAGGCCGTTGATCTGCGCCTCGGCAATCAGCACCATGTCCTCAATGCGCGTTGCCGCCACCAGCGGCTGGCTGTAGGCCGACAGGTCGAGGGGATCGGCCATGGTGACCACGCCGGTGTTGAGATCAATGGTGTAGAGGGTTTCGTCCACCAGCTCGCCGTTCTGGTCGCGCAGGTCGCACAGGGCCAGGTTGCCCCGCGCCAGGGTGATCTGCTGGCCGGCGGTCAGGGCGTCCGGCAGGAGCTCGTCATCGGTGTGATGCACCACGGCGACGTTGCCGCTCTTGAAAATCGGCACGCGGCCATCGAGGGGCAGGCGGATGGGTTCGATGCCGAGCAGATCGGCATCAAGCGGCAGGAACGAGTACACCACGCAGTTGTATAGGGCAGTTTCGGGCAGGACGCCTTGCGGCATCCAGATGTTGCCGTCGCCGTCAACCAGACTGGCGTCGTACCAAGGCTTGCCCTCGTTGCCGGCGGCGGCCACCTTCTGGCCGAACTGCAACCGCACCACGCCGGTGGTGGTATCGATGGTGCCGTTGATGCCGGTATCGATCACGGCGCCGTTGTTGGCGGCTTGGGCGGTGCGCAGGGTGCCATCGGGCAGGGTGGCACGGCAGCTGAGCGAGCCATCGCGCACCGGGGCGCCGGGGGTGCGAAAAACGAAACTCTCTGGCGCGAAACCGCCATCGCGGGTGAGCAGGCTGGTGAGGCTGACGGCGGTGCTGCTCATAGCCGGGTAGCTGGTCAGCTGGGCCTGGCCGGTGGCGTAGTTGATGGCTCCGACCAATGTCCCGGCGCCGGTGGCGCTGTCGCGGTCGCGGTAGAGGTTGCCCATGGCATCGTCATAGTAGCTGCTGCCCCCCAGGGTGAAGCGGCAACTGCCCGGCACGATGGGTTCGGCGGTGGTTGGCGTCAGGTCAATCTGCAGCTGCGGCGCGGTGAGGCTGTCGCTTTGCGGCAGCCAGTCGGCGATGCTGTCTGGCTGATAGCGGGCGGTGACGGGGCCGACCAGCGTTTGCGTGAATGTGGCCATGGCTGCTGTGTGGATGTAGTAGATCAGGCCGCCGCAGCAGGGCTCGACCGTGATGCCGCTGTCGGCGGCGTGGTCGTACCCCGGCGCGGTATATTCGGACAGGCCGGTGAAGGTGGCAGCGCCGGTGGTGTAGTTGATGGTGCCGACCACCAGGCCATCGCGTTTGAGGTTGCCGGCGCCATCGTCCACTACCGAGCGCCAAATCTTGCTGGTGCTGGGGGTGCCATCGGCGGCGACAGCGACGATCTGCTCCACCTGGTAATCCAGCCGCACGCTCTTAGGTCGCAGGGGCGCATCGGGTACGGTCAGGCTGATCTGCTGGTCAGCGACCGAGGCGCTGACGCTGGCGCTGTCGGGCGTTTCCTGCTGGTAGCTGATGCTGTATTCGGTGGCGCTGGCGGGCAACGTGGTGGGGATGAAGGCGATCTCGCCGGCGGCGTAGCTGATGGCGCCGATGGCGTCGCCGCTGAGGCTGCCGTCACCCTGATCGGTGGCGGTTTTGGCGCTGCCATCGTTCCAGCTGATGGTGAGGCTGCCGGGCTGGATGCCCTGGTGCGGCAGGCTGTGGACAATGGGCGCGGCAGTGGCCGGCAGGCTGGCGCTGCGGTCGTGCAGGTCGATGGCATGGCCCCACTGCAGGATGATGCTGCTGCCGACATCGGGCAGGGCGCCCAGGGTGATGATGCACGAGCCGCTGGCGTAATCGACGGTGCCGGTGCCGATGCCCTGCTCGTTGGCAACAAACACGCCCTGGCCGTCGTCGTGCAGGTCGTACCATTTGCCCTGGGCCATGTAGCTGACGGTGATGCTGCCGGGACTGGGCAGCGGCCCGACCAGCATGGGGGTGTAGTTGTAGGCGCGGTTGGCCAGTTCGATGCTGATTTCGCGCGTGACCTGCGCCTGGCTGACCGGCACGGCGGGTTGGTAGCCAACCGCCACGGTGGCTGACCAGGTACCGGATTTCTCAATGGTGAGCTGGCCGCTGCTGTAGTCGATGCTGCCGCTGTAGCCGCCATCGTTGCCGACGGCAACCAGTGTGCCGCGCAGGTCGCGCAGGGCGTAGCCGGCAACGTTGACCATGAGCGAGCCGGGCAGCACGCCGCTGGGCAGATGCACCAGGTTGGCGCTGTTACTGCGGCGGTAGCTGGCGCCGCTGACCGGGGCGCCGACGGCGATCAGGCTGACGGTGCGGCTCATCAGCTGATCGACCAGGGCGGTTTCGATTTGGCTGGTTGGTACAAGTTGGTTGTAAATCGAGTTCAGCCAGAAGGTCATGTCGCCGGCGGTGGCGGGCTGCGCCAGGCGCGACACGCCATAGTAGCTGCTGGCATCGGCCACGATGGTGGCGTGAATACGGGTGGTGGCCCTGGCGGTGTAGGGTGTGGCCTCTATGCCGGGGAATGTGTGCTGCAGCGCGGCGGACAGCCCCAGGGTGAGGACCTCGACGGTGAAATTGCCGTAGTTAACGTAGGCGAATGTGGCGCTGGCTGCCTCCAGGCTGGTGATACGGACGTATTGCTGATCGCCATTGACGGCGTTTTTCAGCACGAGGGTATCGCCTACCTCGGGCCGGGTGGTGCCGGGCTTGGCGAAGCAGGTGATGGCGCGCTGGCCTTCGAGCTGGTCATTGAGGGGCCGCCACAGTAGCTCGTTGGCGATAGAGACGTAGGATTCGATGCGGTCCTTGGCGTCGTCGCGCTGATCGTAGAAGTCGTCGCGGGTAAACAGTGTGGTGTGCACGTTGTCGTCGTCGGGCGGATCGGTGATGATGACATGGCAGCCGTAATACATATCGGTGTTGTCGGTCATGACCGCCGGAAACGCCTTGCGCAGGCTAACACGGCCATACACGCGATCGAGGCGCGAGATATCCGGGAACAGGTTATTTACCTGGCCGTCGATGATCTCGCTGCCGGTCATCTGGCCGCCGCCGTCGTAATAATCGGTAAGGCGCTGGCTGGCCATCAATTTGATATCGGTTTTTTGGATGGACATGGCGTCTCCATTTCATCGGGCATCATGGGGCGACCGCAGGTCGCCCCTACGGGGAATTGGGTATCGTAGGGGCGGACCTGCCCTGCGTGTGCGCGGTATTCATCATGGGGCGAACACATGGGTTCACCCCTACGGTGGTTACAATTCCATCAAATACAACGTGACGCTGTAGACGTCGCTGGCGGCTGGGGCGCTGTAATCCACCACCGGTGCGGCGGTCAGGCGGTCGCCGGTAAACACCACGTTGCGCGGGGTGCCGTCGTGCAGGGTCAGGCTGTATTGCGCGCCGGGTGCGGCGGCGAGCAGGCGCAGGGCCTCCAGGGTGGTGCGATCGAGCCAGCCGAAATCATCGCCGCCCTGTAGGGTGATGAGCCGGCCGGTCTGCTGGGCATCGGCCTGCACCACCACGGCGCCATCGGCGAGGATGTCGACCTGTTGAGCGACGCCGCTCCATTTGTATTCATCGATCCACAGCAGATCGTCGGGCAGGGTCAGGCTGTCGAGAACGATGCTCACGGAATCCTCCGGCGCTAGGCGGTGGTCATACCGGCCTGCTTGAGCACGTCGAGCAGCTTGCCGGCATCGGTTTGTGGCAGGCTGACAGCGGCGGCGGCTGATCCGGCCTTGAGGTTGACGGTCATGGTTTTGCTGGTGCTGCTGGCGGCTGCGCTGCTGGTGGTGGTGGCGGCCGCGGCAGCCTGGGCTTCGCGAGCTGCGGCCACCTTGGCGGCGGCGGCAGCCTGCTGGTCGGCGGCAATCTGTTGGCGCAGGGCGCGGGCCTGGGCTTCTTTTTCAGCGGCGGCGGCCAATTCGAGCTGCTTTTGCTGTTCCAGGAACAGGTCGCGGGCGTAGCGGTTCATGGCGTTGGCGACTTGGTCGCCCGGATCGGCGCCGGCCATGATTTCGGCGTTGGTCAGTGGCCGGGTGCCGGTGCGGCTGCTGCCCTGCTGGTCGGCGGACTGCGCCCATTGCTGCAGGGCTTCGACGGTGGTCAGGCCTTTGATGGTGTCGCTTATGGCATCGGCGGTGGCGCCGGTCTGTTTGGCGAGGGCGGTCTTTTTGGCCTCGCTTTGCAGCTTGCTTTGCTCCTGGCGCAGGGCGGACAGTTCTTTTTTGGTCAGCTCCACGCCCTTGCGGTATTCGTCCATGCCTTCGCGCCCTGCCCTGCCGGCCTTGCGGCCTTCCTCGCCGGCTTTGCGCGATTCTTCGCGCAGACCGATGAACGCCTGTTCGGTGGCGCGGGTGGCGGCGGTGACGCCGTTTTCGGCCTCGCGCACGTTCTGCAGCGCTTCGATAGCCTGTTGGCTGTCCTCGCCGTAGAGCTGAGCGGCTTCGGCGTAGAGCTGGCGGCGCAGTTCCAGCACGGCTTCGGCGTGCTGCTGTTCGGCGAGCAGCTTTTCGTGTTGCCACTGCCGCTGGCTGAGGTATTCGTGGTTGAGCTCGTCTTCCAGGGCGATCAGGCGGGCGTCCAGGGATAGTTCGAGTTCGCGTTCTTCGTTGTTTAGCGCTTGCCGCACGCTGTCGGACTTCTGGTCGCGCAAGCGGGTGGCGGCGGCGACGTAGGCGGATTCGGCCTGCTCCATGGTTTTTAGGGCGGCCTCGTAGTCGGCGTCGGCGCTGGTGAGATCGCGCAGGGCCAGGGCGGCATCGAAAAAGCTGTCTTCGAGCTTCCGTACGCTGGCCTCGGCCTGGCCGATGGTGCCGCTGGCCTTGATCAGGGCGCTGTCGAGCAGTTCCTGTTTGGCGGCGGCGTTGAGGGCCTCGGTGCTGAGGTCTCCGTATTGCTGTTCCAGCGCGGCCACCTGGCGGGTCAGTTCGGCGGCGCTGGCGCTGCGCTGTTCGGTCAGCTCGGCTTCAAACTGGGCGGCGGCGGCGGCCTCGCTGGCGGCTTGGGCCTGGGTGCGGTAGGCGCCGCTGAGCTGGTCGCGCACCACGACGCCTTCACGCAGCAGCTGGTTGAGCTGCTGGATGTTGTCGATTTGCAGGCCGGTTTGTTCGGCGGCCAGTTGGGCGATGCCCTGGGCGCGGGCGGCGCTGTCCTGGTAGCGCTGTTCGGCGGCGGCGGCTTCGGCTTGGGCGTCGCGCATGGCGTGGTATTCAGCGACGGTGGCGACAAGGGTTGCCGCCAGGGTGCCATACAGGCCAATGCGGGCGGTGAGGGCGGCGTTGATGCCGCCGGCCGGGCTGAGGATGTCGGGCAGCTTGACGCCACCGAGGGTTTTGAGGGCGCCGCCGATGGCGCCAATGTTGCTGGTGAGGCTGGCGGTCAGGCTGATGAGGCCGCCGGAGCCGATCAGCACGCCGATCAGTTCCTTGTTTTGCAAAGTAAATTCGATGACGTGGCCAAGGGCGCTGGTGAGGCTGGCGGCAAAATCGGCGATTTCGTCGGCGTTGTCGGCGAGCAGTGTAGCGACGCGCTGCAGGGCGGCGGCCAGGTCGTCGTTGCTGGCGATGGCGTTTGAGACTTGCGCCTTGACGTAGTCGAGCGCGCCGCTGTAGGTGGTGACGCTGGCGGCGGCGCGCCCCTGGGTGGCGGCGGTCTGTTCCAGCACCACCTGATAACGGATCTGGGCTTTTTCGGTGTCGGTCAGGTCTTTCCAGGCTTTTTCGGTGGCGGCGTTGGCTTCATACCAGCTTTTGACGTAGGTTTCGTTGAGGGTCAGGCCCAAAAACTCGCTGGCTTCAGCCTCACCGCGCAGGGCGGCGGTAACGCGCTCGATGCCGCCTTCGAGGTCGGTTTTTCCGGCTGAGAGGTCGGCGGTGCGGCGGATCAGCTCTTCCATCTGCTCGGCGGACAGGCCGAGGCGCTTGGTCATGTCGATGGTGCGGCTGGCGGCGTTGGCGACGTCGGTTTCGCTGTAGATGCGCAAATCGGCGCTGAGCTGACGCACCTTGGCTTGCCAGGCGTCGAGCCCGCCGGTGTTGGTGAACTCGCGGCTGGCGGCTTCGACCGATGCCGTCAAGCCGAACTGGGCGGTTTCGGCCTCGCGCGCGGCGGTGGTGATGCCGCTGTAGAGGCTGGCGACGGTGCGCCAGCTGAGATAGGCGGCGGCCAGGCGGGTGACGTTGCCGGTCAGGCTGCTGGTGAGGCTGCTGGTGCGCTGAAAACTGGCGTTGGCTTGGTCTTGCTGGCCGCGCAGCTCGGCGGTTTTTGTTTTGAGGTTTTGCGCGGCGGTGGCGAGTTCCTGCTGGCTGAGTTTGCCGCTGTTTTTCAGCGTGGCGTAGGCATCGCGCAGGCGCTGCACTTCTGCCTGGACAGCTTTGGCGGGGCGCACGTCCAGCGCGTTGGCGGCGGTGTTGAGCTCGCGGCCCCAGTCACCGGTGCTGTCGCGCAGGCGGCTGAGGTCGTCCTGCACTTTTTTTATGCCGGCTTCGACGCCCTGGGTATAGGCGTTGATGATGAGCTTGAGTTCCTGGTCAGTGTTCGCCATCGATGACCGCCTTCAACAGGGTGTAGCCCCACTGCCAGGGGCTGTGGTAACCGCGCCGCATCAGATCGGCGCAGGTGACTGTCAGTTGTTGCCCGGCGCTGCGGCTGGCGGAGCGGCCAGTTGCGGCAGCAGGCGGCGCAGGGCCTGGACGAAAAAAGGGTTGACCTCTTCGACGGCGGTGATCAGCCGGTCGAGCTGGCTGGGCGGCAGGGCGTGCAGCTCGGCCAGCTTTAGGCCGCTGCTGAGCACCACGGCCTGGCTGGGCAGGCGCTGACCAAACAGCAGGTCGATGGGGTCAGCCGTGGTGGTGCTGTGGTCAAGCACGCTGGCTAGCTCCGCCACTGTCAATTCCTTGACGGTTAGGTCGCTGTCGTTCCATGGAATGTTCTTGGTTTGGCGCATGGTGTTCCTCGGTTGAGGCTTCCCCGCCCGGCGGCTGCTCCGGGCGGGGCGCGGCTTAGTAGTAGATGATCTCGAACGGCTCATCCTTGCCTTCGGGGATCTCGCACAGGCCGGTCAGTTCGAGCGGCAAAAAGTCGTCGGAGAGAAAATCGACCTCGGTGTTGGGCTTGAGGCGGGCACTGTAAACGATGACCTTGTAGTTGCTGCCGTCGACGTAGTTTTTGCCGTCGAGTTCGAGGCGGCAGCGGATGATGGGGCTGGTACCGCCGACGATCTTGTTGGCAGTGACGGCGCTGGCCTTGTGGCTGACGTGCAGGGTGTCGCCATCGAGGGCCTGGTTGAGCAGTTTGATCTTGCCCAGGCGTACGTTGAGCGAATAGTCGGTGTCGAGGGTGTAGGTGGTGGTGTCAGTGGCGTCCTTGACCACCACGTCGGTCAGGGCCTCTTTGCCAATATCGACCCAGCGGTCGTAGATGGCGACCACGTTGGCGGTGGTGGTGCTGGTGACGGCCTCCTGGCTGTAGGCGGATACGTCGCCCAGGAATGCCAGGGCCAGGTTTTCGGCGTCCAGCTGGTTGATGGTCAGGCTGATGTTGGTTTTGCCCGGCAGGGTGGCCGAGGCGATGACCTGACCGTAGTTGGTGCGACCCTTGCCGATTTGCTCTTTCATCTCGGATTCGGGGTTGAGGGCAAACTTGCTGCAGGCGCCGGCGATTTTGAAGCCGGTCAGGGCGCCTGCGTCGGTCATGCGGTCGATGTAGAGATCGCCGGAACCTAAAAATGACTGTGCCATGGTGGTGATCCTTTCTAAAGAAGGGTCTCAAGGGTGACGGTGAAGGGGCTGTAGAATTTCGGGTGGTAGGTGTGGCTCATGTCGTCGCTGCCGATGCTGATTTTGCCGAGGCGGCCGCGATAGAGCGCGGCGATGGCCTGCTCGCGTAGGTCTTCGGCGGCCAGGCGGCCGCTGTAGGTGGCGGTGCGCACGGTGACCTGGCCGTTTTCAGTGGTGACGTTGTGGCTGGCGCTGACCCGGTTGGCACTGCGCACGGCAGCGAGCAAGCGCATGTTGAAGCTGGTGCGGCGCTGGGTAATGTCGCCGCTGTGCTGCACGCTGATGATGCCAATGAAGGGGTAATCCTCCAGTTCCAGCTCGGTTTCCTCGTCGTAGTCGACCTGAATCAGCGGGGCGCGGCCCAGGTTGGCGGTGCACCAGCCGATGAACGTGGCATCGGTGGCCAGGCAGTCGCGCACGGCTTCTAGGGCGGTTGCGGTGGTCATCCGTTGGCCTCGCGTAAATACAGGCTGACCTCGCCGTTGCGCTGATCGTGGCGCAGGATACGGTAGGTTTCAGCGTTGATGGTGATTTCGTCCCAGCCAAGCGGCCATTCGCCGATGGCTTGCAGATCGCTCAGCAGCACCAGGGCGGTGGGGCCGTCGTGGCCGGAGCCTTCCTGCCGATAGGGGTCGGGCTGGCTTGGGGCCGGGTTGAACAGGGCGCCATGAGCGAGGACGCTGCCGTCAATATCGGCGGCGCTGCCGAAATCGGCCAGGGCCAGCTGTAAGGAGATGCTGAGGTCGATCATGGTGCCTCCGGGGCAATGAGGACCGGGCGGCGGCGTAGCGGATCGGTGCCGAAATGGCCGAAGCGCTGCACGGCCTGCCAGACCAGCCAGGCGGCGAAGCGGCTGGCGCCATCCTCCAGGCAATGCTGGTGCAGCAGCGCATCGGCGGTGTCTTTTGCGGCGACGGGCAGCAGGCGCAGGCGAATCAGTTGATACAGGGCGTCATGCACCAGGCTGCCGCGCAATATCCATGGGAAGTCGGGGCAGAGGGTGGCGCCGTCCCAGGCGTAGCCGGCGTGGATGGTGAGCAGGCCGGTGCAGTCCAGCTCAACGAACGGGGTCAGCAGCCGATCCAGCGGCCGCAGTTCGGTTTGCAGCTGATAGCGCTCGGCCAGCTGGTAGCGGTAGCCATCGCGGTAGTGGATGCTGCCCTGCCCCATGGTGTTAGTTCTCTCCGGTACCACGGCCACCTGCGCCCGACAGGGCAGCGGCGGCGCCTACGGTGGCGGCGGTAATCAGGCCGGCGCTGTCGGTTGTACCGGTACTTGCAGCCACAACCACGCTGGTGGCGGAGCCGATAGCGATACCGCCGATGGTGGAGGCGACTTTTTTGCCAAATAGCCAGTTGAAAAAGCGTTCGAGCATGGCGGCTCTCCTTTTCGGGCGTCAGCGGCGTTTTTTGGCTTTTTTGCCTAAAAAAGCGGCTTCCGTATTGGCCCCACAATCGACGTTCTCGGCGCGGGGCAGGCTTAGGTATGGGCTGATTTCAGCCGCTGGCGGGGCGAAAACGGCATCGTGGTCGGTTTCGCGCGGCTCACCGGTGGCGCAGTTGGTGCGGGCGCAGCGTTGCAGGTCGTTGGCGGCCGGGCAGCGTTTGCCGGGCTGGCTGCTGTAGATGCAGGTGCCGGCCATCAGGCGGCGGGCGCCTTGAAGGGCGTGCGCTCGGCAAATTCGGCTTGCTTGCCGTGGTTCCACTGCTGCACCGGGCGAAAGAAGCCGCAGACGCGGGAGTAGGTTTCGACCTTTTCCGGGCAGCGCTCTGCTGGTGCGGTGGTGCTGGCTTGCTCTGTCATGATTTCTCCACAACCAAGGCAGCAAAGTTGCGCCAAATGGCGATAACGTAATGCTGCATCTGTTGATGATCGGGCCGGCGGCCATCGCTGGTGCAGTCGGGGTGCTGCAGTATGCGGCTGATGATCGGCCAGGTTTGCCAGGCACCGGGGCGGCGGCCGCTTTCTACCCAGCGGCTGTGGTTGGCGGGCTGGCCGCATTTTTCGCGCCCAAGGCGCATGGCCTCGTTGATGTAGCCACGGCCGCCGTTGTAGGCGGCCAGGGCAGCGCTGAGGCGGTCGCTGCCGGTCAGCTCGTGCAATTTGCGATACTGCGTGGCCAGATAACGGATACCGGCTTCGATGTTGCTGGGTGCGTGGAACGGATCGACCACGCCAAGCTCGGCGGCGGTTGCCGGCATCAGTTGCAGCAGCCCCTGGGCTCCTGCCGGGCTGACCGCGAGCGGATCGCCGGCGCTTTCCTGCTGCATCTGCGCCTTGATCAGCTTCCAGCCCTGATCACCGAGGTGCAGGTTGAGTTCGGGGAAGTGCCGGCCCACGGCCTGCTCGATCAGATCATCGTAATAGTCGGTCATTCATTCCCCCCGCCGGCGTTCGAGGATGCGCAGGCGCTGCTCGTGGTCTTCAAGGCGCAGGCTGTGGTCGCCTAGTACGCGCTCTGTGGCCTGGGTGCGCAGGCTGGCGGCGGTTATTTGTCCGCCAATTTTGGCAACCTGGCTTTCGACCCGCACCTGTATCTGCATGGTGCTGTGGATGTTGTAGCCGATCAGCCCGAGCAGGCTGACCAGCAGCAGCAGCAGCAGGCTGAGCTTGCCCTTGACGGCGGCAACCTCGCTGTGCTCGCTGCAGGTGCTGGCGCGGCGCTCTGGCCCTTGATAGTCGGCTCTGCTCAATGTTTGCTCCGTTTACTCTGGGCAATTATCGTTCCACGGGCGATTGCTTCTTTCTTTCGGCTTGTTGCTTCCATTTGGCATGTTTTTGGCTTTACTCTGTCGGTGTAAACTGAGCACGACCGGCGGTAAAGGCCCGGTGACGGTGCGGGACCGTCACCGGGTTGGCTGGGGAAGGGGGAGGAAACCCAGCCGGGGGTCAGGTTAGGTGCCGGTCTCGACGGTACCGACGCCGGCGTTGATCAGCACCAGGGCGGTGGTATCGGCACTGGCGGCGGCGGCGGCGGCAACGCAGCAACCGGAGATGTCACCGGCGGCGGCAGTGGCACTCCCGGGGATGAAGGCGGCGGCGCTGACATCAAACAGCAGCGCCTGGCCGAGGGTGAAGGCAGAGCCGGCGGTTTTGGGCAGCTGGTAGACCGCCCGCTCAATGCTGACCTGGCCGCTGGCGCCGTCGGCGATGTCGGCGCAGGCCACGCCGACCAGTGAGCCGACCACAACCGGGGCGCCAGAGGAAATGGTGGCGCCGCTGGCGTTGGTGTAGGTGACGCGGCGGCCTTCGGTGATCTTATTGGTAGCCATGGTGTGAACTCCTTATGGTCTCAGGTTATGCGCCGGCGTTGCGAACGATGGCTTTCCAGTCGATGGCCTTGGCGCCAGCATCGCCGCGCACTTTGTACTCGACGCCATCCACGTTCCAGCCCTGGCGGGTTTCGAGGTAGGGGCCCTGGTTGCCGTTGAGGAAAAACACGGTGATGGTTTTGCCTTTGGGGCCGCACAGGTACCAGCCGTTGTTGTCGATATCGTCCAGGCGGGCGTCATAGATGCGGGTGAAGCGGCCGGCGTAGGGGTTGTTGCGGGTGGTGGCGGCATCGGCGGCGGCAAACTGGTTGCTGCTGAAGAAGATTTCCGCTGCGCCTTCGAGGGCGACCGGCGCCAGCAGGAACTGCGGCTGGATGTTGAGGCGGCGCTTGCCGCTGATGTCTTTTTGCAGCTTCATCAGCTTGATGGCTTCGGCGATGCTGGTTTCGCCAATGGCGGCGGCGGTGCCGATGTTGCCGTGATCGCTGTGGAACAGGGCTTTGCCGTCTCCCATGTTGGCGTTGGCTTCCAGCACGGCATAGACGATATCGCCTACCTTACGGGCCCAGGCTTCACCATGGGCGCGAGGAATGTCGGTCAGGGCGCCGAGATCGTCGTTGATGAGGGTCTGGCGGCTGATGGCAAACAGCTTGCCGTAGGTGGCAATGCTGAACTGCTCTTTTCCGTCTGCGCGGCTGCCGTATTTGTACTCGCCGTCTTCGGGGATCTCGTCGAGGTCGTCCATTTCGCCAATGCGGGCGATGGTGTTGGTTTTGAAATCGGAGACGCGGCCGGTGGCGCACCATTTGTCCCAGGTTTCGCCGGCGGCCTGGTAGCCCTCGAACAGCGATTTGTTGGCAACGTTGGTCAGCAGGTTGGGCAGGTCGCTGGTGGTGAGGGCGCGGCCGATCATCTCCAGCGGGTTGCCGCCAATGGGCTGGCCAGCGGCGCGGAGGGATTCGCGGGCCATTTCGCGCAGGCTGTAGCCGACGAGTTCATCGGCGCCGGCGGCGGGTTTTTCCAAAGTGAAACCGGCGCGAAGCAGCAGGGCATCTTCGGCTGCGGAGCGGAATTTGTCGCGGGCATCGGCGACGATTTCGACGCGGGTGCCGGCGCTGACGGCGGGTTGCTGTTTCATGTTGCGCTCCAGAATGGCGGACCGGGCCTGATCGATGGTTTTGCCCTGCTTGATCAGATCCGCGGCGAGGTCGTCGTAGCCGTAGTGGCGGCAGGTCTGGGTGATTTCCATAACGCGCAGCTGCTCGGCACGCACGGCAGAGACCACGTCGGGCTCTGTTACGCCAGAACCATCAGGGCGACCGCCGGTTGCCTCTACGGGGGCATTTTCGTCGCTGCGCTTGGGCATATCCAACTTCTCCAGATATTCCCAGGCCTGCTCTTCGGTTGCATCTTTGGCCAGTCCTCGTGCTTCGAGGAAGGCCCGCACTTTTTCGTTCATGTTGGGCTCCTTTGCTGCGGCGAACCGGCCGCCTTCGGGTTGATGCGCTAGCGGCGAGGCCAGGGCGCGGGTTTTTGCGGTTTCGTCTGCGCCGATGGGGCAGATGCTGAGTTCCTTGGGCTGCCATTTGGTGACAACGCGCAGCGGACCACTAAAGCTGCGGCCGGCGATGATGGCGCTTTCGCCTTCTTTGATGCGGACGGCTTCGAGGTCGCGGCGGCCGATGGAGAAGTCGGTCAGGTGGCCTTCGCGCACCTTGGTGAAGGGCTCCTCGCCTTCCGGCAGGCTGGTGAAGACAGCGCGGGCGATGAGATGATCGCCTTCAATGCGCAGATCGCGCGCGGAGCCGACCACGGTGCTGGTGCTGTAGCGGCTGTGGCTATCGAGCAGCGGCAGCTGGCGGTTGGCGGGGATCTGGCAGCCACTCATGAGCAGGACGGTATCGATATATCCCCAGCTGTCGTAGTCGAGTTCGCGCACGGGGGTTTCGCTGGCGGCGACACAATCGACGCTGCGTTTGTCGATATCGAGGCTGGCGGGGGTGCCATTGTCGGCAGCGCGCAGGGAAAAACTGCGGCAGTGCAGCAGGTCGGGCGTTTGGTGTTCGCTGGCGTTTTTGTGCATAGGCATGATGGGTTGCCCTCCTCTATTCCGTTTCAGCCAGCAGGGCGTTGTCTTCCAGCTGACTGCTGATCAGTTGCTGCAGGCGGGCGCTGTCACCTTCAGCGCCAAGGGCGGCCGGGTTGTTGGCTAAGGCGGTGCTGGCCTGCTGCGGCGTGATGCCGCGCTGCTGGCACAGCTGGTTGAATTCGGCGATTTCGTCGAGGATTTCTTCGATATCGAGGCCACGGCGAGCGGCGATGCGTTGCGGGCTGGTGAGGCAACGGTCAAGATCGTTGCTGTCGGCTTTGGAGTCGCGCAGCGGGTCGTTGCTGGGGCGCTCGGGGTGCATCCAGCTGGAGCGGCCCCAGGCGCGCGGGTTGCTGAGGTAGCCGGGCATGACCATCTTGTTGCTGAGGTAGAGCGAATCGAGAAAGCCGCGCAACACCGGGCGGTTGAGGTGGCGGACGAAACGATCGCGGCGCGGGTCGAGCATGGCGTAGAAAGCGTTATTGCTTGCCTTGAATGTGCTGTAGTTCATGCCGCTGGTGTCGCCGCTGAGCAGCTCATAGGTGGTGCCGGTGCTGATGGCGGTGACACGCAGCACAAAGCGAGTGAAGCTGTCGAATTGGCCGCCGATGGTTTGCGGGCTGGCAAATTTGATTTCTTCGCCGGGGCGCAGGTATTCAATGATGGCGTTTTCGAGGTATTCGAGCCGCTGGCCGCTGGTGCCTTCCACCACGCCACGGCCGGCCTGAAACGCCAGGGGGTTCTGGGTGGTGACAATGGCGAGGTATTTGGCGGCCATTTTTGCGGTATCGACCGTGGCGCCAACATAATCCTGCAGGCTGTTGGCGATCAGCACGCCGGCGGTGAACGGGCTGATGCCGCGATGCTGACCAGGCCTGTGGTGCTGGTAGTGGTGCAACACATATTCGGCAGGGATGCGGCGCGGCTGGCGGATGTTGTCAGGATCGCTGATGTGGTAGGCAACGGGCGCGCCGCTGGTGCGGTCGTATTCGATGCCCTGATCGATCAGGTTGTCACCCTGGGCCAGGGCGTAATTGTCGGTCAGCCAGTCGGATTCAAGAATCTGCAGGGCAAACGGCAGATGGCGGCGGCGGTTGGGCGATTGCACCATCAGCACCAGGAACTCGCCGCATTCGCAGTCTTGCCGCTGCATGAGGTCTTCGATTTCGGCAAAATGCAGCTTGCCGGCCACGTCGGCCTCGTCGGCCCACCAGCTGAAATGGTCTTCGAGCTGCTGGTTGGTTTTGCGGTCGAGGCCGGTTTTTGTGCGCAGCTGGGCCTGGTAGCGCAGGCCGCGGCCGACGGTATAGGCCGACAGGATGTTGACGGCGCGGGCAAAAAACGGGAAGTCGCGCACCATTTGGCGCACGCGGGCGCGCACCTGCGGCGCGCTGGAGCGCAGCAGGGCGTTGACGCCTTGATCGGCCGGCAGCCAGTTGCCGGTGCTGTTGCTGACACTGGCGGCGGCGTATTGCCGTTTGGGCCACTGGCGGCCGATGCGACAGCCGCTCATCAGCGGGCCGGCACGGCACAGGTGCGCAGGCGCAGGGTGTCAGAGGTCATGGCGGCCATGGTGGCAGCGTGGTCGATCTGGCGCAGCAGCTCTTCACCGCTGCGATAGCTGACTTTGCGGCTGCCGGTGCCGGTTTCGATGGCGTAGTCGGCATAGCGCAGGGCGCCGCCGGCAACCAGCTCGGCGTAGTCATTGAGCAGCTGAGCGTGTAGATCGCTCCAGGTGGTGAAAACAGCGGCCACTGGCCCTCCGTGCGCGCGGGGTTTTTCTTGTTGTGCTGCGCAGTATGGGGGCAGTTTTTGCTTCTTTATGGCGGTTGTGCGCTATGGCGAGGATTTGACGGCGTTTTTTTGTCGGCATGTGTTCTTTTTGCTTGACGCGATGCCGCAACAATAAAAAGCCCCGGCGGGGACCGGGGCGGCTGGGGCGCTAGGCGCGTTTGGGGTTGCGGCGGCTGGCGGCGGTTTTCCCGCGTTGCCAGTCGGCTAGGCGTTGTTTGGCGCTGGTTCCGTCAGATCTTGCCATAGGCGGTCGGCTCTCTTTCTGTCCCGGTGGGTGCTGTAGCCGTCGAGAATGCGGGACATCCATTCGCGATGGAACTGGTAGAGCTCTTGGCTGTTTTCGAGCACAAATTGTTCGATGTTCTGGCTGCTGCGCAGGTTGGCGGAGCCGTGCATGACCAGGTGTTTGCCGCAGCGGGTGCGAATGAGGGTGACCTTGGTGTGGCAGCCGGCGGCTGCGAGTTTGAGGCGGTCGCCGAAGGTTTTTTCGAGGTAGGCGACGCCGCCTTTGCCACCGCGCACCTCGTGGGCGTACCAGTAATCTGAGACGATGAGGCTGATATGGTCGCAATAGCCGCCGGTGATGAGGTTGTGGAGGCTGTCGGCGTTTTCTTGGCCGAGGCTGAGTGTGGCGATGAGGAGTTCTTCGGCGTAGTAGTTTTTTTCGACCATGAGGGCTTCGAGGTAATCGCCGAAAATGAAGGCGCCAGCCACCAGGACGTGCATGGCTTCGTTTGGCTGCAGATCTGGCGTTTGGCGGGCCAGGTCGCTGGCGTTGCGGTAGCGCACCTGGTGCATGGGCGTGCGGGGGTAGCGCCGCAGCAGCGTTTTGGTTTTGATGCGGGATGATGGCGGCAGGTCGCTGTCCTGAAACAGGCCCTCGAACTCGAAATCGATATCGAAGGCGTCGAGATCGAACTCTGGCGCGTCCAGGTCGTCGAGATCGGCGATGATGTCGGTCATTTTGGGTGCCTTTCTTTGGCGCCTGTGCCCCGCCGAAGCGGGGCTTTTTGGGGATTATTTTATAATTTTCGCACCAGCTGCGGTGAGCAGCTCCTCGTTGCTGGCGCTGTTGAGGTTTTCACTGCGCCAGAATGCAGCGATGACCTCGGCGATGGCGCAGTTTTGCGCGGTGGACATGCCCTGCAGCTGGCGGACCAGTTCGTGGTGATCGATGTCCCATTTTTCGCCCAGTTCGGGCGCATCGGCCAGGTTGGCCCACAGATGGTTGACTGTTTGGGGCAGATCGTCGATGACGGCGCCGTTGTTGGCATCGACAATGGCGCACCATTGCGCCAGAGTCAGCTCCGGCATTGCCTCGCGCACGATGGCGCGATACCGGAGAATGATGTTGCTGATTCTGGCGGAGAGGCTGTCGGATTTTCCGACAGTCTCCAGCACGGCGTCTGGCAGGTGGAGCGTGTGGCGTGGGCTCATATTTTCTCCTGTTGGGTTTGGCCCCGCCGAAGCGGGGCGCGTGGTGTGATTTATTGGTGGTCTTCGAGTAGGCAGTAGCCTGCGGCCATCTCGTGGCGATGACGGCGGAGCGCGACGGCGACAACGAGTTTTACCCGCTGCGCGTCGCCATTGGCGATCCGCAGTAACTTGCTCGGGCGGTAGTGTTTTGCTGGGTCGAGGTTGTGGCGCTGGGCGAATGCGACAGACCCGGCGCGACAGTTGCCGGCCTTGATCGAGTCGCGCAGGCAGACCACGCATCCCTCGCGCTCGGCCTTGGCGATCAGGCGCGTCTGCTCGGAGGCAGACAGTTTTTCGAGACGCAGGTTTTCCGCGTTTATGCGGGCCTGCTCCCGGCGCTGCTTGAATAGCGCGGTTATTTTGCGGGCGAGGCTGCGGGCGTCGTAGCTGCGCAGGTCATCGCTGTCGGGGTGATAGTCTTTGCGACTATCGGACAACGACACCAGGCGCACCCCGTTCTGGTCGCGGTCCCAGTGGTAGCCGCGCGGCGGGGCCAGCCAGGCTGGTGATTCATTGGCGTACTCGTAGCGCAGTTTTCCGCCGGCAGAGATCACGGCGCAGCTGGTGACGGTCGGACGGTAGGTCAGGTGCTTGAATGTGCACCTGCTTGAGTAGCGGCCATGGTCGATGGTCTCGACCTGGTCGCACTTAGGGCGGGTGGTTTCCTCTGGGCGGTCCCAGTTTTTCAGGCGGGTGTTGGCGGCGTGCGCTTTTTCACGCAGTTGGTCGGCTGTTTTTGTCCCCAGGGGGACGGAGACGCGGACCTGGGCGTCAACGCTTGCCAGTTGCTCCATGGCGTCGTCACGGCGCCACACGCCCAGCTGCAGGGCGCGGGCGTCGGCCTTCTGGGCCAGGCGGAGGCGGGGGAGATCGCGCAGGGCGGCGGCCCCACGGTTCCCGACTAATGACCGCTTCCCGCGCTTGTGCAGCTGGGTTGAGTTGCGGGCCTGGGCTACCAGGTAGCGAGCCGCTCCGGCAAAGGTTTTTGCTGAGGAGCCGGCGACCTTGGCGGATTCGATTGCGTGTGATTTTGATTGGTATTTCATGTGACCTCCTTGCGCCTTCCCTGTGGGTGGCGTCTCAAGAGTTGGTGGGCTGATGCCCGGCAGGTGAGGCGGCTTGTTCCGTCCTCTTGAATAAGAGTATAGCTGTATTGCGACAAATTGCAACAAAAAAAAGACGCAATACAGCTATATTACTGTGTTTTTTATAGATATTTTTTGGCGCTGGCGGCTAGGGGTTGCAGTGGTTTTTCCACCAGTCCTCCAGGTTGTCGCGATGGGCAACCCAGATGCCTTCGACCTTTTTTATGGGCATGTCGTAGTCACGGTGGAGCTTGAGCACGGTGGGGATGCTACGCCCAAGGAAGGCGCTGATTTCTTTCATTCCGTTCAGGATTTTTTCGCTTCGTTTCATTACCAGAATCTCCTTTTTTGGGGCGGCTGTTTGGTGGTTTTGTTTTTTGGCTCTTCGCCTGCGGGGCGACTGAGGGCGCCCTGTTGGTTGAGGATTTCAATGTGGGCCATGCGGTAGGTGGCGCAGTCGTGCCAGTCGTTGCGGCCGGCTTTGTGGTCGTGCTCCCAGTTGCCGAGTTCGTTGCGAAATTCGGCGCACAGGTGCTTGGCGTAGTCGGTCAGTTCGTTTTCTGGGGTGATTCCTGGGGCTTTGCTGGTGAGTTGCTGCTCGGTGTAGCCGGAGTACAGCACGAACGAGCCGGGATCTCCTGGGGTGACGTGGAGGGCGGTGGCGAGGGCGTCCTTGAAATAGTGGACATCGAGGTTGATCAGCCACAGGCCACCTGGGATGGGCTTGCTGGTGCCGGGCCAAACGTCAAGTTTGGCGTATTGGATGGCTTTATCGCGCCGTGGTCGGCCTTTGACGGGCTGGAACAAGGGGTTGGCGCGGCAGAATTCGTAGACTTCCTTGGTGCGGCTGTGCTTGGGGGGCATGCCGGCTTTGCGGCCGCCGCCGGAGTCGATGAGGGCGGAGCGGATGCGGTATTCACGGCCTTCGGCATCGTGCCATGTTTTGCGCGAAAGTTCAATTAAATCGGCGAAGTGAAGCAAATATCCCTTGCGCACCAGATGGCTGGTGACGCTGCCGCCGGGGCTGGCGTAGCCGAGGGCGGCGACCTCGAAATAAAATCCGTCCATCTGGGTATCGACCTGCAGCACCAGGGCGGCGGTGTCTGTGGGGACCAGATCGCGCGGGCGGTCGTCGCAGTGGGCGAGGATGGCGCGGTAGTCCTCGCTGGCGCGGGGCGGGTCGAAATCTTCAACGCGGTAGCCGTTGGCGTAGGCGGTTTTTTCGACCAGGCCGCCCTGTTGGGCGCGCAGCCAGGCGGCGCCGATTTCCGCCAGGGGGACGCGCGGCAGGCAATAGGCGCTCATGTGGAAGCCGACGGTTTCTGGGCGGTGGATGTCTGCGCCGTGGGTGCAGATCCAGCAGCCGGTTTGGTAGGCGATGTCGCGCTGCTGTTCATCGAGTTCGGCGCCGCAGGCCTGGCAGAACAGGCTGCAGCCGTGCAGCTCGATCTGTTGCGGGGCGGTGCCTTCGGCGATGGCGAGGTGTTGTTCGTCGGGGCAAATGCTGGCCTGGCAGTGGGGGCAGCGCAGATGGTAGCGCCACTGCTGCTGGGCTTCGGCGGTGGCGAGGCGGTAGATTTTGCGGGCGGCGCCGGGCGTGCTGGCGAACAGGTTTTTGGCGCGGCTGCGGTCGTCGCGCGCGCGTTTGCGAATAAGAGTGATGGCGTCGGTGCCTTCGCGGGTGGATTTTTCGAATTTGTCGATTTCGTCGCCGATGTTGAGTTTGCCGAAAAATGACGCCATGGAGGCCGGGCTGTTGGACCAGGCGGGAAACAGGCGGGTGCCGGTGGTGAAGCGAATGGTGCGCTGCTTGGTGTCGTCGTCGTATTTACTGAGGTAGCGCGCGAGTCGGCCGGGCCGGCCGTGTTCGGTTTCAGCCTTGAGCACGGGGATGATGCGCTCCGCCATGGCTTTTTTGGCTTCTTCTTCCTTGGGCATGAGCCAGAAGATGTTGCCGGATTTGCTGCCCTGGTCGATGGTCCAGCCCATGGTATTGAGCAGCACCTGGGTTTTACCGGCGCGTTCGGGCATGCACAGGTAGACCTCGCGCACATGGGGCAGGCTGATGCAGTCCATGATTTTGACCAGGTGCGGCACCTCGGAGCTATCCCAGCGGCCGGGTTTGGCATCGATGGCGGTGACCATGCGGTATTTGTCGGCCCATTGGCTGATACTGAGCTGCTCGGGCGTGCGCATGCGGCGGCGCAGGGCGCGCGGCGGCGTGCCCTGGTAGCGCTGACCAGCAAGGTGGGCGAAGGGCGGCAGGGGCGCGGTGGTGGTGGAAATGAGGTTCATGGGCAATGATCTCCGGTTTTTTTGTTGATCCACCGTAGGGGCGACCTGCGGTCGCCCTTGTGTGCGGCACATTCATGGGGCAGACACATGGGTCTGCCCGTACGGGGCGGCGCATTCATGGGGCGACCGCAGGTCGCCCCTACGATGTTGTTTTGTCGTCG
>Ga0265295_1002907_pt1 | contig 25940 bp, 25 predicted proteins | sample Munlansysbiofilm_FD_192503 | JGI IMG/M metagenome (GOLD analysis project Ga0265295, IMG submission 192503) | Leachate microbial communities from a municipal landfill in Southern Ontario, Canada - Methane capture system biofilm | ecosystem: Engineered > Solid waste > Landfill > Unclassified ... | reverse complement strand
GGGGCGATCAGTTGTTCAATTGGCCAGATTCGGCCAGATCCGTGCTGGTGATCGGCCTATCGCATCCCAAGGACCAGCCACAGCTGGATTGGTGGGACGGCAAGGGGACCCCGGGCAACCGCATCTTGATTGACATCATCCACCGAACGAGCCAAGAGCTTGAAAATACGCTGAACATAAAAACCCGCAAGCTTCATTACTATGTCGAGAAAGGAGGGGTTTTTCTCAAGGATGCGGCGGTACTCGCCGGGCTCGGATGCATCGGGAAGAACAATATGCTCATAACCCCCTCGAATGGTCCCAGAATTCGACTCAGGGCACTGTTTCTGGAGGCCGAGATAGCCCCCACCGGGCCCATCGACTTCGATCCCTGCCGCGACTGCAGGGTTTACTGCAGAAGGGTTTGCCCGGAAAATGCCATGGCCGAGCAAGCGCCGGTTTTCAGATCAAACGCATTCTCCGAAGCCTTGCCCGCAAGGGATGGCCACTATGACAGGGCGCGTTGCAACATCAGAATGGAAAAAGATGTCGCCGAAAGTGTTGAAGACAGCTGCAGCAAACCGTCTCCGGTAAAATATTGCAGAAAATGCGAGTTTGTCTGCCCGGTGGGAAAACGGTAGCAAAATCGACCGTCGGTTTACATTCAATCAAGGAGGCCGTACCGATGAAAAAGCCGAGCCAGTCAGCGACAACCCTCAAAGAACTCATCAACCACGCCATTCGAGACCTGGAAGTCACGCCGGACGAGTACAATCAGATCATGGACAGTGCCCACGATGACGGTCATATCGACAAAGAGGAAAAGGCATTGTTGGCCCAGTTTCAACAAATGCTGAGCAACGGGACCATCAAGCGGGTCAAAGGCTGAAAAAAAGGGCCCAATCTCGTCGAAACAAGATCGGGCCCCTTGATTTCGCAACGGCAAGCGCCGTCTTAGATCACGGTCACATTGGCCGCGGAAGGCCCTTTGGGGCCTTGCACGATGTCAAAAGTGACCCGGTCGCCATCGTTGAGCGTTTTGAAACCGGTTGCGTTGATCCCCGAGTGGTGAACAAACACATCCTGTCCGTCTTCGCGTTCGATGAAACCGAAACCTTTTTGTTCGCTAAACCATTTTACAGTTCCGTCCATGCTAACATCCTCCTTTCTTCAGAATTTCAAGATTTCGTGCTGGAGGATGTTACAGGTGAAACATGTATCATGCCTTCAGAAAGAAATCGCTCCGCCCGATTCACGAGCAGAGCCGTCTCGATAAAATTTACTATAGTTACTTTTGGTCAAAAAGCAAGCCTCTTTTTTGATTTCTGCTTTGAGTTCTGCCCGTCGAGATCCGTTTTCATGGCCGGCGCATCGCAGAAACCGGTTCCGCCGCCTTGGCCGAGCGGGGCCCGCACAGCGGAACATCAGCCTCTACTCGAGGAGGTATTCGATGGTGGTGACCACCCGGATCGTCTTCTGTCGCTGTCCCTGCTCATCGATGCCCGGCGCGCGGTCCCGGGCCAGGATGACGAAGACGCCCTGGTTGGCGCGGCGGATTTTTCCCAGGCGGCTGCCGGAGTCGGCGGCGAATTCCTCGGCGGCCCGACGCGCGTTGGCCGTGGCCTCGGCGATCATGGCCGGTTTGTGATCGCCGAGGCGGCTAAAGAGGTAGGTGGGCCCGTTGCTCATGGGGCCTTCGCTGGAAAGAATCACGCCGGCGTCCACCAACTCACCGATGGCCTGGCTGGCCTTTTCGATCCGTTCGGTTTCCGTGCTGCGCACCATGAGGGTCTGCTGGATGATGAACCGGCTCTGCACCGGTCCGCTGCGGTAGGCGTTGGCGTAAAGGTCCTGGACGGACAACCGATGCACCTGTACCGCCTCGGCCTCGATGCCGTGGCCGACGAGAAAGGCGAGGACCTCTTGCCGGCTGTCGCGGATTCGCGCCTGGGCCTGGTCCAGTTGGTCGTCGGTGGCGGCGAACTGAATCGGCCACAGGGCGATGTCGGCCTCCACGTCGCGTTCGGCTACCCCCTTGACGGTGACGAACCGATCCGCCGTGCGCCCTTGCACAAACCCCTGCCCCACGAACCAACCGCCCAAGGCGATGCCCACGGCCACCAGGGCCAAAACCCAGGGGATGGTGCGTTGATGATTCTCCATGTTATTGCCCAATTTTTTCCTCCTCGGAGAGGCTTTCCACCCAACTGACCGAGTCGAGCCTGCAGGCCATCACCGCGCGGGGAAAAAGCCTCGGCAAGACACTGCTCGCCTTGTGGCCTGCGACGACCAACGGTGATCCCTATTTCTTGCCCACCCGAAGCGGCTGGTCGCTGAGGATCGGGTTGTACAGAGTGTCAAAGGTGCCGCCGGTGGAAACGTGCCCCACCGCCTGCTGCGGGTTGGTTTCGATGTCCACCGGGTTGCCGTCGGCGTCCACCGGCTCGCCCTCGGCGTTGACCTTGACGATGCCGGTGGGGGTGATGCCATTGCCCTCTTGGTCGTAGGGGCGGCTGGTGATGATTTCTCCCACCGGGATGATCTCGCCAGCGGCATTTTTGATGGCGCCATCCGATCTCAGCGTAAACGGCACGTTGCCGGATTCGAAGCCGAATACGTCCTTGCCCAGGTTGTAGCTCTGGTCCAGCACGATTTTTCGATAGAGCAGGATGTTGCTCTTCATGGTCTGCTCCGTCGGATAGAGCAGGCTGCCTTTCACGTAGTTTTCACCCGTTTTTTCGTCCTTTTCCAGATAAGCCAGCGCGGCCACGTAGGCCCGCATCACCTTCTGGCGCTCGAGCAGGTGGGTGCGGCGTTCGGCGGCGGCCATGGCCTTGAGCCGGTCATCGTCGAAGATCGCGTCTATCGGCTCCTTCAGACCCAGCGAGACCTGGTTGGCGGCGGCGTAGGTCTTGAGTTCGGCGGCGATTTCAGCGGGCATGACGCCATAGAGGTTGGCGCCCACCACCGTGTGATAGAAGTAGCCCAGCTCGCCCATGGGCAAGCTGGCGTGCTTGTAGTCCTGCAGGCGGCTGCGCCGGGGGTGACTGGCGTCGTAGGCGCCGTAATCCATTTCACCCCAGCCCGCCGCTCCCGGCAACTTTCGCAGAAAGGACCAGACGGAATCCACCGTGTTGCCCACTTTTCCGTGGCAGCCGACACACTGCATCAGCTCCTCGGTGGTCTGAGGGCGCAAATTGCCCCGGCGATCCTCGATATAGGCCGCCAGCACCCAGCCGACGCTGTTGTCCACCCATCCCTGGCCCTCGTTGCCGATGATCACCTCGTCGGGAAAGGCGTCCTCGTCGATGTCCTCGACGCCCACTTCCTTCCACTTGTACATGTAACGGATCTCCTTGACCCGCCGGGAACGGGTGCCGGGGAACTCGTAGGTCTCGCCCTGGTTGTCGACGACGCCGTTTACCGCGGCGCCCGCTTCACCGTCCGCGTTGAGATCCGCGTAGTGCAGCGGGTGGGCGAATTCGGTGCCCACCGGAAAGAAGCCGCGGGCCACCTTCAACGTGGCGGCATCGCCGAGGTAGTGGGTTTCCGTGAAAGCCCGGTTCTTGATCTGCTGTTCCAGGAGCGCCAGGTTCTTCCGGTAGACGTCCGGGCTGAACCGGTTATCCTGGCTCATGAAGGCCCGGGGCAGCCGGATGTAGATGCCGCTGACGCTGCCCGAAAGGGGCGTGAAAATGCCGTAGGGGAAAAAGTTTACCGCCCGCCAGCCGGTGAAGCCGGCCTTTTCGTCGCGGACGAAGCCATCGGGATCGACAAAGCCGTGCCTGCCGCCGCCGGTGGGGTCCTTTTCCCGGTAAGGGAAAAGATGGGCCGGGTTGAGGGCCGGAAACAGGACGAATTCATCCGATTCCGCGTTGACCCAGTCGGCGCTGCCGGCGGGACGGGCCTTGGCGTAGGCCGGTTGCCAGTTGTCGCGGCGCACGTAGGCCAGGTCTTCGGCATCGGGCAGAGGGATGCCCTCCTTTTTCAGGCGCTCCGAGATCTCCTGGGGAAAAATGGTGTTGCGCCACAGCACCTTGTTGAGGTCGGGGGAGGGAAAACTGTACAGGATCTGGTCTTCTCCCAGGGGAAAGGCGTTGCCGTGCTCCTTTTGGGCCAGGTAGTCGGTGTGACAGTAGAGGCAGGCGTTCTGGGTCCCGTAGCTGGTTTCGATCCAGCACTGGGCCGGAATGGCCGGTTCCTCGTTGTAGGATGGCTTGTAGGCGGCCCCGGTGCGCTGGAGAAAATCCCTGGGCGCCACGCCCTCGTGAAAATCGGCCAGGCGGAGGACCTGGGGCGTCAATCCTTCCTGGCGCAGCGCCTCTCGGGCCTCCTGGGTCGGGTCGAGGGCCTTGTCTTCGGCCGCCGGCAGGTTGACCGCGATCATGAACACCGCCAGCAGGATGAAAAGAATCAGGGGCCTCGGTGTGAGTGAAGTTTTCATTTACTTTTCCTCCTGTTTTTGGTGGCGTGCTAAACGCATACCCCTCGCGTCGGGGCACCGCCTGCCGTAAATCTGTCAAAGGGCGGATCTTGTGGGAACTCAAAAAACAATACCTCAGGAAATTGAAAATAGGAAGTTTTATCAAGAAATCCGATTGCGGGTGTCCCCCCTCGCGGTCTACGGGCCGCGGAACGCCTGAAAACATGATCATCGTGGCGCGGGCAATTGGGATTGAAGGATTTGGCGGCCAACGGGCCCTTGCGATGTCTGATAAGGCAGAGGGATGGGGCATGCCGATGTGACTTGGTTCAACGTCTTATAAGACTTGCGGGAGTGCCGGCTTTCCGATATCTTACCTGTTTCGCTGAAATGATTCACGGTCCAAACGCAAACGTCCAATCGGGCGCATCGAAAGCGCCTTTATCGAACCGATATTACCGCTGAACCAGGAAAACGGAGCCGCCCGAATGAACACCGCCTCTGCCACCCCCCTGACCATCCCCGACGTTAAAAATTTCGCCGCCATCGTGCACCAGAATATCCGCAAGTTTGGCGCCAGACCGGTTTTGCGCACCCGTCGGCAGGGGAAATGGATCGAAATCGACTGGAACGGGCTCGGCCAGCGGATGCAGCAGGCCGCCCGAGGGCTGCTGGACCTTGGCGTCGCCGAAGGCGAAATGGTGTGCATCTTTTCGCCCAACAAGCCCGAGTGCACCATCGCCGATCTGGCCGCCCTGAACATCCGGGGGGTGCCGGTGTACATCTATCCCACCAACACCGCCGGGCAGGCCGAGTACATCGTGGCGCACTCGGGGGCGCGTATTCTGTTCACCGGCACCCAGGAGCAGTTCGACAAGGCGGCGGCGATGCTGAAGGACGGACCGCTGCACACCATCGTTGCCTTCGACGATGCCACGGATCTACGGGGCCTGGAAGGGGCCATGCACTGGTCGGCCTTTCTCGATCGCGCCCAGGGCACGGATCTCGATGCCGAAATCGACAGGCGGCTGGAGCGGGCAACGGTGGACGACCTGCTCACCCTCATCTACACCTCCGGGACCACCGGTGAGCCCAAGGGGGTGATGCTGACCCACGCCAGCCTGCTGCATAGCGCCGCGGGCCACGACCTGCGCCTTCTGCCCACCGGTCCGGAGGACGTGTCGCTGTGCTTTTTGCCCCTTTCCCACGTCTTCGAACGGATCTGGACCTACTACGTCCTCTACAGGGGGATGGTGAACAACTATCTTGAAGATCCCAAGCAGATCGTCGATTTCATCCAGGAGGTCAAGCCGACGATCATGTGCGCCGTGCCCCGCTTCTATGAAAAGATCTACGCCGCCATGATGCACCGGCTCGAATCGGCCTCGCCGGCCAAGCAGAAACTGTTTCACTGGGCCATCGCCGTGGGCCGGGAGCGCAACGGTCGGGTCAAGGACGAGTTGCCGGTGCCTTTCTGGCTGGCGCTCCGCTACCGTCTGGCCGATCGGTTGGTGCTGGGCAAGCTGCGCGCTCTGGTGGGCGGGCGGATCCGGTTTTTCCCCTGTGCCGGCGCCCCCCTGGGCGAGGAGATCGAGGCCTTCTTTCATGCCGCCGGCCTCTTCATTTGCTATGGCTACGGCCTGAGCGAGACCACCGCCACCGTCACCTGTCACGAGCCGAGTCGCTACCGCTTCGGCCTGGTGGGCAAACCCCTGCCCGGCGTGGACGTCAAGATCGGCGCAAACGACGAAATCCTGGTGCGCGGAGCCACCGTGATGAAAGGCTACTACAAGAACCCCGCCGAGACGGCGGCCGTCTTCGAGGACGGCTGGTTCAAGACCGGCGATACCGGCCGCTTCGAGGACAACGGGGAGCTGCGCATCACCGACCGGATCAAGGACCTGATGAAAACCTCCGGAGGCAAGTACATCGCGCCGCAGTACGTCGAGGCCATGATCGGGGCGGACCTGTACATCGAGCAGATCGCCGTGGTGGCCGACAACCGAAAGTTCGTCTCGGCCCTCATTGTGCCGGAGTTCGAAGCCCTGGAGGAATATGCCCGCAACCACGGCATCGCCTTCGCCAGCCGCGAGGAATTGATCGCCAAGCCGCAAATCGTCCGTTTGTTCGAAGAGCGGATCAAGGCCCGCTCCGGGGAGCTGGCCAACTACGAGCGGATTATCCGCTTCACCCTTCTGGCCGAACCGTTCACCATCGACCGCGGAGAGATCACCCCCACCCTGAAGCTCAAACGCAAGGCGATCAAAGAAAAGTTCAGTCAGGCCATCGACGCCATGTACGACGCCTAGCGGCGACGGATTCCTCCCTGATTCGCCGAATTGCCCCGCTGCAAGGCATGCAAAGGGGCGGGGGATCGTATTTTTCTTTTTTAAATTTCGAAATAAATGGTATGCACGTAATGTTTCCTCAATTTATGGGCAACCGTTTCGACCCACTTTTTCAACTGCCGAAAGGAGAAAAAAATGCTGAAAAGAAAGATTGTAGCGACTGTCGTCGTCACCTTGATCGGCGTTTTTCTCACCGTTAGCGGAGCGCCGGCGGCCAGCCTCAGCGAACTTTACTACCAACGGCATCCGCTGAAGGCGTCCGAGCTGGAAAAAACCTGGGGCCAGCCGGTCTTGTCGGAAACGCTGGACAGTGGTCTGGAGCGAAGGGTCTATGAAATCGCCAATCCTTATCCGGAGGACCTGCGCTATCGCTTTTTCATGATCCGGGATGAACTGGTGGTCTCCAGCGGCATTTCGGACAAGATGGGAGGAAGGGCCGACCTCAAGACCGACAAGGATGGCAAAACCGGTCGTCTGCCAAGGGGCAAGCTCAGCGAATCCTACTACGCCAAATTTCCCTTGAGCGCCGAGAAGGTTGAAAAAAACTGGGGGCCCTCCGTGCAGGTCAAGGACATGGGAGATGGGCTTGAAGCCCGGGTTTATGAAATCCGCAATCCCTACCCGGCCAATCTCAAGTATCGTTACTTCCTTATTCAAAACGGCATGGTATTGGCCAGCGGGGTGACGGACATCATCGGTACCCAGGAAAGCGCCGACACCTGTGGCGCTTCCGGCCCGCCGGTCGGTCGACTCAGCAAGCTCTACTACCAGCGGCACAATTTGACGGTGGAGGAGGTGGAAAAAGTCTGGGGCCAGCCCGTTCTGGTTCAGGAAATCGACAACGGAATGGAAAACCGGGTCTACGAAATCGCCAACCCCTATCCCGCCGATATGAAATACCGTTATTTTCTCTCCAAAAATGGGAAGGTGGTGGCCAGCGGTATCTCTGAAACCTTGATCTGCGACATAGGGATCAATTAAGGGGTTGAATTTTTCCTTTATTCACGATAGGGCGGAGCAAGACGGTAGCTGACCATCGCAACCTAGAATTTTATGGATCACTTTTTCGAAACCCCCATATCGCGAAGATCCTTGCTCAAACGCGCGCTGGCCGGCGGAACCGCGGCCCTGGTTCTGCCTTGGTGGGCGGCCATCCCCGCCCGGGCCAGCGCTCCGGCCGGAGAGGTTTCCGGTCGCATCGCCGTTGTCAATCTCCACACCAACGAGAGCCTGCGGATCCGCTACCGGAACAAAGACGGCAGTTTCGTTCCGCAGGCCATCTCCCGGCTCAACCACCTGTTCCGGTGCCATTACAACAACGAGGAAATGCCCATCGATCCAGCCTTGTACGTGCTGATGGACCGGATTCACACCCGCCTCGGCGCCGGCAAGCGGTCTTTGCAGCTCATCTCCGGGTACCGCTCGCCGGAATACAACCGTTTCCTGCGCGCCCGCTCCAACGGCGTGGCCAAGAAGAGCTACCACCTCAAAGGCATGGCGGCCGATATCGCCATCAAGGGGATTTCCCTCCAGCAGATCCGCGATGAAGCCGTCACCTTGGCCCAAGGCGGGGTGGGTGATTACGACAAGTTCATCCACGTTGATATCGGACCGGTGCGCACCTGGTAAAATCGGTCACTCAACCCGCCGGCTCCATCTCCACGTTGGGATCGACCTTGGGCGGCATCCGGGCCGGTGGCGGTGAGGCGATCTCCGGTGTGGTATTCAACGCCTTCCAGAGGACCTCGTCCCGACTGTAGATATCGTTTCTGTACTGGGCTTCGCCCTCATCGCCGATCCAGAAGGTCCAGTATTGCAAATGGACCGTCACGGGATCCGTCACCGAAATCGTTTTCGGTTTTCCTGCCGCCAGCACCTGTTCCAACCGCCTCCGGTTCCAGGAGGGGTCGTTTTCCAGCACAAACAGCGCCAGCTCGATGGGTTTTTTTACCCGGATACACCCACTGCTGAAGGCCCTGGCCGTGCGCTGGAAAAGGTAGCGGTTGGGGGTGTCATGCAGGTAGACGGCGAAATCGTTGGGAAAGATGAACTTGATCCGGCCCAGGGAATTCCAGGGGCCCGGCCGTTGGCGCAACCTGCCGGGGAAGTTTCCCGGGTGCACCGTGGACCAGTCGATGAGGCCGGGATCCATGACTTGGGCCGATTGTCTCCAGCCACCAAGCAGTTCGAAGTGGTTGTCCCGCAGATAGTCGGGGTTGCGTTTGATCTTGGGCAGAATCTTGCGGGCCAGCACCCCGGGGGGAACGTTCCAGTAGGGGTTGACCACCAGGTAGGTCATGTCTTTGCTGAACACGGGGGTCCGGTTGTAGGTCTCGCCCACGATCACCGGCATCTCCAGCACCTTGCGGTCCTGACGGAAGGCTTCCAGGGTGAAGGCGGCCGAATTGACGATGATGTGGCGCCGGCCCAGGTCCCTGGGGATCCAGCGCCAGCGCTCCAGGTTCACCAGCACGCAACGCAGTCGGTCCTCCGGAGAACGGTTGAGGGCCGCCAGGGTCCGGGGGCCGACGACGCCGTCCGGGGAAAGCCCATGGCGACGCTGAAACCGCACCACCGCCTGGACCAGCGCGTCATCGAACAAGGTTTCATCGGTGGCCGGGGCCTCGGCGGGTAAAAAATCTCCCTGGTCCGTCAGCCTGGCCCGTATCTGGGCGACCCGGGGGGAATGGTCGCCATGGCGCAGCGTTTCTCCCGGGGCGATCTCCTGCCATCCGCCGGCGGCGATTTGGCGTCGCAGGCGCTGGGCCTCGATCATGGCGGTGAGGTAACCCTGGCTGCCGGGCGCCAGCTCATCGAGGGTGCGGTCCAGGTCACCAGGGGTGCCGATGGCGGCCAACCGCTGAAGGACCTCCATCTTTTTCTTCGGCGAGATCCACTGGGGATGAATCGTCTCCGGATCCACCTTGCCGACGGCCAGGTGGGTGGCGATGTTGAGGAAGCCATCCGAAAGGACGATTTCCAGTCCTGCCAGCTCTTTGGCGGCCGCTGCGGGATCTTCCGCCAGGGGCGCCTTCAGCCAGGCGGAAAGGCAAGGGAAATGATAGTCCCGGGGCGACAGGCCATGGCGATGGGCGTCAGCGATGGCGGCCACCAGCGCCCGGGCGGCTTCGGACGGCCCGGTGGGCGTGATCCATACCGGCTGGTGGTGGCGTTCCTGGTAGAAATCCACCAGGTCCTTGCCGGCGTGGACCGGCTCGCAGCCGACAAAAGTTTGGGGGCTCTGGGCCGCCGCGTCGAGCCATTGGCGCAACGCCTCGGCAACCGACTCATGGGTCACCGGCGTCCGTGCTGACGCAGGCACCGAAACAGCGAGGAGAACTAGACCGAGGGACAGGATGAAAAGCGGGCGATATCGATGCTTCATGGTAATCGTAGACCTTTCATTTTCCGTTATTCCGGCGCGGTTGCCCATGGTTGAATTTTTTGTAATATGGCACGATTTTTTTGTCCCGACCACCGTCAAGTGGCCCCACCTCCGCCGTTCCGGCCACCCGGACACCCGCTGTGGCACAGTGCCTCGTCCCTTGAACACCCGTTTGGAAGAAAGCCCACGGGAATCTTGACGGGAACCGGGACTTGCTCTATGATGCCGTCAACGGTCTGATATTATTTTGTTTACAGGCCGTTGCACCCAATCTTGCATCGACGGAGGCCAACCGGTCCACTCGATGCGTTCAGGCGGAGACCGGTTGTCAAAAAGCGCATCTGTTCACTGGAGACGATGTGTGGCGGCCGGCGGATCTCGCTCACCCCACTTGTTTCCAGCGCGCTCCAATCGATGACTTCCGGATCACGTCATTGCCTTTGGGCAGGAGGTTTTCATGGAATTGCTGGCCGGGGTGACATGCATGGCACTGGGGGCGTTCATTTTTTGCGTAACTCTCATCGGCGGACGCAATCCCCGCCGGCCTCGATGGGCCTCCAATGGAATGGTGGCCAATCTTTACGTGCCGCTGGTGATGGCGCTGTGGGCCATCGGGGTCGCTTATCTTGTCATTGTCATGGTGAACCTGGAGACCCGCCCCCTGGCGCTGTGGGAAGCGACAACGAGCGCGGTCATCGCCCTGGTTGCCGCTGTGGCGATCAAGGCGCTGAAGATCGGTGCGCGGTTGAAGCAATACGCTTCCGAGGAAACGACGGATGCCCGAATCATCCAGCTGAATCCGGACGCGCCTGAGCCGAAAATCCCGCCTGGGGCCGGAAGGGCGGCGGCCTGATGGCGTCGATGAATGCCACGGCCATGCAGATCGATTCCTCCCATGTGGGCACTCGGCTGAGTCCTTACCGCACCACCGTCGACTGGCGCTGGATGACCAACTATGCCGCCGCCGTCGGGGATGCCAACCCTTGTTATCTCGATGACACCCGCAGCGCCGGCATCCTGGCCCATCCGGTTTTCCCCGTGGCCGTGACCTGGCCGGTAACCCTCCACTTGGACCGATACCTGGCCGGATCGGCGTTTCCGGTGGAACTGATGGCCATGCAGGTGCACCACAGTGAACACATCACGCTGCACCGGCCCATCCGGCCGGGGCAGCATCTCACCGTGGCGGGCACCGTGGCCGCCATCCGGCCCCACCGCGCCGGAAGCCGGGTGATCTTGCGCTACAATGCCTTTGACGAAGGCGGGCAAGAAATCTTCACCGAGCATATCGGCGGCCTGCTCCGGGGGGTCGCCTGCAGAGACCAAGGCCGGGGCCTGGACGATTTGCCCCCCGATCCGCCGTCGGTGCCTGGGGAAGATTCGGTGTGGGAGGCGCCGGTGGCGGTGGACCCCTTGTTTTCCTACCGCTACGATGCCGGCAGCAACATCGTCTTTCCCATCCATACCTCGCCGGCCTTCGCCGGCAGCGTCGGCCTGCCGGGGATCATCGTTCAGGGCACCGCCACCCTGGCGCTGGCCGTAAAGGAGTTGGTCAACCGGGAAGCCGGCGGCGATCCCCGGCGCATCGGGGCGCTGGCCTGCCGCTTCACCGGTATGGTCCGGCCCGGAACCACGATTCGGGTCGTCCTGCGGCACCGTGATAGAGACCATCTTTGGTTCGAGGTGTGCGACGCGGAGGGAAAACGGGTCCTGAGCAACGGTCATGCGTGGCTGAAGCTCCGGTGAGTGCCCCGGTCCGACAGGGGCGGGCTGGGGGTGTTGGGTGAATCGGTCAGGACAATGGCCGGCAGTAGAAATGAAAGGAGAAGAACCAAACGATGTTCATCGACTTGCTGAGAAACCGACGAAGTATCCGTTCTTTTTTGGATCGTCCGGTGGCGCCGGAGAAAATCGAGCTGCTGACGGAAGCGGTCCTGCGCGCGCCGTCGTCGCGGGGAATCAACCCCTGGGGTTTTGTCTTCGTCACGGACCCGGATACCATCGGCCGGTTGGCACAGGCCAAACCCCATGGCGCCGATTTTCTCGCCAAGGCGCCGTTGGCGGTGGTGGTGTACGCTGATCCAGGCAAATCGGACGTCTGGGTGGAAGACGCTGCCATTGCGACGCTCATCGTTCACCTGGCCGCCGCGGACCTGGGACTCGGCAGCTGCTGGATCCAGATTCGCCAGCGGCCCCACGATTCATCCCGCAGCGCCAGCCGGTACATCACCGAGCTACTGGGCATCCCCCCCGCCATGGAAATCGAGGCAATGGTGGCCATCGGCTATCCGGCCGAGGAGAAAAAGCCCCATCCCGCCGCATCGCTGGAACGCGACAAAGTTAGTTTTGAGCGTTACGGAAAGTAAAACTCAGCCGGAGGCATCATTTCCCCGGGCCAGATCCCGCATCAGGCGCGCCACGGCCAACTCCTTGGCCTTGGCTTCCACTTCCACCGTGATGTCCAAGTGGCGCCAACACGGCGGCATGTCGGGGGCATCGATGTAGTCATGGTGGGGCCGTGGATTTTTCCCGGCCCAGCCGGCCGCTGGGCTCGAAAGGTGAAACAGCGGTTCGCGGTTCCAGGTCGCCATGGCCTTTTGGGTCGCCGTTTCTTCGTCGAGGCCGTCCGGCCGGCAGCGGTGGTGGTGGACATCGTAGACCAGGGGCAGATCGAGCGCTTGGCACAGCGGCAGCAGGTCGGACGGGGTGTAGCTGCGGTCGTCGTTTTCCAGGGTCAACCGGCGGCGCACATTCTCTGGTAGGCCCGCCACGTTGGCGGCCAGGCGCGCCAGGGTTGCCGGTTTGTCACCATACACGCCGCCGGCGTGGATATTGAGAACATCGGCGCCGGTCCATTCGGCCACTTCGGCCTGGTAAACCAAGTCGGCCACGCTGCGATCCACCACCTGCCGGTCCGGGCTTGAGAGAAGGATGAACTGGTCGGGATGAAAGCTGGTGCGGATGTCGTGATGGCGGGCATATCGGCCCGCTTCGCGAAACATCGATTCGATGGTTTCGCCTCCGGGCAAATCCCCCAAGGCGTAACCAAAATCCGGATGGGTCTTCAGGGGCAGGATCTGACTGTTGATGCGAAAGGCCCCGATGCCGGCACCGCCACAGTAGGCCAGGGCCTCCTGAAGGCTATGGGCATTGTGGCGGCAGATGTCGACTAGGTGGCGTCGCCCATCGGCCGGGCGCAGCGAACCAAGGTGGCGGGCCGTGGTGCGCCGGAACCGAATCGGCGCGTCGCGAAAGATGCAGCACAGGCCAAAGCGGATCATTGCGGATCGCCCCCAGAGTGATCCTGCGCCCCCACGGTTCCGGGGGCGGCAGGCCCTCCGGTGATCAATGGTGCCGCCTTCGGCGTCATCTTTCCGGCGGTCATGGCGCTGTGGGGACCGGAATGACCGTGACCGGCACCGGGGCGTTCTTCAGCACCTTTTCCGCCACGGAGCCGAACCTGAAATTGGCGTTTTCCCCGTGGCTGGCCATGACCACCAGGTCCACCTTCTCCTTTTCGATGAGCTTGAGAATCTCCCGGGCCGGGTCGCCCACCGCCACGTGTTTGATGTAGAGGGGGCACCCCTCCAGGTATTTTTCGCAGATCTGCGCCAGGCGCTTGGTGGCCGTCTTGTTGGCGTGGGCCATGAGCTCCTCGATTCGCCTGTCGTCGAATTCGCCGTACCAGCCGGCGTGGTGGGCGAGATCCTCCACCACGTACAACACGTGGATTTCAGCTCCGTACTGGGTGCTGAGGGATTTAACGTGAGGTAGCGCCTTTTCCGCGATGCTGGAAAAGTCCGTAGGCCACAGAATCTTTTTGATATCCATCTCGTCCTCCTTCACGGGTCGGGTTGATCCGTCAACGAAAGGCGCCAAGGGCACCGGTCGCGAGGCGTTCCGGCACCTCCACTGCACCGGTGCCCGGTGGATGATTTAGGGGGATGGCTCGGCGATCAGTCGACACGCCGCGCTCGAGGGCGCGAGGACGAATATCGCCGCGATGGCCAGTCCGGCAAGGGCAAAGCCGACGCCTAGGACCGGAAACAGCAGCATCAACGGAATGTTCAGAAAGAGAAAGAACGGTATGGCCAAAAAGCCGAGTATTCGGCTTGATCGTTTTTCCTGAATGCAATCTTTGTCGTTCATGATTCACCTCCAGTTCAAAGCGGGGCGATGGTCGGTCGCGGTGCCCGATTCCCTAAACAACCATTGAAAAAACAGATAAGACCGCCAATACCGACTGACAAGGTGGTCGGTCCCGTTCCGGCTTGACCGATGAGTCGTTTCGGCTTGAGTTGCCCTTGGTTTCGTTCGCCTGATTCAAGACCATAGGCATCGCCTGCACCGAGGCAAGGGGCGAGTTTGATTTTTCCCGCCCCCTTGACAAGGTCGCTTGCACTTCTCAGGTTGAGGGACACTCAGGGTCTGGTGCGGCCCCGCCGCGTGGCGGGGCCGCACCGGAAGTGGGTGGCTTAAAAGACAACAATCATCCAAAATACCGCTCCCCGCCGTTGCCGGATGTGGCGCTCGCCGGGGGTGGAAGATAGGGGGATACCATGAACCGGATCATTCAAGTACTGCTGACACTGGTGATTTTCGGCGTTGCCACAACCGGCATGGCCTTGGCCGGAAACGTGGATGCGGGGGATGTCAACTTCATCCAATCGACCGGCGCGCCAACGGTTTCCGCCGGTGACGATGTCGATGCCTGGGCGTCGGTGGGCGTTGTTTCCCGAAGTGATCATGACTTCATCAGCCGCGATGCAACCGTCGCGGCAGCGATGACCGCCGCCGCGGAACCCGTGGGGGCCGTAGGCACCGTGGATGGGGCCGATTACCGGCTCATCGCCGGTGATGGAAGTCCCGGGGCCACCTGCCAAATCGCCTTGGTGGCCGCGATCCATCCGTCTTGCTGAGAGCGTTCAGTCGACCTTTTCCACCATCGCGGTTTTGATGGGCAAAGGTTCCAAGTTCCACAACAGAAGGGGCATTGCCAGTGTTGCGCTGCCCCTTCTGTTGTCATTGGAATCAGGGCGAGGCGGCTAGTGGCTCAGAATCTTGCCGAGAAACGAGCAGGCTCGCTCGTGACGGGGCCGGGCGAAGAAATCCGCCGGGGGGGCGACCTCGAGAATCTCGCCGGTATCCATGAAAAAGACCCGGTCGGCCACCTCCCGGGCAAAACCCATTTCATGGGTGACCACCACCATGGTCATCCCTTCCCGGGCCAGGGTTCCCATGACCTCAAGCACCTCGTTGATCATCTCGGGATCCAGGGCGCTGGTGGGCTCGTCGAAGAGCATGATCTTGGGGCGCATGGCCAGCCCCCGGGCGATGGCCACCCGCTGCTGCTGGCCCCCGGAAAGCTGGGCTGGATAGCTGTCAGCCCTGTCCCGGATGCCGACTTTTTCCAGCAGCGCCAATCCCAGGGTGCGTGCCTCGTCCCGGGGGATATGCCGGACGTGAATGGGCGCCAGAGTGATGTTTTCCAGGGCTGTCATGTGCGGGTAGAGGTTGAATTGCTGGAAGACGAAACCGATCTCGGCGCGGATCCGGGTCAGGCTGATGCGGCTGTTGTGGATGGGAACCTCGTCGACGAAAATTTCCCCCTGCTGGATGTCTTCGAGGCGGTTGATGCAGCGGATCAGGGTACTTTTACCGGATCCGCTGGGGCCGCAGATCACCACCACCTCCCCGGCGTCCACGTGAAAATCGATGTCCTTGAGGACGTGCAAATTGCCGAACCACTTGTTGACCTTGCGGAAGGTGATCACCGTGTCTTGGCTCCTGAAAGCGGTGTGCAATTGATCTGAACCGTCGCAGCGGGAGGCGTCGTAATAAGTTCCGAGAGTTGTGTCAAGTTGCCGGATAATCTGCCACGACGCTTCTGTCAAGCCGTCGCCATCGTCTTCGCGCGTTTGCTAAAATGGAACAGGCTGACCGGAGACGATGAAGATGTGACCCATTTTGCCCATGGCGAGTTTCTCATGGTGGCGATGTACCCCATTTTCGGCTCCTGCAGGACACCTTGCTCGGTGCACAAGGCCGACATGGGGCTGTGAAAACGTTATCGAGGGACTTGAAGATCTGCTTCATAAACGGTATGAACACCCGATGGGCAAAGTGCCGGTTGGCGTTTGCAACCACCGGCCGACGGGGGCGGGATGCGAGAGACGTGGATCGGACGTCGTTATCTGGCAGTGGTGGATCGCCATTTGATGCCGCTGGCCGAGCGGATGGGGATGACGCCGAATCGGGCCACCCTGGCGGGGATGTTGCTGGCCTTGTTGGTGCCGGTGGGCTTTCTTTGCCATCCCCTGGTCGGAGCGATGTTGATCCTGCTCTCCGGCATGGCCGATTCCATGGACGGTATGCTGGCCCGGCGACGGGGAACATCTTCCAGCTACGGGGCTTTTTTCGACTCGTGCCTCGATCGCGTCTCCGACGGGTTTTACCTGGCGGGCATCTGGGTGCTGTTCTGGCCCGATCACCATCCCCTGGCGGGCGGTTTGATGATGACCGCCTGCATGAGCGCCAGCTTCCTGGTGAGCTATAGCAAGGCGAGGGCCGAAAGCCTTGGGGTGCCGCTGAGCGGTGGTCTGATGGAGCGGGCGGCCAGGACCGTGTACCTGCTGGGGTGGGCCCTCGTCCTTGCTCTTGTCCCCTCGGCCCGCGGCCTTTTGCTGTGGACCGGCGCCGCGATCTATCTGGGATTGACGGCGAGCACCGCCGGCGGACGGATGCGCCGGGCACGGCGGTTGATGGAGACGGATGCGCCAATGGTTTGAAGGCGTGGGCCATCGAACCATCGAGCAGGGCGTCCTTTTTCATTGTGTGACGATCACCAAAACCCGCGGGACCTAAGGAGATGGAGCGTAGGTGGTGACAATGGTTGCCAACAAGGGGCAATCCGGCTAAGGTGACACTTTGCCAAAGGCCAGGCGTTCGTTTCAGATACCTCGGACTCATGCGGAGGAGTTGCGCTGATGGAAGACATCCGAATCGCCATTGTGGGTATCGGTAATTGCGCCAGTGCGTTGATCCAGGGAATTCACGGATACGACAAAAATCCAGACCGAGACCCCATCGGCCTGATGCACCCGGTGATCGGGGGGTTTCGCCCCAGCGATATCCGGGTGGTCGCCGCCTTCGACATCGATGCCCGCAAGGTGGGCAAGGACGTCTCGGAGGCTATCTTCGCCGCCCCCAACTGTACCCATGTTTTTCATAAGGATATTCCCCGACAGAACGTCATCGTCGAGATGAGCCCGATTCTCGACGGCTTCTCCGAACACATGCGCCAGTATGCGGCGCATCGCACCTTCATTCCAGCCTCGCTTCCCGAACCGGACAAGGCGGCCGTGGTGGAGCGCCTGCGCCGCAGCGGGGCCGAAATCCTGCTCAACTACCTGCCGGTGGGCTCCGAGCAGGCGGTGCGGTTTTACGCCGAATGCGCCCTGGAGGCCGGCGTGGCCTTCATCAACAACATGCCGGTTTTCATCGCCAGCGACAAGGCGTGGGCGGCGCGTTTCGCGGAAAAAGGACTGCCGGTGGTGGGCGACGATATCAAGAGCCAACTGGGCGCCACCATCGTGCACCGGGTGCTCACCGACCTGTTTGTCAAACGGGGGGTCAAACTGGAGCGCACCTACCAGCTCAATACGGGGGGCAATACCGATTTTCTCAACATGCTCAACCGTAACCGGCTGAAGATGAAAAAAATATCAAAGACCGAGGCGGTTCAGGCGGTTTGTCGCCACCCCTTGGAAGATGACAATATTCATGTGGGCCCCAGCGACTACGTGCCCTGGCAGAACGACAACAAGGTCTGTTTCATCCGCATGGAAGGCAAGCTCTTCGGCGATGTCCCCATGAACCTGGAGTTGCGTCTGTCGGTGGAAGACTCGCCCAACTCGGGCGGGGTGGTCATCGACGCCATCCGGTGCACCAAGCTGGCCCTGCAGCGGGGACTTACCGGCGCCCTTGAAGGGCCGAGTTCCTATTTTTTCAAGCATCCGCCACGCCAGTTCACCGACGACGAGGCGTACCGATTGACCGAAGAATTTATTCGGTAGCCAATCCTGCCCTGTTTTTGCCGATGCCGCATCGGTGCGTCCGGCCTGGACGCACCTGGTTTTCTGAACCCTCTCAAGCGCCGGTGCCCCCGCGGTTATTCATAACCCCGTCAAGAATTTTATCGCCGCCAAGAGATTCCTCGTCGCTGATCCGCGGCTTGGCGGGGGTGTTAGGCATTTTGCGTCGGCGGACCTCTTCTTCGGTTTGCCCCAGGCGTTGGTCTAACACACCTCCAGGTCCGCGGCTGCTTTGATCACCGGCCTCAAAAACGCTCTTGACGGAAAGGAACGCAATATTCTAATTGTAAACATCGTTCTTTTCCGCAATCATCGTTAATTTTCAGGAGGCCGCCATGCATTTCAACCTTGGTCAGATCCTTGCCAATCGCGCTTTTCTCAGCCCAACCCTCGAAGCCTGCGTGGGTGACGGGTATCGCTTCGACTACCGCCAGGCCAATGCCCGGGCTAATCGTTTCGCCGCCGCCCTGATTGGTCTGGGGCTGGCGGCGGGCGACCGTATCGCTCTGCTTTGCAAGAACAATGAACATGCCACTTGCGCGCTGTACGGCGCGGCCAAGGTCGGGATCATCACCGCCATTTTGAACTGGCGGCTGACGGCGCCTGAACTCGAATACATTCTCAACGACTGCGGCGCACGCCTTCTGATCTATGACGGCGAGTTCGCCCCGGTGGCGGAGGCGCTGCGCGGGGTGACGGCGGTGGAGACCTTCGTGCGCCGGGGCGGCCAAGGCCCCGGCACGGAATTCGAAGATCTGTTGACAAAAGGAAAGGGTGCCGAACCCGTTTACGCCGGTGCCGACGATGATCCCTGTGTGCTGATGTACACCTCAGGCACCACCGGTAAACCCAAGGGGGCCATGATCAGCCACCGCAACACCTTCTGGGCCTCCATCGGACTGACCCACACCCTCCGTTGGGCGCACAAGGACCGCTACCTGCTCACCGCTCCGCTCTTTCACATCGGCGGCCTGGCCCCGGTGCTGGCCAACGTCCATGTGGGCGTGACAACAGTCTATCTTCCCGATTTTCATCCCGTAACGGTATTTGAGACCATCGCCCGGGAGCGGGTCAACTTTCTGATGACCGTGCCCCTGATGCTCCAGGCCATGGCCATGGTGCCGCCGACGATGACCGAGAAACTCGACCTGACCTGTCTGCGCCATTTCGTATGCGGGGCTTCACCGGTGCCCGAAAGCCTCATCCGCCTCTACGATCAGAAGGGATTCAGGATCGCTCAGGTCTACGGGGCCACCGAGTACACCGGTGCCATCACGTTCTGGACCAACGACATGGGCCTGGACAAGTGCGCGTCTGCCGGCAAACCGGTATTTCACGGAGACGTGAAGGTATTCAAGCCCGGTACCAATCACGAGCTGCCGGCCGATGAAGTCGGTGAGCTGTGCCTCTTCGGCCCCCAGGTTTTCCAGGGCTATTGGCGGAACCCGGAGGCCACCGAGGCGGCCCTAGTGGACGGGTGCTTTCGTTCCGGGGATCTGGGAAAGATCGACGGGGACGGCTGCGTCTACGTCATCGACCGGCTCAAGGACATGATCATTTCGGGCGGTGAAAACATCTACCCGGCGGAGATCGAAGCCGTTCTGGCGGCCCATCCCGCCGTGGCCGAGGTGGCCGTGGCGGGTAAACCGGATGAAAGATGGGGTGAAATCCCGGTGGCGTTCATTGCCCTGAAACCGGAGAAAAAACTGACCGAAGCCGAAGTCATCGGCCTGTGCCGTGATCGTTTGGCCGGCTTCAAATGCGTCAAGGAAGTGCGTTTCGTGGAGGCTATTCCCAAAAACGCCACCGGCAAGATGCTCAAAAACGAGTTGCGCCGCACCCTTGCCCGTTAACTTTTCAAGAGCCAAGGAGAGATCTCATGAGCCTGCCCAATCGTGATAATCCTTATGATTTCGATGCATTCTTAAGTTGGCGCGACACCTGCGACTACTATGCAGACGATCCCTTCGCCCAGGCGGTGGTGCGCGCTTTCTGCGGCGAGATGGCCGGGGTGGTGGACGCCGCGGCCCGCGACGTGTCCAGGAAGGCCTCGTTTCGCTGGCGCCGCATGGCCGAGGCCATCGCTTGGCCGGAAAAGCGTCCCTACATGATGCACTACGACGGCCACCACCACCGCATCGACCGTATCGTACGCCCCCACGAGACCGAGGTGATGGAGCGCGAGATTTTCGGTGAGGCGCTCTTTTCGGATCGGACCCACCCCTGGATCAAGCTGGCCAAGATGTTCGTGATCTATCAGAACAGTGAGGCCTGCATCGCCTGCCCCCTCACCTGCACCGAGGGACTAGTGGCGGCCATTGCGCCGTATGCCGATACTCCGGAGCTGCAGCGCATCCTGCGTCACTGCAAGGAGGGAATCGACGGCGAATTCGCCATCGGGGCCCAGTACCTTTCCGAAATCCAGGGCGGCTCGGACGTGCCGGCCAACGTGTTGGAAGCGGTGGAAGAAGGTGGGGTGTGGCGGCTTTACGGCACCAAGTTTTTCTGCTCGGCCACCCATGCCGACTACGCCATCGTCACCGCCAAGCCCCGGGGTTCGGAGAAGCTGGGACTGTTCGTCATGCCGTCCTGGCTACCGGGGGACCGGGAACGGGAGCGGCGCAACGGTTTTACCATCGACCGGATCAAGTGGAAGATGGGCACCAGCGAGCTGACCACCGCCGAGATCACCCTCAACGGCGCCGTCGCTTACCCGGTGGGCCCGCTGGCGCGGGGCCTGGCCAATGTGGTGGGCATCGTGCTGACCTACTCGCGCCTCACGGTGGGGCTTTCCGGAGCGGCCAGCATGATGCGGGCCTGGCGTGAGGCGGCCAAATACTGCGAATTTCGCGAGGCCTTCGGCCAGCCGCTGAACCGTTTCCCCCTGGTGGCTGGCCAGTTGGCCGAAATCGAGCACAGCGCCAAACGCACCCTGGCCGGCGCGTTCCGTCTTTACCAGGATGTGCTGGCGTTGCCGGGCGGGTTTGCCGGCGCCCGGCCCGACGAGCCTTTGGAGACGAAAAAGAAGCGCTGGGATGTTCGCGAGCTGATCATGCTCCAGAAGATCACCGCCAGTTGGGACTGTCCGGACGTGCTGCGCCTGGCCATGAGCCTGTTCGGCGGCCACGGGGTGATGGAGGATTTTTCGGCTCTGCCGCGGCTATACCGGGATGCGGCGGTCAACGAACTTTGGGAGGGGCCGCGCAACGTGCTGCTGACCCAGATCCATCGTGACCTGCAACGGGCGGCCTCGTGGTATCCGGCGGCCGAGTTTGTGCGCAACGTGCTTGTCGGCGCCCCCGCCGACCTGGTAAAAGAGTTCGAGGCGGAAATCGAAGCGCTCCTGGCCCATCCCGACCTGCTGGCGTTGAATCCCGACACCATCGAGGTCTGCCGGCGCTGGGATCGCTTTTGTCACCGGCTTTTTCACGCCTACCAGGACGCCGCCTTGGCCATGGTGGAATGAAACCGTCCATAAATTGGCGCGCAACCCCCTGCCCATCCAGGAGCAGGGGCTGCGCGCCCAAGGGGTTTTACCGCTGGACCCATGTCAACAGAACCAAGCCCATTCGCACTGCTCAAGGAACAGGAACGCCAAACGCGTCAACGGCTCATCGTGGAGGCGGCTGAACGGGTCTTTGCGCAAAAACCCTTCGAGCAGGTCAGCATGCGGGAGATCGCCAGCGAGGCGGGTATTTCCCCCTCTTCCATCTACCGCTATTTCCCCGACCAGCAGAGCCTTTTCGCCGAAGCCTTCGCCATCGGCACCCAAGAGATCATCTCCCGGGTCGATGCCCGCATCGCTGGGGGCCAAATCGGCAGCCTGCGCGACCTGGCCCGTCTTTACGTCGATTTTCTGCTGGAAAACGACCATTACTTTCGCATGATGACCCACTTCATGCTGGACGGTCGGTTGGAGGGCCAACCGCTGGAAAGGCTCAACCAGGCGGCCCGGGCCATCCTGGAGTTGTTCGAGCGTCTGCTTTCGGGCACTGGTGCCGATGCGCATCTGTCGGCCCATGCCTTCTTTGCCGCCCTGAACGGAATCCTGATTTCCTTCCGCCAGTATCCCGGTCGCAGCCCCGAAGCGGTGCGGCGCCACATGCAAACCCTCGCCGACCTGCTGGCGCGTCGCTTCGAGGAATCCACCGGCCCTCAGTAAAACCACCCTGGCCGACAGGCACACCATTCGGCCGCCGTCTCGTGGAGCCAGTCCGCCAACGGCGGGTCGACGTAAAACCGGGGCTGCAGGAGATCGTCGGCGGGAGCGATGAGCCCTTCGACGTCGGATTTTCCCATCAGATCGAGGAATCGCACCGAGTGGCCGGCCGCCCGGGTGGCGGCGGCCACAGCCCCCAAGCCCATGGCCATGGTGGGCAGGTTGAGGGTTTCGGTGTTGGCCGAGATGAGCAGCACGCGCATATCAAGCCTCCCGGTGGAGCGGGTTACTTCAACTGACTGTCCTTGCTGCCGCGCCGGTTGTAGCCGGCAAGGGCCGTCTGGCCGGCTTCGAGCTTGGCCTGACATTGTACGCAGAGGCGCACGCCGGGGATCGCTCGCCGCCGGGCCTCGGGAATGGGTTCCTCGCAAAGCTGGCAATGAGTGGCGCTCTCACCCTCCGGCAGCCGGCTGCGGGCCAGCTTCACCGCGTCGCCCACGCTGGCATCGATCTGTTCCTGGATGGCCCCGTCGCGGGCCCAGCCAACGGCCATGGTCGCCTCCTTGTTGATGTTGATGCGGTCGCCGCATCACACCGCAATCGTCGAAACCCCAAAACCGAGCCTGCAGTTTAGCATCAAAGGCGCAATCGGCGCAAAAGTCGCGCGGGTCTTGTTGACTCTCGCGCCATCAAGGCTACCTTGGGCCAGAGAGGATGCGATGCAACCTTCCACGCCTGCGGGAAGAAAGGGGTAATCCCATGAATACCGACCTCAACCGGGTTCTCGACACCATCGGCGCCGAAAATGCCGACTTGCTCCGTGACACATCCCGCTATTATAAAGAGGTGGACATCGGCCGACAGGCGGAGCGCCTGGGGTTGGACGACCTGGCCCAACGCTACCGCAACGTCAACGCCCTGGTCCTGGTTCAAGCCCCAGACGGCGGCATGTCGGTGCGCATCGACGGGCGCACCTTTGTCGACTACGCCCAGCTCGACTCTAGGGTGGTGGTGCCCGGCCGGGTGGCCCGGGACGCCGGCCGGCCTTTCAAGCCCTATACCGCAATGGATAGCATGGTACTGGTGTTTTGACCTCGGATTTCACGGAGGCCTTCCCGTCATGAAAGTGTCGATTTTTCTCGAAAACCCCGGGTCGGATCGCCATGCGTGATCAACCCGAAGAAGCCATGCTGAACAAGCCGGGAACCCAGGAGGTCGCGTGCCGGATCTGAAATGCATCTTCTGCGGCGGCCATGCCGATCTGCACGGTCGCTGAGCCACGGCCCGCGTTGTCTGCAGGGACTGCGGCATGGAAACATCTCCGGAAGATTACCTGGACCAGATCGAAAACTGGAAGGAAAGGGTCTGTGAAATCGTCTTCGGGGAAATCGATACAGAAGGGGATCCACCTTCTCCCCCCTGATTGCCACCAAACGGCCTACCCTTTGATCGCCCGAAGGGCCACCGACGTTTTTCAGGCATTTATCGTTGATGCGACCGCTTGCGCTGGGCTGCGGCTCGATCCGCTCCCACGATGACGACCGCTGCCATAGAGCCGGGTAAAAATTTTATCCTGAAAGGCGTTGCACGGATCGCGCAAGTCGGGTTGTAAAAAATCAGAACCTAGGACACCCGCTGCAACAGGGCCAGGTAGTGGTCGACAACCCCGGCCTGCCCCTGGTAGGCGGACTGGCCGGAGGCGGCGATGGCCTCTCTCAGGTCCTCGGCCACCCGGCGTGCCGCATCGAGGCGGTTGGTATCGGCCAGCCGGCGGAACAGATCATCGAAGACCGCCGCCTTGTCCGGCAGGTCGAGGGTGAAAAAGCTCTCGCAGGCGTCGGCGATGCGGTCGCGGTCGGCCAGGTAGCCCACCGCCAGGCGGGCCCGGGAAGAATCGGTGATCTCGTTTTCAAAGCGCATGGGCACCGGCACCCGGCTGTCCAGCCGCTGCTTGAGCGCCAGGGGAGTTCCCAAGGCACAGTAGAAGCACGGCGACAGCAGTCCCGGGGTTAGGGGCCCGTACACGTTTTTGCCATCGTCGGCTACCTGCCGCGCCAGGGGGGTGCCGGGGTAGATGCGGGCTCCCACCGTGTACTCGTAACGGCGCAGCGGGGTCGGCGGCCACTGGTGCATGCAACGGAGGCTGTGGTCCACGGTCTCACGGGTTTCCCTCGGCAGGCCGAAGATCAGGTCCACGGTAATGTCGATGTGATAGCGCGCGCACAGGTCCAGGGTGTTGGCGATATCGGCTTGGCGGTAGGAAACGCCGGCGGCCTCGAGTACCGGATCGGCGAAGCTGGTGCCGGTGAGAATCACCGAAAACCCGGCCCGGGCCAGCAGCCGGGCGAAGTCTTCCGTGAACGGCCGGGGGAGAAACTGGGAGACGAAGCGGAATCGCTGGTGCCAACCATCGGTGATCAGGCGCTGGACCAGCGCGGTGGCGTAACCGAGATCCGGGATGTTGAACTCCGTGTCCACGAAGAAAATCTTGTCCACCGTCTCCAAGTCGGCGGCGGCCTTCAACTCGGCCATCACATCGTCGATAGCGCGGTGGATGAAGCTTCGCCCCTCGATGATGGGCTCCACGCAGAAGGAGCAGCCCTGGTTGCAGCCGCGCTTGACCCGCACCGGAAGCCCGGCGGCGGCCAATGCCTGTCGGAAGCCCCCATCGCGGGGCGGGGTGTGGGGTCGGGGAAAGACGAAGGGACGGCGGGGGGTTTGGCTGAACGTGCCGTCGCGGCGCATGATCAAACCGGGTACCTGCGCCAGCCGGGATGCCTCCGGCCACGCACGAACGAAGGCGCTTAGCGCCTCTTCCCCTTCGCCCACAATCCCCAGATCCAGGTCCAGGTCGTCGAGGATCTGCCGGGGGGCCACGGTGAACGCCCCCCCGCCGCAGATCATCGGTACCCCGGGCAGGAGCGTTCGCAGCGTATCCACCACGGCTCGCACCCGGGGAAGGAAGTAAAAGGTCCGGTACCCGTCTCCACCCCAGTCGCCGTAGGTTTCGCAGGCCATGGCGGTATCGATGTTGCGGATGCCCAGGCCGATGAGGTCGGGAGCGAAGTCGACGGCAGCCGCCAGGTTGGCGGCCGGGTTCGCGCCGGGCAGGAACGGGTAGGTGATTTGCACGGTGGTGCCTTCCTGGCGGAGTCTGTCCGCCAGCAGGTCCAGGCCGTAGGGGTAAACTTGTTTGATCAGGTAATAAGGATCGGTGTAGACGAGCAGCACTTTGCCGATGGTGAGCATGGCGCCTCCTTGAGGGCGTCATTGTAGCAGGGCCGGGCCGCGGCGTAAATGTCAGGCCACCGGGCGCTCACGGTCCCGTCAAAGCGTTGCCATCATCCTTGCGAGGGCGGTGCGCGTTTCGAGATGACAGTGAAAACACAAAAAAACCGCGCCGAGGGGAAGCCCGGCGCGGCGTAAACGAGAGAAGCGAGCTCTAGCAACAGCCAGAACAGCTGTCGCAGCAGGCGTCGCCGCAAGCTTCAGGGGACTGGCTCGGCGTGTCGCTGATGCCCACCACCTCCACTTCGAAGGTCAGGGACTCCCC
>Ga0265295_1002905_pt1 | contig 25952 bp, 25 predicted proteins | sample Munlansysbiofilm_FD_192503 | JGI IMG/M metagenome (GOLD analysis project Ga0265295, IMG submission 192503) | Leachate microbial communities from a municipal landfill in Southern Ontario, Canada - Methane capture system biofilm | ecosystem: Engineered > Solid waste > Landfill > Unclassified ... | reverse complement strand
AGTCACGAGTTGCTGTACCGTCCCCTCGGCCTGAACTGTTCCTGCAGCTTTTTGCGGTGCATTTTTGTGCAGGAACAGTTCAGGCCGAGGGGACGGTACAGCAACTCGTGACTGTGCCAACCATGCTCCGACAGCATTAGTAATATTTTCGTCCGTACAGGCATAGTTGATGCCTTCCAGTGAAGCAAACCGCCGTAGTGAAGGCCACTGGCAATTGGGTTGCATGCTTAACACCGGGATTCCCCCAAGCCAGGCCTCGTAAAGCAGGATGGAGGCCATGCCAACTACTCCAGAAACCATGGGTAAGATATCACGGCCCCGAGGTAGAGACAACACTTCGCCCTCCAGGGGGCCTCGAACGCGCTCCCACAATTGCGTTACATCTTCGACTCGCTGTTTCGGATGGGGCAACAGGGACAAGGTGCAGGTTCCGGCATGGGGTGCAAGGTTTTTGCACAGGGAGGCCAGTACGGTTTCTTCCGTAAAACCGGGGTGTCCTTCAATTTGGCAGTCTCGCCCGAACACCATTGCGAACGGCTCGCTGATAAAACCAAGATTCAGGCGCTCATTCTTGTGCGTCGTAGATTTCTTTCGGCTGCGCAGCCGGTTTTCCAAGGCGTCGGCTACGGCGGCAAGTCCTGGCTGCCCGGTGATCACAAGACTGGCCGCAGGCACGCCCTCGCGCTCAGCGTCCCTACGGGATTCTTCGTCTATGACAGTATAGATGTCGGGCGCCAAGGGGGGGAGAGAATCCGAACACAGGCGATGTTGATAACTGCCCCAGTTGTCGAGCACATGCATGACCACGGTGCCTTGGGCCTGAGCGGCACGGGCCAGGGACAGCGGGTAGGTATCGTTGGTGCTGGAGCCGAAAACCAGAGCTTCGCACTGCGGCAGCAGGGCAAACGCTTCCTCACAGGTGCTTTCACCCATAAAGGTCGGCAGTTCCTGCGCCAGCGTGCCATGGCGCGGAATTATGACAGTTTTTCCTTGCCGCCAGAGCTCCTCGGCAACGGGAAGAACCGCCCTGCTTCCACCAGGGTCGCCAGCAACGCAAAGGATCATATAGCAGCTTCTTTCAAAATATCCTCTAGCAGCCGTTGCGACAGGAAGGCGCTGTACAGGCTGCTTTGAGGTTGGCCCCCGTTTGCCCCGCACGCAAGGAGGTCAGCAAGGCTGTTTTGCATATAACCTTCCACCCCACCAGCCCCCAGAGCGCTGTTTTTTTGCATATGCAAATCAAAAAAGCCGGGGAAAAGTTCGTTTTCACGGCTTTCTGCCACGGAGGTTTCTTTGCCGCCACGCAATATCGACAATATGCCACCGGTGCATTGAATGCTGATATCATTGGTGTGGTAAGGAAGCGTCCCCCCACACCCGAGAACAAGCTGGCCTTCGGGGAGGCGCAGTGCGAAAGAGGGGCTGTCATCGCTTCCGTCTTGCTCTACCCAGAGAAGTCGATACCCCTGTGCACCGGTGACAAAAAAAATTTGATCCAGCAAATGGATCCCGTTGCGTGCCAACCCCGGTGAATAGGTAATGCGGAGCGTCTGGCAGGCTCCCATAGTCTGTTCTTGCACCATGCGCCGCAAATGCAGGTACGATGGCAGGTATCGGCGGAAATAATTGACGCAGACTGTGGCCTGTCGCTGCTCTGCCAGGTGGATGAGCTGTTGCAGCTCATCGCTGTTTGCAGTGGGAGGTTTTTCCAGCCAGAGCAGCCGAACCCCTGCTTCAAGGCATAAACAGGCATGTTCAAAATGAGCCAGCGTGGGCGAGCAGATGCCCACCATGTCAGGGTGCAGCCGTTCCAGCATTTCTTCTGGGATGGCAAAGGCGGGTAAACCTCCAGACCAATTGCTGAAACCCTGCCTATCCCCGGCGTCAGGGGAGCACCCCCCCACAAGCTCAACGCCGGGGTACCTTTTCAGGGTTCCTCCCTGCGAGAGCGGAAAGTCGTTATCCGGCTTGTTGGCGTCATATTTCCAGGCAATATTGCCCAGCCCCAGTAATGCGGCCCTGATCATTGCAATAAATCCCAAGAAACCGGTGTGCCCATGAGGATATCCCTTCCGCAGCGTTTCCCTAGAATGTCATCAAGATAACGCGGCGCCAGCCCATATCCAGGGCGGATACTTCGCACGTTGTCTGGTGTAAATATTTCACCAGCCCGCATGCTCCGCACCACAAAGAGCGAACGGCGAAATACGCTACTCTCGTGTTGTTTGGGTGTCAAACCATAGCAAACATGCCCGAGCGAGGTCTCTGCAATGCGAATGTCGCGAACCATCTGTTTGAATTCTTCAGGTTCCATGCTGAAAGATCCATCGGGACCACCATCGGCTCGGGCAAGGGTAAAGTGCTTTTCAACGACAGCGGCGCCGAGGGCCACAGCCGCTACAGCTACAGCGCTGCCCATGGTGTGGTCGGAAAGCCCGGCCTTGCAGCCAAAAGCCTGGGCCAGATGTGGTATGGTGCGCAGGTTGGCCTCTTCGGGCGGGGCGGGATAGGCACTGGTGCATTTGAGCAGGGTCAATTCGCCGGCGCCGCTTTCACGCAGAGTGCGCACGGCCTCGTCAATTTCCCCCAACGTGGCCATACCCGTGGACATGATGACCGGCTTGCCGGTGGCGGCAATTTTTTTGAGCAGAGGAGTGTCCACCACCTCAAAGCTGGCGATCTTGTAGCGGGAAACGCCACATTCTTCCAAAAAGTCCACAGCCGTGGCGTCAAAGGGCGTGGAAAAGCAGTCCATGCCCAAGTTTTTGGCAAGAGTCATCAGGCGTGGCATCCATTCCCAGGGGGTGTGCGCTTCTTGATATAAATCATGCAACGTGCGCCCTTCCCAAAGAGTTCCCTTGATACGAAAGTATTCATTATCGCACGGGATGGTGAGGGTATCTGCCGTGTAGGTTTGCAGCTTGACGGCGTCCGCCCCGGCATCTGCTGCGGCACGGATGATCTGCTCGGCGCGGTCGATGCTGCCGTTGTGATTGGCAGAGAGTTCGGCAATTACTTGAAGCTGAAAGCTGGCTTCCCTATTGCGTGTGATCATTTTGTTTATCTCGTCGTGTAATGCGGACATCCGCAAGGATTTTATCAGTTTTTAAAGACGCCCTTGAAAATTCAAGCCTAAAATTATTTATTTCAATAAAGGCGTTGGGGTATCCTTCAGCATCCAACATTCGAATATAGTCGAACAACGTTTCTAAGCTTGTAACTTCTGATATGTTGCTGTCCTGCGGCAAACGGCGTTTAAAATATATCGGTTCACCAGTTTGAGGCGTTGGATTTGGGTGGGTTATAATAATTTCATTAATCATATCTGCTATGCAATTGCTGGCTCGTATGAATATCTCTTCAGCAGTGCCTAAAAGAGACAAGGGGCTCTTCATGTAAATCGGCCCAGCATCTAATTCTGCTTCACAACGAAGTGCAGAGATTTTTGTTTCTGTAACTCCACGTACTATCAAATTTTGTAATGGGCTCCCACCCCTGCCAAATGGCAGATCTGTCATGTGGAATACAATGCATTCATACTGGTTCCAAATTTCCGCAGGGATTATCCATGACCAATGAGGGAGAAAAATATATCGTGGGTTTATCGAGGCAATGTGGTTGAGGTTCAAGTCCTCTTTATTGTTTATATAGAAAAAATCTATATTCTTTTTTTTTAGTCCTTTTGCCGCATTGATACACCAGGGGCGAGAACCAGCAATAATATATGATTCTTTCATATTAACACCTTCCTATAAAGCACAAATGCCTCAGCCGCTTCGCAGCCGCAAGAGCAGCCGCGTAGCGCCGCAAGGTGCATAACGGCCTCAAAACTGCGTGGATGGGGCCAAGGACGCATTTCTGAAGCATATGCTTCAAGGGCGTTCAGTTTTGTTTCTATTGTTTGGGCAATGTTGACAAAAATATTGGGGTTAAAGCTGGGAACCGTATTCGCAGGCGTGTACTCGGTACTTGAAAGAACTTCAAACCCGAGCAACGTCACAGGTGGTGTGTTGGGCAAAGGCCGGAATGCGGTCATAACAGCTTGATGCGTAATGCGGTGATCTTGGTTCATATCCCAGGCATGGTGAGTGAACACAACGTCGGGCATTATTTTTGCTGATATAATTTCAATAAACTGAGTGATATCAAGCAAGTCAATGGTGTCAAATCGATTGTCTGGCAGTGAAGCAAAGTAGACATTGTCAATGCCCATAGTGGCGGCTGCTTTTTGAGCGGATCTGCGAGCTTCAGGTCTGAGGTCCTCTTCCTGCTGGCTTGTTCTTGCTGATGGGCCTTCCCCCAACAGCAAAATATGGACATTTTTTCCTTTTTGCCGCAGACGTGCGAGCGTTCCTCCGCACCCAAGCATTTCATCATCCGGGTGGGCGGCCACTACCAATATATTTTGCACTTTTGTGAGATTGATCATAATAATATATGTTATGGTTGTGCCAAAACAAATGCAAACGACTCAAATCCTTTATATTTTTGAAAGGATTCAAGAAGAAAACCGCATCTGCTAAAGAGTTTTGCGGATGCTTGATTCTCTTTTTTTACATAGGCCCTGATTTTTTTTATTCCGGCGTCAAATGCTACGGAGCAAGCCATCTGTAAGGCTTTTTTCCCCAATCCTTTTCCGCGAAATGCTTCAGCCAGAGCGATAGTTAGAACGACTTCGTGAGCAGAGTAGTTTATTGGAGCAAACCGAACATACCCAATTCGAGTGTTATTCATGTAGAATATGTAAAATGGCATTCCTCCGTTTATGGCGTTACCATACCAAGTGTCGTGCTCTTGAACGCTAATCTTACTGCTGTTAAAAGACATTTTACGCACCAAGTCTGTATTGGCGACATCAAAAACGAATTGTTTATCCTCGGCTCTTGCTGTTCGTATTTTTAAGCGAAAATCCGTTCCGGTAAACATAACATCAATGATACGTATTGCGCCAATTCCATCGACCGAGTCAAAAAGTGCTTCTAAGCTTGTTCCATGAGGCGATTGGCAAACTAGTAGTTTTTGGAAACGTGTTTTTGAAAAGAGCATTTCCCTTTTGCTCAATTGATCAATGAGGTAACACTGGTTGACAGCGGTCTTGATGGCAAGAAACGGTACCTCCAGACAACACAACTCCCAGCAGGTGCTGCCGCCGGCAGTGATGCACAAATCTGTGTTCAGCAACAATGAGGGCATATCGTCTACCCTGGGTAAAATTTCGAGCCGCGCCGGACAGTTCGAAAATGCTTTTTTGATCCGCTCTGCGTCCATGGCCCCTTGGGTGACACGTACGGTACGCCCGTTCATGGCTGGAATGCACATATCCTGTGCGATGCTCTCAAGGTATTCGATAAAATTCCCGCCGCCAAGCGTAACCAGGATGTTTTGTGGCGGGACGTTTCGCTTTATGTGTGGCAGGCGTTCCCTTGCCTTGCGAAACTCGCGGCGCAACAGGGTGTAGTGTGGTCCCATAATTTTCTGACCAATATCACCAGTATAGGACAGGGCCTCTGCGCCAATATTCTGATTCAATAGGATATCACAGGAATATTCTGACAAATGTGCGTAATCGTCAATGACCAGAAGGCGATAACCCGCGCTTCGAACAGCTTGCTGGCAGGCAAGGGTAAAGTGGTAACCGTCCAGCACCACCCAGGTGTCAGAAGGTGCAAGCGCGGTCTGAGTCAGTTGGCGCAGCAGATTGGCCGGGTCTTCTTCGTGCGGCACGGAGTCCGCGAGTTCCTGAAGCGGGATACATTCTGCGCGCAGCCGCTCACGTACCCAAGATACATGAACACGACCCACAAATCGGATTTCAAGGCCTTGATCCTGAACGGCCTGCGCCAGCGCAAGGCAACGCATGACGTGGCCGGTACCCATGCGGGGCGTGGCGTCTGCGCGAAGAATGAGATTTGTTGTCACAATATGCGCCCCAGCGGAGTTGCAAACGCTTCAGTCAACCCCCAGCCTTTTTCAGCAGCAAAACCATGTGTACTTGTTCGGGGATTGATGGCAGTTTTGGGCTGTTTTTTCGTAGTCCACTCAAATAATAATCTCTTGGAAAAAGTTGTTTGTTGTCGTGGTGTCAACAAGTCAAGAAACCAGAGGTTATCCTTTAATGGACGGATATTTTGTGGGGTACACGGTTGGACCCACCACGAGCCATCACTATGCACAGGTCTTGCATTGTTACCCTGGTACTGCGGCAGAGATCACCCGTGCCGTATCTTCAGCGCCCATGCCTGGCCAGAGCGGCAGGGTCAGTATGTCTTCATAGGCCGCCTCGGCCACGGGGCACAAGCCTTTTTTATAGCCCAAGCTCTGATAATACGGATGCAGATGCACTGGCACATAGTGGACGTTGGCACCTATGCCTTGCGCCCGTAAGCGTTTGAAAACAGCATCGCGTTCCGGCGCTCGGACGACATAGAGATGATAGGCATGGCGCATGTTGGCGCGTCTGGTCAACGGGCGTACGGGACTTTCAACAAAGGCCGCATCATACGCCTGTGCCAGTTGGTTACGCTTCTCGATCCAGTTATCCAGCTTTTTGAGTTGCGAACTGCCCAGCGCACACTGGAAATCCGTGATGCGGTAATTGTAGCCCAGTTCCGTCATCTCATAGAACCATGCACCGGATTTTTCACGTTGGTTGGCCGTGCTGGTGATGCCATGCCCGCGAAAAGCCCGCATCCGCGCTGCCAGTGCAGCATCATCCGTTACAGCCATGCCACCTTCGCCTGTGGTGATATGTTTGACAGGGTGAAAGCTGAAGACGGTAATGTCGGCCAGTGTACCTACGCGGCGGTCTTTATATGTGGCGCCCAAGGCATGGCAGCCATCGGCCACCAGAGCCAGACGATGCTTGTCCGCAATGGCGCGCAATCTATCCCAATCGCAGGGTTGTCCGGCATAATCCACCGCGATGATGGCCTTTGTACGCGGTGTGATAGCCGCCTCTGCCGCCGCAGGGTCAAGCAACAAGGTATCGGCATCCACATCGGCGAATACAGGCGTTCCGCCCCGATACAGGATACAATTGGCTGAGGCGGCAAAGGTCATGGGAGTAACAATGACCTCATCCCCCTTGCCGATACCCAGAGCAAACATGGCCGCATGCAGAGCAGCCGTGCCGTTTGCCACAGCAACGCCATAACTGGCTCCGGTGTATGCGCAAACATCGGCCTCAAAGCGCTCCACAGCGGGGCCGGTGGTCAGCCAGTCTGAGCGCAAGATGTCCACAACAGCCTGGATGTCGGCATCATCAATAATCTGACGACCATAGGGGAGAAAAGCGATTTTATTGTCCATGTCTATCGGATTGCAAAGCCCTGATTTTTCAGTGTGTCGCGCAATTCAGGCACGCTGAGCCATTCTTCATTGGTGCCGGAATTGTACTCAAAGCCCTCGGTCACGAGTTTGCCGTCAGGCCCCTTGTATGTAAAGGTTTCCGGCTTGATAACGTAATAGTCGCCAATGTCGATGGTGTGGCGTGAATCTTCAACAGTTATCATGGTCTCATGCAGCTTTTCGCCGGGGCGGATGCCAACTTCTATCGTGGGCATGCCTGGCGCGATGGCTTCGGCTAGATCGGTGATTTTCATGCTGGGAATTTTGGGCACCAGCACCTCGCCACCGCCAGCGATTTCAAAAGAGCGCAAAACCATATGCACGGATTCTTCCAAGGTGATCCAGAAGCGCGTCATGCGGGAGTCCGTGATGGTCAGTGGGCCGCCAGTCTCGCGTTGCTTGATGAAAAAGGGGATAACGCTGCCACGGCTACCCATGACATTGCCATAGCGCACAACGGAATACACGGTCTCACAGGCGGTGAAGGCATTGGCGGCAATAAACAGTTTGTCGGAACAGAGTTTTGTGGCTCCGTACAGGTTGACTGGAGAAACAGCCTTGTCGGTGGACAGTGCCACAACTTTTTCAACGCCGCAGTCGGCGGCGGCGTTAATGATATTTTCCGCACCGTTAATATTGGTCTTGATACATTCGGTGGGATTGTATTCCGCTGCCGGAACCTGCTTGAGTGCGGCAGCATGGATAACATAATCCACACTGCGAAAGGCGCGGTACAAGCGTTCTTTGTCGCGCACATCGCCTATGAAATAACGCATGCAGGCATACTTGTCCGGGGAAAATTGCTGCGCCATTTCAAACTGCTTCAGTTCATCGCGGGAAAAAACAACGATCCGTTTTGGCTTGTGCTTTTGTAGCAGGATTTCAACGCATTTTTTGCCGAAAGACCCGGTGCCGCCGGTAATAAGAATAGATTTATCGCTAAACATGTTGTTCCACTTCTGCTCCGGCAACGCCGCCGGGTAATACTTGTTCGATGCTGCCATGCAATGCCGCTGTATACTCTGGCAAAACGTGGTCAACGCTTCCCTTCATGCGCATGAAACCTTTGTCCAGCCAGATGACGGAGTCGCAGTTTTCCACGGTGCTCAGCCGATGGGCAATAATGACTATGGTGACTTTTTCTCGCAGGGACAGAATAGTTTCGTGAATGGACTTTTCATTCTTCATATCAAGAGAGCTGGTGGCTTCATCAAAAATTATCAGCTCCGGATTGCTGTACAGCGCTCTGGCAATGACCACCCGCTGCGCCTGTCCACCCGAGAGGCGTACACCACGTTCTCCAAGTATGGTATCGATACCGTTGTCCAGCTCGTTGATAAAATCAAGGGCCGCCATGCGGCAGCACTCCAGCACACGTTCTCGATTGATGGTTTCGCCCCAGCGGGAGAGTGCTATGTTTTCTGCCAATGACGTGTCCAAAAGATAGGGGGCCTGGGCTACATAGCCAATGCGTTGCAACCAGGATCGGGAGTTATCCTTGTCTATTGGTACACCATCCACCAAAAGGTGACCGGATTCTGGAGGCACAAGTCCGGCCAGAATGTTGACCAGCGTACTTTTCCCTGCGCCGGAAAGCCCTACCAGGCCGAACATCTGTCCTGCTTTTATGGTAAAGGAAATATCATGCAAAGCCGTTGTGTTAGCCCCTGGGTAGCGAAAACAAACCTTGTCAAACTGGATAGATTTTTTAAAAACTATGGGCAGTGTGGGGGTTTCAAAAGATACTACCATATCTGCTTTCAAGTCTTTTTCCAGAATGAGCATATCCGCCACCTTGTTTAAATAGGGCAGCGAGGAGCGCAATTGGGTCAGGTTGTCCACAAGCCTGTTGGCAACAGGCAGGGTGCGCCAGGCGGCGGCCGCCATGAAGCCCATAATGCCGGATATGGTGGCTATGCTGGCATTCTGTAAAAAAATCAAAAACAGTAGAACTCCAACCAGCGATGCAAAACCCAGAACCTCGAGACTGCCTACAGGCAGGCGACTGAGCGCCTGAAACCATTTTTTTGCGATTAGCACATTTCTCAGTTTTGCTGTGTAGACAGAAAAAATTGCGGATTCCCGTCCGTACAGGCGCATCTCTTTCAAGCCGTGCACAACGGTTTGCTGGATGTTGTGCGTAGCGAGGTCTGCCCGGTATACCGCAGCGGCCTTGGCATTCAGCATTTTGCGTGTTGCCTTGACAATCAGATACCCGCCAAGACCGAGAACACATAAAAATGTCAGCGCAGGTACTGGAGACGCGATTACCAGTCCCAGGAAAATCGTAAAAATCATCAGCGTATTGCTGAATATTTGCAAGGCCGTCAGGAGGGTTTGCCCAACTTGCGCCCCGGCACTGAAGCCGAACAGCATTTCAGACGTGCCCACGCGAAGTACCCACAAAAAAGGTGCGCGCAGAAAAAAACAGAGCAGATGAGCTCGCACAGTATTGCCGATGGTTTCGGAAAATGCGGTCATGTGCCACTGCTGCACTATGGTCAGGAGGTTTTTGCATACAATGACCGCCAGAATGGCACAAAGAATACCCAAGGCCAGATAGCGGGGGTCATTGCCGAGGTCAAAACCAAGACTTGTTCGCACCCAGAGCAGGGGGTTGTGATTGAGTGCGGCCTCAGGGGAGCCGAAAACCGCAGCCAGCAAGGCCACAAGACCGGTAATGGCAAGTTCGATCAAGGCCATGAGTACGGTCAAGAGCAACAGACCCCAGAACCGCCGTTTTTCTGCAGGGGGAGTCAGCGGTGTCAAGATTCTCAGGACATTAAGCAGGGAACGCGGTGCGCTCATGCTTGTCCTCCGGCGCATTGCCCTGACGTGTTCATAAACCACTGATAGCTGGTGGTGAGCCCTTCTTCCAGGCTCAAATTGGGCTTCCATCCCATGCTAAAGAGCTTGCCTGAATCCATAAGTTTGCGCGGTGTACCATCGGGCTTTGTGGGGTCAGTGTCTATATTTCCTGCAAAGCCCACGACACGGGCAATAAGTCGGGCGACCTCGATGATGCTGATGTCGGAGCCGCTGCCCACGTTGACGTGTTCAAAATCCGAGTAGTTTCGCAGCAGAAATACGCAAGCTTCGGCCATGTCGTCCACATACAGAAATTCGCGCAAGGCATTGCCCGTACCCCAGATGGTCACCGTGTCGGCCCCAGATACTTTTGCCTCATGAAACCGTCTGATGAGCGCCGGTATCACATGGCTGTTTTCCGGGTGATAGTTGTCGCCCGGGCCATACAGGTTGGTGGGCATGGCGCTGATGGCGTCAAAGCCGTATTGCCTGCGATAGGCCTGGCACATCTTGATGCCCGCGATCTTCGCCAGGGCGTAGGCGTCATTGGTGGGCTCCAGCGGGCCGGTGAGCAGGTACTCTTCCTTGATGGGCTGAGGACAGAGCTTGGGGTAGATACAGGATGATCCCAGAAACAGCAGTTTTTTGCAGCCATTGCGGCAGGCGCTGTCTATGACATTGTTCTGTATCTGCAAATTCTGGTAGATAAACTCTGCCGGATATGTGGCATTGGCATGAATGCCGCCCACCTTGGCGGCGGCAAGTACCACGATGGCAGGCCGGTGCTGGGCAAAAAAAGCCCGTACCGCAGCCTGATCACAGAGATCCAGCTCCGCATGGGTGCGCGTAAGCTGATTTTCATAGCCATCACGGGCAAGGGCGCGGCAGATAGCGCTGCCCACAAGCCCGCGATGCCCCGCTACATAAATACGCGAATCTTTGTCCATGCGGAACTACTCGTTATGGCTGAATGTCTTGAATCCGGCCACCTTGCACACGGCGTCGCGCATGCTCAGGGCAAGGTCTTCGCGCGCCATTTCGGCCACCATGTCTTCAAAGGTTGTGCGCGGTTCCCAGCCCAGTTTTTCCTTGGCCTTGACCGGATTGCCCAGCAGGGTTTCCACCTCGGTGGGGCGGAAGTAGCGCGGATCCACACGCACAATGACATCGCCGGGCCTGACGTGGCACTCCAGTCCCTGACGGTTGCCGGCAGCCTGTTGCAGTCTGCCGACGTCTACAGCTTCCACAATACCGGTCTCGTCCACACCCTTGCCTTGCCAGGTGAGTGTCAGGCCCATTTCTGCCGCTGCCGTATTGACAAAGTCGCGTACAGAGAACTGGCGGCCCGTGGCGATCACAAAGTCGTCCGCCTGTTCCTGCTGCAGCATAAGCCACTGCATTTCAACATAATCTCGAGCGTGACCCCAGTCGCGCTTGGCGTCCATATTGCCGAGATGCAGGCAATCCTGAAGGCCCAGCACCATGCGGGAAAGAGCGCGGGTAATTTTGCGTGTCACAAAGGTTTCGCCGCGAATGGGGGATTCGTGATTGAACAGGATGCCATTGCAGGCGTACATGCCGTAGGCCTCGCGGTAATTGACCGTGATCCAGTAGGCATAGAGCTTGGCGCAGGCGTAGGGTGAACGGGGATAGAAGGGCGTTTTTTCAGTCTGGGGCACTTCCTGCACGAGGCCGAAAAGCTCAGAGGTCGACGCCTGATAAAATTTTGTTTTCGCGGTCAGGCCGGCAATGCGGATGGCCTCCAGAAGGCGCAACGTGCCCAGGGCGTCCACATCAGCCGTGTATTCCGGCGATTCAAAAGACACCTGCACATGGCTTTGCGCCGCCAGATTGTATACCTCGTCCGGCTGCACTTCCTGCATGATGCGGATGAGGTTGCTGGAATCACTCAAATCGCCGTAGTGCAGAATAAAGTGCCGTGCGCTGGTGTGCGGATCCTGATAGAGGTGGTCAATGCGGTCTGTGTTAAAAAGTGAGGCGCGGCGCTTGATACCGTGCACTTCATAGCCCTTTTGCAACAGAAATTCCGCCAGATACGCTCCGTCCTGTCCCGTGATGCCTGTGATAAGCGCTTTTTTCATAGTTCTGTTGTATACTTTTACTTGTTTTTGATTATTCGCGACAATAATTCAAACGCAATAGCATATCTTTTATTGCTGTCATTGTCCATTCGCCAGCTTGTCAGTCTTTCAAGAGTTCCGAGGCTCTTCTTTCCGTCCGTACACATCAGCAAAGCGTACGATATCGTCCTCGCCCAGATACGAGCCGGACTGGATTTCAATAAGCACCAGCGGGATGACGCCGGGATTCTTCAGCCTGTGCCGTGTCCCCACGGGAATGTAGGTGGACTGGTTTTCTGTATACAGGCGGGTCACATCGCCGTTGGTCACCTCGGCCGTGCCGCTGACAACTACCCAGTGTTCGGCGCGGTGGTGATGCATCTGAAGGGAAAGCTCCGCACCTGGATTGACGATGATGCGCTTGACCTGAAAACGGCCGTCCATAACGAGGGTTTCGTAGCTGCCCCAGGGGCGGTAGACCAGCGGGTGCTGCCTGCATTCGGCCCGTTGTGCGGATTGCAGGCGACTCACCACGGCTTTGACGTCCTGTACGCGCTCGCGCGGGGCCACCAGAACGGCGTCGCTCGTTTCCACAACCACGAGGTCGCGCACGCCAATGGCCGCCAGCAGGCGGTGCTGGGCGTTGAAATAACAGTTTTCCGCATCTTGGGTCATGATGTCGCCGTGGCAGACATTGCCCATATCGTCACTCTGTTCCGCCTGGTAGAACGCCTCCCAGGAGCCGAGGTCGCTCCATCCTGTGGTCAGGGGAACCACGGCTGCAAGACTTGTCTGTTCCATCACCGCATAGTCGATGGAGTCGGAAGGCGAAGCCAGAAAAGCGGACGTGTCCGGGCGGCAAAACGCGCCATCCGCCACGCGTCCTTGCCAGGCGGCGCAACTGGCGGTGTGTATTTCGGGGGCGAAGCGTTCAAGCTCTTGCAGGTATATGGAGGCACGCAGCAGGAACATGCCGCTGTTCCACAAAAAGCCGCCTTGGTCCAACATGGATTGTGCCGTCACGGCATCGGGTTTTTCCACAAAACGGGCCACGCGAAAGCCGCCCTGCCCCAAAGTTTCATCCAAAAATTCGCCCTGTTCAATATAGCCGAAGCCCGTTTCTGGGCTGGCGGGCATGATGCCGAAGGTAACGATATGCCCTTGCTCTGCCAGGGCAGCGGCAGATTCCACCCCTTTAAAAAAGGCGTTTTCGTCGCCGATGGCGTGGTCGGACGGCAGCACCAGCATGAGGGGGTCAGCCCCGTCGTGGGCAAGGGCAAGGGCCGCAAGGGCAATGGCTGGTGCTGTGTTGCGCGGTGCGGGTTCCAGAAGAATGGTTGCGCGCGCATGGCACTCGTACAATGCGGCTGTCACATAAAAGCGGTGGGCCTCATTGCAGACGATGACCGGCTCCAGACTTTCCGGAACGCGCTGCGCCCGCAGGAGCGTGTCTTTGAACAGGGTACGTCCCTCGCCCAGATCCACAAACTGTTTGGGATAGGCCTCGCGCGAAAGCGGCCACAGACGTGTACCGCTGCCGCCGCAAAGTATGACGGGAGCAATGCTTTGCATGAATGTACTCACAGATATTCAAATAGGTGTTTTACACAGCAAATGGCATGCATGTCCGCTGTGGCGCGCGGTCCAAAAGTTACACCATTCCAAGGTATAGAACAAGACCATCGTGCGGCGCAGGCCCGGCGTTTACGCCGGAACCGCGCCGCCCCGTTCCTCCAGCAGGCGCAGGAGTTCGGCGGTCTTGTCTTCCAGCAGGACACGGTTGCCGCGGGTTTCCACATTGAGGCGCAGGAGCGGTTCGGTATTGGACATGCGCAGGTTGAAGCGCCAGTCGGCAAATTCCAGGTTTACGCCGTCCATGCTGTCCTCGTAGAGGGCGCCTGGGGCGTACAGTTCCCTCACAAGCTTCATAAGGGCTGGCGCGTCCTGCACGCGGCGGTTGATTTCGCCGCTGCACGGATAGGCGTTCATGCGCTCGGCCACAAGTTCCGCCAGGGGGCGACCTGTGCGGTGCAGTAGTGTTGCCGCCAGCAGCCAGGGCAGCATGCCGGAGTCACAGTAGGCAAAATCACGAAAATAGTGGTGTGCGCTCATTTCGCCGCCATATACGGCGTCTTCGGCACGCATGCGCTCCTTCATGAAGGCATGGCCGGTTTTGCCCATGACAGGCTGGCCGCCTACGGCAAGCACCACTTCACGGGTGTTCCAGTAGACGCGCGTGTCATGAACCACCTTGCCGCCGGGAGCGCGCCGCAGCAGTTCCTGTGCTAGCAGACCTATGCAGTAGTAGCCCTCAATGAAATTGCCGTTGCCGTCATAAAAAAAGCAGCGGTCAAAGTCTCCGTCCCAGGCGATGCCCATATCCGCTCCGGCCTCGCGCACGGCAGCGGCGGTGGCGGCGCGGCGTTCCGGCAAGAGCGGGTTGGGTACGCCGTTGGGAAAAGAGCCGTCAGGTTCCATATGCAGGCAGATGAAATCAAAGGGCAGGCTTTTCGTCAGTTCGCGAAGCACAAGCCCCGCGCAGCCGTTGCCCGCATCGGCTACAATCTTGAGCGGCTTGCGCCCCGGAGCCGTAACAGGCTGCTCCGCGCCGCTGTAGGCGAGAAGCCAGCGTACGTACTCGGCCCGGAAAGAAGCCTCATGCAGCGCAGGGCATGCTGCGTCCGAACCGTACGAGTGTCTGTGCTCCGTTTGCGGCGCGTCTGCCGCCAGCAGTTCGGCCACGCGGTCGCGCAGGGCGAACAGGCCGGAATCCCCGCTCACAGGGATGGCCCCGCCGCGTACCAGTTTGAAGCCGTTTTCATCCGCCGGATTATGGCTGCCGGTGATCATGATACCTGCGTCAAAAGGGCCGTCAGCAGCCGGATTGGCATTAGGGTCAGCAGCCGGATTGGCGTCATGGCTGGTGTGATGGTTGGCGGCGGCATAATAAATTTCTTCCGTGCCGCAAAGGCCGATATCCGTCACACTGGCCCCGGCCTCGCGTAGGCCGTTTGCCAGGGCGTCACGCAAAAGCGGTCCGGAAAGGCGGGCATCATGCCCCAGCACAACACGTTTTGCGCCCAGCACGTCCACCACAGCCCGTCCAAGGGCATGCGCCAGAGGGGCGTTGAGAACATCAGGTACGCGGCCACGGATATCGTAGGCTTTAAAGCAGGGAAGAAGAGTGTTCATGTGGTTCCTTGGCTTGGCGCGTCTGTCACAACTATCATAGAACAAGTGTCGTGAGTGTCGTTGTACCAAGCTTGGGAGGATTTTGCCAATCCTGTTTTTGCCACAGCACAGTAAAGTAGTAGGAAAATCGATGGTATTTTACTCACGAGCAGGCTGTGAATCAAGACGACTGAAAGCTATATTACAAATTTGAAACAGCAGGACAGTGTGTCAAAGGTATCGCAAACGCTCTGTCTGGCACAGGCAGGCATTTCCCTATTACGGAGGTATCTCATGACCCCATATCAATCTGAAAACATCACCGAACTGGCCAAAGCCTTGCTCAACGTGCAGCGAACAGTGCGCCCCATCACCAAAGACGCTGAAAATCCTTTTACCAAAAGCTGGTACGCCAGCCTCAACAGCGTCATGGATGCATGCCGTGATGCGCTCATCGAAAACGGCATCTGGCTGTGCCAGCACCCTGTGCCTGTGGAGCAGCCCAACTCTCTCGGCCTGGTCACCAAGTTGACCCATGCGGAATCTGGACAGTGGCAAAGCTCCTTGGCCGTAGTACCGTTGCCAAAGGCCGACCCACAGGGCATGGGATCAGCCATGACCTATTGCCGTCGCTACGCTCTCACCGCCATGCTGGGCATGGTCACGGAAGATGACGACGGCGAAGGGGCAAGAACTGGACGAAAAACGCCCTCACGTCCGAAATTGCCCGTAAACGCCCCTGAGGCGCGAAAAGCGGCTTCGGGCGGCACTAATGTCGAGAATAGTTCTCCAAACCTCTCAAATCGGCCGCCAGCAGCGCTTGAGAATCTTCCTCCGTTGGAAGGCATAACCTACCAGCAGGTCACGGCCCAAGACGGGCGGCCCTGCATCATTGCCAGCGGCAACACGCAAGCCAAAAAGGAACTACTCACAGGCGCGGGCTTCCGCTGGAACCCCCAGAGAAAATTGTGGTGGAAGTATGTTGATGCCGCATAGCAAAAATAAAAATACCGAGTGAGAGGGCTGCCTGATGGCGGCCCTCTTACTTTTGTGGGGATGAAATCATGATAAACACAGACCGCACGGAAGGTTTGCGGGCATTAATTCGTCAGGGCCTGGAGGCCGTTTCCACACAAAACACCGCCGCTCATCTGGGCGACAGATCCACCTATGTGGGCATGAGCGACATCGGCCAGCATTGGGAATGCCCTCGTGCCGCTCTCGCCCGTAAAGTGATGCCAACGCCGAATAGCCTGGAGCGGTTGCTGACCTTGCAGCGCGGGCACTGGTTTGAATCTGGCGTTGGGCAAGCTCTGGCATCGCTGGGCCTGCATGTTTTACCCCAGCTTGAAATCAGCTGGCAGCATCAGGGCGTACCCATCAAGGCACATCTGGATTTTGTGCTGGTCTGGGGTGCGCCCGTCAATGCCATACGGATTCTGGAAGTGAAAAGCACGAGCAGATTGCCCGACACCCCGCATGATTCCCACCTGCTGCAACTGCACGGCCAGCTTGGCCTGCTGGCCCAAGCCTGGGACAAGCCCGTTTTCAGCATTCGTGCTGAGGACGGCACGCTTTTGCATGAAAAGATGACCTTCCCTCAGCTTTGCCATGCCCGGCTTGGCCTTCAGTTGCCTGCAACTGCTGACAAGACAAGCATGGAGGCTTGGCTGCTCTGCCTTTCCATGCAGGACGTGACTACCTTTGGTCCTTACACTTTCAATCAGGCCATGCTGGATACAGCTCTTGATCATGCGGTCCAACTCTGGGGCGACCTCAAGGCCCACCGTGCCGGAAACTTGTCCCTTTCACAGGTAACCTGCGCCCAAGGTTTTTACCCAATCTGTTCGTACTGTGAATACAACGGCGACTGCCCCAAATTCCCACAGGGAGTGCAGATGCCGCAATGGGAGCCAGCACTTGAAAAACTGGCTGTCCTCAAGGAACAACGCACGGCTTTGGATAACGAAATCAAAGAAATGGAGACGGTGCTTAAGCTGGTTCACCGGCAGTCTGGCACACGGGATTGGGTAGATACGGGGAAGTATCGCTTTCGCATGTCAGTGGCAGCAGGACGCAGCACGCTTAATCGCGAAGCCCTGCATGAAGAACTGACCGACATCTTCCGCTTTGAGGGGCTGGGTGACATTGACGTAGACCCTTTGCTGGCCCGTTGCGAGCGGACGGGGGCGCCTTTTGAGCGACTGTGCGTTTCACCCGTCAACTGAACTCAGAGAATTCTGAATAAACCATTGGGCATGAGCCTTATGCGAGGAATCAATTTCGACTAAGTACGCTGCTCCACAATTTCCTGAACAATATCAGGGTGTCGTGCCGCAATATAGAGCAAGGTCTTGGCAGCCCCTGAAGGCTCCCGTCTTCCCTGTTCCCAATCATGCAGGGTGCGAACAGAAATCCCCAGCATTTTGGCAAACTGCTGTTGGGACATTCCCAGCCTGATACGGGCATCCAAAGACAGGCGTTGTTCATTTGAAATTGTTTCTTCAGAAATGACAACACCGTTCTTGTCAACCATCTTGCGCACAATAGAGCCGTCCTTCTGAGAGATCAGAAGAGACTTGCGAACAGGACGCATCATATCGCCCGTGGGATCTTCCATCATCTGGCGGATCAGTTCCTGTGCTTTACTCATCATAATTCTCCTTGAGTTTGCGCAACCACTGGCGCGGCACGTCTTCACGCTCATTCTTGCTATAGGCCGCCACAAGGACAATCTGCCCAGCCTCGGTTCGCAAAAAATAAATGACTCTTGCCCCACCCCTTTTCCCCTTGCCCGGTACTTTCCAACGGATTTTACGACAGCCTCCAGTTTCCGGGATCACATCCCCGGCACTGGGACATTGGCAAAGATACCATTGGAAATTCAAAAACTGTTCTTCAGAAAACAGTTCATCGCGCAAGGCAGCGAAGGGGGCTAGTTCTACAAACTCATAGTACATAGGATATGTATACGGCATTGCCGTATAGAAGTCAATCCCATGAAAGGAAATCCCATGCACATAATCCTCACTTCCGAGCTTGATTCTCTCCAGCCCACCTACCTTGACGCCGGACAGGTTTTCAGCGGCAAGCCCTCAGGCACCACGGTAAGAGGCTATGCCGCGCCCACAGCGTACACTCCGGCCCTTGACCCAGGCTACATCTTCCACGAGTCCAGCCGCGACATGGTGGTCTGGTTCGTAAATCTTCAAGGGCCACAGGGGTCACATGAACCGCTGTACGTATTCGGCCCTACCGGCTGCGGCAAAACAAGCTGCATCAAACAACTGGCGGCCAGGCTCAATTATCCGGTCTTTGAGGTCACCGGCCATGGCCGCCTGGAGTTCGCCGATCTGGTGGGGCATCTGACGGTCAAAGACGGCAACATGACCTTTGAATATGGCCCTCTTGCGCTGGCCATGCGCCACGGAGCGATTTTTCTCCTGAATGAGATCGACCTGACTTCGCCGGAAATCGCCGCCGGCCTGAACAGTGTGCTGGACGGCTCCCCCCTGTGCATTGCGGAAAATGGGGGCGAAATCATCCAGCCGCACCCCATGTTCCGTTTCGTGGCCACGGCCAATACCAATGGCGCTGGCGATGACACGGGCCTGTACCAAGGCACGCAAAGGCAAAACCTCGCATGGCTCGACCGCTTCACCATCTGCGAAGTGGGCTACCCTGATGCAACTGTGGAGAAAAAACTGCTGTCCCAGCGCTTCCCTTCGCTGCCCGAAACGCTCTGTGCCACCATGGTGGACTATGCCAATGAAGTCCGCAAGCTGTTCATGGGCGAGGCTTCCACCAGCAATCTGACCAATACCATTGAAGTCACCTTCTCCACGCGCAGTCTGCTGCGCTGGGGGGATCTGACCGTGCGCTTTCAACCCCTGGCCCATCAGGGCATACAGCCCGTGACCTATGCCCTCGACCGTGCCCTGGCCTACCGCGCCAGCCGCGAAACCCGCGCCATGCTGCACGAACTGGCACAGCGCATGTTCCCCCAGCATACGGAAGCGGACATCAAGGCAATGAATTCCGGTCCAGAGGAGGAATCCCTGCAAGGCGATACCGCCCTTCGTTTCATCAAAAGCCGCTTGCGCCATTCCCCCACGGTAACGCAACCCCGCGTCCACCTGCAGGTGACCTATGACCTGCCAGACCAGAGCACGTCTGGTAAATTCTGGATCGGCGAGGCCCGGCCTGAAGGCCTCATGCTCCATTGGGGCAAGCAGGGAACCTCCGGTCAGCAACGATTCATCCCCGCTGACAAATGCGAAAGCAATAATGCCGTGCTGGAGCTTGAAGCCCGTGCAGCCAAAAAACTCAGGGACGGCTACGTCCTCAACACTACAAAAAGCTCATTATAGGAGAAAGTTATGACACACGTTCTTTCAGACATCCGAATTCTCGACAATTTGCTGGCTCTCAATCTCAACGTCAGCCTGTGGTCAGCCCGCCGCAAAATGAGCCAGGAAGACCTGGGCGGTGCGGAACTTCCCCCTGAAGATCTGGCGTCCCTTGGCTCCAAGCGCATCGCCGACCCGGAAAATCTCAAAGTGTTCGGCACGCTCAAGGCCCGTGCTTTCAACTATCTGGACAGGCATGGCGTGCGTTTCATGTCCGGCTGGGCCATCCCCGAAGAAAAGGCCGGGGAAATCGTGCAGGAGCTTTGTAACCTCCGCAACGACTTCCAGAAAGAAAAAGAAGCCTTTCTGGCTGGTTATGATCAGAATGTGCAGAACTGGATAGAAAAGCACCATCAATGGGGCGAAATCATTCGTAACTCCATCGTAGGGCCGGATTATGTCCGCGCCCGCATGGATTTTCGCTGGCAGTTGTACAAGGTATCCCCGCTGGAACAGCACACGGATAACACCGCCGTGCTGGAAGCGGGTCTGGCAGAAGAAGTGCAGGGGCTCGGCGGTACGCTCTTTGGCGAAGTTGCCAAATCTGCCGAGGACATCTGGCGCAGGGTCTACCACGGAAAAACAGAAGTAACCCACAAGGCCCTTTCGCCCTTGCGGACTCTGCATACCAAGCTGACGGGCCTGTCCTTTGTAGAACCTCATGTGGCCCCGGTGGCTGACATCGTGCAGGCCGCACTGCAACGCATACCCAAGAAGGGCAATATCACCGGCACAGACCTGCTGCTCCTGCAAGGGTTGGTCTGCCTGCTCAAGGACAGTGACGCTCTGGTGGCCCACGCCCAGAAAGTTATCGAAGGTTACGGCCCGGCCTTTGTGCTGGATGCCCTGCTGGCCGATCCGGGCAGTATCCACGAATCAGACGACCCCGCTGGAGAAATTGACGGCATCGCAGGTGGGGAGATGAACGACGATCCCGTACTGCCGGACATCCCCGTGGCAGACAATACGCTGCCTCATCCAGCCATTCCCAGCCTGGGCTTGTGGTGATATCAAGAAACTTCTTGACGTCAAGCTATAGGCTTCGTAGTCGTAAGAAAAAGGGGGTAGCCATGACACGGGCATCCGTAAAACGGGTCAAGTTCGCCAGTCAGATGGAACCCGATCTTTATGAAGACCTTAAATCTGTGGCGCAAGAGGACGGACGGCAGATTCAGGCCGTGTTGGAAGATGCTGTGCGCATCTATATTGAAAATCGTAAACGTCCCATGGCACGACGCCATGTGCTTGAAGCCCTTGAAGTCAGCATGATTGAGCACGATGCCCTGTATCAAGAGCTTGCAAAGTGAGCCGGGATTACCTGACGGTTGCCGACATTCTGGGTATGCACGTCATTCTTGTTGAAAGGTATGGCGGCATGCCCGGTGTTCGGGATATGGGCGGGCTGGAATCGGCTGTATACCGGCCCCAAAGCGGCTACTATACGGATGCTGTGGAGGAGGCCTGCGCCTTGCTGGAAAGCCTGCTCATCAACCATCCCTTCGTAGACGGAAACAAGCGGACGGCCTTCGCTGCTTGCTCGGTTTTTCTACAGATCAATGGGCACGGCATGCGGGCGGATTCGGATTGGCTGTATGCGGCCATCATTCGCTGGCTGCAACTGCCCCCTTCGGAGCGTTTCTCCACGATGCTGACTGACTTGCGAACTATTACAGAATGAACTCATGAAAAATGATGAACCAACGGCCCGGCTCTATGTCGGGCTTTCTTATTGTGAGGTACCATGATTCGCTCTAAAGACATCCTCAACTGCCTGCCACTGCTGGCGTCCGTGCTGGGCGACCAGTACGGGGTGCAGGTATGTATTGGTGGCAATGAAGCCTGCACCAACGGCAAGATCATCCATCTGCCCTCATTGCCTATGGATTGCGAGCCGGAATTGCTGGCAATGGCAAAGGCGTTTGTGGATCATGAATCCGGCCATATTCGGCATACGGACTTTGGTGTGCTACAAGCTGCCAAGCTTGATCCTGTAACCTTCAACCTCTTAAATTGCCTGGAGGATTGGCGTGTAGAAAAGAAGCTGTCGGCTATCTTCCCTGGATGCCGACGAAATTTGAACTGGCTGATACGACGATTCTTTGTAGAGCAAGCACAGCCAAGGGCCGGGGGAGATTCCCCGGCCCTTGCTGTTTTGGACTATGTGCTGTTGACCGTTCGGGCCTGGGATGTGGAAGAGGTGAACAAAGTGCGCATGGCAGCAGCAGATGCGCTGCGCCTGCATTTCCCCGGTCTGAAGGAAATGCTGGATGCCATTCTGTCCAAGGTTTACATCCACTGCCCGGACACGGCTACAGCTATTGTCTATGCCCGCCAGTTGGCGCAGGGCATCCGGCAATGGGAACCGCAACCGCAGACAGAAAGCGACGAAAACAACGTGCAAAAAGGAGGAAACAAGCCCAATACCAACAAAGGGCGGCGCAAAGGCCACGCTGCAGGGGCGCAAGAAGGACACGAATCTGGTGCCGTTCACAGCGGTTCTGCCCCTCAATCAAAGCAAAATCCCATATCCGCTTGTGCTTCTCAAACGCAGCAGCCCACAGCCCCCAGCAGGGCCAAGGATCAACTCGCAGCCCTGTTCCACGCCGAGGCGCAAGACCTGCCGCAAGCCCTGGGGGATATTCTTTCAGGGGCCCTTACACGTTGTCAGGCAGAATCAGCCTATGAAACTGTTACGGTTGCCGTGGAGGGTTTTCGTCCATCGGCGGCCTTGCCGGAGGCCCAAAAGCAGCAAGCTCTTAAGGCCAGTATTGCCCTGCGCACACGCCTTCAGGGTCTTTTGCAAGCTTGGACACAAAAGCGGTGCAGCATCGGTCGGCGTGGAGCCTTGCACCCCGGCTCGCTCCATCGGCTGCAGACGGGGAATCCGCGTATCTTCCGCAGGGAGGCGGAACAGGCTGGCCTCAACACTGCTGTGCATATCCTGCTGGACGTCAGCGGCAGTATGAGCGGCACTCCCATCGTTCTGGCAAAGCAGGCGTGCTTTGCTGTGGCAAAAGCATTGGAAAATATCCGGGGCGTCAACCCAGCGGTCACGGCTTTTCCGGCTATGGCTTCCACAAGTTCTGTATTCCCCATTATGAGGCATGGTCAAAAGATACCGGATAACTTCGACATAAATGCCTCTGGCGGTACGCCACTTGATGCGGCCTTGTGGTGGGTTATGCAGACAATGCTGTTCCTCAAGGAGCAAAGAAAAATTATCCTCGTCATTACAGACGGAATACCCGATAGCACACACGCAGCAACCCATGCTGTAACCGTAGCGCAAAAACTTGGTTATGAGGTGTATGGCCTTGGCATCCGTGATGAGCACATCGCCCACCTGCTGCCACAGACCAGCCGGGTCATCAACGATCTGTCCGACCTGGCCCCCGTCATGTTTGACATGCTTCAGAACGCCTTACTCAAAGGCGGTGCAGCATGATGGTACCCTTGGACTATTGCCGCTGGAATCCGGCACGATCCAATCCAACATTCTTCACCCACAACCGGCTGCGTATTCCGCGCTGCTGACACTCAAGGAGGCTGTATGAACCCACTGGCATGGATACCTGTTGCTATTGCTGTGTTGCAGGTCATCAAGGAAAACTGGGACGATTAAGCTATTCAAAACGGCAACAGTGGGCGGGAGTGATCCCGCCTCCTGCATTTACGCAACTGAAAAGGAGAGTAACCATGAGCAATAAATGGGTATTTATAGGTGGCATACTCGCTGGTGTCGCAGGGGTATTCACTGCGGCGGCGATTTCTATGGAACTGGAGGGTCGGCAAAGCGGCACCCGTGATACAGTGGATGAACCTGAAAAGCTGGCCTTGCCTGAAAGCGAAGGCATGTAGAGGGCTACAGTCTGATTGCAGGGCGGGAGTTTTTTATATCCCGCCCTGTTTGCATGGACAGAGATTAGCCGGTAAAAAAGAGTTTCGTTTTTTCATACGCTCTGGCTGAACAGTTACGCAAATATGCTTTCGAACACCGGATGAAAGAAGTGGACATAGTAAGGGATGCGTTGGATAATTTTTTCAAGAATGAAAATCGGTAAAGGCAAGATTAAGGATGGAGATAAAAAACACAGGAAGTAGAATGAAAATTGAAGCGCTGCGCCATGTAATTCGGGCTTCAGCAGGGGTAACCGGATATAAAAAATTTCTCATTCTTGGATCGCAAGCCATTTTGGGGCACTGCTTAGACAAGGATTATGATTTTTCTTTTCACGAATCAATGGAGCTAGATATAGCTCCAATTCCAGAAAATGAAATCATTTCCGATTTAATTTCAGGAACAATTGGAGAGCTATCACCTTTTCATCAAACCTTTGGTTACTATGCAGATGGATGCGATATGGGGACAGCTATCTTTCCATTGGGTTGGGACCAAAGGGTCTCACACTACATTTTTGAAGAAGACATCAATGTCTATTTTCCTTCTGTGGAAGACTTAGATAGTGTCGTCAAATTATAAAAAATAGAGTATAGTCTTTTCAGCGATGACCTGGAGGGACTATGCAAGCACATCGAAGACATGACATTTCGGATCATACATGGGAGATTTTGGAGCCGCTGCTCCCTGGGCATAAAGGACATGTTGGTCGCCCAGCTAGCGATAACCGCTTGTTTGTGAATGCTGTTTTTTGGATTTTACGAACAGGTGCACCGTGGCGAGATTTGCCTCCAGACTATGGGGACTGGAAGAATACGCACCGCCGTTTTTGCCGTTGGCGCGATAAGGGAGTTTGGGAAAAGCTTCTTGAAGCGCTTATAATCGAACCTGACTATGAATGGCTTATGATTGACGCAAGCCACTGTAAGGTGCATCCCCACGCGGCAGGGGCGAGAGGCGGCAATCAGGCCATGAGCCGCACAAAAGGGGGCTCAATACCAAGATACACTTGGCCGTGGATGCGCATGGTATGCCGGTCAGAATTGTTGTTACAGAAGGTACCAGAGCTGACTGCAAAGAAGCCTGCGCTTTAATTGACGGTTTGAGCGCGGAAGCACTTTTAGCAGATCGCGGGTATGATACGGACGAAATCGTTGGAATGGCTGTTAATGCAGCGATGGAGGCCGTTATTCCACCCAAAAAGAACCGTAAAATCCAGCGCGAGTATGACAGGTATGTGTATAAATTACGGCATCTTGTTGAGAATGCATTTCTACATCTCAAGCGATGGCGAGGGGTTGCAACGCGCTACGCGAAGCGGAGCAGCTCATTTCTTGCCGCAGTTCAAATCAGGTGCATTTCACTGTGGGCGAAAATAATTTGACGACACTATCTAGCACTTTCAAAATACTGCGCTGGACGAGGGAAGGACACCGAATTCATAAAAAAACTTTGGGATGAAGACTTGCTTGACGTGAACACCATGCAAAAACTTTTGTCCCAACTACCAGCAGAAAAGCTTGGGGCCAAGCTAGGATATGTGAAAAACCGTGTTACGTGTGACATTGAAGCCTACATGAAACGAGGGAAAAACTTAGGGCAAGAGCGATGAATCACTCAAAAATAGACACCCTTTCATTTGCCATGCATCTGCACTTGGCGACACGATTAAGCAAAAATCCGTTGCTGTTGGCAGACATGAAAAAATGCGTGGATACTTGGCTGAAATCTGAAAAATGTCCAGGTTCAACAGGATACTTGCAGCAATGGCTTGATGCGATTGAAAAAGGACCGGAAGCCGTCATTTCTCTGGCCACAGAGACATCGGAACAGGGACAGGTGTTGCGCTCATGCTCACCTTTCGGAGTAATATGGACTCCCAAGGAGCGATGGGAATTCATTCGTCAGTGGCGAGAAGATCGAGGGTGTAAGAAAATTTAGGGGGTGTCCCCAAAAAGAGCAAAGCAAAGAGGGGAAAGGTTTTGCTTGACTCGTGGCCTCATGAGAAAATTTCTTACACCCTCTTGATGGAGCGAGTGCGCAACCTCCTGCAACTTGCTGCACCCTGCAGCAACTAAAATTTTGCGGTTATTTTTTTTGACGGATTTTCGAAAAGAAGGAAATTCCGTTAAGATATGTAAATTGAAGTAGTCGCGATTTGATCTGACAGTTGTCCCTTGAAAAGCGAGGGGAACTCCGTTTTGATGGAAGTGTAAACGTACCATCAACCGGGCACGG
>Ga0265295_1002904_pt1 | contig 25953 bp, 21 predicted proteins | sample Munlansysbiofilm_FD_192503 | JGI IMG/M metagenome (GOLD analysis project Ga0265295, IMG submission 192503) | Leachate microbial communities from a municipal landfill in Southern Ontario, Canada - Methane capture system biofilm | ecosystem: Engineered > Solid waste > Landfill > Unclassified ... | reverse complement strand
GTAATGTTAGGACCTGTTCTTAGATGGGTTTTAGGAACTGTTTTCACTCTTGCTACGATTGCCTCTATCATATTAGCCTTAGTATTTTTTGCAAACTCGAAAAAACTATCTGCACAAAAGCGTTTTGACAGTGAGGTATTCCCGCTTTTAGATAATGTTTTTGATGAACGGGCTTTAATTGAAAAAACAAACAAAATTCTTAAGAAAAGTCATGGTAAGAAAGTTTCTTCAATTGCTTTCTCAACCTTTAAATTTAAGAAGGAAGTCTTTTTACGTTATGGGTACGAAAAAGAATCACAAGTTGTTAGTATTATTTTCCTCGCCATTGATGAAATAAGAGAACAATTTCCAAACACAATTTATGGCTATGATTATACTGAACACTTTTTAATTCTTGTTCAAGGTTTTGATGAAGATAAAATTGAAAATCTACTGCAAAAACTAACCGAACGTATTAATAAGAATCTTGATGAATACAGTATTGATATTGATTTTTTTCCGCACTACGGCGTTTCCTTAAATAATGACAAAATTGAAATAACGAGTGCAGAGACACTTTATCAAGCCGCTCTTACCGCTAGTGATTATGGTCGCTTATCAAGTGAACGCGGCGGAGCTTTCTATTTTGATGAATCGATGTTTAGCCGTAACGAACGTAATGTAAGCCTTGCACGCGATATTGAAAAAGGCATTGAAAATGATGAGTTTGAAGTTTATCTTCAACCAAAATTTGACCTTAACCTAAAACGTTTCTCAGGAGCGGAAGCCCTACTAAGATGGCATCACCCCGAACGTGGGACTATTTTGCCAGGTGCTTTTATTGCCTTAGCTGAACAGTCTGACTTGATTATTCGTATTGACTATTACGTCTTCGACCGCGTATGTAAACATTTAGCGGACTGGCGTGATCGCGGAGTTCGTCTTTTACCAATATCTGTCAATATTTCAAAACGGACACTTTTTACTGTTGATATCGCTGACTTTATTGAAAAGACAATTGTTAAATATGGAGTTAATCCTCTCTTACTAGAAGTGGAGATTGTTGAATCACCTTCACCTTATGACGTCTTATTCCTTTTAACAACTGTTAAGAAAATTAAATCACTTAACATTAAAGTGGCGATTGATGACTTTGGAACTGGGTTCTCTAGTTTAAGTTATATTAAAAAGATTCCCTTTGATATTATAAAAATTGATAAGGCCTTCTTAAGTGATATTGAAATTGACTTTAAATCACGCGGTATTGTCAGAGAAATTATTAAGCTCGCTCATATTTTAGAAACTTACGTTGTTATCGAAGGCGTCCAAGAAGCCGAACAAATTAAATTACTTAAATCAATGGAAGCTGACTGTATTCAAGGCTTCTATTATAGTGAGCCACTTAAACCACAAGAATATATTGCCTTTATTACACAAAATAAATTTGAGAAACGAGGTTAATTATTATGATTTTAATTATTGGCACAACACAAGATGATATTATTTACTACAAAAATCGGATGCGTGTAAGAGAAGAAGGCAAAATCAATAAAGATATTCCATACTTTATTGGCAAGATGGCTAACAAAGACGTTTGTTTGACATTTACAGGTTTTTCTAATATTTCGTCGGGCATTGTCACAAGTTACATGCTTGCTAAATTTAAACCTTACATTGTCATCATTACCGGGGCAGCCTCAAGTTTAAATAGTAAAGCCAAACAAAGTGATCTGTTCATCGCGGAAAAAATTTATTTAGGGGATGTTGATTTAACTTCATTTAATGACGAATTAAAATTTGGGCAAATCAAAAATCTCCCGCCTTTTTATTCCTCGGACGATGACTATATTAAGATGATTGAAACAATTAATAGCAAAACCGAAAACCGTCATTTACTTCGTGGCCCATTAATTTCGACTAACACTTTTTATAACGATCAAAAAACTGCCCTCAAAGTGCTAAAAGACAAATTCGGCAACATTGAAAGCATGACGGCCTTTGACACAGAAGCAGGTGGAATTGCTACGGCTTGTAACATGTACGATGTGCCTTGGCTACTTTTAAAAGTCGTTAATTATCATATTGGTGACGAACTAGAATTTATATCTAGTCCACGAATAAGCATTGAAGCACAGCCTCATATAGGTTATATTATTGAGGTGCTACTTGAAGAACTAATCCATTCATTCGGTGATTTCCAGTAATAAGCACGCATGAGGCTTGCCCCTTATAACTCTGCTATACTAAAGCTACGGAGGAATGATGTTTGATAAAATAATAATCATAGGACAATCGAACGAGGAGTGTGAGCAAATCAAGACTTTTTTGACTGACACTTATTTTGTCGTGTGTGTACAAACCAGTCAAACAGCACTCAAATATATTGAAAAAAATAATGATGTTCGTTTAATTTTGCTCGATCTAGAAGCTTTGAATTTTGATCCTGAAAAGTTTCTGAAAAAAATTCATATTCATGCTGAATACCGTAATATTAAAATCATTATCGCCGCCAAGCAAGAACAACATCAGCTCGTTTCAAGGTGTCTTGAGATTGGTGCTAATGATTTTATTAATAAGCCGCTTAATTCTGATGCTTTGAAAATGTTAATTGATTTACACATCAATAGTGCAGAATTGGAAAAAAACAACATAAGCAGTGACACTAATGTTATTTTTGAAACGCTTTTTAAAGATGCTCCCGTTGGTGTATCAATTACCCGCACTACTAAAATTAATGAAAGCGAAAAAATGACGACAATTGTCATGAATCCTGCTTTTTCAAAAATTATCGATCGCGATAAAGAAGAACTTAGAAATTATGACTGGAAAGCAATTACGCATCCTGATGATTTAGCGGACAGCATTGCTCTTTTTCAAAAACTAGAAAGACGTGAAATTGATAGCTACTCCAAACATAAGCGCTACATTAGGCGGGATGGAACGATTACGTGGGTGAACCTCGTTGTTTCTGCCTTTGATTTAAATAATGATGAAGTGTTTTCTTTCATAACTCTTATCCAAGATATTACTGAACAAATACAAACAACTAATCTACTAAACGAAAGTGAACGTAGTAAAAGTGTGCTTCTTTCACACTTACCAGGCCTAGCTTATCGTTGTGATTATGACGCCAATTGGACGATGAGATTTGTTTCAAAGGGTTGTAAAAAATTAACTGGCTACGACGATGAAGATTTATTAAACAATAATAAAATATCTTTTAATGAAGTAATTGCGCCTGAATATAGGGAACGTCTACGGTTAGAATGGATAAGAACAACAAAAGAAAAACTTCCTTTTTCTCATGAATATGAAATTATCACCAAAGATGATGAACGTAAATGGGTTCTAGAAGTAGGCGAAGCTGTTTATGATAGTAATGATAATATTATCGCACTCGAAGGAATTATTATTGATATTGACTATCTCAAAAAAATCGAGGCTAAACTTATACATCAAAATGACTTTGACACGAGAACAGAACTACATAACCGTAGCTACCTAGAACGGCTTATTGACAATGATTTAGAATTTGGAAATATAGCTAATAAAGCTTTAGTCGGTTTAAATTTTATTTCTATTCAAAGTATTGTGACTTCTAATGGCTATCATTTTGCGATGGATTTAATGAAGAGAATCGGTGATGTCTTAAAGAAATTTGATACTCCAAAGCATCGATTATTTATTACTCATGAAAATAGATTTTGTTTTTATATTAATAGTTATGAAAATAAACAAGAATTAATTTCCTTTTATGAAACAGTTAAAACTGAACTTGACCCAATCATGTCAGTTGAACGTATAAGTTGTGGAGTCGGTATTCTTGAAATCAAAGATAATTACTACTTAAATGCGGATACGATTTTAAAAGACAGCCTCATTGCAACCGAAAGAGCATTAAATATCGAAAATGGTGAAATCATCAATTACACTTTTTCTGATAAAAAAATGCAACTAATGATAGAGCGAGAAAAAAAGATTAGAGAAGAACTCATAAAATTAAGTGAAAAAGATGATAGCCCAAATTTAATTGTCCAATTCCAACCCGTCATTGATTTAAAAACAGGACGCATCGTCAGTTTTGAAGCACTCTCGCGTCTTAATAGTGAGAAACTAGGACTTATATCGCCGCTTGAGTTTATTCCTATCCTAGAGAAGACTAAACTAATTATTCCTGTTGGTGAAATGATTTTAAAACGCTCCCTAATGTTTCTAAAACAACTCAACTCGTTAGGCTATGATGTTTCAATGTCGATTAATGTCTCGGCAATTCAATTATTAAGCGAAGGTTTTGCGTCCAAAGTTGTAAAAATCATTAACGATATTGGTGTTAAGCCAACAAAAATTTGGTTAGAAATTACAGAGTCAATTTTTTCCAATAACTATCAACGAATTAATGCAATTCTTGCTAACATTATTAAAACCGGGGTGCGGATCACAATTGATGACTTTGGAACCGGTTACTCTAGTCTCCACCGCATTTTAGAAATTAATGTTAACGGCATTAAAATTGATCGGGCTTTTATTAATGGAATTGAAAACATTTCCGAAGATATCGCAATTACTAAAGATATTGTTTCGCTTGGACAAAAACTAAACTATGTTGTTGTTGCTGAAGGTATAGAAAACGATACACAAAGAAGATATCTGAAGTCATATAATTGTGACCGCGCGCAAGGTTATTTCTTTAGCCGTCCCCTTGATGAAGATAAAGCACTACAATATATCGATGTTAAAAATAAATAGAGACTACTAAAACAGCAGTGATTTAGCTGACTATATTTGATACAATATGTGTCAGTGAGGTAACTATGGATAAATCTTTAAAACACACAGAACATAAGCATAGTCACACTAATTTTATTCTTGGTGTTTCTTTTTTTATCGCTGGTTTGCTTTTGTACATCATTGCTTTTTTTGTTAGTCCCGTTGCTGCAATCATTTTAAATGTACTTGCGACTATCTTAGCCGGTTATGAAGTAATTCTAGAAGGCTTTGTTGATACGATTAAAGTTTCTAGGGCAAGAAGACGGTTTAATCCTAGTGTGCACCTCTTGATGACGCTAGGCGCGCTTGGAGCGATTGCGATTAAAGAATATTCAGAAGCTGCACTCCTAATTCTTATTTTCGCTGCCGCCCATTTCTTAGAAATATATGCGCAAAATAAGAGTAAGAAAGAAATATCGGGGCTGATTAAACTTAATCCAACAAAGGCACGTCTCATCAAGGAAGATGGAACAATTGAAATTGTTGAAGTTGCTAGTTTGAAAATTGGTGATCAACTTAAAGTATTAAATGGCGATCAAGTCCCAACTGATGGTGTCATTTTAAGTGGAATTACAACGATAGACCAGGCTTCAATTACTGGTGAGAGTATTCCTGTTGATAAGATGGCAGGAGATGAAGTTTATGGTGCGACGATTAACGGCGAAGGCACTTTTATTATGGAAGTGAGCAAAAATAGTGAAGACACCGTTTTTGCTAAGATTTTACTGCTCGTTGAAGAAGCCCAAACAAACATTTCTAAAACCGCTGTACTTATTAAGAGAATTGAGCCTATTTACGTGATTTCAGTACTCATCATTGCTCCACTCTTTTTCCTTTTTGGCACCTATATTATGAACTGGGAAATGCGTGATAGTTTTTACCGGACAATGGTCCTTCTAATTGGCGCCTCACCGTGCGCACTAGCTGTTACTGATATTCCTGCGACACTTTCGGCGATATCCAATCTTGCTAAACGCGGAGTTTTATTTAAAGGCGGTAACTATTTATCTAATCTTAGCGACTTAGAAGCAATTGCTTTTGATAAAACAGGGACGCTAACAATGGGTCACCCCGCGGTTACTGATGTCTATTTTGTAGAAGCATTAAGTAACAAGGATAAACAACAAGAGCTCATTGATTTAACGGTTGCAATGGAACTACAATCAAATCACCCACTTTCCAAAGCCATTCTTGAAAATTTTCAAGCACAAATGCAAATTGACATTCAAGTAACGAATACACTTGGAGTAGGTTTATCTACTAATTTTAACGGCCATCAATATATGCTAGGAAAACCTGGAGTCTTTGCTAATGTTAGTGACGAAATTTTAAATATTAGAACTAAATATGAAGAAGATGGTAAAACAATCATATTTTTTGCTGAAGACAATGTCGTTTTAATGGTTATTGCCGTGCTTGATGAAGAAAAGCCTTGTGCTCAGCCTTCAATTGATTATTTTAAATCCAAGGGCATTCACACTGTATTAATTACAGGTGATACTTTAAGAACAGGCACTGCGATTGGCAAAAAACTTGGGATTGATGAAGTAAGAGCGGAAGTTTTGCCGGAGCAAAAGGCGGAAATCATTAAAGATTTAAAGCAAAAGTATAAAATAGTTGCGATGGTTGGCGATGGTGTCAATGATGCACCCGCATTGGTCCTTGCTGATATTGGTGTGGCAATGGGCGAAGGAACGGATATTGCAATCGATGTAAGTGATGTTGTTTTAATGAAAAATGATTTAAGCAAGATTGTATATACGCATCGACTCGCTAAAAAACTCCGGCGCATCGTCTGGGAAAATATTATTTTTGCCATGAGCGTTGTTGCGCTTTTAATGATTGTTAACATCTTTGGACTTATAAATATGAGTTGGGCAGTTTTTGTCCATGAAGGATCAACTGTTCTCGTCTTATTAAATGGTTTACGCTTACTTAAAAAAATTTAATTGATTATTAAGGAAACTTATTATGGATAAAAGACAAGTACTTAGCCTTCTTAAACAAAGATTAGAACAAAATAGTTTCACGGATAAATCTTTAAGGTGGGAAGATGTAGTACCACTTCTAAATGAACAAGTTATTAAAACACTTGTTCAAATGGAGCAAAGTGGCGGCCAAATACACTTAGTTCATTTTGATAAACGCCTTTTAGTTGTGGACATGTTTAAGGAAGCGCCTAGTGAGCGCGTTAGTGTTTGTTATGACTATGAGGCTAGAATGGGACGTAAAAGTGCTGCTCCTAGCTCTTCTGCGCTAGAAGAGGCGATGAGGATGGGGTCCTTACTAGTTGATGAGGCTTTATATTATCATTTACAAACTTTAACTGATTTTGATCTAAAAACGTCAACATGGCTACTAACGCCAAAAGAAGTAAGAAAACAAGGCGGTGCCCTTTTTGGCGATAAACGTTATGGACGCACTTTTATTTATCATAATGGAGCGGACTCCTACTACCGGGTACGCGGCTTTCGAACTTTTATCGAATTATAATTAACAAGGATTTGTGGAAACACAAATCTTTTTCTTTATTGGCGTAATTGATTGCAAAAGCGGCTTTACTAAGATATATTACACTAGACAATAAACGCTAAGAGTTTAAACAAAGTCAAGAAGGAGAAGTGCGATGTTAAAAGTATTAAAAGATAAGAAATTCCTCATCAGCTTTTTTACCATTGCTTTTCCTGTGATGCTACAACAATTACTATCATTTGTTGTTTCGCTAGTTGATACTCTTATGGTCTCAGGATTAACAAATGAGGCTGTTTCGGCAGTATATGCAGTCAATCAACTTTCCTTTTTCCTCTTTGTCGTCATTAGTGGCGTTATTGCTGGCTCTGGGATTTTTATTCAACAATTTTTTGGCTCACAAGATCATAAGCACCTTTATCAAACACATCGTTTTAAAATAATCGCCGGTGTAATCTTTCTTCTTATTGCACTTCCCCTCGCCTTTATGTTTGGTCATTATGTTATCGAATTTTACTCACGTAACAATGATAATCCACTCGAAATTATTCGTCTTGCACTTGAGTATATGCCAGTGATACTGTTAGGTTTTATTCCCTACGTTTTCACAGCGGCTTATGCTACTTCGCTCCGTGAAACTGGTAAAACAATGGAACCGATGATTGCCTCTATTGTTGCTGTTGTCGTAAATATTACACTAAACTATGTATTTATATATGGACTTTCTTATGGCGTCCTTGGCGCGGCGATTGCCACAACTATTGCGCGTGTAGCGGAGTTAATTACGCTACTCATAATTTGTGAGAAAAACAAATTTCTTAACCTTAAGTCAATTTATAAAGATTTTAAGATCGAAAAACATTTACGCCGCATTATTTTACGAAAATCATGGCCACTTTTAGGTAATGAGATTTTATGGGCTGGTGGTATGGTTTTAATTTCTATGGCCTATGCTCAAAGACTAAATGTACTATCCGCACTTAGTATCGTCTCAACCATGGGTAATATTTTTATGATTATCTTCCTTGGCTTATCGGTGGGAATATCGGTAATGGTTGGTAACGCACTCGGTGCTAATCAAATTCACGAAGCTAAAGAAAACATTAAAAAACTCTACACTTTAGGTGTTTTAATTTCACTTTTATTTGGCATTATTATGATTTCCCTTTCATCACTCATTCCCCAAATGTTTGTTAATGTGAGCGCTGATCAAAAGCAATTAGCAACGTATTTAATCATTGTTTATGCTTCTTTCCTTTGGGCGTTTTCACTTTCAACTGGTGTCTACATGACCTTAAGAGCAGGTGGCAAATCACTGATGACCTTCCTTTTAGACAGCGGAACGATGTGGGGCGTTATTGTCCCGCTTGCGTGGATATTAGCAAGTTATACTAGCTTGCCCCTCGTTGGCATTTATATTGCAGTTCAATCAGTTGATATTATCAAAAGTGCAGTTGGCTTGCTACTCGTTAGACGCGGGACGTGGATTAGAAATTTAACGCTCGAATTCCAAATCGAAGCCTAGTCAATATTTGCCTAAAAACCAAGGGAGTAATTCTCCCTTTTCTTTTGGTCAAATTGTTAAATAGTGCTAAAATAGACAAGTAAAAAGGAGGGTTTATGAAAGTAATTCTTGAAGTAAACAATTTAAAAAAGACCTTTAAACTTTCAAAAAAGCAACAAAAGATTGAAAAAACGAAATTAAAAGTTCGTGTTGCTGTAAATAATTTATCGTTTAAAGCATATGAAGGACAAATTTATGGTCTTCTTGGACCTAACGGTGCAGGTAAGACGACGACATTACGTATTATTTCGACACTAATAAAACAAGATGAAGGCGATGCCTTAGTCGATGGGCTCTCAATTAGTAAAAGCCCAGAAAAAGTACGGAGCAAAATTGGTTTTCTCACGAGTGACTTAAAACTTGATGATTTTTTTACTCCTAATTATTTATTTGATTATTTTTCTAATCTTCACGGTGTTGACGCAAAAGTTCGTAACGAACGAAAAGAGCTTATGTTTAAAAAATTTGGTATTGATGAATTTAAGGAAGTCAAAGTTAGCGATTTATCAACGGGGATGAAGCAAAAAGTTTCCCTTGTTATTTCTCTAGTTCATGACCCTAAAATTATTATATTTGACGAACCGACGAACGGGCTTGATGTTATTACCGCGAAGACGGTTATAGACTTCCTCCTTGACCTTAAAACGCAAGGGAAAACAATTATCCTCTCAACCCACATATTCTCCCTAGTGGAGCGCATTTGCGACCAGGTCGGCATTATTATTGATGGACGTATGGTTTTAGAAACGAGTATGGCAGATTTTAGTGTTCCTAATAGTTTAGAAAAACGTTTCTTTGAACTATATGAACAAAATAGAGGTGAAATTTATGGCTAATTTATGGACAATAATTAAAAAAGAACTACGGCGCTTTTTTACTGATAAACGTATGCTCGTTTCTCTTTTATTACCTGGTATTCTTATATTCGTTCTTTATTCTATTATGGGAGACGTGATGGTTAATAACCTTGGCCAGGGTGCTGATCAAGTTTATACTTTAAAAGTAGAAAATGAACCAACCGGCTTTGCTGATGCACTTGAAACTGTTTACCATCTTGATTATCAAGACGAACTTACAAGCGAAGAAGCCTTACTTAAGATTGAAAATAAGGAACTGGATTTATATTTAGTTTTCCCTGTTAACTTTCTTGATGACTATGAAGCAGGGTTAAACCCAACAATAGAAATGCACTATAATGCATCCTCGATGACAAGTTCGACGATGATGAACATTTATAGTTCTTTCCTTTCTAATTCCTTACAACAATACGGGATGGATGTTTCTAACCACGCAACTGATATTGACACAAGTATCATGCTTATTACCGGCATGGTTCCCTTCTTACTTATTACCTTCCTCTTTACAGGAGCGATGGCAGTCGCACCCGAGAGTATTGCCGGTGAAAAGGAACGTGGTACGATTGCTAATCTTCTTATCACACCTGTTAAGCGTAGCAATATTGCGCTTGGAAAAATTATCGCCCTTAGTATTGTCGCCTTCACAAGTGCGGCATCTAGCTTTATAGGATTAATGCTAAGTCTACCAAAACTATTAGGTGGGACTGTCGGCTTTGATTTTAGTATGTATAGCGTAGGTGCTTACTTAATGTTGCTCCTAGTTATTATTTCGACAGTTTTAATTTTTATAGTCATGATTGCGTTAGTCTCAACTTATGCAAAATCTATTAAAGAAGCGACAAGTCTAGCGATGCCACTCATGATTGTGGTCATGCTTGTTGGTGTTTCAACGCTTATGGGTAGCGCTGCTACTAGTGCGTATTTATATTTAATTCCTATTTATAACTCCGTTAACTCACTCGTTTCCATTTTTAGTTTAGAGTTTAATCTCGTTAACTTTATTCTTACCATTGTTTCTAATCTTGTCGTAACAGGACTAGGGATATTCCTTCTCACAAGAATGTTTAATTCAGAAAAAATCATGTTTAGAAAATAGTTTATATTAAAAGTTTTTCGATATCCTGCTTTTTATAATTCCAGGAAAGTAGAGGCAATTTATGGATGAATTAATAAGTGAGTTTGCACGTCACGTTTATCTTATTACAAAGATGATTCCTTTTGGTCGCGTTGCTACTTACACTGATATTGCTAATAAAATGGGTAAACCTAAAGCTGTAAGAGCAGTCGGTAACGCACTCCATAATAATCCACAGATGATTATAATTCCTTGTCATAGAGTTGTAAATATTCAGGGTAAACTTGCCAAGAACTTTGGTTTTCATGGTGCAGACGGTCAAAAAGAACTACTAGAAAAAGAAGGCGTTGTTGTCATTAATAACCAAGTTGATTTATGTCAACATCGCGTGAAGGAATTAAAATAATTGTGCGAAACTTTGATAAAAAAAGCACACTAGACAAGGCTTATAAACTTGTTGATCAATATTTAGCTCAAGATGCTAGTGGTCATGATAGTGCTCACATCCATAGAGTAGTTAAACTTGCTTTTCATCTTGCTAAAAGCGTTAATCAAGAAATAGACCCGTTTTTGCTGGAAATTAGTGCCCTTCTTCATGATATTGAAGATCCAAAACTTAATAATAGTGGCACTAATATTGTTGCTAACTTTTTAAATGACAATCATGTACCTCTACATTACCAAAATTCAATAAATGATATTATTAGCAACCTATCTTATACAGCCACGTTAAAAGGCAAAAAACAAAGTGTTTTAGAAGGCAAAATTGTCCAAGATGCTGATCGTCTTGACGCTCTAGGCGCGATAGGTATTGCTCGCACTTTTGCTTATGGAGGTCATAAAGGACGCTTGATGGCGAGTGAAAAAGACCTAACGAGTACAATTCATCACTTTAGCGATAAACTCTTAAAACTAGAAGATTTGATGAATACAAATGAAGGAAAAAGGCTCGCAAGATTACGAACCCAGTATATTAAAAAATATTTACGGCAATTTAAAATCGAAGAAGAGATTAGTGACTAACAATAAAACTTCTAGCTCTCGTTAAAAGGCTTAGAAGTTTTTTCTTTAACCTATACTTTATTAATAGTTTTAAACCAAAGAATGTCATATATAAGACAAAATAAGCAACAATTGTCCATAAAATTAAATCCCGTAAAAAGGGAAAACTGAAAGAGGAAGTTGCAAAAAAGTCATATTGTTCACCAACGAGTAAAAAAATTATTAGTGTCGAGACCGAAAGAATAATATTATTGAACCAGTAATTATTAAGATTACCACTCCAAAAACGATCAATTTTTAATAATCTTTCCGCTTTTTGTTCAAGTGGAGCAACTTCTTTCAATATGTTAGTTTCAAGCTTACGGACCATCGTATGCGTTAGTGTTTCGCCGTCATTTTGGTTAGTGCTATCAATTTTTTCTGTCCGCCAGCCAAAGTTTTCATAAAAGGGGACCAGCCCTTGGTTTGTGACAATTTTTCGTTCCATATGCGCCTTCTTTCATCACTAATAATAGCATAACTTATTTTGCAATTCTCATGCCTTATTAATTTACAACTTAGCTTATTACGATGTTATACTTATAAAGTACATATAAAGGAGAACTTATATATGAGAGTAGCCCTTATTGCCCATGATAAAAAGAAAGCCGAAATGCTAGCGCTTGTTAATAATTATAAAGAAGTTCTAAGTTTACATGAACTTCACGCGACAGGCACAACAGGATCACTCGTTGCTAAAACGACTGGTTTAGTTGTTGCTTGTAAAAAAAGTGGACCCTTAGGCGGTGACCAAGAAATAGGTTCAATGATTGCTAATAATGGCTTAGATCTTGTTATATTTCTTCGTGACCCGCTTACTGCTCAGCCGCATGAACCAGATGTGAGTGCACTCCTGCGTTTATGCGATGTGACAAAAACTCCACTTGCAACAAATTTAGCAAGTGCAGAAATCATGCTTCTTGCTTTAAGTCGTAATGAAATACCATTTATGCATGAGCGTAAATATGAGAATTAGTAATGAATTTATATAAAGAATTTCATGGTGATATTGTAACGAGTGAAATTGGTAAACGCCTACGAGCGATTTGCCAAAAAGAAAAAGTGGCTTTTAAAATTATGACAGGATACGGCGCGACTTCGCTTCGTTCTAATTCAAAAGTCGCAGCCCTATCTTCGCTAAGGAACATGCAAAAACAAGGAATCATAAAAGCGTATCTTCCCGGTGAGATTAGAAATCAAATATTAAAGGAAAACTCAACTTTTTATAAGTACAAAGCAGATTACGAACAAGTAGTCAAAAGTGATGCTGATTACGGTAATGATGGAATTATTTTTGTTTTTGTAAAATAATAATCTTACATAGGACTTTATGTATTAGTAGGAATTTATATTTCTACTTTTTTTATCATATAATTAGCGCCACGATTTTCAAGTTGTTATAATAAGGGCGCGATGGAAAACAAAGAAAAATACTTGAATATTAATAAGACCGTTTATGAACTTGTGACGTCCTATCCCGAGCTCAAAGGCATTTTATTTGAACTAGGTTTTAAGGATATTGTTAAACCCGTTATGCTTTCAACAGTTGGCAAAATTATGACGATTAAAAAGGGTGCGGCAATGCGGGGTGTCGATCTAGACCAAATTATTACTAAATTACAACAATATGACTTTATAGTCACGGAGGAATAAAGATGAGTGAACTAATAAATAACCGGCAACAAAAGCTAAAAACTTTAATTAAAAGTCTCCACGCCGGTAAAGATTTTGAAGAGGCCAAGGAAGAGTTTAAACTCCATTTTGGAACAGTTACAACTGAAGAAATCACTCAGTTAGAACAAGCCTTAATCAAAGAGGGGATGGGTGTTGAAGAAATCCAAAAACTTTGTGATGTACACGCGGCTGTCTTTGATGGCTCGATTTCCGATATTCATAAAATTCATGACTACTCCTCAACGCTAGGTCATCCTGTCCAAGTTTTTTTAGAGGAAAATGAACGTCTTGAACGTTTATTAGAAGAAGAAGTTGAACCATATTTACATCAAACAGGTAAGACAGCACTTTTAATGCTAAGAGTTGCTTTTGATCGACTTCAAGAAATTGATAAACATTATGCACGTAAAGAATATTTGTTTTTTCCACATTTAGAAAAGAAGGGGATTACTGCTCCACCCAAAGTAATGTGGGGAGTAGATGATGAGATTCGGCGCGATATTAAAGAAGTTATTGTCTTACTCGCTGATAGTAAAAGTGAAGAACAAGAAGTCATTAAAAAAGCTTCCGCCGTCACAATTAGGGTTCGCGATATGATTATGAAAGAAAATAACATTCTTCTCCCCTTACTAAAAGACAACTTGTCATTTTATAATTGGATTAGCATCGATAGTGCAAGTCCAGAAATTGGTTATTTCTTAGAAAAACCCAAACATTCTTGGAAAAAGGATGATAAGCATGAAGATGATTCTATACAAGACTCTGGCCTTAAAGAAGGTGAAGTTGCCTTTGATACAGGAAGTCTAAATATTCCTGAACTGAACGCTTTACTTAATACACTTCCACTAGATATAACTTTTGTTGATGCTGCAGGGCATGTTAAGTATTTCTCACAAGGTAAGGAACGCATTTTCGCCCGGCCCGCAACGATTATTGGTCGTCACGTCTCAATGTGCCATCCTCCTCAATCAGTCCATGTCGTTGAAGATATTATTGAAGCCTTTAGAAGTGGTAAAAAAGACCATGAAGATTTTTGGATTAAGTTTAAGGGGAGCTTTGTTTATATACGCTATTTTGCCGTAAGAGATAAAGATGGGGCTTATTTAGGTACTTTAGAAGTCACTCAAAACATCCAACCTATCCGTGAGCTTGAAGGCGAAAAACGTTTAGCAAGTAAGTAGTTATTGATAAAAATTAGTTAAAAATATAAAAGTCCCTAGCAAAAACTAGGGACTTTTCTTATAAAGAGTTTAAAACTTATTTTTTTGTAGGTTTCATTGGATAAATGCCACTAACGGGAACGGTGAACATAAAGCCGATGACTTCGCGCTTAGAAGAAGCGACGATTTTTTTAATTTCTTCAACAATGATTTTAGCATCTTGGCCCTCAGGGATAACGGTAAAAATTGTTTTTGACTGTTTTTGATCGTTATCAAGCGAACGTTGGAAGGGGCCGCTACTATAAAAGTTCATTCCTTCTTGGTTCATAATTGCCCGCGCCATTCCCATAGAGTCAAGAATTGTTGCGCCCCGAACTTTTAGTTCAATAAAGCGATTGAAAATAGCTTCTAAATAGGATAAATCGTTTAAGACAATAAATAGTGCTTCCATATTATTTTTCCTCCACTTCGTCAAAACTGTCGACACTTGAATATTGTTCCAGACGGTCTTGGCCATAAATTTCGCCTGATTTTTGTAAGGCAAATTTAGCAAATACCGGCCCGAAAGTTTCGTAAACTAAAATCGAGAGCATTATTATTGCTGCAATTACAGGATAGAATGTTTTCATCTGCACTGCAACTATAACAAGTAAACCAATCGAGACTCCGCCCTGCGGAAGAAGAGCGATCCCTAAATATTTTCGGATTGCGGGCTCTGATTTAGCAACCCTCGCCCCAACGTAAATACCAAGAATCTTTCCGCTACCACGAGCGATAATGTAGACAAGAGCAATCCATAAAATTAATGAATCAGCTCCAAGTATGGCTAGATTTAAACTCGCACCCGCTAGTGTAAAGAAGATGATATAAAAGGGTGTTGATAAGTCGTTAATAGCACTGTAAGTCCGTTCTGGGCGCTTAGCAATGTTAGCAACCATCGAGCCAACAGCAATATTCATTAGTAGGTGCGAAAAGCCAACCCCGTAATCATGGAGGAAATGGTTAACAACACTTGTGATACTAACGGTGAATAAAATCGAGATCAGGGCAATTACTTGGATGTCATCTCTAATTTTATCAAATTTATTGGCAAGTTTGGAGACGAGAAAGCCAATTAAGGCTCCAACAAGCACACTACCAAATACTTCAATAAAAGGGCTTAAAAACATTAACCAGCCAGGTTGTGAACTTACTCCTTGCGGAACAATAATTTTAGCAATGGCAATAAAGAAACCAAAGATGACAATTCCAAAGATGTCATCTAGAGCAGTAATTGGCAAAATTGTCTTTGTAACAGGACCATAGGCGCGATATTGGCGAATAACCATGATCGTCGCTGCTGGGGCAGTTGCGGCTGACATTGATGCTAAAATCATCCCAAATGCAATATTTTCCTTTGCAAAGGGGTTATAGCCTGTTTGAATAACGTCGGGTTTTGGTAGAAAGAAAAGTGCTAAAAACACAACAAGAACAGCACCAACGACTTCAAATGTTGTTAGTGTAAAAATGCTCTTTCCCATTTTCTTAATATTTTTTAATGCAAATTCACTACCAATAGAAAAAGCAATAAACGCCAGGGCGATTTCACTAATAAACTCGAGGGCATCATTATCGGCGACGGTAATAATTCCTTTAAAGTCTTTAAAAATGAGCCCTAGACTTGGTCCTAAAATTAAACCTAGTACGAGATAGCCAGAAACGTTTGGTAACTTTAGTTTCTTAGCAACTAAGGCCCCAACAAAACCGACCGCTAATACTAAGGCAATTTTAAGCATCATCATGTATAAATCCATAACATAAACTCCTCTCAAGATTTCATAAAAAAAACGCATAAAAATAATTTATACGCCTAATTACTCCGATGAGGTTAGCTGACGGGTTCAGGACATTAAGTATCCTTACGTTAATAACGATTCACCCCACATTACTGGGTCCCCCACTCTTGTGGATTTGGAGATAATATAATTTTACCAACTATTACTTATAAGTCAAACAAAAGGAGGGAATGATGCTAATTATTGGCCTTCCCTCCGATTACATAAAATTTATTTTTTCTTTTTACTTTTCTTGGCTGATTTTTTGACAACTTTCTTAGCATTCTTTAGTGCCTTCTTACGTAGCGTCGGTACGAAGTAGAAGAGTGAGAGTAATCCTACGACAACGACACCACCGGCAACATAATGTAAGATTGCTGGTTTAACTGTAACGACAAGAGTAGCAAGTTTAACTGTTTCACCTTCACTATAAGAGAACACGAGTTCAATGTCTCCTAGTGTCTTGTAGGTCAGTAAGTTTTCGCCATTTGCTGTAATTGTAAAATCGTTTACTTCGTGGCTTGTATTGTCACTATAAGTAGCAGTAACAATAAATGAATCTTTATTTACTTGATCAAAAAGATAAAAGTTTTGATTTTCTTTGATGGTAATACTAATGTTGGTTAATGTGATGGGTGCTTTCTCTACATTAATAGATAGAGTCGCTGTTTTGACAATGCTTTTTTCGCTATAAGTGAAGGTTAGTGTTATATCACCCAATTCATTAAATGTTGTGTAGGGAGTATCATTAACGCTAATTGTAAAATCGTTGATTAAGCGAGTGGTATCATCACTATAAGTAGCAGTTACAATGAATGAGGACTTTTTAACTTCATCTAGAAGATAAAACTTCTCATTTTCTTTGACAGTAACACTAAGGCTTGTAAGTGTCGCGTCGCCTACTGGTTCATCATCACTAAAACTAACGCCATCCCCACTATAGTTTGTATCGTATATAATATCTGCCCATTCAGGAAAATCAATAAAGGGATTACGATTTTCTTGGTAATTGTTGTAAATAAGATCATTACGTTTAATTTCATATGCATCAACGGGATCGAACTTATTCCACTCAAGTAAAGTTTTTAAGTCTCCAGCTAAGCCAGCTTGAGTTGGTGAAGCAGTTACTGCTGAGGGCGATCCATTAATAAGGGTTAGTTTTGGATGAAGGATGTCTATATGTTCATAGTAACGAGCAGTCATATATAACATCGCCCGAGCAATATCACCTTTATATTGATCGAGTGGTTCGAATACTTTTTGTGGTTGTCCTGGGATAGAACCATATCTTCCGACTAAAGTGCCTTTATCATTCATCACTTCTGTAACGCCACTAGTAGGAACGGCGAAGTTGTAATTACTATGTGCTACTTGGTTTCCCCGTACATCAGCGGGAAGTAGCGCATGAAAATCACTACCAGCGCCACCTGTACGACCAAAATTGCCCATTGACTGCGCCCAAATGTGTTCTTTATCAAAACTGACGCGACTTGCATCAGGATTTTTAAACAAGTCCGCAGTTGTGATGTCATCATTATAATCAGCATAAAGTTTTCTAATGTAGGGCATGTCACCTGCATAATCAAAATACTTTAATTGTGTAGGAGTAAGTGGACTTAATTCCCAGTTACGGTCGATGATTTTAAATATATAGCGGTGTGTACTACTTTCATAGTCGTATTCGTTATGATCTTTAATTATGGTGTATAACTCACCAAGAAGCTCATCACCTTTCTTACCTTCAACGGTGCTGTAATAACTTAAAAGCTCTTCTTTAGTCGTTGTCGCCATATTAATATTAATTGGCATTGGTGAAGCTGCTTTGACAGGCGTTGCAACATTTTTAGAATTATTAACTCCTAGACTAGCTAATAGAACCACCAGCGTAAAAAGTTTGATTTTTTTATAATTATGCATAAGGACCTCCGATAGTTTTCAGTAATACTAATATAGCATACGAGATAGTTATATTTCAAAAATAGGGAAAAGAAAAATCGCCATAGAAAATTGATAAATGTTCCCCAAAAACAACATTATATGCTAAAATAAATTTTGATAATTCAACTATCAGCCAAAATGCCGACGTAGCTCAATCTGGCAGAGCAACTGAATCGTAATCAGTAGGTTGCAGGTTCGATTCCTGTCGTCGGCACCATTTATATTGAAGTGACTCCCAAAAGTTTAAGAAAAGATATTATTAAGATATCTAATTTAACTGAGAGGAGTCTTTTTATTTTACATTTTCAACAGTCGTTATAAAGCACAAATAGTAGAAGCAGCTATAAAAAAAGCATATGTTTTTACCATACGCTTAATTTATTTTTAAATAAAATTTACTATTTGGCTGCGAAGAAAATTTCTACACTAAGAAGTCTTGTTTGACCACCTTCACCAGCGGTTAATTTTACTTCACTAACACCTGCATTTGCTGTAATGGTGTAAGTTACTCCATCAACATGGATATTACCACCAGTAATGGTTGCTTCACCTAAAACAGGACCGTTTTTAGCAGCATCAGCGGTTAAGACAATACCAGTAATGACATAGCCTGTTGGGGCTTTAAACGATAATTCATTTAATTGATATAACCGTAATTCTGGGTAAACAGCAGGAGCATTATCACTCATACCTTTAGTATGTGTTACTTTGAAACCTGTAGAAGTTGTCCATTCAAAACCTTCAGTGACTGCAGCACGGATGCTTGCTGATTCCGCAAAGGCAATTAAGACACTTTCCCCAGTTGGTGTAGCTTCTAATGGATAAAAGTACCATGCTACACCAGCGTTAAAATCATCAAACGCTTCAAAGTTATAAAATTCAACTAAAATTGTTTCACTTGGATTAACGGCGGCAAAATAAGGACCAACCTCATCGCTGAAGTCTTCGACATCCCAGTTAGCAGCGACTAATAAATCTTTGTAAGTTGTAACCGCTGTTTGTGGTTGTTCGTTATAAATTTCAAAATAAGGGCCATCTTCATCCTCGAATTCACCGTACCAATAATTTCCAGTATAGCTATGTGCTGGGACGCTATCGCTAATTTCAAATGATTCATAGAAACTTGCTAAATCACTACCTGGCCACACAGTTGATGTCTTATAATCTACGGTTTCATCAGGAGTTTCTTCCTCAAAAAGTGGAAGAATAACCCATGTAACACTGTCAGGATAGCCATCTTCATCTTCATAGTAGTAATAAACGTGTAATTCAATTGTTTCAGCTTCATTAACAGCGATAAAATAAGGGCCGTCTTGATCACTAGAATCCTCAACAAACCAGTCAGGTTCATTAAGTAAAGCAACGTAAGCAGCTAAATCTTCTTCACTTTGTTTGGCAAAAACTTCGAAATATTCGCCGTATTCAGGGTGATTTACTACGGAATACCAATAACTGCCTGCAAACGAAGGGGCAGGGACACTATCAGTAATACTAAAATCACTTAAGAAACTAGAAATACTAGCGCCAGGCCAACCGATAACGCGGTCATAACCTTCATAAACTGATTCATCTACTTGAATGGAATTGTCTTGCGAAAGTGGTTGAGAACTCTCGTTTGGGCCACAGGCACTAACGCTTACTAACGTTAGTAAAAGTAGCAAACTTTGTTTTTTCATATATGTATCTCCTTTAATATGTAAATACTTATTATAACGAAAATAAAATAAAAAGCACGATTTTTTTGACTATTTAGTCTTAGTAATAAACAGAAACACTCAATAGTCTTGTTTGGCCTTGTGGATTAAGTGCCACACTTTGAAGAGGGCCATATGCTTTGATTAGAACTTTTGAATCATCAAAATTATAACCGCTTGCAGGGCGAAAAATTCCTTTTAATAAGGCATTTAAGTATAAACCTTCATCACTCTCACCTGCTTGATCGTAGGTAAAAACAACAGCTTTAATATTATTTTCACCGGCAGAAATAACGACGTTTTGTCCATCGTAGACTCGCAAAACAGGTGCAAAAAACTGTTTTTCACTATTAACTGTGATGTTGCCAACATTAACATTTGAATTAGCTTTATTTATTTTCATCTCCACTGGTCCAACTTGGTATATGCTTTCTAGCGCATCTTTGATGACAAGCTGATCTTCGTTAGCAAAGGACAAGGTTTGCATACTTTCAAATGTAAACGGTAAAGGGGCAGATAACTTTAATGTTCCAGGCGTTAAATAAATTGTTGTTGGATTATTAGTAAAATCAAAATGTGTAAAACTAATAGTAAGACTAGTGCCAACTTTAGATAAAACAGCACCATTTCCTTCGCCATCTTTAGTCCAACCGGCATTCATAAGTTTGCTAGTATAATCGGCAATAACGATGTTTTCTGGGTCGCTTGTTGAGACACTCATATAGTTATAGTCAAAATCATCACCATAACGCATGTAAGAAACATGATACTCGCGGTCTAAACCTTGCGGTAATATATTGTCGAGTCCAAAGCTACCTAAATAGTGGCTTATTTGTTTGTGTGGCCAATTTTGCAAAGTGATACTAGTAAAATCATCAATTATGTTGATATAAACTAAAACACCTTCAGCCAAATGGTCAGTATCTTCATCCAAATATAAGACTTCAATCACAACTTCATTATTTAAATCACTAAAAGTTACGTATTGCGCCTCATCTTCAATTGTAATAAAAGTGGAATCAGCTTTAAGTTTACTTATATAACTATCAAAAGTTAGCATTCCTTTTGCTTGATGAAAAATTTCAAAGTAAGTGCCATAATTTTCATCATGAATTGTTGGTGCGTAATAATGTTCTTTTTTAACATCATTGCTTGGGATCTTAACCCCGACATTAAAATCGTTAAGAAAGTCTTGCAAATATTCCGCAGGAAAAGCCTCACTTTGATAATAATTAGGAAAGAGGTGTTCATGAGTAGGTGTGTCAATTTCACTTGAAGAAATGAGACTAGAGTCAATGCTTGCTGATGAATTTTCTGAAGTAGAACTAATCTCACTGCTTAGCGAGTTTGAACTTTCACTTTCAAGTGGTTGAGGCTTATTACAAGCAAATAATAGTAAGCTTATAAGAGGCCAAACGAGTAGTTTTGTGTTTTTCATAATATTCCTTTCTAAGAAACATATAACAAATAATCATTTTTTCGAAATCATAAAGGCCCTTCTTAACTAGTCTTGTTAGATGTATTTTTAGATGATTAGACTCTGAGAATACGACCATAACTAAGATAGTTAAAAATAGGTAAACTCTTTCAACTATTAAAAACAATACCTACTAATTTAAGCACAAATCAAGCTTATCCGCAAATGAATAATTGATAAAAAATGGGATTATATAGTTTGTTAATAGACAAATCAAATTTAGAAAAGGCAGAGATATGAGTTTTCGACAACCTTGTTAAAAGGGAATTGAATAATTAACAATAAATAGACTATAATTAATCTACTTATGAAATACCTACAACATAAATTAACAAAATTCTTATTACTCGGTCTTTTTGTGCTAACAAATTTAGTTATTATCTTTGAATCGAGCCTTCCTGCGAACATTTCTAGTCAACGTTCCAACTTTTTTACGAATATTGCAAGTCTGATTATTAATGGTGTTTTGCCTGATAAAGAACCAGAAATTGTCGCTGTAACAGATATTGAAATTACTAATAATGTTGAGCAAATAGTTACTAACGGTGACACATACGATATTCCTTTAGGCGTAACTAGACGCTTTAGTGCCGCCGTTTTTCCGAATACGGCGACTAGTAAAACAATAAAATGGCACTCAGAAAGGCCGGAAACTCTTCGAGTTACTTCAGGTGGATATTTAGAAGCGCGAGCCTTGGATAATAATGTTAAAGTGACTGTTAGTTCTAGTAATCAAGAAGTTAGTAAATATTTCTACATTAATATAGTTAATAAAAGTGCCCCACTGGACTTTGAGACTGTGCTTGAAAACGACACACTCAAAGTTGGCACAAGTACTAAGTTAAAAATATTATTAAGTGAACGTGAACGACGTGAATTTGATCCAAGTTTACTCTTTTTCACATCCTCCAATCCTCATATTGCTAGCGTTAATAATTTTGGTGTGATTAACGCGCTTAGTGTGGGGGAGACAGTGATTAGTATTAAAAATCACGCCCAAACTTACCAAGTTAATGTGCTGCCTAATAGTGAGCCTATTATTAAAGCGAACAGCCTTACACTTTCAGGTCCAACGAGCGCATATGTTTATTCTTATGCACAGTTAAGCGCGACGTTTGATCAACTAGACGCAACTGATCAAAGCATAACTTATATGTCGCTTAATGAAGCGATTGCGACAGTTGATGAAACTGGTTTAGTATTTGGTGCTAAAGTAGCGGGGACGACGACAATCAGAGCGTATGCGAATGCCGACTTTGCGATATATGATGATTTTGTCATTACGATGGAAGAAGTTTTGCCAACTAGTCTTACATTAACAACAAGTAAAAGTGAAGTTGATGTTGGAGCTAAATTAAATATTACCCCGACACTTTTTCACGACATAAATATTGAAAATTTGCCTGTGACAAATCAAGAAATAATATATACAAGTAGTGATGAAAACATCGCGACTGTTACTTCCTCTAGTGGAGTAGGAGTTGTGCTTGGGAAAAAGCGTGGCAGTGTTGTTATTACTGCGACTTCTGAAGCGAATATAGAAGTACAAGCAACACTAACTTTGACTATTATTCCTTTAGAAGCCATTAACAATAGTAATATTGCTAGTTTCGGTGCTTATTTACGTAAGGCACTTGGTCACTTTAGCTTGTTTTTTGTTAACGGACTTTTAGGAGCGCTAACCTTTTATCTTTTTATTGATAAAAAGTCATTAGCAGTTAAACTTTTGCTCTCACTTATTCCAGGCATATTCTTTGCGGCACTTTCTGAATTTATTCAATTATTTGTTGATGGAAGAGGTGCATCTATTTATGACGTACTTATCGATAGTAGTGGTTACATCGCTGCTGTTTTATGTGTTTATTTATTTTTTGTTGTTAAGCAAAAGATCAAACAAAAAAAAGACAGTAAGAATGAACTTACTGTCTAATTTAATTTAGCGTTTTAACTGAGGGTCATATTGTAGTTGGTATAAATTATAGTATAGACCTTTTTTTCGTAGCAAGTTTTGATGGTTACCCATCTCCTTTATCTCGCCTTTATGCATGACAATAATTTTGTCGCTATGTTGAATCGTTGATAAACGGTGCGCAACGATAAGCATCGTGGATATGTTCATCATTTTCGTTAGTGATTCTTGAATAATTGCTTCCGTTTCTGAATCAATGTTGGCTGTAGCTTCATCTAAAATCATCAGTGAAGGTTTATAGACAACTGCGCGGGCAAAAGATATAAGTTGCCGTTCACCACTGGAGAAGTTGTTACCGCGTTCCTTGACGTAATGATCAAGTCCTTCAGGTAGTTTAGCAAGCACATAATTTAGCCCGACATAACTACTTGCATCATTAATATCATCATCACTAATAGTTTCATCGTTCAGTGTAATGTTATCTCTAATCGTTCCTGAAAAGAGGAATACATCTTGGAGCATTTGACCAATGAATTTACGGAGTGAAGATCGTTTTATCAATTTAATATCAATGCCATCGATTAGAATTTGTCCTTTTTGGATGTCATAGTTACGGACGATCAGTTGCAAAATTGTCGTCTTGCCGCTTCCGGTTGCGCCGACAAAGGCGACAGTTTCATTAGGGGCGACAGTGAAGGAGACGTCTTTTAAGACCCATTCTTCGTTTACATAGGCAAACCATACATTTTTAAATTCAATTGCGCCACTAAATGATTGTAATTCAATCGCCTCACTTGCATCTTTAACAGTAGGTTCAGTATCAAGGACATCGAATATTTTTTCAGCACTCGCAAAGCCATCTTGAAGTGAGTTAAATTGTTCGGCAATTTGCTGGATTGGTTCGAAAAACTGTCCAACATAAACATAAAAGGAAACGAATAGTCCGATGGAAATAAGACCATTAAAAATTGATTGGACACCAAAATATACTGCAAATAAGGTCGCAATCATCGCAAATAAGAATATAAGCGGACGATAAATTCCGAAAATATTAATTTCCCGTATGTAACTCTTACGTAAGTGATGATTAATAGTGCCAAATTCATTAATTTTCTTTTGTTCTTGGTTAAAAATTTGTGTGATGCGCATCCCTGATAAGTTTTCCGAAAGGAAGGCATTAACTTCGCTGACATTATTGCGAACACTACGGTAAGCTAGCCGGGAAAAGCGTTGAAATAAGACCGAAGCAAGAACAATGAAAGGGACTGTCGCCATTGTCACAAGGGCCATCAAGGGATTAATCGTGAACAAGATAATTGCGACAATAACCATCATTAAAACGTTACGTATAAGGTTAACGATAGTTTCCGTAAACATCATTGAAATGTTATTAGGATCATTTGTCGCTCTTGTTACTAGTTTACCAACCGGTAGTTCATTTATTTGTCCAATCGAAAGCGATTCAATGTGTTCAAACACTTCCATTCGCATATCGTGGGTAATTTTTTGCCCGATGTCTTGGAGTGATTTGTTAAGTATGTAACTAAGAATTATGGAAATAGCAGTAATAACTAAAAGAATCATTGCAGCGATGAAAATAATGATGACTTTCTCATCAAGACTAAAGCGTCCCGGAAATAACTCATCTGTCATTAAATCAATTGCAAAACCACTCGCTAGAGGTAAAACCATGTTTGTGAAAGTTGTGACAATCATTAAGAAGAAGGCCGCGATAAAACGCCCGCGATAAGGTTTTAAATACTTTAAAAGTCGGGAAACGAGTTTATGGTCTTGGGTTGCAACGTGTTGCTCAGCAAAATCACGCATGATCACTAACCTCCCCTACAAGTGCTTCGAGTTCTTGGCGTTTCACCATATTTTGGTATATTTCGTTATTGTTTAGTAATTCTTTATGACTACCAAAACCGACAAGGTGGCCGTTTTCAAGTAAAAGAATTTTATCAAGTTTTTTAACTGTCGAAATGCGGTGGGCAATCATCAATGTTGTTTTACCTTTACGCACCTTACGTAAGTTAGCAATAATTGCTTCCTCTGTTTTTGTATCAACCGCTGAAACAGAATCATCAAGAATTAAAATATTAGGATCCTTAGCAAGGGCGCGAGCAATAGAAATACGTTGTTTTTGTCCACCCGACACTGTGACACCACGTTCACCAAGCATTGTTTGATACTGGTCTTTAAACTCGACGACATTGTCATGAATGTCCGCTAGTTTAGCAATGGCGATTAACTCAGTTTCTTCAATAAAGTTATGGGCAAAGCCAATGTTGTTTTTAATCGTGTCGGAATATAAGAAGTTGTCTTGCGGGACATAGCCCATTTGCTCACGTAATGTAGTAATTGATAGTTTGGTAATATCATAGCCACCAATGAAGAGCATATCGGGTTCAGTGTTATAAACGTGAAGAATAAGTTCCACTAAGGTTGATTTACCACTCCCTGTTTTTCCAAGAATCCCAACCATTTCTCCAGCCTTAATTGTAAAATTTAAATCATGAAGAATAGGATGATCGC